>Ga0207684_10004073_pt1 | contig 13945 bp, 12 predicted proteins | sample KBSK5501metaG_FD_184342 | JGI IMG/M metagenome (GOLD analysis project Ga0207684, IMG submission 184342) | Corn, switchgrass and miscanthus rhizosphere microbial communities from Kellogg Biological Station, Michigan, USA - KBS K5-50-1 metaG... | ecosystem: Host-associated > Plants > Roots >...
CGCTTCACTACGACTTCCGTCTTGAAGCTGACGGGGTCTTGAAGTCGTGGGCAGTTCCTAAAGGACCTTCTCTCGATCCGAAGGTCAGGCGTTTGGCGATGCAAGTCGAAGATCATCCGGTGGACTACGCCGACTTTGAGGGTGTCATTCCGGAGGGAGAATACGGTGGCGGCACGGTGATGGTCTGGGACTTCGGAACCTATGAGCCCGAGGAGACAGACGATGTAAGCGGGGCGATCCGTAAGGGAGAGTTAAAGTTTTCCCTTAACGGGGAGAAGCTCAAAGGGTCGTGGGTGTTGGTTCATACCAGAGATCGGCAATGGCTTCTCATTAAACATCGGGATTACTACACCACCGAAGAGGATGTTACCGAAATTGCCCCCGCCTCAATTCTCACCCGGCGAACTCTTGCAGAAATTGCCGAGGACGAAGGCGGCGATATCAAGAAGGCAGCTACCGGCGATCCGAAGAAAGTTCCTCGCCGCACGGGCGTCAAACGCCGAAAGGCGGGTAGTAAGAAAAAGATCTGGCACAGCAAGGCCAGGTGAAAGTTTCAAGCTTCAAGTTCCAAGTTAAGTACGGACTGGTTTGAACTTGGAAACTCGGAAGGCTTCACCTTAAAAGTCGGAACTCCCCTGACGACTACTTTAAGTTCTCAGTTATGCCCCAACGGGGCATATTGAAAATCCCCACTGCCAAATAATTGCATTCTACCTTTGAGACAATGCCAACTTGAAACTTGAAACTTGAAACTTGAAACTGCTTAGCCGTCAAGCAACCCAGAATAAGATAGGCGACCCTCCACTATTCGCGCCGCCGGCGTGTATGGATGCGCCTCAGTCTTCTTGCCATCCAGGATATGAATCACAGCAAAGCCCTTCGACTTCAGGAAATCCGCAATTAAACTTCGGTGACAGCGCCACCATAACGCCTCGGCACACATTATCGCCGTGCGACTTGTGCTCACGACTTCAAGCAACTCGTTAACTCCCTGTCTGAATTCCTCACTTTCCATGTGGTCGGCATAGGCTCGGAAGGAAGCGTTTTTCCAGGCGGTGTTCTTCGAATCAGGATTAGGGCGCCGTCGGCCACCCAGCTTCGAATTGTGGGCGTAAAGGATTCCGATAGCTTCGAGACTGCCGGAGAGTTCCGGCTTGTTGAAGTGAGGATACCGGCGAGAGCCCGGGAAACTTCTGACGTCGACAAGGGCACCGATCCCATGCGCAAGGAGGATCTCGTTGAATTCGTCAGCCAATCGCGTGGAGTGCCCTATTGTCCAGATGCTCTCAGCCTGTGTCGCGTGCTCAGCTTCCATTCGACATCCGACATCTCTTTCCTGAGGCTTCACCTGAGGCGACTCAGAGGTAGAGTAAACGTCCAAGGGATCCGCGCTTGGCTTAACGTTCACTCTTAACTGTCTGCTCGCCGACCTTTCAGGTTTTACGTCAATATGATCGATGATCGACATCAACCTGGGACTAAGGACAATGTACCAGCTAAGGCCTTACCTTAAAGAAAAGCTTCAAGCTTGAAACGTCCTCGCCTCTCGAGGAGTGGCTTCCAAAGATCTCCGAGCTTTCGCAGCCGCGCCGGTACGTTGTTCACAGTGAAATCGTCGATGCTAATGCCGCGCTCAACCTCAGACCATTTCACGGGTGTAGAAACGGTTGCCTTTGGGCGCGGCCGCACCGAATAGATTGAAGCGAGTGTTCGCCCCCAGGCATTCTGGTTGTAATCCACCAGCACAGTGCCCTTCGGCCTTTTTGAGACCACGTAGACCGCCGTTATCAGCTTTGGCGCTTGAGCGGCCAGGGCATGCGAAAACTCCTTGGCGAAACCCCAAACCTGTTTCTGCGTTGGCCCCCGTTCGATTGGCACGTAGATATGAATACCCTTTGAGCCGGTGGTCTTCGCGTAACTCGGCATCTTCAACGATTCGAGCCCTTGCCTAAGCAATAGCGCAGTTTCAATTACCTTCTCAAAAGAAGCATTTGGAACCGGGTCAAGATCAAAGTGCAAATAATCGGGCCGGTCCACATCGTCACAGCGCGCGTACCACTGGTTAAGGTCGATACAGCCTAGATTCACCACCCACAACAGCGAAGCCAGATCCTGAATCATCGGGAAGTCGATCACGTTCCCTGAAGAATGTTGGATATGACAAAGCTCAATCCATTCGGGGCGTGGTGATGGAGCGCGTTTCATGAAGAAAAACTCTCCCGCGGCGCCGTTAGGATAGCGCTTCATTACCATGGCGCGGTCGGTGAGGTGAGGGAGCAGATATGGCGAAACGTCCGCGTAATACTGAATCAGGTCACGCTTCGTTATGCCCAGCTTTGGCCAGAATGGCTTAGCGAGATTCGTTAGCTTTACTGTTCTGCCTTCAAGTTTTACCTCAACATTGATTTCATCCTTCGGCAGGATCAGCCGTTTTGCAGATGCTTTTCGGGTACGCCGGGGCACAGCCGACCGTTCTACTCGAGCCGGGTGATAATCTCGCGTTGCTGGTTTATCGGGCATAAATTCGCCGCCTTATGTGACTACGTTAACAAGTCACACGAGCTTACGGTGCTAAGGTTATACATTAGGGAGAACAAGAACGGTGTGATCCACGGAGAGTACACCACAAACCTAACGACATTTCACGCTAGTCTGAGTCTCCTTGTGGATCCCGCGAGAGTTCGTCGGCTTCTTCCTGAATAGCTTGCAGGGCTTTCATCAGCATCTGGCGATGCGCCGGCCGAACCGCTTTGCTCAACTGGTCTTCAACTCGCGACCGCGATAATTTTAACGATTCCAACCGCTGCTGTCGGGCCCGTTCCTGTACTGGTATGCGCGGAGTATGCTCCTTCGAAGCGCGCTGGCTCGCTTCTGCCATCTGCTCTTCGTAAGACTTGCCCCAGCCAATCGCCATCCCTCTTAACCCGTAACGCAAACTGTTAGTTTGCGTAGTCTTTCCTCTCTCGACCGCGTGGTTGCAAACGCAGACGCAAACTGACAGTTTGCGTTACGAGCGCGTTGACTAAACCACTGTCCCATCCTTAACCAAAGCATTCTTGGGCACAATAATGATTCCGTCGCGAAGGTAATAGGAACCGTCATCCGCATCGGCATTAACGACTCCTGCCTCGTTCAGCAGCCGGACGTTACTGCCAATGCGAGCGTTCTTGTCGATGATGGCGCGATTGATGACAGTTCCCTCCCCTATCCCCACGCGTGGCTTATTCGCGACCAGATCGTCGCGCATCTCTTCAATTGTCTGGTAGTAATCGGCTCCCATCAGAAACGAAGAGTCGATCCGCACGCCTTTCGAAATTCTGCTTCTCAACCCAACCACTGAGTTTGTGATAGTCGCGCCGAGAACAATGCAGCCATCACTCAGAATCGACTCAGTGATCTGCGACTCTTCGACCTTCGAAGGCGGCAGATAACGGGCCCTGGTGAAGACCGGCGCTTCCGCATCAAACAAATTGAACTTGGGAATCTTCGAAGTCAGATCCAGGTTGGCCCTATAGAAAGCGGTGATTGTTCCAATATCTTCCCAGTAGCCATCAAACAAGTAGCCCTCCACATGGCCGCCCTTTATCGCGCTGGGAATGATCTCCTTGCCGAAGTCGACAGCGTTGGGATCCTCGGCGAGCAGCTGTTCCAATCGGTCGTACTTAAAAACGTAAATGCCCATCGACGCCAGAAACGGACGGGCAACTGCTTCAGCCTCACCAAGGCCCAGCTTGCTTGTGTCAACCCGCATCGACTGCAGCTCATCGCCTTTGGGTTTCTCTTTGAACTCAATGATACGACCTCTCTCGTCTGTCTTCAGTAAACCAAAGTCGCTGGCCGCCGCTTCATCGCAGGGAGTCACAGAGACAGTCACGTCAGCGTTGCTGTCATAATGCCGCTCGAGAAACTTGCCGTAGTCCATGCGATAAAGGTGATCGCCAGAAAGTATGAGCAGAGTATCGATTCCCCAGTCACGAATGTGCGGCAGAATCTGGCGCACTGCGTCGGCAGTGCCCTGAAACCAGTGTGGGCTCTCGGGCGTCTGTTCCGCTGCCATTACTTCAACAAACCCATTCGAGAACTGCGAAAAGCGGTAAGTTTGGGCCAAGTGACGATTCAGCGACGCCGAGTTGTATTGCGTCAATACAAACATCTTGAAGACATCGGAGTTGATGCAGTTCGAGATCGCAATATCGACAAGGCGATACTTTCCACCAAGCGGCACGGCGGGTTTCGATCTTTGCTGTGTAAGCGGGAACAGGCGTGTCCCCGCACCACCACCCAGGATCACTGCAAGTACACTATGCTTGGCAGGCATTTAAGTACGCTGAACTTTGGATTCGAAAGCTTGTTGAGGATAGACGGAAACCCCAGAGGTTTCAAGAGTCTCAATAGAAACAGCCTTGATTGGATCGTGTTTGAGTGATATACGGAGCCGTTTCCGCAACTCACCTGAGCCTGGTCTGGAGAAGAGATGCTTGCCTTCCAAACGCTCACCCAAACGCCCGAGCCCGAAACAGTCAACCTGAATGGGCCGTTGTCTTTGATACTTCTGTTTGGCGTGATTCTATCAGTGCCAATATCCGCGAGTTTGATTTGGCTTTACCGGCGAGCGGTAAAGAAGTCTATGCGGGCGCGCGTAACACCTCCGACGGCTGAAGCGCCGGATACGGCGAGGCCAAGCCAATCCACCGAGCCGTTGCCCAAGCTCGCGATCGTGGATCGCCCTGCGGCGAGTCTCATGACGCCTGCCGCGAAAGCCCTTTTTGCTGAAGTACGTCGAGCTCGATGGCGGGTTGCGGCCGTTTACATCGTCGCGGGAGTCTGCTTCGCGGGCATCATGACAACGGCCAGTCTGACTGCGAACGGCCTTGAGTTTTTTCCACTTCGGATTCTGGTCCAGTTTTGGATCGACGTGTGGCCACTTGTCCTAACAGTTAACCTGATTGCTAACACAAGTCGACTAGCGAAACTTACCACCGTGATTGGTTACTTTGTCGCCTTTGCAATCATTATGATCGCAGTGACTGCGGGCAGTACCGCGCCAATCTGGAGCGCACCGGTCGCCTGGCTCTTATTCAATCTCCCTGGGACTCTGCTTTTATTAGGCTTCCTTAATCGCAGGGTTCGGGCGGTGGGGCCGTTAGTGTTGATTTTTCTCATAGTCGCACTCGCGGGGCCGCAAGTCATAATTTTCATGGCAGCCAGTGATGACCGCGTGCTTCGTCTCCTGGTTACACTTGGTCAACCCCTCGGACTTGGCGGTACGCATGTTTTTATTGTCCTCGTGCTGTTTGGCTTCCTGTGCGCCGGACCGATCGGATGGTTGACGCTCAGATGGATCCGAAGACGTTATGAAAGAAAAAAAATTAGTGATGAAACCATAACGCTGGACGCCATCTGGCTGTTGTTTGGTTTCATCCAGTCGCTAATGCTCGCTTCTCAGGGCGTGGCGTGGCTGCTCTCGGGCTTCGTTGCATTTTTCGCATACAAGATTATTGCCTGGCTCGGATTCTCATTGATCAGGGCATCTGACCCAACCAAAGCAAACGTTCGTTTGCTGCTGTTGCGAGTGTTTTCGTTAGGCAAGCGCAGCGGGCAACTTTTTGGCGCACTCGAAAAGCATTGGCGGCACGTTGGCAGTATTCAACTCATCGCAGGTACGGATCTGGCCACTGACAATTTGGAACCGCACGAATTTTTGGATTTTCTTAGCGCCAGGCTCGCCCGCCGGTTCATTGATGCGCCCGCTACGTTAAGGCTGAGAATATCTGAAATGGATTTGGGGCCTGACCAGGACGGGCGATTTCGGGTGAATGAGTTTTTCAGTCACGATGATACCTGGAAGCACGTTCTCGATCGGCTGGTGAGTGAAAGTGATGCCGTGCTGATGGATCTGCGTGGATTCACTCCGCAAAACGCCGGCTGCATTTATGAAATAGCGGAGTTGATTAACGTGGTGTCGCTGGCTCGCGTTCAATTTGTAATTGACCAGACAACAAACGAGCCGTTCCTGCTTCAGTGCTTGCAGGAGTCTTGGCATTCGATGAAGCCAGGCTCACCAAACAGAACTAATGCCGCTGAGGTCCGCTTATTTCGCTTCGCCGGATCCGGACTGGGGGAGCTAAGCGAGCTCCTGCGTTCATTATGTCTGGCGGCTAAGGCGGCATGAAGAACGGGCGTCGCCGGGAGAACTTTCGACGAGGTTGCAAGGTCAAACTGTTTTCGCTCGGTGGTTGATGTAAACCGGAGGGCAATCAATAAGCTGCTGGAGACCCGCTAATACTCTTTTGACCCGCGGCTTCCTGCGCGATCTTCACGCCAACGCTGGCGCCAATGCGGGTGGCGCCGGCTGCAACCATCGCGCGCGCGTCTTCGAGTCCTTTCACGCCGCCCGATGCCTTGACTCCAAGCTCCGAGCCGACCGTGCGTCGCATTAAGGCGATGTCAGCGACCGTCGCGCCGCCTTTTGAAAACCCGGTCGACGTTTTAACGAAGTCAGCGCCGGCGTTTTTGGCAGCCAGACAGGCGCGCACTTTTTCATCATCAGACAACAGCGCTGTTTCAATAATCACTTTACACGTCACGTTGTATTCGTGGGCGACTTCGACAACTGAATGAATGTCATGTTCGACCAGGCAATCGTCGCCGCTCTTCAGCGCTCCGACGTTGATCACCATGTCCACTTCACGAGCCCCGTCAAGGATCGACCGGCGTGCTTCGTAGGCTTTGACGTCCGACAGAGTCGCGCCCAACGGAAATCCAATGACCGTACAAACCGGAATACCCGTTCCCTGAAGATTGCAGGCTGAGGCGCGCACCCAGGTTGGGTTTACGCACACGGAAGCGAAACCGTAGCGAGCGGCTTCTTCACATAGCTTCTTAATATCTTCATCGGTAGCTTCGGGTTTCAGCAGGGTGTGGTCGATCAGGCTGGCCCAATCTTTAGCGGACGACGTTTCGCCTAAGATCAGACCAATGCGGGCGGCCCCGGCGTCGACGATGCGATGCATGCGCTCGGGGCAGCGGTTAAAGCATTCCGAGGTGCAGCCGCACATTGCTGCCTGATCGCCGCCATCGCCGTTAAGCCGTGCGACTATCGCATCTGTGATTTGGTCGATTAAGAGTTCAAGGTCACGATTACGCGAGCCGTTTGAACCGTTGGTTGAGTTGGGCATTGAACCTGTTCCTGAAGGTGACTTAAAGCGAAGCCACTTCCATGACATATTCTAGCACGGTGTCTTTGGGTGAAGGTATTGGGAGGGGTTCTAGGTGAATGAGGGGTCACAATCAAGAAAAGTACTGTTTCTCGACGGCCTCAATCTTGGCAACTCTTTTCCGGTGTCGCTCTTCAGTCAGTTCAGTTGCTAACCAGGCTTGCACAATCTCGCGCATCTGCGCGCTGCTGATCGCCTTGCTTCCCAGACTAAGAACGTTAGCGCCGTTGTGCTCGCGCGAGTTGCGGGCGACTTCAACTGAATAACAAGCAGCGGCGCGCACGCCGGGCACTTTGTTCGCCGTCATCGCGCTGCCAACCCCGGCGCCATCGATGACTATTCCCAACTCCGATGAGCCTTCAGCAACGCTTCGCGCTACCGCGTATGCCAGGTCAGGATAATCAACCGGATCTTCCGAGTTCGTTCCGAAGTCATGGACCTGGTGACCTAATCCCGTAAGCAGAACCTTCAGTTCCTCTTTCATCCTGAAGCCACCGTGGTCGGCGCCGACCGCAATCAGGCGGGAGGTTTTTGAACCGCGTCTGGGTACGCGTCGAATAATCTCGATCTTCTTCGCGCTTACGATGTCCGCCGCCAGTGGCGTAAGACGCGCGCCTTCAGCAATGCGCAGCGTGGCGCCGTCCGCGAGATTGCGGACGTCATCTTCCGTGATAATCGTCTTCGACGACTCGTCGCGGATTGTAGTCGTTTCAGACGACGTGCCTGGGTTATTAGGAACAGTGTCAATAAAACGACTTGAGGTTACGGGAGCATCCGGACGACTTGGTGCGTCAGCGGGAATTGATTTGTCGAGCACGTCTCGAACCAGTGCTCTTATGCGGTCACGTGTTGAATTATCCATAAGCTTGGGAGGCAAACAGCAAACAGTGAACAGCAAACAGCCGGAAAAGAACTCTATTGTTGTTACTCGACCCGTTCCCCCTCGCCTGCTGCCGGTACGGGCGGCTGTTTACCATAACGCACACTACTGTTTGCTGTCTGCTGTTTACTGTTTGCTGTTTACTGTTTGCTGTTTACTGTTTGCCGCCTTCACGCCTGCGACTCATCGCGCAAGTCCAGCAAGCGTCCGGCAGACGCCACCACTTTGCCGCGACGTATTTTCATATCAACCCGGCCTACAAAGATGCCGCTCCGACCAACCTGGAAAATTATAGTGCCGCCGCCTGATGGTGTCTTGGTTATCACCGGCTGCTTCATGAATGTATGAGTGTGACCGCTGGCGATGAAGTCAATGCCGTCCACTTGCGCCGCAACTTGACTGTCTCCAACCGCACCTTCACGCGGGTTGGCGTAGTATCCAAGATGCGACATTCCGATCACCAGGCTACAACGTTCGCGTTCGCGCAGAATTCTCACTACATCCCGCGCCGCCTTCACCGGATCGTTGTACTTCACACCCTTGAAATTTTCCGGTGTTATCAAATTGTCGGGACTAACACCCATGCCAAAAAGTCCGACGCGGACGCCGCGAATCACACGGACAACGTAAGGCTTTACGCGGCTCTCGAGCGGTGTACCGCGCACATCGTAGTTGCAGGAAACAAATTCGAATTTGGCAAACTTCATCGCCGCAGCCAAAGCTTCTACACCGTTGTCAAAATCGTGATTGCCCAGGGTCACAACGTCGTAGCCGATGAGCGACATCGACTTATATTCCACTTCGCCTTTATAGAAATTGAAGTAAGGCGTTCCCTGAAAAACATCGCCGGCATCGATCATTAACGTGTTAGGGTTTTCCTTACGTATCCGCTTAACCAACGTGGCCCGTCGCGCGACCCCACCCATATCCGGATACTGTCCGTCGTTTGCCGGCAAGGGGTCAATCTGCGAATGGGTGTCGTTGGTGTGCAGAATTGTAATTAGCGTCTCCCCGGCAGCTACTTCCAACAACGGTGCGCTTATCGCCGACCACGCCGGCGTTGATAGAAAACTCAAAGCGGAACGCGGCGACATTACAACTGCGCCACCGACCATTGAAGCCTTGAGGAAACCGCGCCGGGTAATCATTTCGGTTCCTCCGCTCCTCCGGATGCCGCTTTATCGAAGACGAAGCGGCCGTCCAGAGTAGACTTGATATCCCGACCGGCCGCAGTTTCGGCTTTCACGTAATCAGTGATCGCATCCCGAATAGTGAGCCCGAGCGGTCTTGTGTTGGTAGCTTTCTGCAGCACAGTTGCGTAGTCGCTGCCGGTAACATTCAGTAGATAGTCGATGCTGATTACGGTATAGATTGCCGCAAGATCGATTTCCTTCTCAACACCGTCGATCCAAAACTTCGCGCCTTCCGCCTCCAGTTGTTTATCGGGATTCACTCGGTAAGTTATTCGCATCCCGGATTGAGCATCACGGTGCGACGTCACTACACGTAACAGCTCCAACACGTGCTCGCCGGTAAGATCGAAAGCCACTAACGCATTCTCGAATGGCAAAAGTTCAAAAATATCGCGCTGGGTGAGCTTGCCCGCGGCAATGACACTTTTGCGCAGGCCGCCGCTATTGGTAACTGCGAGCAGAATCGGCTGATCGAGTTTGCCGCTCGCCTCAGCGCGTATGCCGTCAGTGACGAAGTTGCCAAGTGAACCACCGCCCACGCCTCCCTTTTTCAAGTCGCCTATTAATTTACCGATGGGCTGATCCAGGGCGCGCACTTTTGGACTATAGGCTTCGAGCATCTTGTCGACCGCCGCATCGTCCGGCAGGCTTCGGTCGATGGCGGTCTGCGTGGCTTTGGTGGGACTACTGACGGGAGGCGCGACAGGAGTTGACGCAGCCTGGCCGAGCGCGAATTGCGTGCTGCCGGCGAATACACCTAGGAACAGCGCCCAATTAAGAAGCGCGAGTTTAGCTCTAGACACAGCTATGGATTCCTCTTGAAGAAGCGAAAATATAACAGTCCAAATTTCTGGACAAGATTGACCTGCACGGAGAGCTTCAATAGTATGTCGCACCATAAGGCAGATTCGCAACAGCGTTGCCGCACTTCGTTCTCAATCATATTCAGCCCACTCGAGGAGACGATTAACTTGGCTACATCTTCCGCACAGATACCTTCGGAGTTCAGCAATCCAAACCTTGAGGTGCTTCTTTCTGAGGAACAACTGCAAACGCGCATCAAGGAACTCGGCGCTGAAATCACGCGCGAATATGCGGGTCTCAACCCGCTGCTCGTAGGAGTGTTGAAGGGCGCGTGCTTCTTTCTTAGCGATCTCCTGCGGGCGATCGATACGCGATTGGGTATCGAGTTCATGGCGATTTCCAGTTATGGCTCCTCGACGCGCACGTCAGGCGAAGTCCGCATCATGAAGGATCTGGATGTGCCGATCGAGGGTCGTCACATACTGGTGGTGGAAGACATCGTAGATACAGGCCTGACTCTTTCTTACTTGCTCCAAAACCTGCAATCGCGCGGCGCCGCCAGCGTAAAACTCGCAGCGCTGCTCGACAAGTTTGAGCGACGCGAGAAGGACGTGAAGATTGACTACCTGGGCTTCCAAATTCCCGATGCCTTCGTCGTCGGCTATGGACTCGACTACGCCGAACGCTATCGCAACCTGCCGTTCATCGCCGTATTAAAAAACCCGGACCAGGGCTAGCGTCAAGTGACTTTCTGGGACCGCGGGCGTCCCGCCCGCAAAACGCGTCGAAGACGCGCAGTCTTTTGGAAGTAGCCCCTATCCATTTTCGCGCTGCGCGCTCATTGCGGGCGGGGCGCCCGCGGTCCCAGCAAATCGCTTGAGTGATTGATTGGATAAGGAGTTTCTAATGAAGAAATATTTCCTGGTTGCTGCCATCATAATGCTCTGTTTGAGCGCGGGGCCGACTCTTGCGCAAGACTTTTCAAAAGTCGAAATTAAAGCCACTAAAGTTTCCGGCAACGTCTACATGCTGGAAGGATCGGGCGGGAACATCGGCGTCTCAGTCGGCGCCGACGGTATCTTGATTGTTGACGATCAGTATGCCCCACTGGCGGACAAGATTAAGGCGGCCTTGAAAACGCTGGGCGAAGGCAAACTGAAATTCATTTTGAACACCCACTACCACGGCGATCATACCGGCGGCAACATTGCCTTCGGTCCTGAGGCTCCGATCATCGCGCAAACTAATGTGCGCAAGCGGCTTTCGGAAGAGCAGAAGTCAAAATTATTCAACCGCACCACGCCCGCCTCGCCGAAAGAAGCCTTGCCTGTAATCACGTTTGACAACGCGGTCTCCGTCTTTTTTAACGGCGAAGAGATCAAGGTCATACACTTCCCTCACGGCCATACTGACGGCGACAGCGTCATCTTCTTTACTGGCTCTAACGTCGTACACATGGGCGACGACTTCTTCAATGGCAGGTTTCCGGTTGTCGATCTTGAAGCAGGCGGCGACGTGGAAGGGATGACCAAGAACATCGGAGACATCATTAGCAAACTGCCCGCGGGCGTGAAGATCATTCCGGGCCACGGACCGCTTTCAGATGCTGACGGCTTGAAGGCGTTTCACAACATGCTGGTTCAAACTACCGACATCGTGAGAAAGCGCATGGCTGCCGGCAAGACGCTGGATCAGATCAAAGCTGAAGGACTTCCGGAAGAGTGGAAGACCTGGGGCGGCGGCTTCATCAAAACCGACTTGTGGCTGACGCTTATTTACAGCAGCCTGTCGGCCAAGCACTAAGTCAGCCGCGGATTGACCTTAACTTGCGATAGGAAACTTTCGCCCGCCGTCAACTTCAAACCAAAATTCTCCGCGACAGTTTGGCCGATGTCGGCCAGCGAGTCGCGCGTGCCCAGGTTCACTCCGGGTCGCGCGCTTTTTCCATAAACCAGCAACGGTGCGTACTCGCGCGTGTGATCGGTGCCGGGGAAGGTGGGGTCGTTACCGTGGTCGGCGGTGATGATCATTAAGTCGCCCTCGCCCATCGCCGCTTCAATTTGCGGCAGGCTGGCATCGAAATGTTCCAGGGCGCGTGCGTAACCTTCGGTGTCGCGGCGGTGGCCATAGAGCATGTCGAAATCCACCAGGTTCGAAAAAATCAAACCGTGCGTGTCCTGGGTCAAAGCCTGAATAGTTTGATCTATAGACTGCTGATTGTTCTTCGCCGTCAAATCCTCAGTCACACCCATCGAGTCATAGATCGACGCAATCTTGCCGATGCAAACGACATCGAGATCTTCGTCTTTTAACGCCGGCAACAGATTCGCGCGCGGCGGCGCCACCGCATAGTCGTGCCGGTTCTCAGTACGATAAAAATTGCCCGTTTCACCAAGGAAAGGTCGGGCGATGACTCGTCCTACTTTGTGCTCGCCATCGAGTATCCGTCGCGCTGTTTCGCAAATCTCGTAAAGCCGTTTGAGCGGAATGATCTCCTCGTGGGCAGCAATCTGAAAGACTGAATCCGCTGAGGTATAAACAATCGGCTTGCCAGTGGCGACATGTTCTGCGCCCAGGTCCTTGATGATCTCTGTACCAGAGGCGGCAAAGTTGCCGAGGATTCCCGGAACCTGCGTTTCAGCAACGAAGCGATCGAGGATCGTTTGAGGGAATCCGTGTGGATAAGTTGGGAACGCCTGCTTGAGGATTATGCCCGCCATCTCCCAGTGGCCGGTAGTCGTGTCTTTCCCGTTCGACCGCAGGGCGCATCGACCATATGAACCATCGGGCTGAGCCAGCGGCGGGACGTTTTGCAAAGGCCTGACGTTGCCAAGCCCGTAACGCTGCAGGTTTGGTAAATGCAGGGGCCGCGACTCAAGAATGTGACCAAGCGTATCGGAACCCGCGTCGCCCCACTCCGGCGCGTCAGGCATGGCGCCTATGCCGGCGCCGTCGAGGACTATTATCAGAATTCTATTGAAGGGGACTTTTTTACTCATCGGAAGCTCATAAAAGCCATTTGACATTTGTCATTTGAAATTTTTCATTTGTCATTTGTCGCTCTGACGTGTCGACTTAAGTGTTGCAGCAAATATCCTACATAATTCTGTGTTCTCTTGAACGATGTCTCTTTTCAACTCCTTTCTTATTAATTGACTTCGTTCAATAATCCGGAGCCAAATCGATGTCTCGTTCAATTCCTTAAGAACTATTCGCAACTTATGGACAAAGTCAGATGGCTTTCCGCACCTCTCGCCTCACCGTAATTGGGCGCTGGGGAAGTCCCGGATCTCAGTATTTGGCCGGCGATGTGCCTGCCTGCCGAAGTTCTTGGTAAGTTAGCAGAGAGCTTGACAATCCGCACCGCAAAATCAATTAGTCGCTCCTCAAGTTCATCTGCTCGCGAGCGAGGAATGCTTGAGTCCCTGTCATCCACCATGCCGCTATTTTCAGCATTGCAAGGGTGTAAATGACAAATGAAAAATTTCAAATGACAAATGTCAAATATGCCTAACTTCTTGCATCGCCTGCCTCAGCCTTTCGGAGCATAGTATCCTTCTCTCGCTCGAACCTGCGGCTTCTCCGGCGCGCCTTGGACCTCAACTCTGATAGTTCGATACTTTCCGTCGCGCGTTTTGTCCGTTGGATAGTAACCCAAACTGTATTGCGTGCCGATCTCGGTCGCCACCAGCGCAAACGCCGCTCGCGCGTCTTGCAGACTCGCCGCCAGGAAATTCCGCGCGCCGCTGGCCTTCGCGATCTCATTCATCTCACGGCGCGCCAGATTGTAGAGGTCGCGACTAATCTGCATCCTTTCGAACTGACCCATCTGACAGAAATCAACCAGATCG
>Ga0207684_10004075_pt1 | contig 13940 bp, 11 predicted proteins | sample KBSK5501metaG_FD_184342 | JGI IMG/M metagenome (GOLD analysis project Ga0207684, IMG submission 184342) | Corn, switchgrass and miscanthus rhizosphere microbial communities from Kellogg Biological Station, Michigan, USA - KBS K5-50-1 metaG... | ecosystem: Host-associated > Plants > Roots >...
GACCGCGTGCCCAGCGCCCATGACGGCACCTTCCGCGAGCCCGCGCGCGCCCATTCGGAGCCCGGCGCCAAGGATGCCCTTTCCCGCGCCCAGGCCGGTCGCCACGGCTTCGGCGCCTTCCCCGAGAGCCGCAGCGGCACGGAAGGGAGTGAGCGCTCCACGGGCAGCCATGGCGGCAAGGCGCCCGCCCGTCATCTCGGCTGCCGGCGCCGCGCCCGCGCCACCCGTAAGCAAGCCAGCGGCGATGGTCCCACCAACGGCGCCCGCGAGCTCGGAGCCGGCGGAGAGGTTCGGGTTGTACTGCTGGCGGGCCTTGGCCGCCGCGCGCCCCTCGGCGTCGTAGAACTGCTCCGGGCCAGCAAAGCCGAGGGTGGCGCCGCGGACCACGCCCTCGCCAGCCGTCTTAGCCAGCCCGCTCGCGCTCTCGGCGTCGCGCTTGAGCAACAGCTGCTCGAGCTGGCCCTGGCTAAGCACGGGCTGAGCGGCGGCCTCCGAGGCGTCAACCGTCCCTAGTTGCCCGGTCTCGTTGCGCACCCAGACGCGCGCGCCCTTTTGGTACCCGGCCTTCCCCTCGGCGACGAGTTGCGGCGCGACCTCCGGGGCCACCGGGTTGCCTTCCGCGTCGTAGGCGGTGGGCTGGATGTATTTGGCCGGCTCTGCCATCACTCCGGCCTGAAGGTTGAGGCGGCGGGCGCGGGAGCCTTGGCGCTAGAGGCGCCCCCGCCGCTGAGTCGGCGCGCCTCGGCGATGATTTCCTCGCTGATGCGCACGGCGTTTTCAAAATCCGCCTTTGTTGACGCGCCCGCAAAGGCTTGATCGATGGCCGCCAGCTCGGATTCTGCTCCGCCTGCGCCAGTAGTAGCGTGTCGATAGGCGAGCCGCGCGCGATTGATCGTCATCGCGTTGGCTCGCTCCTCGTCGGAGTCGAGTGTCTTGGATGCGGTACCGCTGCCGCCAACCACATCCAGCCCTTTCCGTAGCGCCTTGGAGCCAATATTGAAATCTCCCGCGCCAGGAATGCTATCGGCGCCCTTGTAGCGAGCGAGCATGCTTTTAAGTGGAGCCAACCCGGCCTCTTGAGCGTTGAGCGCGGCCAGCTCGGTCGGGTTCGCCTTCGGCTTGTCGTCGGCCCCGGTGATGGTGTTGACGGCCTTCTTTGCGCGCGCCGCCTCCTCAAGACGCTGAAGCGTTGTCTTAGGCGCCGCTCCGCCACCCGTCGGCGCGCCCTGCTTGTAGTTGACCTCTTGCTTGATGACGTGCCCGGTCAGCATGTCCTGCTGCTGGCGGATGCCCTCCATGTATTGGGCTTGGAGTTGCGCCATCAGCTGCGCGCCGCGGTCCTTCGCCTGCGCGTCCAGTCCGCGGTCCGAGAGCATGTTCTGCGTCATCGCCATCACGTTCGCTAGCTTGCGGTTCCGTGTGTCGATGGTGGCCAAGTCCAGGTCGCCATAGATGGCCATGGCCTTGTCGAGGTCGCTCTTGGCGTCCAAGCCGATTTTTCTGCGGCTCTCGTGCTTGTAGCGCTCGTCTTCCACGGCGCTATCCAGCGTCTTGTTGAGCTGGTCCATGGCCCAATTTGAGTGGTGCCCGAGACTGGCCCCGTATGCGCCTAGCGCGGTGCCGAGAATGCCGAAAACAATCGCGGGCGGACTGCTGCTTTCCCAGATCTGCTGACGGGTGCGCGGCTCCATGCTGTTGGCTTCTTGCGCGCGCTTTTCGGCCACGTCTTGAAGCTTCGCGATGCGGTCGCGCCGCTCGGCGATGGTCGCCAGCTGCTGGTCCATCAGCTCCGATTGCTGAACGAGCTGGCTTTTGGCCGCCACGTTCTGCATGTGCTGGTCGGCTACCTGGCGCTCGTATTCGCGGACGCCGCGCTCGCCAAAGGACTTGGCGCCCTGTTCGATGGGCGTGAGCTTCTCGCGCATCACCGGCTCGTCTGTGCCGATGGTCGAGATTGGCGCGTTCGGGTCGCGCTCGTAGAGTTCGGCGGGGCGCTCAGCAAGGCCGGCCGCCCACATCTGCTCGGGCAGCAGCTGCTTGCCGGGCTCGCGCTCTTCCTTGATGGTGCCGACCTCCATGGCGCCGGGGCGACGCGGGCCACCGCCGCCGCCGGCCGGTCCTTCGTTGAAGACACGGCGCACGAGCGGGTCCATTCCGCCGTTCGGGTCGTCGCCGCCGTTGTCGCCGCTCTGCGGCTGTTGCGGCTTCCCGATCACAACGGTGGACGGGTCGACGCCCGACGGCTTCTTTCCGCCAAGGCTCGCCAGCTCCGCCTCGCGCCCCTGCGGCTTAGTGGCGTGCGAGTTGCCGCTCAGCGCGGGCGACGGCGCGGCTGGCCGCTGGCCAAGAATCTGCGCGCGCATGCTTGCGGCTTCCTCGGCTTGCGTCTCTTGCGGCAGCGTCGGGATTTCGTTGCCCCACTGCGCCATGGGGCCGCCGCCCGGTCCGGCCACGCGCATATCAGGACCCTGAGGCGCCTGAACGTTCGGCAAAGCTAGCGCCTTGGGTGCCAGGTAATCGGGCACCATGATCGTCTGCCCGTTGGGCAACGTGTGCGGAACTAGCTGCCCTCCGGCCATCAGCCGCCCATGCCTTGCCGGCGGTAGGCCTCATCCAGCGCACTCAGGTCGGGCATGCCTTGGTTGACCTGAAACGCGGGGTTGTTGCTGCGCGCGAAGTTCTGCTGCTGCGGGTTGGCCTGCATGCCTTGGGGCGGACCCTGCAGAGCGGCTTGGGGAGGAGGCGCTTGCTGGGGTTGCGCGGCCTGCATGCCGACGTTCTGCGCGGCGACCTTCTCGGCGGGCGCATCGGCAAAGCGCGTGTTGCTCGGCAGCCGCGGGTATTCGGTTGCGGGCATGTTGTTGCTCTGCGGCGTGTTCGCCGACGACGAGTCGAGCGCCCGCATCAACGCCTCGTTGGTCGACTCGAGCCGGTGGATTTCCTTTTTGCTGTGCTCGTCGGACATGCTCATCATGCCGCTCATTCCGCCGCCGCCCCCGCCGCCCATCATGCTCGACATGCCACCCATGCCGCCCATCATGCCGCCACCCGACTCCTCTTTCTTGGGAGGCTTCGGCGCGTCGGGGCGCTGCTGGTACCCGCCATTTTTCAGCGAGGTAGCGTCCACGTAACTCTCTTGGTTGGACGGCTTGTAGTAGTTCATCACGATGCCTTTCTTCCAAGCGCCCGCTCGAGCGCGTCGACCTTGCGATTCAGCTCCGTAATCGCGCCCGGTGTCATTTTCATCACCGACGAGTAATCGACCATCTTCCCTTGCGGGGTATCGATCACGACCTCGCGCCCGCGAGGACCGCGCTCCAAGTCCTGCGCCATCGAGCTGACTTGGCGGCCATGGCCGGCGCCGAACGCGTCGGGGTCTTTGTATTCGTACGAGTAGCCCGGCGCGTTACCGATCGTATCGAGCGCGCCGAGTGAAGAAGCCAGCGCCGACTCCGTCTTCTTCAGCTTCTTGGCTCGCTCGTCGGAGAAGCCGACCATTTGCAGGAAGCTGCCCCAGGTGCTGGTGTTCGCAGCGTCGCGCTCGGTGTCGCTGGCCTGGTTGGCCTTCTGCGCCTCGAGCTCCATTTGCTGCTGAGCTAGCTCGTAGTCCGCCTGGCTGTTGTAGGCGTTCTGGCCGAGGGTCTGGTGCCCGAGGTTCGCCTGTTCGCCCTGCGCGAGCGCGCCGAGCTGCAGCCCTTGCCCGGCCTGCTGGGCACTCGTGCCGTAGTTCGACCAGTTGAGCGCGTTTTGGTTGGCCGCCTGCGTCGCCGCGTCGTTGATGCTGCGGTTTTGGAGCCCCGTCGACACGTCGAATTGCGTCTGCCCCGCTTGCTGTTGCGCCAGGCCGAGCCCGCCGCCAAGAGAGGCATTTAGGGCAGCGAGCTGGCGCTGCTTCGCCGCCGCGTCCTCGCTCGCTGCGATTTGAGCGCCCTGGCCAGCTGCGTTCGCGGTCGTCTGCGCAATGGTGCCCTGCGCCTGCCCCGTGGCCGCCGCGTTGCCACCCATGCCGCGACCCGAGCGCGCGAGAGCGAGCGCCTGCGACGCCCCTTGGCTCTGCGTCTGGTTCGCTACTGCTTGCGCCGCGGAAGGACCGTTGCCCTGGCCGCCAGCAAAGTTGTTCAGCGCGGTCAGCGTTTGCTGAGTGCCGGCTTGCGTCTGCTGCGTAGGCTGCCAGTTCGCCTGGGGGGCGGCGCGCTGGCCCGCAGTCTGCGCCGCCGCGAGCGCATTGGCGGTGTTGCCCTGGCCGACGTTAGCCGCCTGCGCGCCGGTTTGCGCCGCCGCCTGCCCAACCGCGATGTTTCTGTCGAGCGCCTGTTGCCCCTGCGCGCCCTGCTGCCCGGCTACCTGCGCGGCCTGTGTGCCCTGCCTGCCCCATGAGCCCTGAGCCGGGCTGTCCACGTCCTGGCCGGCGAACATGTCGGTGACAAAGTTGTCCTCTTCCGGATTCGACAGGTCGCGGGAGCTTTCCCACGTCTTGCCGTTTTCGTCGGTCCACGTCTGCTGCGCTCGAGTTCCCATTAGTACTGCTCCGTGGCGGGGCGCACGTTGCGCGTGCCCTGTTGAGGCTCAAGCTCGACCGTCCAGCCCACGAAGCGCCAAGGCGCACCCGCGGTAGCGAACGAAAGCGTCGCGGCGCTGCCTTGCCGAACCGAGCCCAGCGGCAGGCGCCGATAGTCGATGTCCCCCATGTCGGCCATGGTGGTTTTCGTCCGCGAGTTCGTCGTGTTCGCGTCGATGTTGCATGACGCGGTGAGCGACGTGGTCGGGTATGCCTGGCCGTCGAGTTTACCAAAAGCCGAGATGGCGCCGGTGAAGGCAACCCAGCCGGCAAGTTTCTCGGGATGTAGCGGCGCCCATTCGACGTAGCTCGGGATGGTCGCGGCGTCGTCGGCCCAGCCCGCTGTTTCTTGGTCGAACCCGTTCGAGATCAAAAGCGCTCGGCGCCCGTAGGTGGGCCCGTCGTCGGTGTCGCAAACCTTCGTATGCACCACGTCGGCCGGCGGTGTGTCGTAGGACCAAGCGCTCGTTTCCAGGTCGTAAACGATGGTCCCGCCCGACGTGCAAAACCTGACCGTGTTGCTCTCGCTGGTTTGGCAGACGGCGGCGCCCGTGATCGTCGGCCCCAGGCTCTCGAGCAGGCTTTCCACGGGCATCCCGATGAACAGCGGCTCCCCGGCGCCGCGCGGCAAAAGCATGATTCCGCGCTCGGACTGGAAGAACACGCCGATCGAGGTCTCGGCGATGCTGCGCCAGTCGATGCAGCCGGTAGAGCGCGAGATGCAACGCGGCGTGTCCCACGCGCCCTGGCCCTGGTCGTTGGGGCCAATGCCCTGGACGACGTAGACGGCGCTCGCTGCGAAGATGATGACCACGCCGTCTTGCGACGCGAGCCCCGTGATGGTTTCGGGAATGAAAACCTTGAACGAATCCAGGTCGCTGAATTGGACCGGTTCGCCCGGGACGATGATTTTGCTGCTCTGCGCTAGGCCGACATTCCAGAGCCCCGCGAGCCAGACGCGGTCTTCCGTGACGGCCATGAAGCGGCAGCTTGGGGGGTGGTCATGCGCAAGCGCCCCGCCGTCGGTGTAGAGGAATTCGCGCGCTGCGAGCAACGAGTCGGGCAGCTCATCGATCCACGTGGCCTCGCCTGTGCTCACGGCCGGAATTGGCGCGCCTTGCGGCGGCGTGCATCGCTGGAAGGGCGCCTGCCCGGCGAGCGTTCGGTAGATGTGGATGACGGCCCTGCAGTTCGCCGGGAGAATCGAAAACGAGCGCAATAGAGGGAACCAGGCCTCCAGCGTCAGCGTCACGGTGTTTTCGGTTCCGGCAAGCGTGATCGGGACGACGTTTGACGGTGCGGATTGCCAGCGTCGACCGAGCGCATCGATCACTTCGGTGACGGCGCGATACTGGTAAACGCCAGTGACGGTCAGGTCGCCGTCTACCGTTGTCGACGCGACTGGGCTCAGCAGCGAAGGCGGTTGCAACAAACCGAGGTCGAGCCCTTGCGACGGGCGAGCTAGGGAGGTTCCTCCCGTCGAATACTGGTACATGCCCACCCCGGCAGAGACGGACGTGAGCGTGCCGGAAACGACAACATCGCCGCCGACCGTCCTCACTTGCTGCTCGCAGCCGGTCGCGAACTTGAGCCACTCGCACAGCACCAAGTAGCCGCCGGCCTGAGACCCGGCGGGGTCAATCATCGACTCCTCGCGCACGAGCTTCGGCATTCCCATCACCCATTCGCCGCTGGCTAGCTGCGTGGGCGGGTGCAGGTGCTGCATGTAGACGTTCGCGGGCGGGTTTTGCCCTTGCGTGTCTCCAAAGGCGTAGTTGTCACAAACGAGGTCAACCTTTGGGTACTGGAGGCAGTACGCGGCCGTTGATTCGGCGCTGCGGTTCTCCTGGAAGTCGAGCAGCACGTTGCGTGTCGACTGGATGCCGCCAAGAAAGACCGCCGTCCCGAGGCGCGCCCACCACATGCCGTTGTTGAACGGCGCGGACATCGGCAAAACTCCGCGGTTTATCTGGCCGGTGGTCACGGTCCCAGCGGCGGTGATTTCGTAGGCCGTGGTGTAGTGAAACGCGACCTTTGGCTGATTCGACCTCACGTAGGCGACCAGGGCGAGCGCGTTCCCCGAGTTGACGCTTGGCCCGAACAGCGGAGGGCCGAGATAGGCGTTTGCTGACCCGAGCGCCTGGACGGTAAAGAGCGTCGTGCTCGTGATGGTCGAGAGCGTCGTGTTGTAAACGATGGCCTGCGCGTCGTAGCTGGCCGTTCCGCGCAGCGCCCAGCCCACGTAGAGGTTGGTGGCGTCCGCGTAGCAGCTCACCGGGACAGCGACTGCGCCGAGCACCGTCACCATCGTCGTAGAGCTGACGACGCCGGCCACGGAAGTGAGCGTCTTGACGGAAAGCGTCCCCACAGCGCTCTGGTACACGAGGCCAATTCCGACGCCAGGGAAGGTGCACGCGGCGTAGTAGCAGTTCGCGTTGACGAGGGTTCCGATCGCGACGGCCGCGCCGATGCCGCCGCCCGCGTTGATGACTCGCATCACGAGAGCCGTCGCGGACTGCCCGATGATGACGAGCGCGCCGGTCAGCCCGTCTTCGACGACCATGGCGCTTTCCATGTTGTCGAAGCTAGAACTGGAGATGAGTGCCCCCTCCTCGGTGAACACGCGAATGACAGGGCCGGCGGGAGTAACCACGCCGCTGTACCCGTCGCTCTGCGGGCCGACGATGGTCCCGAAGTTGCCGGACGGCTGCCCGTTGCCGACCGAGTGGCACACGGCCAATAGCGTCCCGTTCGCCGCCTGCGAAAGCGGCCACGGTGTCAGGATGATCTGGTCGCTCGGAGTCAGCTCCTGGCGCGTGATGGTGTCGACGATGCCGCGGGGCTGGGCGGTCGAGTAGGAGCCGGCTACGGAAACGAAGCCGAGTGTCGAGTTGTACCGATACCCGAAGCCGGCGGCGCCGAATACGAAGCCATCGGTGCACGGATGCAAAAAGTCTGGCCCCTGCGCCGTGTTCAGGACGCTCGAATAGGACACGTCGGCCAACGTGCCCGCGCTGATTCCGGCCAGACCGCGGCGCGGCGTGATGACCCCGACCGTCGGAAAGCGCACGTTGCGCGCGACGGTGATGGTTCCCGCCGGTGCCGCGTGCGGCTCCAAGTCATCGCGCATCCCGGGGACGACGCTGACGGAGAGGCTGTTGTTCTGCTCCATCAGCTGATGAACCAGTTCTGCCCGTCGCTCATGAGCGTTCGCAGGCCAGCGGCCGAGGTGGAGAACGTCGAGGCCCCGTTGATGGTCGGGCGCGTCCTGGTCCCGGGCGAGAAGCCAGTAGGTGAAAGCGTCAGCGCGTTCGCGCCGTCGACCTTCGCCAAGTAGAGCGGCACGCCGACCCACTCTGCGGTGATAAACGGCAGGTTCACGGTGCCTGCCGCGTTGAGCTCGACTCGGTTCAGCTCGTTCCAGAGCAGCGACGGAGAAGGCTGCCCGGTTCGCGGTCGAATCACCCGGCCGATGTCCGCGCGCTGCAGGAACACGCGAGCCCGCATGATTTGGCGGATGAGTTCGCGCACGCCGGACAGGAGACGCTGTTCGTCTGGCTTGCCGCTGACCGCGGGGACGCTGGGCTCCTGCGCTTGCGCCATCAGCCCGCAACCTCCTCGACCGTAAAGACCGAGAGCCCGGAGTCCGCCGTGATGTCGCGGCTCGCCACGGAGTTATGGAGCAAGCCGATGTAGACGGTGTCGTTAGGGACGACCTCGAACGTGTCCGACACTGCAACGCAAATCTCATCACTATGCCCAGAGACGTAGTTCACATACGCCTGCGATGACCCATTCTTGCGAATCCGAAGCACGTACAGTTCCCCTGCGACGGTAGTCGGGATTCGAACCTGCGCCCGGACGCTGATCCGTCGATGGCTGTTCGCGGTGTAGAGCGGGGTCGCTGCCGCGTATTCGCTCTGCGTGTCGATCTGCTCCGTCTTGTAGTTGACGACCACCTCACCGGCGCCGCTGGCGATGGTCTGAAGCGTCCCCACCGAGGCACGGACGAGCGCCTTTTTCGCATTGAGGATGGTGTACGTGCCGGCCGCGACGCTTGAGTAGCTCGTGAACCAGGAGTCGCCCTCATTGTCGATGAACCGGTTGTCCGTGCCGTCGTCCTGGCGAACGATGTGACGCATGAAGGTGGCGCCACCGGTCACTTTGTTCCGAGCGATCGTGTTGCGCACAGGCTGAAACGCCGCGCCGCCCGCGTTGTCCATACGGATCGCAGCCGTCGCGCGAGCGCCGACGTTCCAGGCGTCCGTCGGGTTCACGTCGTGAATGTTGTTGTCGTGAACGTAGTTATCCGCCGCCGAAGCAGAAGCCGAGCCGCCGAAGTAGATGCCAGCGAGCCCAGGGCGCATGATGGTGTTGCCGTAGGCGTTGTTTCGCGAGGCGCCGTGGATGAACTTCAGGCCGACGTTGAAGCAGTCCACCAGCACGTTGCTGTGAAGGATGCTTTCGCAGGCAAAGCAGTCGATTCCCTCGCCAACATTCCGGACGTAGTTGTCATGAACGAGCCACCCGTGCCGGTCACCAGCGCCGAGATTGAAGGCGTCCGTCTGCATGTTCACGCCGCCCGGGAACGCGGCGCCGGTCATCGTCAGGTCCGTGACCGTGTTGTGGTGAATCTTGCAGTCCTTGCAGTTCACCGAGTTGACGCGGTTGCCATCGGATTCGATGCCCGTGATTTGCAGCGACGTGACTGCGGCGGACGTGCAATCATGCAGGTTGCAGTGCGCGATTTCCCCGCGCGTGATCGTGTCGAGCGCGATACACGTCCCGGCCGGAATCCCATAAACCTCGACACGTTCGATGGTCAGACCCGTGACGTTTCGCGCCAGGATGGGGTACAAGTAGCGCCCGTCACTGACCTCGCTTTGGATAGTCAGGTCCTTGATGGCAATGTTCGCGAGCGGAGCGAAGCCGCCGCTGAGTTCGCCCAGGGCGCTGATAGCGACGCTCGTCGCTCCGTACGTACCGCTCGCCGTATTAGTGAAGCTCGAAGCGGGCATGTAGAGCGTGGTCTTTCCCATGCCTGCGCCGCGAAGCGTCACGTTGCTGAGCATCGCGATTGAGCCGGAACTCCAGAACTTGCCCGCCGGTAGCAAGACCTCACATGGGCCAGTGAGCGCCACGCTCGCCGCGTTGGCCGCCACGATAGCGGCGTTGATAGCCGCCAGGTTGGCGGCGGCTGCGGCCGCGCTGTTCGACACCATGGGCGCCGGCACAAGCGCGCCGAGCGCCGCCGCCATCGAGTCCACAAGGTCCTGGAAAAGCGAGCCAATGCGCGTCTCGTTGTTCGCGAAGCCGGCCGTCTCGTTCCGGACCTGCGACGCCCGCGCGCGCAGGTTGTCGTAACTCTGCGCGGTCAACCGAACGTCCTCCCGAACGTGTTGCCGAACGTGCGCCCATAGGCATTCCGAGCAGCATTCAGGCGCTGAACGTCGACAACCTCTTTCGGGGCCTCGGCGTCGCGCTCCGACTTCATGGCATCGATGCGGGCAAGCTGTTCGCCGTACATGTTCGCCAGGGTCGAGCTCGGACGCTTCTCGATTTCTCGCATCTCCATGGCCACGCCGAGCGCGACCATCTTTTCCCAGCCGTTGATGCCGTCGAACGTGTCGCCGTCGGCGCTCAAGTCGGTGAAGACAGGGACGTACTGCATCCGGCACGTGACCGACCCGGTAGGTACGGGCAAAAACTCGAGCTGGGACGCCCGGAGCCGGTAGCCCTTGGGGCTGTAGCGCGACCAGCAGTTCTGCGGAAGCACTCCCTCGAAGTTGATGCGCTCGCGGACCGAGCCGACGGGAAACAGCAGCTCGTGGTCGTTGCTGCTCCACTCGAGCGTGAGCGAAGACAGCTGGTAGAAGTCAGCGGGCAGGTCGTAGCGCGACGTGCCGGCGACGATGGCGATGGCCGCCTCGGTCGCGTAGTAGTCCGAGCCGCGAGCGGCTACGAGCATGTCGTACAGCTCGCGGACCTTCCGATTCACCAGCCCGGTCAGCTCCGTCTCCGTGATGAACGTAGTCGCGCTACCGGGGCGCTGGTCGGCGTAGAGCCGGGCATCCAAGCGCATTTGTGCGAGCGTCACGCTAGATGCCACGGCTTTGCCTCACTCCTCGTCTGCGGTGTCGTCCTCGTCGGGCATGCCCAGCTCGGACATGTCCTCGTCGCCTTCCTCGTCCTCGCAAGCGACCTTCGCGCGCTTGAACGCGGTGGCCGCCTCCTCGAAGTCGCCCGCCTTCATGGCGGACCACAGGTCACTCAGCGCGGACGCGACCTCGCCGCCGCCGTCGTATTCGCCGCCGGGAGCGGGCCCGGATTTCTCCGCGCCGCCGCCTTTTGGCTTGGCCAGCATCGCCAGGATTCCAGTCGGGGCTGCCATCAGGAATTCGCGTCGTCGAAGATCAGCGTCACGCTGATGCTGTTGTTGGCGTTGGCGGCGATGTCCGTCGGCGTCGCCACTGCGTTTGCGCGCAGCAGCAGCGTCGTGGGCGTCGCCGTGCCGAGGTTCGCGATGGTGGCGAACTGCGGAACGAGGTCCGTAGCCGTCGCCATCTGAATCGTGGCCTGCGCGCTGATTAGCCGGTTGTAGGCATCGATCAGGGTGATGAGGTATTCGCCAGCGTTGTTGCGCACGATGCTGGCGACACCTTTGGTGTCCTGAGCCGAGTAGGTCGGGACGCCAGCGCCAGCCGGGAAAAACCGAAGGTTCAGAATCTTCGGCTTCCGGCTGTAGCCCCGCGGCCCTTCCTGGGTGGTGGCTTGGCTCATGGTTCAGATCTTCCGGAAGTAGACGTTCCAGGCAGCCTGAGGCGTTGCGGTGCCAGCGCCCGCGTGCGTCTTCTTGATGGTGAGCAGCTGCCCCGCGGTCAGCGTCGCCGCCGAGTCCGTCATGGTGAACGGCTCGGTGACATCGGCTGCCCAGTTGCCACCCGCCAGGTTGGTGACGTGCGTTCCGATCGCGGTGATTGCGCCGCCCGCGCCGTCGGACTTGCCGGCGGTGTAGGTGTTTGCCGTGGCGTCGGCGCCGGTCAGCGCTCCCGTCGGGGCAATGTCGATGCGCACGATTCGAACCGCGAAAGGGACGCGGAACGAGAAGTACGTGAAGTCGGTGCCGGCGGCGGAGTCGACCACGCTGGTCACGTTCCACACGCCGTCAGCGAGCAGCGCGCGGGTGTCGGCGACCGGGTCCGCTTGGTCGTTGGCGAACACGCCCTGGAATTCTTTGAGTACGTTTGCGACAGTCATTGGATGCTCCTCATCACCACGTGATGACGATCGGGACGTTGTTCATCTCGTATCCGAAGTTGCCGTACGCCCCGAGGCGGAACTGGAGCGCGTCGGCGTTGGCGAGCACCTGAGTGCTGTTCGCGCCACCCCAGTTGAGAGGGTTCGGACACTCGCCCGCGGTCATCAGGGTGATGTCGTCGGGGTCGACCAAGCGGCAGTAGCCGCGCAGCATGAAGGGGTCCGGAACGATTTCGCAGTTGCCCGCGGCCGTGTAGACCTCGATGCCCTTGAAGCCCGTTGCGCCTTCGCGGTTCTTCGAATCGACGATGCGCTTCGAGCCCAGCTCCTTCACGATGCTGTTGAAGTCGAGCGGGTTGGCGTAGCCACGAGGAAGGCGGCTATTGAGCATGGCGGCCTGAGCCGTCGCGTCCAAAAGCTTGTCCTCGAAGCTGCTGCCGGTCGTGCCTGCGAAGCGGTCGCCGGCCTGACGAGTCAGGTCGCCGACACTGCGGTCCATGCCGAAAAACGAGTCGCCGGCAGTGGGCGCCGTGATCGGGTTCCAGCCGCCGAGGCCGGTGAAGGCGTTGGCGTAGTCACCCGGACGGAAGATGTAGTAGCTCGCGGCCGCGCCGATGGTGTTCCAGAACCCCGTAGCGGTCAGCGTGCCGGTGCCGCGGTTCAGGTTCGTGATTTGGATCTGGTTGCCGCCCGAGCCGGACGTGACGCCAGCCGGCGAAGTGCCGGAGCCGTCATCGCTCGCCGTCGCGACCCAGTCGCCGATTTCGAACTTGATGATGTCCGCCGGGACCGCCAGCGTGATGGTCGCCGTGCCGACGTTCGAGCCCGCCGAGATCTGACCGAGCGCGCCGCCCGCGTTGCCGTTGAACTTGGCGCTCAGGGACTGGCCGAACTTGTAGTTCGCCTTGTCCATCTCGACTTTGAGCACCTTCAGAATCGCCATCTTGTCGTTCATCGACGTGGCGATTGCCTGGCCGGTGACGGACGCGACTTGGTACTCGGTGCGGTGCGTGACGAAGAAGCGCTTCTGTGTCGACGGGTTCTGGTTCGCCAGCGCCGTCGGGAAGTCGGCAGAGCCGCCGCCCGTGCCGCTCGTGGCGATGTTGATGTAGGCGCCTTCGCCGCCGAAATCGGTCTTTTTCTTGCAATCGCTCAGACCGACGGACTTCTTGTAGACCGTGTCGGCGACGCCTTTGGGATACATGCGCTTGTACAGCGCGACTTGTGAGGAATGGGTTGCAACAGCCATCGGGGAGGTCTCCTCGCCGGTTGCGGCGAGCCTCCAACGCGGAGCTACAAACCGAACTGGCGCATGAATTCGCCGTCGTCTGCCAGCGCCTTGAGAGCCTCGTCCTCGCTGGGAACCCGTGGGGTTGCCGCTGCGGTTGAACGCGGTCCGATCGACTGGCCTAGTGGCGAACGCTGCGCCGTTGTGGGCTGTTTGGGAGCGGGGCCACCGCTGTCCCCTTGCGGGGCGGCCACACCGAAGTGGGCCCGAAGCTCTTCCTCCATCCTCGCGTAAAGCTGGGGTGCAGGAATAGTTCCGTTGGACTTTGTTATCTCATTGACAATGAGATCTGTCAAGCCCTGCGGGTCGTCGCGCATGATGCGAGCGAGGTGGGGAGTTGTGGTTGAGGCCAGCACTTGGCGCTGGATGTTCTGAACGTGCCCGCCGATCTGCTGCTTCACCTGTCCGAGTTGCGCCTGCGCTTCGCGCTCGCCGAGCCCGCCCTTCAGCTCGGTCAGTTCGTTGCGTAGGCCGTCGATGACAGCCTGCACCTGCGGGTCAATTTTAGAGGCACCGCGGCCCACAATGTGGGTCGTGAGCAGCTCGTATGCCTTCAGCCCGTCCATGCCCGTCAGGTTGCCCAGTGCGGTGACGATGGCCTCCGGGTCCTTGTTCGGATTCATCAGCACGTGAACGTTCGATTTCACGTTGTTGACCAGCAGCATGTCATTCTGCTTGCTGGTCACATGCTTCTGGATGCTGAATTTCAGCTTCGCGTCGCGCTTGGCAACGCGCTTCTCGTAAGCCTTCAGTTCCAGGTACTTTTTGTACCCAATTTCGCGCAATTCCTTCGTGCGCGCCTTCGCCTTGAGTAGCCCTTCCTTGGTGCTCAGGGCC
>Ga0207684_10004077_pt1 | contig 13938 bp, 9 predicted proteins | sample KBSK5501metaG_FD_184342 | JGI IMG/M metagenome (GOLD analysis project Ga0207684, IMG submission 184342) | Corn, switchgrass and miscanthus rhizosphere microbial communities from Kellogg Biological Station, Michigan, USA - KBS K5-50-1 metaG... | ecosystem: Host-associated > Plants > Roots >...
GTCACTTCCAGACTCCAGCGTTTCATGCGCGTCTCTGACGATCTGTTCTGCTGTCTGGCTGGGGTCGGTGGAAAAGATGGCTTTGGGAGGACGCTTGGCCGATGGATCACGAGTGAGGACCCAACGGATAGGCAAAGGATCGGATCCATAGCGGTACCACAGCGCTGTGCCGGTGCAGATCTCCAGGGGTCGCTCCCCTTGACCATACCAGTCCAGCGTGAGCTTCTGCCAGAGGGTTTGCGGCTCCTGTAAGACCTGTTCCAGAGCAGGCAGGCGGAGGCCTCCGACACGGGGACGGCCAATCGTGTGCTGGGTGCGTTCTGGAGGTGGCTCATGCAGCACCGCATCCAACCGGCCAGTCGTGATCAAGGTCACCTGCTGAGCATTTGCATGCAGACCCAGTTCCAGCACCGTGTAGGCGGTATCGCCCATCAGCTTGATGGAGCGGAGAGTTCGCCATCGGCGGACCAGGCTGACCATCTGATGCGCCCACATCCCCACTGTCTTGTGCCGCTTGCCCAGCCGTTCACTTACCTCTGGGGTCGTAGCGAGTACGCACAAGAAAGGCAAGGCCCAGCGTTGCTTGGCCCAGGGAAGTGTCACGACAACTGCCATCACGATCCACCGCAAGCCGGGACTGCTCACTGACTGTTTTCGGCTGGAGAGAGCACTATCACGGTAATGCCCTCGTTTGCTGATCTTGCTGCCCCAGCGCCGCTCCAGCGTTTCGTCAATGACCAGATCCACACAAGCTCCGGCTGGCACACAGGTCTCGACAATGAGCAAGAGCAGCTGGCGACTCACCGCTAAAGGAGACCATCGTGCTCGATTGAGCACCTGATGAAAGGTGCTCCAGTTGCCTGCCTTGTCGTTGCCGGTGGAACGCAGGGCTGCCGTCACCGTACGGCGTCCCTGGGCCAGCAGCGTTCCTGTTAACAACGTCATCAGTTTCCTCCATGTCGGAGCAGTAAACAATGGCCGAAAGACCGTCAGAACTTCTCTAATGGGATCGGGAAGGGGCATGAACATCCTCCTTGGTAAGATGAGCTTTGGTCAGCTTCTATCTTACCTCAAGAGGTCTTCATGCCTGGTTCTCACCCCCAAAATGTACAAAGTCGAGCTGAGGCCGAGCCAGAAAACGAAGACGAGTACGAGTAGTGTCGCCAGCGGGTAACGGAGTGCACAGCTCTTCTGCCGCATGGAAAAAGAGTGTCATGGAAGCATGCATTTTTTGCTCTCTGGACACACTACGAGATGCAGAGGTTCCAGTTTGTCTCGTGAGCTGCAAGAGAGGCGAGGAGAGGACCAGGAGAACTATGGTAATATTGCAGATCATCGTGTTTTTGCTCGGCCTCTTGATTGCCCTGAGCACGCTCTTTTCGGCCATCAAGCAGACGGTGCTGCCAGGACGCAAAAAAGTGCGGCTCTCGCGTGCTGTGTTTCGCAATACCTTTCGTCTGTTTCGAGTGGTGATCATTCGGATACATTCAGACGCGGTACGTGACACGCTCTGGGCTTTCTATTCGCCCATGTCTGTGATGCTCCTGCCGCTCAGCTGGGTCATCCTGCTGATGATTGGCTTCACCATGATGTTCTGGGGGGTGAGTGAGCCGTCCCTGGGAACGTCGCTCTCGTTGAGTGGGGCAGCCATCACCACCGAGGGGTTCCTGGCGCCGAAAGGGGGAACCCAGATTACCCTGTATATCATTGGCGGGATCATTGGGCTGGGTATCGTGGGCCTGCTCATCACCTTTCTGCCCACCGTCTATTCGATTTATTTGCAGAGCGAACAAGAAGTGACGCGAGTGGCCTTTCGCTTTGGCGCTCCTCCCTCAGGCGTCAAGGTGCTTGCACAGTCGTACCGCCTGGGCCTCGCTCAAGAATTGGACGAGTTCTGGCACACCTGGGAGGATTGGTTCACCGATATGGCTGAGACGCATCTCTCGAATAGTGATGTGATCTTCTATCGCTCGTCCCAGCCCGGCACCTCGTGGATTACCACAGCGGGTGCTCTCCTGGATGCATGTTCTCTCTTTTCCTCCACGGTGGATCGGCAGGATGTGCCCTGGGTTCAACTCTGCTACCAGGCCGGTTGTCGTACGCTGAAGGACATTGCTACCGATGTGAGTATTCCGTTAGGCTCAGCCCTTGCTTCAAGCGCTTCGATTCAGGTGTCGCGTGCCGAGTATGATACCGCGTGCAAGCAGTTGAGCAGCGCCGGGGTTCCGCTCAATGGGGATCGAGAGGAGAGCTGGCAAGCTTTCGTCAGCATGCGTAGCCAGTACGGTTTCGTTCTTATTGCTCTGGCGAACTTCTTGTCTGCGCCTCAGGCTCCCTGGTCCTCTGACCGAAAGCTTGGGCTGACTGTACGAGATCTGGTCAGATAGGCCCCTGTGAACTGATTACTCGTGCGAAAGCACTACATGTATGCCCCCCTTCTCTCCCAGATGTTGATCATCAGGCCTTGCAGATGCCAGGAAGGCGACTCTGAAAACCAGGAGTAACAGGCTTGCGAGCAGGTACGCATTGTGAAAGCCGACCGCCACGTTTTTCCCTGCCGCCTGAATAATCAACCCCGTGACCAATGGAGCAATGATACCAGGAAGTGTAAATATCGCCACGGGTTTCCCTATAGAAGATGCTTACGAAGACGTGATTTTTGAAAAAGAGGAAAACGCCAAACAGTCTGGCAATTGATGTCAGCACCCAGTAAGCTACTCGGCCACTACATTCACTACTCGACCAGGCACGTAAATCACTTTGCGCACATTTTGTCCGGCTATGAAGCGCTGGACTTTTTCGCTTGCTAATGCCTGGCGCTTCACCTCATCCTCAGGAGTATCACTTGCGATCTCGATCTGATCGCGTACACGTCCGTTGACCTGTACGGGGATTGTTATGGTTGCTGAGCGGATTGCCTCTGGATCGAACCTGGGCCAGGATGATGTGTGAATTGAGTTCTGGTTGCCAAGATGTTCCCAAAGTTCTTCTGTGAGGTATGGAGCAAACGGCACCAAAAGTTGCAACAATGTCTGGAGTTCCTTGCGTGTGACGTTTTGGCTGGCTTCCAGCGTGTTGAGATATTCCATCAACGCAGCGATCGCCGTGTTATATTTGAGCGCTGCGATATCCTCAGTAACACGCTTGATTGCCAGGTGCTGTGCGCGCTTTGCTTCTCCAGCAGGCCCTTTCGTTGTGGCGTTAACTCCGCGCTGCATCATTATCTGCCAGACCCGATTTAAGAAGCGTACGGCACCACCTATGCCGCGATCACTGAAATCGCCGCCAGCTTCGTATGGTCCCATAAACATCAGGTACAGCCGGAACACATCCGCACCGAAGTGAGCGATGTAGTCGTCGGGATTAATGACGTTGCCCTTTGACTTGGAAATCTTGGCCCCATCTTTGGTGATGGTACCATTAGCGCGGAAGCGCTTAAATGGCTCAGAGAACTCCAGGTAACCTAGATCGTGCAGCGCCATAGTGATGAAGCGCGCGTACATGAGGTGCAAGACACTATGTTCTGCTCCACCAATATACATATCTACTGGAAGCCATTTACGAGTGAGGCCGGGATCCCAGGGCTGCGTCTCATCATTGTTTGATGGATAGCGCAGGAAGTACCAGGCCGAGTCCAGGAAGTTATCGCTGACATCTGTCTCGCGGCGGGCAGGCTGCCCGCAGATGGGGCAGGTGGTATTGACAAAGCTGTCGACCGCAGCAAGTGGAGATACTCCCGTGCCTGTTGGCATCCACTCTTTCACATCCGGCAACAGTACCGGTAATTGATCTTCAGGTACTGGTACTGCTCCATGCTCGGGACAGTAAATGATCGGGATGGGTGGCCCCCAATAGCGCTGCCGGCTGATCAGCCAGTCGCGCAGCCGGTATTTGATGGTGCGCTTGCCAAGTCCGTTTGCTTCAAACCAGGCAATGATTGCGGCGCGAGCTTGTCCGGTTGTCATTCCCGAATACTCACCAGAATCGATGAGAATTCCTGGTTGCACAAAAGCTCTGGTATGGTCATTCATGTGAGATAATGGAGCATCTGCCTGTATGGGTTGTATGACGGCACGGATAGGTAAGCCCATTTCCTGAGCGTATAGCAGATCGGTCTCGTCGTGTGCAGGTACACCCATGACTGCGCCAGCACCATATTCCTCAAGCACAAAATCGGCTATCCAAATTGGTATTCGTTCGCCTGTCAAAGGGTGTATTGCATAAGCACCGGTGAAGACACCGGTTACGAGGTGGTCTTCACCCATGAACCTGGAACTGGCTGATTCCTGGTACACTGTTACAGCCTCCCGGTGTATAGCATCTGTGATTCTAGCGACAAGTGGATGTTGAGGAGCCAGGGCGACAAAGGTCATGCCAAAGATAGTGTCTGGTCGGGTGGTATACACCTGCACACTCAATTCGGGTAGCCCATCAATCGCCATCTTGAACTCAAGGCCTTCTGATTGTCCAATCCAATTTCGCTGGATCGTCTTCACTCGTTCAGACCAATCGAGCTGATCCAGATCATCCAGGAGTTGCTGAGCATAGCTGGTTATTTTCAGGAACCATTGCTCAAGCCATCGTCGTTCCACTATGCTGCCGCAGCGCTCACAACGTCCATTGATCACCTGTTCGTCTGCCAGCACCGTTTTATCTTTTGGGCACCAGTTCACAGGCGCCGCTTTGCGCTCAGCAAGCCCTGCTTTGAATAATTGCAGGAAAATCCACTGTGTCCAACGATAGTAATGTGGATCGGTGGTGTTCAGTTCATGCGACCAGTCAAAGCGATTCCCAAGGCGCTTCAATTGCCGCTCACGGAAACGCGCGACATTTTGTGCGGTGAGGATACGGGGATTGATTCCCATTTTAATGGCGAAGTTTTCGCTGTGCAAGCCAAATGCATCAAATCCTATTGGCTCGAACACATCAAATCCATGCATCGCCATCCATCGACCGTGTACATCTGAACCAACATAGGAGTACATGTTACCAACGTGCAGGCCCTCGGCTGAGGGATAAGGAAACATCATCAGGTTGTAGTAAGGTCTACGGGCGTTGTACAGATCTACCTCGTATAGTTTCTGGTTCTCCCAACTGGTTCGCCATTTTTTTTCGAAGGTGGCAAAGTCATATTTAGGAGGGCGTATTTGCGCAATCCGATGCTTTTGTGCTGAATCATCAGGAAGTTTTGTCTCTGACACGATATGTTCCTCGTTTATTGAGCCGGGCATCCGCAAGGGATGCCCCTACATTTCACTACTACGGGTTGGTTTTTAGAAATGTCTCGATCCAGGGCACGATGCGTTCAGGAGCATCTTCTTGTAAAAAGTGACTTGCGTCTTCGATCTCATGCGTTGTTGCGTGTGGGTATAGCTGCTGCCAGCGATGCAGGATCGAGGGTGGGATGACCGGGTCTTGCATGCCCCACACTAGCAAGACTGGCGTTTCGCTGAATTGTGGCAAGCCATGTTCGATGCGCTTCATTGCTGCATAGGACACGTCGGTTTCCTGCACCGGAATATCTCGTGACCAACAAAGCATAGCCAGCCGAGATTCTGGGGTTGGGAAAGGAGCACGATATGCCTCCAAAATGGAATTTGTGAGCTTCTCACTGTGGTAGGTTGTGCCTATGAGTGCAGGTTCGAGATAGCCGTTCTTTCTCAACACAAACGCTTCGCCTCGCTCTGAACGGATAATCTCCAACAGGCGGGGAAATGGGCCTCCAGGCCACGGTGCAAATGCCCAGGTGTTCATCAAAACCAGGCGTTTGATTCGCTGCGGATGGCGCGTGGCAAAACCGAGTCCTACGGGTCCACCCCAATCGTGCAGGATGAGAGTTATGTCGTGTAGATCGAGGTGCAGGAGGAGCGCTTCGAGGTTAGCACAATGCTGCTCAAGCCGGTACAGTGAGGGTTCCTGGGGGATTGAGGACTTACCCATGCCCATCTGATCTGGAATGATACAACGATGATGTTGTGAGAGAGGTGGGATAAAGTTGCGATAGAGGAAGCCCCAGGTTGGATCGCCATGAATCATTATTATGGGTTTACCGCTTCCTTCATCTACATAATGTATGTCTAGGCCTTGATAAGTGTAATAGTGCGGGGTGAAAGGGTAAAGCCCTTCAAAGGTTTCATCTCTGATAGCAAGCATTGCAGGTCTCCAAATGGCGCTACGATTTTAACATCGGCGCGTACGGATATCCAGGTTATTTTGTTCATCTGCATTATCGATCCACTTCTCCCACCACGAAATCCAGGCTGCCCAGGATGGCAATGACATCGCTCATCTTGTACCCGCGTACCATTTCCGGCAGGATTTGCAGATTCACAAAGGAGGGTCCGCGCAGCTTCGCACGCCAGGGATACTCGCTGCCATCGCTGATGAGATAGACGCCCAGTTCGCCCTTGCTGCTCTCCAGGGCAAAGTAGGTCTCACCTCGTGGGGGACGCAAGGCAACCGGCGTGCGGGCGCTGATAGGACCTGCGGGCAACTGATCGATGGCCAGGCGGCAGAGACGAATACTTTCGTGAATTTCTTGCATACGCACGGCATTGCGGGCATAGCAATCGCCCTCCTGCCGCACCTGGACCTGCACCGGCACTTCGCGGTATGCCATGGAAGGACGGTTGACCCGCAGGTCCCAGTCGATGCCGCTGGCCCGTGCCATGGGTCCGGTGATGCCAAAGGCGATGGCCTGCTGCGGATCCAGATAGCCCACACCCTGCGTACGCGCCAGGAAGATTTCGTTGCCGTTGATCAGCCGCTCCAATTCGCCCATGTTCTTTTCGAATTGATCCAGGTAGGCTTCGCATGACCTGAGCCAGCCACTGGGGAAATCGTGCAAGACGCCACCTATGCGCAAATAGTTGACATTGAAGCGGCTGCCGCCCAGGGCCTCAAACAGGTCCATAATCCCTTCGCGGTCGCGCATGGTCCACAGTAGGGGTGTCGTCGTCCCCAGATCATTCACGTAGGCGCCAATCCCGATCAGATGACTGGCGATGCGCTGCAGTTCCCCGACGAGCAGGCGGATGTACTGGGCACGGCGTGGCGGCTCAAGCCCCAGCAGTTGCTCGACGGCTCCGGCGTAGGCGATCTCGTTGAGCATCGGGGAGAGGTAGTCGGCATTGTCCGTGTAGCGGATACCGCCCAGGTAAGGACGGTTCTCCAGGGTTTTCTCGATGCCGCGATGCAGATACCCAATGACCGGGGTACAGTCTACCACTGTCTCCCCTTCCAGGGTTAGCACCAGGCGCAAAACCCCATGGGTGCTGGGGTGCTGCGGACCCAGATTCAGAAGCATCTCCTGTGTGTGCTGACCGGGAGCGGTTTGCACGTCCGCATCCTCGGGTCCCTGCTCGAGCTGCTCCGTCATTGCTGCCACAGGGGAGTCCTGTTCATTGCGCGGGATGTATCCCTGCTTTTCGATTTTCTCACGGAGTTTGTAAATGCCCTCGATCAGGGCTTCTGGGCGAGGGGGACATCCCGGTACATACACATCAACCGGGACCACAGTGTCCACGCCCTGCACCGTGTAATAGCTGTCGTAGAACTCGCCGCCGGAGTTGGCGCACTGCCCCATGCTGATGACCCACTTGGGTTCTGGCATTTGTTCCCACAGGTGGCGCAGGCGCGGAGCCATTTTGACGGACACGGTGCCGGCCACGATCATGAGATCGGCCTGGCGGGGGCTGGCGCGGAAGACCTCCGAACCAAAGCGAGACATATCATACTGGGGAGCAGACGCGGCCGCGATCATCTCAAAGCCGCAACAGGCCAATGCATACATAAACGGCCAGATGGAGCGGGAACGAGCCCAATTCTGCGCCCATTGCAGCATGTCAGCGACGCTGGTGAGCGCTGCAGGCTCTTCCTGCTGGCCTGGAACATAGTCCTGCGGCCCTTTTGCCATGCTCAAGGGAATCGCTTTACGCCTGGTGCCGGGAACGCGTTCCTGTTTTCCGTGGTGTTGCTTGTTACTCATGTTCCAGACTCCTTTCTTCCTTGCAGTGAGTTCCCTTGAACAGCACGCCACATCATTTTACCACATACTGACCTCAACAGAGAGGACGAAACAGAGGGGAGCCTCTTCACACATTAGCTAGCGGCCTCTCCGGGGTAGAGGAGCTTCCACGAGTTGTCGTGCATGGTGCGGCTTGGTACAAAAGTCTGAGTACATGATGCTCTTTTTTAGAAGGTGACATTTACAGACCTATCAAGAAACGCACCATAGCGGTTTGCCGATTCGATGAAGGAGCGCGTTTCGACTTCGTTCAGGGGAGCAAAAAGACTCGGCGTGACCATGACTGTGTCCTTTTTTATCGTGCGCTTCCAGGTGCCGACAACCCGACCATCCAGAACAATTGTAGGGTTGAGGACATTGCCTCGAGCGTCAAACTTTGTCAAATCTGACACATCAAACACAGCGCTGCGATCAGTATAGCCAACAGTATACTCGTCAAAATTCGGTAACAAGTATATTGACTGAGATAGCTCATATGCCAGTGGCGTAGAGGTCGAAAACCAGTACGTCTGGCCCTCTACAACCTCGTGCATAAGTTGCGATGCAACCATTTTGAGGCCAGCTCTTGCGTCGGCTAGCGTCAGCCCTGACCACCACACAAAATCTTGCAAGGTCGCAGGGCCATGGCTCGTAAAGTAGCGCCTGGCGAATTCAGCCAGTGCGTCGTCACGATCGAAAGTCCTGGTTTGTGGCGCCCGATCATCCAGCAGGGCATAAGTGAACTGCTTACCCCTTCTCGCGCCACTACAGACAATCCCGTCCAATTCAGCACGCATCATGATATAGGCGAATCGTTGTAAATCATCCGTAGCAATGCCAGCTTGCTGAAGCACGGACACCAGTTCCGGACGAGTAAGCTGCTTACCGCCCTGTAATGCTTTTGCCAACACAGCGCTACTACTCATAATTATGGCGTCGTCTAATTCAAGCTTACGATACCAGTAGGCATTTACTGCATGGACGCGCGGAGCAGTGAGCACAAGTAGCCAGCGAATATCGGCGGGTGTGACAAAATGCCAGGTGGGCCGCATCAGATGAGTGCGAAGAATAGCTCCATCGGCGAATTCTTGCTCAATATCGTCGTCTGTCGTGCCTTGCAAGCGCAGACCGACCGCCCATTTTGCAGCCGCGTAATCCTGGGCCTGGACAGCGCCCAGCCACTGCACCACATCTTCGGGCTTTTCAAACGTTGACCGGGTGATGAGTTGGTTGTGAAGTCGCTGGCGCGCAATATCCCGGTTTGTCATGATTGCTCCCTATATAGTGATCAGGCTAGTTTTTCGCTTTGAGATCATGGAAGAACGCGCGCATATCCTCGACCAGCAGTTCGGGTTCCTCCAGCGCGGCGAAATGGCCTCCTCGTGGCATCTCCGTCCAGCGCTGCACGCGCAAGAAGCGCTCCCCCAATTCGCGCGGCGGCAGGGTCAGGTCTTTGGGAAAGGTGGCAACCCCTGCCGGGACTTCAATGTACTGCCCCTGTTTGAGCTGTGGCGCCGTGTGGCTGTCCTCATAGTAGAGACGAGTCGAGGAACTGATCGTCCCGGTCACCCAGTAAATCATGATATTGGTGAGCAGTTCGTCTTTGCTAAAACGCTGCTCGATGTCGCCACCGGAATCGCTCCAGGCACGGAACTTCTCTACGATCCAGGCGGCCAGACAGACGGGCGAGTCGTTCAACCCATAGGCCAGGGTTTGCGGCTTTGTCGACTGAATCATGATATACCCGCTCTCCTGGAAGAACCATCGTTGGACGGAACCGAGAAACTGCTGCTCGGCCGCGGAGGGGTTAGGCAGGTCAGGGGGAAAGGCGATCTCTCTTGGAAAGCCAACGTCGGTCAGGTGGATGCCGACGAGCGATTCAGGATGGGCCAATGCCAGCAGACGCGTAACCCGGCTCCCAATATCCCCTCCAGCCGCGGCAAAACGCTTGTAGCCGAGCACATCTGTCATCAACTGCTCTAACAGCTCGGCGGTGCGGATCGAGGTCGCGCCACGCTCGCGCGGGCGGTCGGAGAAGCCAAAACCCGGCAGCGACGGCACGATGACATCGAAGGAGTCTGCAGGGTTGCCCCCGAAGCTGGCCGGGTCGGTGAGCAGCGGAATGATCTTGTGCATGCGGTAGAACGAATCAGGCCAACCGTGTAACAAAATGATCGGTGTCGGGTTCGGTCCCTTGCCACGTTCGTGGATGAAGTGGATGCCAACATCATCAATTTCAGCTTTGAAGTGCGCAAATGTATTCAGTTCTGCCTCGTGTTTACGCCAGTCGTACTGGTGTTGCCAGTAGTCTGTTAACTCTTTCATGTACAGCAGGTTGGTGCCGTAGTCCCAGCCTGCTCCCTCCACTTCATCGGGCCAGCGCGTCCGGGCTAAGCGCTCGCGGAGGTCGTCCAGGGTGGCTTGGGAAATGGCTATTTTGAATGGTTGGATATTCATGAAACATTTCCTTTTCTAGTTTTCTTCAACAGTATTTTCTCTGCCTCTTGCAGGATAGAGGACCGATTATGGAGATGAACAACATATTCCGGATAGTAGGAAATCCACCGAGGGCCGAAAAATCGGCCCCTACTTGACTGTCAATGTTCATTTGACACGGAAATGTAGGGGCGACCCTTGCGGTCGCCCGGCTCCAACGCGTCAAATCAAGGTTGACAGTCCACTACAGGTGTCCAGATTCATTTGTCAAAGTGCATTATCGGGTCTCTATTGAGAGCGGAGTTCGCCGATGAATTCTTGTAAATCTTTTGCGTAGAGCTCAGGCTCTTCCCAGGCCATGAAGTGCCCACCACGAGGGAATTCGGTAAAATGCACCAGATTGACCTGGCGCGCAGCCCATTCACGAGGCAGCGGAGGATCGTAGGGACAATGGGCAACGGCTGCCGGAACAGACGCGCTCTTCCCGAGATTGCCCCCACTGGCGACATGAGCATTAGCATAGTAGGCACGAACGGCTGAGTTAATGGTTCCTGTCACCCAGTAGATGGTGACATTGGTAAGTAGCTCATCTGCGCTAAAACGTGTTTTAAACTCCTCTTTCCCCTTCTGTCCGCTGCTGCCGTAGCTGATAAGCCAGGAGGCTAAACCGACAGGCGAATCGTTGAGACCATAGGCCAGGGTTTGCGGCTTGGTCGCCATGATCATGTTCACGCCAATCCCTTCTTCCATAAACCACTTTTGGACCCATTGCGCCATCTCCATTTCGGCTGGAGAGAGCGTTGAGAAGTCCGTATTCTGATCAGGGTAGCCAACGTCAGTCAGATGCATACCGATGAGGATCTCGGGGTACCTTCGTGCCAGGGACTGGGTGATGATGGCCCCGTGGTCGCCACCAGCCGAGACAAATTTTTCGTATCCGAGCACCTGGGTCATCAGCTTGGCGAACAGGTCAGCATTGGCATCATCATCCAACGTGATGCGATCGGAAAATCCCGTGCCAGGGATAGAAGGCACGATCACATCAAACGAGGTGTTTGGGTCGCCGCCATATTTCGCGGGATCGGTAAGTCGATCAATGACCTTGTGGTAGCGATAGAATGAGTCTGGAAAGCCATGGAGCAGCAGGAACGGCGTCGGGTTTGGCCCGTTGCCGCGTTCGTGGATGAAATGGATGCCCACGCCATCCACGTCCGCTTTGAACTGCGCAAAGGTATTAAGCGCCGCCTCGTGTGTGCGCCAGTCATAGCTCTGCTGCCAGTAGTCCACTAATTCCTTCATATACCCCAGACTCACTCCATACGTCCATCCGGACCCCTCCACCTCATCGGTCCAACGGGTGCGGGCTAAGCGTTCGCGCAAGTCGTCAAGGGTGGCTTGTGGAATAGCTATTTTGAAAGATTGGATACTCATGGGTACATTGCTCCTTTACATTCTTTGTTGTAATAAGAGGCAAGTCGTGGCTGCATGCTGTTCCACGCACTTCCCTTTCTGTTCTGCATCTGGTAGTGATCCAGCGATCCGAATCGTTCTTGACGTGTCTACATAGTATAGTATACATTTGAAGGAGGACAGAATCGGTCCTCGTTTGAGAGATGATGAGCGAAGATTGATGAAAGAAGAGTGTTATCATGTACCATCCCACCAGTCGCGTACTTACGGTGCTCGAGTTGCTCCAGTCCAGGCAATCCATCACTGGTCCAGAGTTAGCTGCTCGCCTGGAGATGGATGTACGCACGGTGCGCCGCTACATTACGCATCTCCAGGATGTCGGCATTCCGGTCGAGGCCAATATTGGTCGATATGGGGGGTACCGGCTCCGTCCTGGTTTTAAGCTGCCGCCACTGCTGTTTACGGAAGAGGAAGCCACGGCAATCATGCTGGGCTTGCTGGGAACCTCGTGGCTCGAGATCGGACAGTCATCGGTGGCCGTTGAAGGAGCGCTCGCCAAAGTCTCCCGCGTCCTTCCGCTGCGTGCACGGGAACGTCTAAAATCCATGTCTTCTCATCTGTTTTTCTTTTCTGCCCAACAAGAAGCACGACCCGATGTCTCTCTCGTGATCACGCTCAGCGAAGCGATTGGGCAGCGGCAACGGATTGCCATGGACTATCGTTCCCGTCACGACCAGCTTTCCCACCGCAAGGTCGAGCCGTATGCCATCATGGGATGGGAAGGGTACTGGTACCTGGTCGGATACTGCTGCCTGCGTCAAGACTACCGTATATTTCGCCTGGATCGCATCCAGCAGGTAGAGGTGCTTGCGGAAGCCTTTGAGAGAGCAGAGGAGTTTGATTGTAGAGCCTATGTGATGAAGCAGTATGGCGAGTCATCAGCCCGCTGGCACATTGAAGTGGAGTTTCAAGCAGAGTTATTTGCCGTACAGCAGAAGATCCCCGCGTCCTATGGCCGGCTTTCGGCCACGCCATCAGGGGTTCTGTTTGAGAGTCATGTGGATGAATTAGAAGGTCAGGCGCGCTATCTGTTGTCGCTGAACCTTCCGTTCGTTATTCATTACCCGCCAGAGTTGCGTGAAGCGCTGCTGCGCCTCTCCGAACAGATGGTTCAGATCGCGACGGCTCAACTTCCTCCAAGAGGCAATGGAAGCAAACCTGGGAAGGAATAAGAAAGGTAGAAACTGAAATCCACTCATAAGTTGTCACCTGCGGCCCTCTGCACTCCCTTTAGGTTACGCTACGCGTATTGCTCGCTGAGGAGAGAGCCAGAATGGGGGTAGATAGGCTGGAATGTTTGAGAAAGGTATTACTTCGGGCTTGAGACGAATTCCCAGCATGTCATGCATGAAGGCACGGCGCTGCTGGATTCGTCTCCAGGCATGCGGGTACTTCTACTCAAACGCCTGGCGCAATGCCTCGTCAGCCAGAACGATACCGTCTTCAATGTTGGTCGTGTGATAAGGGGTGTTTGTCGCGGGGATGACATCGACCTGCAGCGCCATACCTGAACGTAGTTGTTGGGTCGAGCCGCGTTAATGGGCGAACTAACCCATTCGTCCAGGTGTATCAGGTGTCCTGTTGATCCTGGCCAGGGTTTCCCTCCCGGTGTCAGCTTCGCGGGAATTTCTCTCTGCCAAATCAGGGTAGCATCTGTCCGCATTCGAGCGTATACTGCTTCTGGAGACAGAAAAAGTCGGCTGAAGCCCTGGTGGTCGTTTCACCGACACGGATATGTATTGAATCTGTGACCCCAGCAGTTTAACTGAAAGAGGAAGAAAATGAAGAACACATTCATGATCCTTTGGGCTCCAGGCCCAGCCTGGGTCCTGGGCAAGACGGTACGCGAACAACCCTATTGGACGGAACATGCCGCCTTTATGGATCGGCTCTTTGCCAACGGGACGGTGATCATGGGTGGGCCCTTTACCGATGGAACAGGATCCCTGGTCTTGGTGGAAGCAGAGGAGGAGAGCGAGGTCAGGACCTTGATTGCCAACGACCCTTTTGTCGTGCAGCGTATTTTT
>Ga0207684_10004079_pt1 | contig 13936 bp, 13 predicted proteins | sample KBSK5501metaG_FD_184342 | JGI IMG/M metagenome (GOLD analysis project Ga0207684, IMG submission 184342) | Corn, switchgrass and miscanthus rhizosphere microbial communities from Kellogg Biological Station, Michigan, USA - KBS K5-50-1 metaG... | ecosystem: Host-associated > Plants > Roots >...
ATGCGCCAGGTTGTGCGTTCATCCGCGCAGACTCTGGCTATGGCAGGAACGAATTAGACCACTCCGAGTAGGGGCACAATCATGAACTCAATTAAACCGCGAGTGCGGAAATTGCGTTTCCTGGTCATATGTATTATAGTAGGGGCATCTGAAGCAGATGGATAGGCAGCAAACTTAAATTGAGAAAACGCGTGCAACCGTGAGCGAAATCGAGCGAGAACAGCGATCATCATACAGCATAGACCTACCTAAACATCCTCCAACCTCTATCACTATAGATGGCCCTTTGCCTGGGGGGAGGTGGCTTGCACGTCCATTAGTCGTACAAGTCGAAGAAGGTGATGGGGAGTTTCTGGTGAGTGAGCCACACTTCTATATACATGCCTCAGGACCCACGGTATCTGAGGCAATCGCAGAATTCAAGCGTGTATTCTCAGATGAACTAACGGCACTCATTTCTGATGAGGAGAGATTAGGTCCACGTCTGCGTGCACAGCTTCAATATCTTCGTAACGCTATCAGGATGGCATAAATAGAATGGCTACACTTGAGTCGGAGAGTTATTTCTTCCTGAAAAACTCCACCGTCTTCTCAATGCCCTCTTCCAGCGTCACTTGAGGCTTCCACCCTAGCACACGCTCGGCCTTGCTGTAATCAAAGTAAGCCAGGTAGATATCGCCGGGGCGTTTGGGCGCTCGAACGACCTCCGGCTTGTAGCCGGTAATCTTTGCCAGTACTTGGTAGAGTTCATTTACCGAAGCTGCTCTCCCTGTGCCCAGGCAGAAAATATCGTTATCGCCATGCTCAATTGCGAGTAGATTAGCGCGGGCTACATCCTCCACATACACGTAGTCCTTCTTTTGCTCGCCGTCCCAGTCGATGCGTACAGGGCTGTGGTCAAGAAAACGTTTGGCGAAGATCGCTATCACGCCCGCCTCTCCATTGGGATCCTGGCGCGGCCCATACACATTTCCGTAGCGCAGCGCCGTGTATGTAAGGTTGTTAGCCTCTTGCCAGTAACGTAAATAATATTCTGCCACCAACTTGGTAATGCCATATGGCGACTCAGGACGCCGTGGAACCTCTTCATCGATTGGTAGGCGGGCTGGAGTGCCATACGTGGCTCCAGAAGAAGCAAAAATAATCTTACGCGTCCCGGCGCGTGTACAATTGGTTAAAACGTTCAACAGGCCAACCACATTGACGCGAGCATCCAATCGCGGATCTCTCGTCGAAATGGCTACGCTGTGCTGCGCTGCCTGGTGACTGACAACTTCTGGACGTATCTCGTCGAATATAGATTGTAACCTTGCTTCATCTGTGATATCCGCGTGAAAGAAATGCGCTTTGGGATTGAGATTTTCCCCTTTGCCTCCCCCTTCTTCCCACAGACTATCCACAATGGCTACTTCATGGCCTGCAGCGACGCATTGATCTACAATGTGTGATCCAATAAAACCAGCCCCACCGGTAACTAAAATCCTCATGGAAAATTATGGCCTTTCTTGCATAACAAATTTGAAACAAACACCAAACTATGCTACACCAGAATCATGGAATCGTCCATAGGTGGCTTCATATCAAATCAATTGCTCAAGTGCGACCTGTAAAGCCTGAGGATGCGTTAAAACCGGGAAGATGAATAAGCCCGTCTCCTGTTTCAGCCGTTCTAGCGCAGAACGATCCTCTGGATTGAGCATAGCCACCGTCAGCATATTGCGCTCGCGCCCAAGGGGGTAGCAGCGTAGCTCCTGCGCCAGCTTCCGATTGACAAGGTGCTGCACACCTCGAGGTAATTTCCTGGGCAGGAGCCTGAGGTATGGAATACCCAATTTCCGCGCCAGGGCCGGAAGCTCCTCCTCCGTTTCATCTTCAGCCTGCTGCCGATCTTGAGCGCCAGGCTCGTTCATGGTCTTCTCTGGCTGCGAGTCCAGGTGCAAACTGGGTTTACTGGCCGCTTCAATGAAATCATATATCTTTGCATGAGGTATTGGATAGGCGCTATGACCTATAGCCATGCCTCGTGGTCGCGATGCATCGCTTTCGGTGAGGTTATGTACGCGCCACAGCAGCGCTTCCCAAAGGCGACTCTGCACAATTTCCCCACCTTGCATGTTTGCTCCAGGCAACAGGAAGTACATGGTATAGTTCAAAAGCAAAACACTGTCGGTTTTGCGCACGAGTGTACGCAGGCTACCGAGTAGGTACCTCGTGCTGTGATTGGCCGGCGTCAGTCTACGCCTGCTCGACTTCTCTTCGTTTTCATAAAACAACCTGATTGTTACCAGCGCGACCTGTTCTATGCCGGTCGCACTGATTCGCTCAACAGCCGATACAATATCCTGCAGTGTCTCAACTGTTTCATAGCTATATAGGTTGTCCCTCCTTGGAGGGGAAGCAGCTTCGTTAATCATACCACGGCTCCTTATGACCGCATATGCACAGGTGGCTAGTACCGACTATCGTACATGAAGCATGTTGGGAAGAAAGAGTCAATCCGGTTGCAATTCTGTTAAAACTGCGGGATTATGGTTAAGAAACTTGCAGAAAACCGGGATTCCGGCAAAAATTGTTCGCTCTGCCAAAACCAATTACCCACAGACTCCGCACCTGGTCAATCCGTACATTGACGCCACACAATCCTGCCTTGTATACTCCATAAACGTATCCAGTTTGTGTCTGCTACTAAACGCTAAAGGAGTTGCTACCGATGAGCCTGGGGAAAACAATGCGCTTAAAGCGGCTGATTGAGCCGCAATACGGTACCTGCATCATTTGTGCGCTGGATCACGGCATGACCTCACCAACCTTTCTAGAAGGGCTTTATGAGACCCGCGGGCGCACGCGTGAAGCCATTGCGGGCGGGGCTAACGTCTTTATGCTCGGGCGCGGTATGGCCAGGCAGGTTATCGAGGAATTTACCCCGGCCACCTCGCTGGCGCTCATGCTCTCCGCTTCCGCCGCCGGGCGACCCCAGGGAGCCGTCGTCACTCCCATCGGCTCCGTTGACGAAGCCCTGCGCCTCGGTGCCGATGCCGTCGTTGTCTACGTGGCCCTGGCGGGCGAAAACGAATCTGAGATGATCCAGTATGCCTCTTCCATCGGCGAAGCCTGTGACGCCTGGGGCATGCCTTTTATCGCCGAGGCTGAATTCCCCGATGCCTACCAGACACTTACTGCATCCAGCAGCACCTATGGAGCCGAGTACCTGTTGCGCAACGCGCGCCTGTGCGCTGAGCTGGGTGCCGATATCGTCAAGGTCAACTGGAGCGGCGACCAGGCATCTTTTGAAAAAATCGTCCGCGCACTCAAGGTCCCCGTCGTGGTTGCAGGCGGCACGCTGGTAAGCGACGAAGAGCTGCTGACGCGCATGCAGCAGGCGGTAGAGGTTGGAGCTATCGGCTGCTCTGTTGGCCGCAACATCTTTCAGCACAAGCATCCCACCGCCATCACGCGTGCGCTGTGCCGGGTCATTCGCGAGAAGTGGAGCGCCCGCGATGCGCTGGCAGAACTGGAGGAGCAAGCATGAAACCGGCAACCAATCGCTACGTCATTGGCGCGGACGTTGGTTCGCAGGGCATGAAGACCGTGCTGCTGGATGTCTCCGGTACCGTCGTTGCCAGCGCCTATGCTGCATATGATCCACGCTATCCCGCGCCCAACTGGGCCGAAGAGGACCCCGCAGACTGGGAAATCGCACTCACAGCAACTGTGCGACAGGTAATGCAGGAAGCAGCTGCGCAGCCTGCTGAGGTCGTTGCGCTCGCCCTGGGCAGCCAGGTTGATGGCCTGGTCTGCGTTGGCGAGCAGGACGAGGTGTTGCGGCCAGCCATCATCTGGCTTGACCGCCGCGCTACCGCGCAGTGCGATGCACTCGAAGAACACATCAGCGCCGCCGACCTCTTTCACCTGACCGGCGCGAACCTCGACTCCTCGCATGTTGCCCCCAAGATGCTCTGGGTGCGAGACCACGAGCCGGCCGTTTTTGAGCGCTCGCGCTACCTCTTATTGCCGGGCAGCTATATGGCCTATCGTCTCACTGGAGAGACTGCCGTGGATTATTCCAACGCCTCTTCAACCCTGCTGCTCGACGTTAAACAAAAAGCCTGGTCTCAACGCATGCTCAGGCTGACTGGCCTGGACGAGCAGCGCCTGGGCCACGTTAGCGGAGCAACAAGCGTGCTTGGCCCCCTCACAAAGACTGCCGCTGAAAGACTGGGACTCACCACGAAAACAGTCGTAGCCGTTGGCAGCGGCGATGAGCACGCCGCCTGTGTCGGCGCTGGCGTCACCAGCAGCAGCATTGTCTGTGACATCAATGGCACTGCCGAGCCAGTCTGTGCTGTAGCTCACCTGCCCGTGTTTGACGAAGAGGGGCTATTGGAAACCCACTGCCATGCCGACCCTGAAGCCTGGCTGATCGAGAATCCGGGTTTTGTCTCGGGCGGCAGCTATCGCTGGTTCCTTGATGCGCTTGCGCCACATGAACGCGCCGAAGCCGCCCGTCGAGGCATCAGCCCGTATGACTTGTTGAATGCCGAAGCCGAACAGGCGCCGGTCGCCGCCGAGGGCCTCATATTTCTCCCCTGCCTGAGCGGAGCCATGACCCCCACCTGGAATGCCGATGCGCGCGGTGTCTTCTTCGGCCTCAGCCTGGCGCACGGGCGCGGCCACATGGTTCGCGCTATCCTTGAAGGCACCGCGTACGGCTTGCGCGATAACGTGGATCGCATGCAAGAGATTGGTCTTCATCCCCTCGAAATTCGCGCCGTCGCGGGTGGTGCGCGGGGAAGGCTCTGGCTCCAGATCAAGGCGGACGTGACGGGCAAGCCGGTCAGTGTCCCACGCGAGTTGGAGACAACTGCCCTCGGCGCAGCCATGCTCGCCGGTGTCGCCGGCGGCCTGTTCGCCAGTTTACAGGAGGCTGCAGCCACGGCCGTTGCGGTCGCAACTTACATAGAACCGAATCCGGCACACCGCCAGGTCTATGACGACGCTTACGCCCTTTACCGCGCGGTCTATGATGCCCTGCAAGAGCCATTCCGAAAGGCAGCAAAACGATGACAACCGCTAACTTTCCAATCGATCCTGCCAGTATGCCCGCTTTGAAGAGCTGGTTAGCTTCCCAGGCTGGCGCTTCCCTGCGCACGGTCGATATCGATGAAATCCTAATTGACCCCGATGCCCTGCTGCAACTTCCCGCCGTCTTGCGGCGAGCGGGCATCCATGCCGGCATGCAGGTCTTGCTCGTGATGGATGAAACTCCCATGCGCCGCGAGCAGCAAGACCCGAAACCTTTTGTACAGGCTTTGCTGCTCGATGCCGGCTACGAGGTTGAAACGCTGTGGCTCAAAGGCGATCAGTACGGCCTGGTGCATGCTGGCTTTGACCAGGTTGACCTTGTACAGGCGAACATTGAACATGGCAAAGCTCTCGTTGCGCTGGGGTCCGGGACCGTGACCGATATTGCCAAACACGCCGCCTACCTCTTCCACCAGGAGCATCCCGGGCTTGACCCTGTAGTCTATATTTGCTGTCAGACCGCCAACTCTGTCACCGCCTACGCCGCTAATATGGCTGTCTTGCTCAAAGACGGCGTCAAGCGCACCTTCCCCTCGCGCTATCCCACGGCCATCATTTCTGACCTGCGTGTCCTCGCCTCCGCGCCCATCGCCATGACCATGGCCGGGCTGGGCGATTGCTGCGCTCGCTTTGTCGCTTATGGCGATTGGTATCTTGCCAGCGCCCTGGGCATGGTTGATTTTTACAGCGAAGCCCCGCTTGCCCTGCTGAGCAACCTGGACGTCATCCTGCTGGAACACGCTGCCGGCATCGGCCAGCGCTCACATGACGGCGAGGCCGCCGTGACGCGCGCACTCTTGCTGGCTGGCATCGCCCAATCCATCGTCAACATGTCTGCTCCCATCTCGGGTACCGAGCATGTCATCGCCCACATCCTGGACATGATCGCTGACCATTATCAGCGCAGTCTGGCCCTGCATGGAGCGCAGGTCGGAGTAGCCACGCTCACCGCGGCGCAACTCTACCAGCGTTTCCTGGACAACTTTGACCCACAGTCTATCAACATTGATGCCTGTTATCCCAATGACGCGCAGCTACAGGCACACGTCCGCCGGCTCTTTCAACCGGTTGACCCCAGCGGGGCAATAGCAAAGGAATGCTGGCACGATTACAGCCAGAAACTGGCCCTCTGGCGCCGCAGCCGCCCGCAGTTCGAGCAATTTTGTAAGGACTGGCACAGCATCCACCGTCCAAAACTGGCCTCACTGGTTTGCTCTCCACAGGTTGTATACCAGATCCTCTCACAGGCAGGGGCGCCCCTTACGCCGCAAGAGCTGGAACCACCTATCAGCCAGGAAGAATATGATTTTGCCGTTCGCAACGGCCACTTCATCCGTGCCCGCTTCGTGTTGGGAGACCTGCTTTATTTTCTGGGATGGATTACGTAGTGGATTACCTGCGCAGCAGTTGCTCTCTCGTAAGGGTCCATACAGGCGGCTGATCTGCGCGCGGAAGCGTCTTTCTCTCCACAAACTGCATAGCTATGAAGACAGCCACCGTAGTACCTGCCTGAACCTGGCGAGCATCGATCGCCTGGGAGATCGTTGTCTCGATCATATAACACAGCGTTGGATTGAGGTGCACATGAGTAGACAATTCGTACTCGTACCTCACTCGTGCCCCAGCAGCCGTACCGTTTGCTTGCGCGCCTTCTCCAGCGTAACGCCCAGGCTTTCCAGCACCCCTGCGGCAATGCCATTGCCCTCGCGCACCAGCCCCAACAGCAGGTGTTCCGTCCCTATGTAAGAGTGATTCATGCGCCGCGCCTCATCTACTGCCAGCTCAATCATCCTCTTTGCTCGAGGAGTCAGCCCAATCTCCCCAACCACGATACGGTCCCCACGACCAATAATAGATTCAACCGCGCTCCGCACTTTGTCCCTATCCACACCAAGATTCAGCAATACATGAGCGGCAATACCTTTATTTTCGCGTACCAGCCCCAGCAAGATATGCTCGGTTCCGATGTAGCTATGTTGAAAACGCTGAGCTTCTTGCTGGGCGGATTCCATGACTCTTCTCGCTCGCACACTGAACTTATCAAACCTACCCATTTGGCCTGGGGTTGCTTCAAGCGGGCGATCATCTCCATCTTGCAGCGGCTCCAGGTTGATCGCTCTATCTTTATCTTGATCGGGAATCTTGCTGCCCTCTGCCTCTTCTGGCCTGGGCTCCTGGACACCTCCTTGACCGCTATCATCCAGCACGGCAAGCGTTTGTCTTCGTGCTTGTTCCAGGTTGACGCCCAGGCTTTGCAGTACGCCCGCTGCAATACCTTCGCCCTCGCGCAACAGCCCCAACAGCAGGTGTTCCGTCCCAATATAATGATGATTCAAGCGGCGCGCTTCATCCACCGCGTACTCAATCACCTTCTTTGCTCGAGGAGTCAGCCCGATCTCCCCCAGCACGATACGGTCTCCACGACCAATAATAAACTCGACGGAATCATGCGCCCTTTGCAGGTCTACACCGAGATTATGCAACACTTTGGCGCCAACCCCTTCGCCTTCGCGTATCAGCCCCAGCAAGATATGCTCCGTGCCAATATAATTGTGCTGGAAACGCTGCGCTTCTTCCTGCGCAAGACTTAAAACCTTCCTGGCTCGCTGGGTGAACCTGTTAAATTTATCGCGGTCGGTCATTGTGCTGCTTCCTTTCTTGAAAGGATGGCGCTATGCAGGCAGGCAATATTGCGGTAACATACATATCCAATAAAGGGGGTACTCTTCTTCATCTCGATACAAGTATACCCTATCAAGTACATGTTTGTGATGGCACCCCCCAAAAACCACTTGGCACCTGAACTAACAAGTAGGAAAATATAAACTGTGCAGGAGGTAAAGACGCTTCGGAGTAATGGCTTTTCAGCTACCCTCACAGGTTCTGTTCAACTCATATGCAAACTATGAACCCTTTCAGCGTTCGATAAAGTAGAGATAAGTTCTGTTGCACATTGATGAGAAATTACGCTCAGCAGTTTCCTCTCACCTATCACAAGTTAGAACAAAAATATTATGGAAAACGCGCATTTAGCTCTATTACATGCAAAGGTTTTTTAGTGTATAATCTAACTATACTATAGACAAGCCAGAAGGCTACTATGCAACAATATAATCTGAACATTCCAGCAACCAATGTACCTCACGCAGCTAACACGGTAAACAGTGAACATCATACCTCAGGTCTGCATATCGGTATGCAAGAAGCGGCTCGTGCAGCGGAACGCGCAAGACTCCGGCAAGGTATCATGCATGTACGTATCCGGCATTTTTATTGCACTCTGGAGGAGATGTTCGATCCTACCCTGCGCGGCCAGTCTTTCGTCGTGGGTACCGGCACCGGCCGTCCAAATGAACCTGGGCGCGTCATAGATGTCTCACCGGCAGCTCTACGCCTGGGCGTCAGCCCCGGCATGCCCCTGCGCCGCGCCTACCGCCTGGCTCCAAAGGCCCGTTTCCTGCCGGCTTCCTATGATCGCTACCAGCCAATCCTGCTAAATTTGCGCGAGCGTTACCGCGCCTATTCACGTATCATCGAGTCTATACCTATCGCGGATGCCTTTATTGATCTGCGCGGCTGCGAGCTGGCTTTCGACTCACCTGTCTCCCTGGCCGAGCGCCTCTGCGCCGAAATAGCAGAGATGGGGTTGACTGCCTTCATCGGCATCGCTAACGGCAAGGCTATCGCTGAACTCGCCGCGCTCATGAGTCGCAAAGATGGCAGGCAGGGTGTCCTCTATATCCCCCAGGGCCGCGAGGCATCTTTCGTGCAGACGCTGCCCCTGTCGATGCTTTTGCAGATGCGTGCAGCAGGCACAGGCATTCCCAGCGCATTGCCAGAACTGAGCGAACAGGAGAGTCATCCCTCCCAGCCGCCTGAAGTCGAGGGCAAGAGCGAACACGTTGATTCGGTAGCTGTTGCCGAACTGGTAGCGCACCTCAAGGATTTTGGCATCACCACATTCGCGCAGGTGACTACCTTAACGGAGGAAGGCTTGCGCCGCCGCCTGGGGCAGTTGGGTGGCTGGCTCTACCACGTGGCGTGCGGGCAGGACACTAGCCTGGTCATCCCCGATGCCCCGCCACTCAGCCAGAATGCGCGTGTGCATTTTCACCATGCAGCCGATGCCGACGAGACCTGCGCCGCCATTCGCAAACTCGCCAACTACCTCAGTGAGCGCCTGCGCGAGCAACGCCTCAAGGGCCGGATCATTGCCCTCATGCTCTGGCCGAATCGTGTTGCACGGCAAGAAACACGCAAACTGGTGATGAGTGAAGATGGTGAAGAGGTAGCCGTTACCACTGCCGAGGATACCATCGGGGGTCAGATGATCCTCTCGCGTCACACGGACGAGGCCGATGTCATCGCCCATCACGTCTTGATGCTCTTCGCGCACTACCATCAACCGGGGAGTAGCTACCTGCAAGTGCAGGTGCGTATCGGCGATATCATCGCCGTCACCCCGACCTACTATCCGCCTCCTGCCCGCACCCGTGGCAGGCCCACGCGCAAACTGCAAGGGTACTGACGACGCATCGTTGTTCTGACGAGCGTTCCACAGTTGATCGACCCACTCGACCTTGTATGCATTGACTGCTTCGAAATCAGCCTGTTCGGCCAGCGTCCTACCATTCTCGTCTTTTGCAACAAAAGCTGAGTCCTGTAACTGATAAACGTATGATGAGAATAAAGGGGCATGGCTCCTTCTACAGAACGATGTAGTGAATTTGTAACACTTACCAGTCTTTTTGTGTTGTACTCAATGAGTAGCGCGCAAAACAAAATTGGGGGAGCTATGGATGGACCCGGGTGATTCAGATATCCTGGCCCTGCTAGCAACAGATTTGAGGCACTCTTACGAACAGCTGGTGTCGACCTACTGGCACCAGCTCAAAGTCTTTGTGCTGCGCCAGGCGGGAAGTCCTCGGGAGGATGCCGAGGATATCGTGCAGGAGGCATTCGTACGGGCCTACTATGCCCTGGAGCGCTACCCTGCGCAGCGTATCCTTGCATTGAAGATCCGTCCCTGGCTGTACAAAATCACGTGGAGTGTCTATTGCAACTATACGGAACGTTCAAAGCTGCCGCAATCGGTGCCACTCGACACATCCAAAGGCAGCGCCTTCCTTGAGCTGGAAGATGATGGACACGAGCAGCCAGAGGAAGCATTTGAAAATGAGGAGCGCAGGCGCGAGCTGGTCGCTCTGGTGGATACACTACCGCAGCGCTACCGCCAGGTCGTTAGCCTCCACTATTTTGAAGACCTCGGCTACCAGGAGATAGCTGATATTTTTAACCAGCCAGCCGGAACAGTGCGAGTCTCAGTGCATCGCGGTATAGGGTTGCTGCGCAAGGCACTGGAAGTATACAGGAGCAAGGTAGAAGCAAATGATGGAGCATAACGACAACGAACAACGTGCGAACCCGGATGCTTCGGCCTCCTTTGTTCCAGGCGTCCTGGCCCGGCTTGGGCTGAGTCAGACATCTCCATCACCAACAACGTCAGAAGAACAGGTGGTGAACGCCCTCAGCAGCCCAGCATGGCCGGTGCGCCTGGCTGCTGTGCAGCAGCTAGAGATGCTGGCAGAGGGTGTGCCACTGGCTGCGTTATTACGCGCCTTGCGCGATGAGCACGAAACCGTACGAGCAGCAGCAGCGCGAGCACTAGGCATGCTTGCTTCACGAGCACCAGTAGAGCCGCTGGTAGACGCCCTCCGCGATTCTGAATGGACTGTACGAACAGCGGCAGCCCTGGCGCTTGGAAAGCTGAAGGGGCGAACACCGGTAGAACCGCTCGTAGCCGCTTTGCACGACGAAGATGCCTCGGTGCGCGCAAGCGCGGCCTGGGCGCTCGGAACTCTGGGAGAACAGGCCCCACTGGCCCCACTGGCAAACGCCTTACACGACTCCGCGTGGATAGTACGCGAAGCGGCGGTGCTTGCGCTGGGAGAACTCGGAGCACGCGTTCCAGCCGCACTGTTATTGGCCGCACGGAGCGATGGAGATGAGCCGGTACGCCAGGTAGCAGAACTGGTTCTACAGCACATCTATCCTGAACTCCTTGCCAGTACTTCCATAAACACAATTGCGTCCGTCTCGGAACATGAGGCTAGCACCAGCCAGCATGTGAAATCGAACGGGCATCACAACCACGATCTGAAGAGCATTTGGCCTGGTGGCCAACGTAGGGGCCTCAGCGAAGCGAAGCGGAGCGCGTCTCAAGACTTCGCGCCCATCGCCGATTTATCGGCCAAAAAGCTTCCCGCCAGGACTCGGCTTTTCCCACGCGTAGCCGCCGGGGTGCTGGCGGCGCTAGCGATTATCGCTGCAATGTTTTCCTGGTTTGCAGTCCTTCACAGGCCACAGGTGCTCCTCTCTGGTCATCCTACCGCCATTCCTACATCCAACATCTCGACCTATCGCGCTGCTGGTGGATCGGCGTACAGGGTAGCATGGTCACCGGATGGAACAGAGATCGCCTCTACAAATGCAGTCGGATTGGTACAAATCTGGGATACTGCTACAGGCCATACGATCTCGACATACAGGGGCAATTTCCTCAAAGTGCTCTCTCTCGTGTGGTCGCCTGGCCATTCCTTACTCGTGACCGCGGAGGGGACGGACAGAACCGTACAGGTATGGAATGCCCTTGCGGGGAAGCGCATCTTGACGACACCTCCACTCAATGGAATTGCGTCAGTTGCAACATGGTCACCTGATGGCAGGCAGATAGCCTTCGACGGCGGAGACAATACGGTGCAGGTCTGGAATATCGTCACTGGAAATTGGCTGCTGACCTACGCAGGCCATACTAGCCGTGTCACGGCATTGTCCTGGTCGCCGGATGGCACAGAGATTGCCTCTGCAAGCGATGACCGGACCGTGCAGGTCTGGAATGCTGCTACAGGGCATAAAGACTGGCCATCGTTCGTGCATGCAGACGCCGTATCCGTCGTAGCCTGGTCGCCCGATGGGAAACGCTGCGCCGTCGCCACCGTGCGCGGATTGGTGGAAGTCTGGGATAATCCCTCGTGGCAAAAGGGCCAGATCGCGCCTGCTAATGAGGGATGGTCCGATCTGGATCATCCTCTGGTTGTGTCCATTGCGTGGTCTCCAGGTGGTACGCGCCTTGCCTTTACTACTGCTGGCGGCCTGGTACAGGTATGGGATGCTGGCACTGCTCGCCTGCTCTACACCTATCCCGGTCACACTGAGCAGGTGAACGACGTGGCGTGGTCACCTGATGGTACCCATATCGCCTCGGCAAGCGATGATGGGACCGTGCAGGTCTGGCCGAGTCCCTCCTCTATTGAAATCGGTAAGCTCCGGCTGCATTAGACTCTCTGTCCTCTCAAGCTCCTTTGACTTGTACATTGTCCAACTTCCCGTTCCATCCAGTATGGGTTGAGTCAACGGTGCGCTTCCTGAAAAATGTGTGTGCGGTCGTACTCACACGTGACACTATCAATGAGGCCGAGGTTGAGGCGCTTAAGCAGGAGCAACCATTATGACAGACTGATTGACTCCTAGTGGTAAAATGCCCTGTGGTGATAATTGTTGACATCACGAGTGGAGGCCATATCATGCAATTTGAGTTATTTGGTGATCGGTACCAGTTACAAGACCCGATAGATCGAGATGGGATGTCTGTCGTTTATCGTGCTCTTGATCTGCGTACGGATCATATCGTAGCCATCAAAGTGCTACGTGACATCTATAGTACCGATGCAAAGTTTGTGGCACGCTTTCAGCGAGAAGCAAAGGCAATGTCCTCCTTGCAGCATCCCAATATCGTGCAGTTCTATGACTATGGGCAGGCGGCAGGCAATTATTATATCGTCATGGAGTTAGTCGAGGGCACCGACCTGCGCCGCTATCTGCGTGGGCGCGGGGTGCTCGATGTGGATCGCTCCGTCATCATCGCTCACGATGTTGCACTTGGATTGGGTGCTGCCCATCGGCGGGGCATTGTCCATAGGTCTGTCAAGCCACAGAATATACTGATAGGTAGAGATGGCTCGATCAAGCTGACTGACTTCGGCATAGCCTTTGTGGTAAATGCTGAGCGGCTGACTGACACTGGCATGACGTTTGGGACTGTGCAGTATTTCCCGCCAGAGCAAGCCCAGGGTGAGATTGTTAGTCCTGCTGCTGATGTATACTCACTTGGAATTGTGATGTTTGAGACGCTCACGGGTCGCACGCCCTTTGATGGTGATAACCCCGTGGTCGTGGCCATGCAGCATATCCAAGACCCACCCACGCCGCCCCGCCAGCTCAACCCTACGATACCCCCGGCGCTCGAGGAAATTATCCTGCGCTGCCTGGAAAAGGTGCCAGAGATGCGTTTCCGCGATGGGTCTCAATTAGCGCGAGCGCTGGAAACGCTGGCTGCAAATTGAGAGGGGATTTCAGTATAAACACGTTGCTGGTACCTGGCTATGAAGAGTTGGTCTATCCATCTCAGGTAGTGCTGTGTGAGATAGAATAGCAGATTGCGGCGTCTACGGTATGGAACGATTGCTACAAAATGGCGATGGCTGTCCCTGTGAGCACGAACGCCGATGAGGCACTCGCGGCATGGGAAGAGTGAGCCGCCAGCAAAGAAACGAGCAGCCAAGGCCGCAAGAGATAGAGGCAAGAGAAGCGACACTGCTAGGCACGGTCGAGTGGTAAGGTCGAGCGGCTGCGCCCACGAGGCATGGTGGGCCAGAGACGGGAGCCACTAGCAGGGCCGCGAGAACAACCACCGCTAGGCAACGATCGAGACAGCACCCGCGCGGCGCGAGCCACAACGACGCCCGCAACCACGGGATCAACCGCAACGACGAGCAAGCACGAGCGGCGTAGCACG
>Ga0207684_10004082_pt1 | contig 13924 bp, 8 predicted proteins | sample KBSK5501metaG_FD_184342 | JGI IMG/M metagenome (GOLD analysis project Ga0207684, IMG submission 184342) | Corn, switchgrass and miscanthus rhizosphere microbial communities from Kellogg Biological Station, Michigan, USA - KBS K5-50-1 metaG... | ecosystem: Host-associated > Plants > Roots >...
AGCGACGCCCAGCGCAGACCGCATAAACTCTAATTGTAACGGTTTCGCCGTAGACGCGCCAATCTACGCGCCACGCCGTGCACGCACTGGCGCCGAAACACACATTGATTCAGGAACGAATGGCTCGTCTGGTTTACTTCAAGACTGCGATACGCCCGCGCCGCCGTGTGCGGCTGGCTACGTTCGCGGCCTGCGGCAGTCCGCCAAGTTCTAGAAGAATCTTCCGCAGCCGTGCCCGGTCTTCCAGCTCCATGTCCACGAATTCAAACGCCATGGCCTGCGGGCGGGCGCCGCGCACAATCGCCTGAGCCTTGATTGTTCGAACGCCCTGGGTCAGCTTCAGCCCGATCAAAGTCCCTGGAGCAAGGTGTCGCTCGCCGGCGCCAATGCCGCCGCCCAGGTTCAACTCCGGCACCGTCAGCCGGAAATTCTCGCGTAGGTTTGTCGTCACCAGCGTCAGGTTTCGGCTAAGTTTCAGCCGCGCGTACCGGCGCTGCCGGATCACGGAGCTGTTTGTTTCTGGATCAATCGGCTCCAGCACCAGATCTCTTTTCTCAAAGCCCGCGGCCGTAATTTTCCCCATTGCGACCACTGGATCAATACGCAGCAGTGCCTGCCCTGCGGCGACGCGAAGTTCCGACGGATACTGCCATCGCCAAACCTGGCGCGCCTCAAGAATGGTTTGCAGCACTGGATTTGCCGCCGACGCACGCAAACGCCCCAGCGCCTCGATTGCTTTCAACCGGATGTATCCGGATATTCCGTCGCTCGATGCAAGGTCCAGTAGTTTCGGAATGGAGTCCGGCGAACCTGTCATGCTGATTTCGTCCAGCGCCAGCGGCCGAATCAGCACGTCCAGCGAATCAAGAATCGCCAGCAGCAGCAACGCGCGCGATTGCGGAGGCACCGGAGATAACTGCCGTACGCAACGGTCGTGCACCGACCGTGGCCATTGTGCCAAGCGTACCGGCAAAACCCTCGAAACCGCGTCCGGGTCAAGCTGGCCAAGCAGACCCAGCACTTCCACTGCTTCGTTTGCCGGAGCAATTTGCAAGATTTCGGTGAGCTGATGGGCCGCGTCCTCGCCCAACCCGCGAACCACGTCGGCAAGCAATTCACAATCCTCACGGAAGCCCGAGTGCCCGAATCGATGCGTGACGTATTGCAGCGTCGCCTTCGGCATCAAAGCCAGAATATCGAGTAGGCCATCCGCGATTTCCCCGGATCGCAAACTTTCTTCGACAAATTCCGGGATGCGATCGTCTGCGCCGATGCGGGGCCGCAAGCTCTGTGACGAGCCAGGCCGCTGTGCTTCCACGCTGTCGAGCGACGCCAAAGCCTGCTGCATCGCGGGATAGCACCGCTTCGATGCGGCTTCCTGGCTCAGCCGGACAAAAGCCGCGCTCACCAGCGTCTGCAACTCCGCGTCGCGTTCGGCTGCGAGCTGGTTCCCCACTCGACGTATCGACTCAATCAGCGCGCTGCCATCGCCGCTGCCATAGAGTTCTGCCAATTCACCGAGCCCGATCGCCGTCGTGCGCCGCGCTTCATCCGATTCCAGTCCAATGCACGACGCATACTTCATCAAAATCTCGTTTACGGTTCTAAGCTCGCCCCGACGCAACATCTCCTCTAAGAAAGATCGTACCTTTCGCGGCGGAACGCACCAGGATTCGTCTGACGCCAGCACCTCTTTCTTGTTTTCGTCGGGAACTTGCTCCCAGAATTCCTGATCAAGCAGTTCGGTATACGACTGCACTTGAATTCCGGCATTGGCCATCTGCTCTTCTTGCGAAGTCAGGATTTTTCGCAACGCTTCGATTTCTGTGTTCATCCGGTCCAGCAACTGCTTCACGGCGTTTACGCGCAATTCTCCTCGTTCATAGCTATCGAGTGCGAAGCGAATCGCCACATGCTCCGCAAGCTTCAACAACATCGGCCGATCTGGCTTTTCATTCGGCGCTTGAGCGGCAAGCCCCGCAAGCGCTTGTTGCAATGTGACCTGGCTACGCACCGGCATTGCGGAAAGTCGCGATTGAAATGTTCCTGCGTCCATCCCGACGGAAGGATCTTTCCTCGAACGTCCGAGCTGCGCAAACAGCGTTAGCATCGACCGAACTTCTTCTTCTGCAACGGCAAATTCCGGTCCTGCGACTTCGTCCGCAGAATGCAACATCGCCGACGCTGTCAGCCATTTTCCAGGCGCGGTCACCGGTCCCGGACCGAAGGCGCGCGCCGCACTCGATAGTGTCGGAAAGGGATTCGCCGGAGTTTCCATGACTCCTGCTCCTGAGCCGCGCGTCGGGACCTGCGCAGGAACTGATCCTGAAGCCGGATCCCACAGGTTTCCCCCCGGCAGGGCCGCGCCCCCAGATCCGCTTCCTCCGCCTCCAGATCCGCTTCCACCGCCGCCAGGCACTCCACCGCCGCCGCCAAATCCCGGGCCGCTTCCGCCTCCGGTCCCTCCGGATCCTCCGCGAGAACCTTCAGCCGCAAGAATCATCTGCAGCAAACGGTTGGGATCCTCCAGAAAATCTCTGAATTTATCGCCTTGCGCGCCCAACACTTTTGCTGTCAGATTCGCCGCGATCTTGGCGCCTGCAATTGAAGAGTCCTCCGCGATGTAGCGGATTTCATTCACCTTGATCGTTGTCTCGCCAGCAAGCGCAGCCTTCAACTGCTCTGCCAACGCCGCCGACTTGCTGTTTCCGCTCGGAAACGCTCGAACAAAGCGCGCAAAATGCCCTTGCGAAAGATTTTGCCCAAAATGAATGCTGGCGATTCCGGATGTGGACAACAGCTGAGCGAAACTCCGTTCGGCCGCCGCTGCTCCGAGGGGAACTCCATCAAGCAAGATCTGTGTGCCGGACGCGCCCAGCAACAGTCCGGATTCTCCACTCTCGTCTAACGCGGAACGCAATTCCTTCCAGGTCGTCTCAAACTGCGCAGCGGTGCGCACGTGGCCGAATTCGTACAGCCGCGCGAATTTCAGCAGAATGTTAAGACTGCGTACAAATTGCCGCGCAGCCGCTCTGGGATCAGCGCTCATTAGTTTCCGCGGACCGGTCCAAATCCGGTCAATTCTGATTACTTACTACATTAGGATGCGCCAACGCGCGTGACAAGGCTTCCGCAGCCACTTGTAGCCTTCTAACTAATAGAAAACCGGAGCGAGATCGCGAGTGAGTACCAAGCCAGATACGCGAGCAGGGCTTGCCCGTTGCCGGCATTCCGTACCGAGCATACAATGGCGTTCGAAAGACATCAGTCAGCTTGCGCAGTGACATTGCACGCAGATTTTCGGCTGATCTTCCGAAAAAAGGTTTAGCGGAAGCTTCGGCTCGGAGGCAGTCGTATGCCGGAACAGCCTGGCCCAGCACTCAATGATCGCTTCAAGGCGGAAATGCCGCAGATTCCCGGCGTTTCTACCCCTCCCAGCAAGCCGGCCAGCTCTGGCGGTCCCTGGCTGGTGATGATTGGTCTGGTGGCAGTCCTAATCGCGGTGTTTGTTGCCGGAAGGCTCCTGTCCAAGCCCAAACGAACGGAAGCGCCTCCTCCAACACCTCAAATTGAGGTGCCGGTACCGGCGCCCGACCTGACAGCGACAATTCCGGTCGCAACCGAACAGTCGCCAGCAATCGCAACGGTCTCGGAATTTAAGCCCTGGAGTTCCAAACAGTTCACATTCCACAATCGAGTGACGGGAGAAAATGTCCCCGCCCTGATCGTGCGGCTTCCCGTTGGGTCACCCTTGCAAGCCGGGGGCTATTGGTCATTTGCAATGAGGCCGGCCTACGGAACCTGCGAACTGGACTACATAGAAGATCTGCAAACTCTTAAGAACGATTACGGCTATCACCAGGCCACGCACCCCATGGTTGGCAACTCTTGTAGCCGCTCTCTCTACGACCCCTTGAAGTACGCGCCCCTACCCGGCAACGTCCTGGCCCGCGGCGCAATCGTACAAGGCTCGGACCTCCGCCCACCCCTCAGCATCGAAATCCAGCTAAAAGGCAAACAAATCCTAGCCACCCGCATGGAATAAAGCAGTCATCCAGACTCTTGCGAAATCGAATGAAGGGGGGCAAGCGAGACGCGACACTGAGTGACCCGCGGCTGAGCTCGTTCGGTTAACTCCAAGATACCCGGCCACTCACAAGTCCTGAACACGCAAGCGGCCGGGCACAAGGAAAGCGAGTTCCACCAGGGAATTCGCTTTCGCGATGGCATCGTCGGCTTTACTAGAATCGATATTTGAGCCAGAACCGAATCTGGCGGCCACCGGCCCGTGTTTGGTCCTTATCGGCGAACAACGGATCAAACACGTCGAGGCTATAGATTCCTCGATTTGGATGATTGAACGGATTGAAGAACTCGGTTCTGAATTCGAGTTCCTGGCCCTCTAAATGGCTCACAGGCATTTTGATCCGGCGGAGTAAACCGAACGTCCAATCCTGACGACCCTCCGTAATGACTGTATTTCTTCCAACGTTGCCTACACCCGGCTGCACCCAGTAATGAAAATTGCTATCGGGCTGCGCTGGAAGACATGGAATCGTCACGTCGTCGCATTGTAGGAAATTCTGTACCTCATACAAGCTTCCTGCAGGGGTTGGGACGCCGAAGAGTGTACCGTCAATACCGATCGAAGTCGGAGCCGCTGCCAAGTTTCCGATATTTGGTCTTCCGTTGAAGGCATTCCCATCATTGTTGGTGTCCGAGCCGCCGACAAAGATCGTCTCGGGAGCGCCAGCTTGGAATGCGACTGTACCGGATACTTGCCAGTCGCGAATCAGCTGGCTAAGCACGATGCCTGCGCCATGGTCCGGCTTCCAGCTCGGAATATCGTAGACGTATGTGAAGACTGCGCGATGTCGGCGGTCAAATGCGGACAATCCCCTGTCGGCACCGATGTTTGCGAAATCCTGTACGCGACTTGAACCACCGCTTGTTGTAAACACCTCGGAGCCATTATCGATGAGCTTCGAGTAGGTATAGGATGCGCGCAGCAGCAGCCCCCGGCTGAAGCGCCTGTCGAGCTTGAACTGCCCCCCGTGATAAATCGAGTCGCGACCGTTTGTCCGCACAAGCACCGATCCTCGGTCGGGATTGATGCGAACGCCGTCGACTCGGTAATTGTATTCGTCGTTTCCAAACAGCCGCTCACCTCGCGTGCCTACATAGGCCGCGGTGACGACGAATTTACCAGGAAGTTCACGTTCCACGTTCACATTCCACTGATGAGTCAGGGGGCTCACCAAGTTTGAGGCGATGGATGTGACTCCCGTAAACGGGCTCAGAGTCCCCGGTGTGATATCACCGATGGTAGTGCTGAAATCGGCGGTCCCCCGTCCGGGGTCGCTGCTAGTGATTGAACCGCCCACCACGTTTGGCGCACTCGCCGCTGAATTGACCAGAATGTTGTTAAAGATCCCATCATAAAACATTCCATATCCGGCCCTGAGCACGGTCTTGTCCCGACCGAACAGCCCCTGCCATATTTTCGGCGTGTACGCAAAGCTTACCCGTGGTGCCCAGTTGTTTCGGTCGTCCTTTTGCTTGATTGCGGTCGGAAACGGGTCTGTGAACTGCCCGAGTTCTGGACGTACGGCTGGGAACGGCAGGACATTCTCTGGCGTGCCAAAAAACTCGTAACGCACACCGAGGGTCAGCGTGAAGTTTGCTCTCACTTGCCAGGCATCTTCGGCATAGTAGCCCTGAATGTTCTGGTCCGGGTGAACGATCGGGCTGCCAAATACTTTGGCAACCACTCCCGAGCTGCCGCTGAAGTCGTCAATGAAATTTGCAAGTCCCGTGCACGCAGCACCGCCGCAGTCGCCGCCGGCGTTGTAGTTGATTGTGCCGCGGCTGTTGAAGGGAACGGCTTGTTCCGCCTTATACACTCCAACGTCAAATCCAAACTTCCAGGTGTGTCGGCCACCCGTGCGGGTGAACGCATCCTGGAACTGGTACGTCTTATTGGAGCGCCCTTGGGGAAACGCCGAGTTCACGCCAACTCCTGTGCCAGACAACAACCCAGCGATGAGCAGTGTCGCCCCATTCGCTTGTGGATTGGCGGCGGTTTCCGGAGTGAGCCCAAAGCTAAAATCGATATCCGAGAACGCGAATCGAAATTCATTCACGGTCTTGGGATTGATAGTGCGGGTCCAATTCGTGCTCAAGTTGCGCGACGGTCCACCTTGCTGGGTGCGAAATCCCGGCAGCTGCCCTGGATTGGCAAAGGTGTCAGGCGTAAAAATCTGTGTACTATCGATATAGCGGACCGAAAACGAATTGTTTGTTGTCGGTATCCAATCAACCCGGCCGATGGATTCGCGCGCATTCGACAGTTGGGCAATTCCACTAGGTTGCGCATTGCCGACCTCCACGCTCGGGCGACCATTTCCCAATGCGATATTCGAGGTGGCCGTGGGAGCCCGAAGAGTCCCTAGCCCCAACAGCAGCGCGTCGACGCGCGGATTGGAGGGCAAGGCACTTAGTGTTTGGAATCCCGCCTCCGTCGGTACCCGTAACGTAGAATCCGTTGCAGTCGACCGTGTTCGATCCCATTGCGACGTTCCGAAGAAAAACAGTTTGTCTCGGACGATCCGGCCACCCCCAGCGAATCCGAAGGTGTTTTCCACACTTACCGGCTTGCAAGTTTCGCCGTTCGGTTGAGGCACGCTTTTGTCTTTGCAAACAATGGTGTTGCCGATAGGGGCTTTGTCGCTGGCATCGATCGCTTGAAGCGCAGTGTTCTGGATCAAATCCCACGCCGAACCGTGAAAGTTGTTGGTCCCGCTTCGATAAATCACGTTCGTGACCGAACCGCCGCCTTTGCCGTATTCCGAACCATACGAATTGGTCAAAATCGTAACTTCTCCAATGGCTTCTTGATTCTGCGGCTGGAAGGCCTGCCCGGTTATCGAAAGGTCGTTGTTACTCTGGCCATCCAACAAAAAGTTGTTTCCGCGAGGACGCGTTCCATTTACGGAAAATCCCACGCCATTCGTAAAATCCTCTCGACTGGACGGTTGGATCACGCCCGGCTCCGTTAGCACGAGCGAAATCGCGTTCAGCCCAAGAATCGGTAGCTCCCCGACTTCCTTCCTCGAAATCGTGTTGCTTAATTCGCCCGAGGTAGTCTGCAACTCCTGTCCTGCTGAAGCTTCAACCAATATTGTATCGGTGATCTTGCCGATCTCGAGCACCGCGTTCACGGTCGAGATGACCGAACCTTTAACCTCGACTCTGTCGATCTTGAGGGATGAGAAACCCGTGCCCGAAATCTCCAAGGTGTAGACGCCGGGATCGAGCGTCAAAATCAAATACTTTCCCTCGCCGTCGGTCGTCACGATACGCTGTTCGCCTCCGAGGGAATCGTTCATTGCTTTAACCTGTGCCCCCGTCACGACCGCGCCTGAATGGTCGGTCACGGTTCCCGATATCGAACCTTTACTTGTTTGGGCTAAGGAAACACTCGCGACGCAGGTGCAAACCGCAAAGACCAAAAAGAACAGCCTGTAAACACACGATTGAATTCTTCTCACGCGGCCTCCGAAATTTCTCAAACATCTATTGCAAAGAAAAGGTGTTAGTGCAGCATTATGCAGTTGATCTTCCATTAACGAATAAGTGCAATCCCTGCAACTTTAAGCAAACACAAATGGTTATTCCTTCGCGCCAGGATTTAAGTCCCAACATCTGCGGAATATACATATTTCTATAGATTGACAATCACAAATCTTTTGAAAACCGGATTCGACTGAACGTTTTCTGCGAACCATGCCCGGTCGGATTGCGATCCCGATTCATTTGCATTGACGAAGGACTTCTCGCAGAATTGCTTTGGATGGTACCGGCGTCTCCCGGAGGTTTTATGCAAAGCAAGCGACTTCTCCTCTTAGTGCAGGCATTCGTCCTGCTCTTCGCGGTTTCCTGCAACAAGTTGGGAAAGCCGGACGATGCGGCGATCACTACCGACATCAAAGCAAAAATGTTTTCCGACCCGTCGCTGAAAGCGGCAAACGTCGAGGTCTCCGCGCACGGTGGCGAGGTTACTCTTTCCGGACAGGTTCCGGATGACTCTGCGCGGCTTGCAGCATACAAAATTGCGAGCGAATCCAAGGGCGTTTCAAAAGTGAACGATCAGATGAGCGTCCAGTCAGCGCAGTCGGCCGCTGCGCAGCCAGCTACCAATCCGCTTCCAGAGCCTGCAGCCGTCACAGGCCCGCCTGAAAAAGTACAGCCCAAAAGGAAGCCTTCGTCTCCCAAACCGAGCAAATCTCCGTCGACCGCGACTGAAACTGTAGCTCCGGCTCCTGCGGACGCTCCTGCTGCCAGCGCGGCGAATGCACCACCGGAAAAACCAGCCGCTCCAACTCCCCCTCCGCCACCTCAACCCAGAACAGTTACTGTCCCTGCGGGCTCAACCATTACAGTCCGCATGATTGACGGTGTGGACTCCAAGGTGAATACGACGGGGCAAGTTTTCAAGGCATCACTCGACGCGCCAATTGTCGTTGACAATCGCGTGATCGTACCGAAAGGCGCCGACGCGTACGTCAAGCTTGTCAACGCCAGTTCTGCGGGAAAGATCAAAGGCCGCAGCGAACTCACGCTCGACATTCAGAGCATCATCTTCCAGGGCAGAACCTACAACGTTAGTACTTCCGACGTGAAACAGGCGGGTGCCTCACGTGGAAAGCGCAGCGCCGCTACAATCGGCGGCGGGGCAGTGCTCGGCGCACTAATTGGCGGACTCGCGGGCGGTGGCAAAGGCGCGGCAATCGGTGCTGGCGTCGGCGCCGGTGCCGGCACGGGCGTGCAGGTCTTTACGAAGGGCCAGCAAATAAAAATACCATCCGAGACACGACTCGATTTCACGCTCGAGCAGCCATTCGATATCACGTACATCCCGCAGAGACGATCGCATCAGACTGCGCCTGCGACTTCAGGCAACGATCAGCCAACTCCAAACTCCGCACCCGATGCATCATCGGATCGTCCGCCGATGAATTGATCAGCGCATCAATTTCGCTACATTCGCCGGAAGGCGCCGCAGCGGGCGCCTTCTTTTACTTTGGCAATCCGGCGTGTTCCATGACCTTCAATTCCTTGACACCACCGTCCCTCGTGACTCAAGCTCTCCGGACCATGAATCACCAACCAACCGCTCCACCGCCTCGGGTGAGTCGCCGCAGGCTCCTTCAGTCCACCGCAGTCGTCGCTGCGATTGCTCCTATCTCCCGGCTCGACCTTGAAAACCAAAGCGATTCCCCGCCCTCGCCATTCGACGGCCTAAAGCCCCTCGGCAGCCGTGTAAAGCCGATCGTCCCCGACGAATACGGAGCGCGCATCGAACGTGCGCAGCAACTTCTTGCCGAACAAAGCCCAAAGCTTGACGCGCTGTTCGTCGCTCCGGGCACCTCTCTTTACTACTTCACAGGTGTTCGTTGGTGGCCCAGCGAGCGGCTGCTCGGTGTCCTCATTCCTAGAAAAGGTCAGCCACTTGTCGTGTGTCCGGCCTTTGAAGAAGGCCGTTTTCGCGAACAGTTGCGCTTCCCAGCCGAAGTCCGCGTATGGCAGGAAGACGAAAGCCCCACAAAACTAGCCGCCTCCGCTCTCTCGGAGCGCGGCATCCGCACCGGCCGCATCGCCGTGGAAGAAGCGACAATGTTCACTTTCTACGATCACCTGCGCCAGGCAGCGCCGGGATTTGAATTTACTTCCGCCGATCCCCTCACCATCGCTTGCCGCGGCGTAAAGTCCGCGCACGAAATTGAATTGATGCGACTGGCCTGCGAAGCCACTTGCGACGTCTTTCGTGGCGTGTTTGCTTCCTTGAAAACAGGCATGTCGCAGCACGACATCGCGAATCTCGTGGAAGGCGGCTTCGCCAAGATGGGCCTGCGCGGCGACGCGCTGGTATTAACCGGAGCCTCCGCAGCGCTTCCCCACGGTTCGATTAAACCGCAAACGCTGCGCGAAGGCGACGTCGTGTTGCTCGATGGCGGTTGCAAAGTAGAAGGCTACTCTTCTGACGTTTCGCGCACAGGAATTTTCGGCAAGCCGTCAGAAAAAATTCAACGGACCTACGAAGTCGTGCGAAAAGCGCAGGACGCTGCGCTCGATGCTGCGCGGAAGGGCAAACTGTCTGGAACAGTAGACGACGCCGCGCGCAGTGTCATCACCTCTGCCGGTTACGGACCGGACTACAAATTCTTTACTCACCGCCTTGGCCACGGAATTGGCCTCGACGGCCACGAGCATCCTTACCTTGTGCGTAACAGCAAAACATTTCTGGCAGCGGGAATGACCTTCTCAAACGAACCCGGAGTGTACCTTCCCGGCGAATTCGGCCTGCGTTGCGAAGATCTCATGGCCATCACCGATGACGGCCCGGCGCAGCTCCTTACTCCCGGATTTCAGACGTCGCTCGAAAAACCGCTCGGTTAACCGTCGCATTTTCCGCATCAACTACGGGCTGCAAGCCTTGCGCAAAACTCGACCACGCGCTGCTCCGCCCAGAACCGTTCACGCCCGCTTTCATCCGAAATAAATCCACAGTGACCGCCATGTTCCGGAGCCTTGAACACGATTGCTGAATTTTTCTCCACTCCACTTGCCCGCGTCGCCTCGAACGGCACAAACGGATCATCCTGCGCGGTGATCAAAAGCAGCGGCAAGCGGATCTTGTCGATCACGCACTTCGCTCCAGCGGCCTCGTAGTATTCCTGCGCATCCCTATAGCCAAATTGCGGCGCCGTGATCGCATCATCAAATTCGCGCACGGTGCGAATCCGGCCAAATCCGTTGGGCGAATATCTTTGCGGAAATAGCTCAACTTTGCGTGCGTAGCGCGACATCAGCCCGGCGACAAAGTGCCGCTGATAGAAATAGTTGTTGCGCCGCTCCAATTCATCGGCACATGCACCAAGATTGATTGCCGGGCAAACCGCGGCAACACCGCGCAGTGCCGCCGGAACCGCTTCGCCAAATTCGCCTGCCATTTTTGTAACCAGATTCCCACCCATCGAATATCCGGCAAAAAATATGCGCGAGAAGCCATCACCCGACGACAACTCGTCGAAAACCGCGCGATAGTCGCTGCTCATCCCAGAGTTATAGAGCGTCGGCGTCAAACGCTCCGTGCCACCGCAATTGCGCTGATTTAGCCTGATGACGTGAAATCCGCGCTGCCAGGCCTTTTCCCCAATACCAAGCATGTAGTTTGACGCGCTCGATCCCTCCAGGCCGTGAACAAGCACCAGGACGGGCGCGGCGCGGTCTTTGCCCTCTTGCCAATGGCAGTGGCCCAGAAGCTTTGAGTCGGCATCGACCTCGAAGCAGCGTTCTTTGGCGCGCGGCAGCGCGAACTGCCGGCGTATGAAAGCAGCAACAACTGTCATGGCGTGACCGTTTTTGAGCAACGGATGAGGTCGAAACGGCTTTTCGTCTGTCCAGGTCATCTTTCCAATCTAGGCGAGTGGGCCCGCCAGAACAAGTTCACGCGAACGCGTCGTCCCGCGCTACTGTTAACATTCCGAGCTCTATGAGCGTCTATCTAAGTGCAGGGCGTCTTTGGGAGCGGTTAGCTGGGCGGCAATGACAAGTTCTGTAGCAGCGCGATTCGCGACTTTGGATCGGCTTACCTTGAAAAGCGCCGACATTTCGCCCGAAATTGCAGACGAGTCGCTCGTGAAAGCAGCTCAAAATGGCGACCGCGCCGCTTTCGGCCACTTGTACCAACGCTACGTCCGGATGGTGCACGGGATTTTGCTCGCTCGCGTGCCGGCAATCGCAGCCGAAGATTTGGTGCACGACGTTTTTCTGCAGGCTCTTCCGCGTTTAGCGTCATTGCGAGATGCCTCCTGTTTCGGCCCGTGGCTCGCAACCATTGCTCGTAACCGCGCGACCGATTTTCATCGACGCACCAAGCCGGAATCCTCATTCGATCAAAACACCGGAACCGTCGAAAAAGTTCAAGAACCTCAGGCCGGGATCGGACTTGAGGATGGTATGGCTCTGCTGAATGCCGTGCGCGACCTTCCTGACGCCTACCGCGAGCCGCTGATTCTACGCTTCGTTGAAGGCATGAGCGGGCCGGAAATCGCAGCCCGCACGGGCCTTACGCATGGCTCGGTGCGAGTAAATCTTCACCGCGGCATGCAAATGCTTCGCCAGAAATGGGAAGAACGATGATGGGAACGCCAATGGACAGAGCGAATCGTCGCCGAGGCGCAGCAAACGTCCGCACCGGAAACGAGAAAGACTCATGAAAAACGACTACTTGTGGGACGGCTCCGGAGAGCCAGATCCCGAACTACAGCGCATCGAAAAATCGCTCGCGCAGTTTCGCTATTCGAGAGAAATGCCAAGTCTCGCCGCGAACGATTCCGCTCAGCGCAAGCCTTCGATCGTTGGCATCTTGACCATGGGCTGGATTCCTCGATTCGCTGCAGCAGCATTGCTTCTTTTGGCTCTCGCCAGCTCCATCTTGCTCTTGCGGATTTCTTCGCCAGTCGTTCCGAATGGCCCCGGCTGGGATGTCGCGCGGCTGTCCGGCGCGCCACGGGTAGGGCAGTTCTTACTGGCCAACGGCGCCAACAAAACACAATTGAAGGTCGGCCAGTTGCTCGTCACCGATGATGCGTCTCGCGCCTCCGTCAAAGTAGCCGAAGTCGGCGAAGTTTACGTCGATCCCGGCTCACGAGTGCGGCTCATCGAAACGGGCTCCGATCGAGAACGTCTCGCACTCGAACTCGGCACCATCCACGCGGCGATTTGGGCCCCTCCCGGAAAATTTGTCGTGGATACGCCTTCCGCGACGGCGGTGGATCTTGGTTGTGCCTACACGCTTCAGGTCAACGAAGATGGCTCAGGCCTCCTTCGCACGACCCTTGGCTGGGTCGGATTTCACAAAGATGGCCACGATTCGTTCATTCCCGCCGGGGCGATGTGCATGACTCGTCGCGCACAGGGACCAGGCACGCCTTTTTTCGAAGACGCCTCGGACAATTTGCGCGGCGCATTGCACAAGTTTGACTTTGAATCCGAGTTGACCGACGCGCGCGAACAAGCTCTGCGCACCATTCTTGCGCAAGCAAGGCCTCGCGACGCCTTTACCCTGTGGCATCTCCTCTTTCGCGTGGCAGACCAGCAACGTCCGCTGGTGTATGACCGCTTGTCATCGCTCGTGGCCCCACCTCCCGGCGTAACTCGCGAAGGCACACTTAGGCTGAATCCCCAGATGATGGACGCGTGGTGGAATGCTTTCGATCTTGGCGACATCTCCATCTGGCGTTACTGGGAACAGAACCAGGCGCCTCGCGCCCTCAAAAAAGCCGCTCGTTAACAGTTCTGCCCCTGCGCGCGTCTTCTGAGTTGTATGCGCCGAATCCGTCCGAAGGAGGACTACAGCATGCGCTCAAAATCAATTCGTTTTGTTCGATTCACTCTCCCGGCTCTCGCGACACTCTTCGTCCTGGCGAGCTCGGCGGTGGCCGGCCCGCCCCTGATCTGCCACGCATTCGACATTGGAAATGCAAAATCTCTGCCTTGGATCAGCCACGATTGGAATCTGACTGGCGGAGAAAATTACGACACAAATAACTTAGCCGGGGATAGCCTTGCGATTCTCGATGGCAGCAAAGTTCCACTCGTTCACATGGAGACTCTTCGTCGCGCCACTTTGTATGCGCGGAAAGACCCCATGGCCGCAAAACAACTTCTCTTGAAACTTGTCGCGCGCGCGCAAAGCAGCGAAGCCTCCTCGAATCCAGACGCGTTTGCATTGTTTGACGCGGCATACCTCACAGAGGCTTACAAGCAATGGCTCGGCGAAAAAAATCCAGCAAACGGGCTCAACGGGTTCACCTGGATAAAGAAAGCGATCCAGCTCCGAGGCAACGATCCTCAAATG
>Ga0207684_10004084_pt1 | contig 13915 bp, 16 predicted proteins | sample KBSK5501metaG_FD_184342 | JGI IMG/M metagenome (GOLD analysis project Ga0207684, IMG submission 184342) | Corn, switchgrass and miscanthus rhizosphere microbial communities from Kellogg Biological Station, Michigan, USA - KBS K5-50-1 metaG... | ecosystem: Host-associated > Plants > Roots >...
GAGAGCGTCGCCAGCCAGTCAAACCATGCGGGCGAATCAGGCTCCAGGTGCAGTTCGCCTTCCTGCGAACTGACGATCACATAGACTCCCGGCTTGCTGTATTCGATCAAAGGGGTGTACTGGCTACTTCCTTCGAAAGTTGCCCGCAAAAAGTGGTAATGCAAGAAAGCCGCCCTGCTTGCAACAAGATACTGCTCCTGACTGGCATGTGAGAAAACAGGCAAAACGTCTCCAGCACTGCTTGCTGCTGCAAGAGTGCATGATGTCTACGAGTAGGAGATCTTGTCTGTTTAGGCACGCACCTCCTTTGGAGTCAGGATCACTTCATAGCCCAGGGCCTCCAAGCGTTTGACCGTGTGTTTCGTGAGGCGTTCGCGATCTAAGGTGTCAAAGTAGTTCGCTCCGAGCTCCTGATAGGGAATATGCTTGGTGATCATATGGTAGAAGTTCACGGCGACGGTATGGGAGACCGCCACGATCGCTTTGGTTTTGCCGATGCGACGAGCTAAGCGATGATACTGAGCCGATAAGTAGGTGTCTTTGGTATGGCTAATGCCCCAGACGATCTCGGCCAACAACGCGCGCAGGTACGCATTGCCTTTGGTGGTTTGGCCATGCTTGCGTTTGCCAGCACTGGTGTGATTGCCCGGCCAGACGCCAATCCAGGAGGCAAAGTGTTTAGCGCTGGGAAAGCGACTCAGATCGCTTCCCACTTCTGACACAAAGCCCATCGCCGCCACCGCTTGTACGCCTGGATGGGTCAGCAAGAGCTCCACCACCTCTTGATAGGGCTTCATCTGCGCTTCGATCTCCTGGAGTACCTGCTGCATCGAGGACTCTAAGAACCGCAGATGGGCGAAGATCTGCTGAAACAATACCCGGTGATGAGGTTGAATCCGCCCTTCCAAGGCTGCTTGCAATTGCGGCAGTTTCCCGCGGCATCCGTTCCCCGTGCTAACTCGACTCCGCGTCTGCGCATCGCTTTCTCCTTGGATGATCGCGTTGATCATGCTCTGTCCACTTTTACCCCACACGTCTGTCACGACGCTGGTCAGTTTGCTAGTGGCCGTCTCCAACACCTTATGCAGCCGATTGATTTGCTGGGTGTGCTGCTAGACCAGACTTTTGCGAGAGCGCATCAGCTCTCGCAGCACTCGCACTGGCTTGGCGGGAATAAAACTAGGGCGGATCAAGCCATGCCGCATCAAGTCAGCAATCCCTTCGCAATCCCGCACATCGGTTTTCCGACCAGGGAGAGCTTTGATCTCATGGGCATTGGCCAGCAGCAACTCAAACTGATCTTCCAACACATTGTAGATCGGCTGCCAGAACACTCCGGTCGACTCCATCGCCACATGACTGACCTGCAGACTGGCCAACCAATCCGCTAAGGCCAGCAGGGCCTCTGTCGTCGTGGCGAAGGTGCGGATGCTCTTGTCGACCTTCCCATTGGGCTGAGTGAGCATTACGCAAGCGACTACCGTTTTCTTATGCACATCCAAGCCACAACAGCGCGCGTAGAGGACTTGCATGTCGTTATCTTCCTTTCTGTGTATACTCTGAGTCGACTCTCAAGAAGGTCGGCGAGGCAGAGGTACGCAGAGAACAACTAATTTCCTTCGCGTGCTCACCTCAGCGGAAGTGGCGACAATCTTCTCTTCTGCCAGCACCTCACTCAACCAGCTTGGGACTCGGGTTTCACACACCAATGTAGCTCGGTCTCGGCTCGCCGACCACGTGCATATTGTACCCCCCTGTTCTCTCTGCCTCTAACTGAGCCATAGCTGGCTCCTGACTCAGGGCTTCGGTCAGCTTCTCTGTGCGGCATCGGTCTTGTGGTGTGCCCTCCCTTCGTTGCCACCAACGGCCTCCCTTTTACTCGGCACGCTCGCCGATATGACCAGAGGAAAATCCGAACTACTTGCGGAAAACGCCCTGTTACGACACCAACTGATCATCCTTCGTAGACAAATCAAACGGCCGGTCTACCGGAAGATGGACCGGTTGCTCCTGGTACTTCTGGCCAGGATGGTCCGAACCTGGAAACAGGCGATCTTCCTTGTCCAGCCGGAGACGCTTCTGCGGCTTCCATCGTGAGCTCTTCCGTTTGTTCTGGAAGCGCAAAGCGAAGGCGCATTCGAGAGAGCCGAGGCTCTCGCCTAAGACGATCGTCTTGATTAAGGAGATGACGGCAAACAATCGGCTCTGGGGAGCTGAGCGTATCCGTGGCGAGTTATTCAAGCTGGATATTCGAGTGAGTAAAAGGACCATTCAGAAGTATATGAAGCAAGTTCGTCCAAAACGAGCCCGTGGGCAGAACTGGACCACCTTCTTGCACAATCATGCGGCAGAGATATGGGCCTGCGATTTCTTGCAGGTGACGGATCTCTTCTTCCGTTCGCTTTTTGCTTTCTTCATCATCGAGTTAAAATCGCGGAGGGTCATCCATGTGAATGTAACGCGTTCTCCTACCGATCTCTGGGTAGCCGAACCTCTGCGAGAAGCGACTCCGTATGGGGAAAGACCACGCTATCTGATTCGGGATAATGACCGTAAATTCGGGCCGAGTTTTGCGCGCGTGGCAACAACAAGTGGCATCAAGGTCCTTCAAACGCCGTACCAGACTCCGCGAGCGAATGCTATCTGTGAACGCTTCCTGGGGAGCGAGAGGCGAGCATGTCTGGATCATTTCCTGATCTTACATGAGAAACAACTCTACCGCCTCCTCCAGGCCTATGTCCTGTACTTCAATCAAGCCCGACCCCATCAAGGGCTTCAGCAGCGGATCCCAGACCCGCCGGTGCTTTCTGCTTCTGCATCTCACCAGCCGAACCAGATGATCTCCATTCCTGTGTTGGGTGGGTTGCACCATGACTACCAAAGAGCAGCATGAACCCTGCAAAGCGCGTTACCCGGCGGATGAAGCATGTTTGGTGGAACGGAATGGTCGCGTCAAGGGGAGAGGTGTTTGTGCGTTCACTGCCCTCTTTTCCTTCTGCGGATGTGGAAAACATGTCGTTGCTCTGCGTAGTTGCCGAGGTATGCGCGTGCATGCTCATTGAGCAGAAGCTTGCCTGTTCTCAAATTTCTTGGCCGGTGTAACTCTTTGTAAAGGTGATGTAAGTGAACAGATGTTCCAAGTAGCCAGCACAGGTCAATCCGAGTCACCCTCAGGCCTTACAAGGACGGGCCCAGGTGTATCGCCAGCTGGGCATGGAGCAAGCCGCCGAGCTGGATGAACGCGCCCTCCAGACGCTCTCGTCACCGATCCAGAGCCAGGAGTAGTCTCCCAGAGAGCACCCATGCTCGGCACACAGGAGGAGGCAGTATGGCATGGTTGTCTTTCAGTACGCTGGTTGGCGTCCTTTATTTCGATCTGGCGCTCACCCCCGCAGTGCTGGTCTGCCTCGTTGGGAGGATCATGCACCACGGGAAACAGCCGCCACTTCGCCGCTAGTGAGCAGGAGTGGCTTCAGCTGTTCCCTGGTTGCGCTCCACATGGAGCCGCGCGATCCGACGCTGATCCAGTGCTTCGACACGCAGCCGATACTCGGCCAGGACCACGGTATCACCGACCTGCGGCAGACGATCCAGGCGTTCAAACACATAGCCTCCTACGCTGTGAGCGGAGGAGGGCCCTGGCCGAATCCCAAACTGGTCGGCAAAGCTGGAGAGGGCCATAAGTCCATCGACCGACCAGCTCCCATCCGCCAGGTGTTCGACTTCGGGGCGCACGCCTTGCTCGCGGGTATCGAACTCGTCCTGGACTTCGCCCACGAGCTCTTCCACGATGTCCTCCAGCGTCACCATCCCGGCGGTGGCTCCATATTCGTCCAGGACAATCGCCAGATGGATGCGCGCGTTTTTCATGTACGAGAGGACGTGCTCAATGGAGGTCGTCTGCGTCACATAGAGGACCGAGCGCAGCAAGGGGGCCAGATCACCTGGTTCAGCCTGCGATGGCGTGCGCGATCGTGTGAAGACGTCCTTGAGATGCACCATGCCGACGATGTTCTCCACGTTTGCTTCGTAGACCGGCAAGCGCGTGTACTGCTCCCGGGCAAACACCGCCTGCACCTGCTCCAACGAGCTGGAGACAGCCACACCGACGATTTCGCTGCGGGGCACCATCACCTGCTGCACGGTTTTGTCGCCAAAGTCAAAGACCTGGTGCAGGAGCGCCGCTTCTTGCGCATCGAGCACCCCACCCTTGCGACTCTGCGCCACCAGCATCTCTAACTCTTCGGCGGAATGCACATTCGCCTGTTCGCTCGTGGCTTGCATGCCCAACCCCCGCACGACGGCATTGCCCAGGCCATTCATGAGCGCGATGAAAGGACGCAAGAGCCGGGCAAAGAACAGGAGCGGACGGGCGACCACGAAGACGGTCCTTTCCGTGCGTTGCAACGCGATGGACTTGGGAACGAGTTCCCCCAGGATGATATGACCTGCGGTAATGAGGGTAAAGCTGATCGCAATCGCCAGGCCCTGGGCGAGCGCTTCTGCGGCTGGTCCCCCAATCCAGCTAAACACCGGTTCGATGAGATGGGCCAGGGATGGCTCGCCAATCCAGCCCAGGGCCAGACTCGCCAGGGTGATCCCGAGTTGCGTGGCCGCAATGTAGGTATCCAAATGCTGAAGCTGGGTTTGGATCACCCGAGCGATGTGGTTGCCCTCCTCCACCAGCTGATCGATGCGGGTGGAGCGGATCTTCACAAGGGCGAATTCGCCCGCCACGAAGAAGCCGTTGGCCGCGATGAGGACCAAGACGGCCACGATGCCAATGATAGCACTGATAGTCACAGCTGAAGTCTCCTTCTCGCGTCTCCCTGAGCGTGGTCTCACGCCGCTCTCACCGCTGCACCAGGAGCAGGATGTGCTTACTCACTGCAAGGGGAAACGACCACTGCCCATACATCCCCATGCTATTCTACAGGATGAGCCTGGAGAAAACCTGTGAAGAAGCTGAGACAGGTCTGAGGATGTTCCAGGGGGACAGCGAGGTGCTGTCCCCACGGTCGTGGCGAGAAAGAGGTGAAGAGCTGGTGAGACGTTTGAGCCAGGTTTTTCTGCAAAGGGAGCGTGCCGGTATGTGTCTCCCATCCTCTGTTTTCCCGGATGCACCTTCAACATCAACGAACGTAGCAGTGGAGTCCTCTCACCTCTAGAGGAGTATGGCATAGGCAAATGGACGAGCAGCGTCTGCTCTCACAACGTTTCTTGCTCGTGTCTCCCAGACGCTGCTCTCGACTGAAATGGCTTGACGAGATGCTTTGCGTCACGTTTAACGTACCCTGTATGATACTATGGCGAGGTGTCTGCCTTCCCCACCGTAAAGCAAGTTCACTGAATGTGAGGATGACCCGCTATTCGGCCAGTCAAAAGCAACGAGGACCTGCTGAAAGGGATGTGCTAAAAAGGCGCAATTTTGCTGGCTCCGGCTTCAAAAGAGTCGGAGCCAGCTCTTTTCCTGTATGAGCGATCCCTCGGTTTTCCGCAAAGGTCTTATGCACCTATGTGTACCCCATCATATGAGCAAGTATGTCCTCTGACTTCTCCTTTTTTGTTCTTGCTATTCCTTTGCACGTGCGGTATACTATAACCGTGGTTATAAAGAAAGTCAATCAGTGTTGTATGACCTCTCAGCGACGCCCATGCTCGTCGGCGAGGAAGGAGGAACAGATGGATGCCCACCAGGCTGTCGAAGCGACTGCAACGCCGACACCAGAGCGAGCGCCCTCTACCCTCTGGCAACTGGTACGCTATTTCTTGCGCCTGGGAACGCTTGGCTTTGGGGGCCCCGTGGCACTGGTTGGGTATATGCAGCGCGATCTCGTCGAGGGCCGCAAGTGGATTGCCGAGGCTGATTACCAGGAGGGACTGGCCCTCGCCCAGCTCTCGCCGGGCCCGCTGGCTGCGCAACTGGCGATGTACCTGGGCTACGTTCGCTCTCGCATCCTGGGAGCAACCCTGGTGGGGCTGGCCTTTATCTGGCCATCGTTTCTCATGGTGGTGATCCTTGGCTGGCTCTATACCCTCTACGGTGGGCTTTCCTGGATGCAGGCCGTGTTCTACGGCGTTGGAGCGAGCGTGATCGGCATTATCGCCCACAGTGCCTACAAGCTGACGACCAGAACCATTGGACGTGACCCTCTGCTCTGGGGGATCTACCTCGTGACGGCAGCGGTGACCATCCTCACCCAGACCGAACAGGTGCTGCTCTTCCTCGCCGCCGGTGTCCTGGTCTGGCTGGTCAAGACTCCCCCTCGCGCGTTCTGGAAGTCCTGGAGCAAAGGGAAAACCGGCGTGACGAGTCTCTCGCCTCTGCCTTTGGCAGCCCTCCTGGCTCTGGGAGGAACGGCAGGCGGAACCTTGTGGGCCATCTTCACCTTTTTTGTCTTTGCCGGTGCCTTCGTCTTTGGCAGTGGGCTGGCCATCATTCCCTTCTTGTATGGAGGCGTGGTGCAGGGCCATCACTGGCTCACCGACCGCCAGTTCGTGGACGCGGTGGCCGTCGCCATGATTACCCCCGGACCGGTGGTGATTACGTCCGGGTTCATTGGGTACCTGGTCGCCGGCTTCGCCGGAGCCTGTGTCGCGGCCCTGGGGACGTTTCTGCCCTGCTATGCCTTTGTGGTGATCGCCGCGCCCGCCTTCAGAAAGTACGGCAAGCGCCCGGCGATCGCGGCTTTCGTCAAAGGGGTGACCGCTGCTGCCATCGGCGCGATTACGGGGGCGGTCTTCATCCTGGGAAGGCGCACCATCATTGATATTCCCACTGCCCTGCTGGCCCTGGTGACGTTGGTCTTGCTGTGGCGGTGGAAGAAGATTCCGGAACCACTCATCGTCTTAGGAGCCGCCGTCATCGGCCTGGTCGTGTACTCAGCGCTCCATCGCTAGGAGGGATGCTGCGTGGAACAGCCGCAGGAAACATCGTGGGTGTTGCTCGTCTACAAAATCCCGCGCGAACCCACGTCCAGTCGCGCCGCGGTCTGGCGCAAACTCAGACGGCTGGGGGCGTTGCTGTTGCATGATGCCGTCTGGGTGCTGCCAGCTACTCCCTGGACACGCGAGCAGTTCCAGTGGTTGGCCGTGGAGATTGGCGAACTCGAGGGAGAAGCGTACCTGTGGGAATCCCGCTTGCTCTTAAATGGGCAAGCAGAGGCACTGGTCCAGCAGTTTCAGGCTCGTGTGGAGAGCGCCTACCAGGAAATTCTGGAGGAGCTTTCGCGGGAGGACGCTGACCTCGTCGCGCTCTCCCGCAAGTATCAACAGGTGCGGGCGCAGGACTACTTTCACTCAGCGCGAGGGACACACGTGAGGGAACGACTGATGCGTGCAAGAGGAGGATTTGTCTCATGAAATGGGTCACCTGGGAGCAGGTGGGCGTGGACCGCATGGCCTGCGCCTGGCTGATCACCAAATACCTTGATCCACAGGCCGAATTCCAGTTCGTGCCTGCAGGACACAAGCTGCTGCCTGAAAGGGCGGAGCCATTCGATATCCCAGGAGTGCGGCTCTCCCATCACCGAGGGCACTGCACGTTTTACACCATGTTGCGCGAGTATGATTTGCATGATCCGGTCTTGCAGCGTATCGCCCGCGTGGTGGATGAAGCTGACACCGTGCAGGACGTCATGCTGGAGCCAGCGGCAACGGGTCTGGACGTCATCTGTCAGGGTATTCGCCTGGTCAGTCCGAGTGATCTGGCCGCCCTGGAACGAGGACGGCTCGTCTATGACGCCCTCTATGCGCAGTTTGCCAGCGAACTAACCCAGGCGTAAAGAGGCCGCACAAGCGAAGAAGAGAAGAAAAGCATGTCGACGAGCACATCCGTCTTTCCGTTGACACACATTGCGCTCACCGCTGCCATTACCGCAGGCATTGCCCTGCTGGTGCTGGTCGTCCTGCGCGCGCGTTTCAAGGCGCTTCCGCTGGTCGATTGCCTGCTGGTCGCTGTGGTGGTCGGCATCTCGGTCATGGTATGGAGATCGGCGGGCAATACCGGGGCGCTGAACAACGATCCCATCCCGGGCGTGAGTCCCAATGATGTGCTGTGTCCCCTGGTGAGCTATCTGTTCATCGGCTTTTACGCCGCCTTCCGGCGTCCTGCTGATGCCATCCGCTTCGAGCAGGCACGGGTGCTGCTCACCCTGGTGTCCTTTCTCGTCAATGTGGTCACAATCTAGCAAGAAAGAGAACAACGATGACGCACAAGCTGGTTCTGCATCAGTACATCGACCTCCCATTTCACGCGGAGGGAGACTTCGATCACGGCGATGTATCGCTCTCGAATGGCTATGTCTTCATCGCCAATACGGCCGCAGGCACCGTCGAGGTCGTCGATGGGGAACACCTGCGCCACCTGGTGACGATTCCAGGCTGTCCGGAGGCCAGCGGCGTGCTGGCGGCACAGGAGGAGGGCCTTGTCTTTGCGGCCGCACGTGGTGCGGGCAAGCTGCTGGTGATTGATGCCGTTTTCACGACCATCCAGCGCGAAGTCACGGTTGGATCTCATCCAAACGGCTTGGCCTGGGACCAGCGTCGGAAGCACCTGCTGGTGGCCGATGTGCAGGACAATACAGCCCGCCTGGTAGATCCACAGGCGGGCCAGATGATCGCAACAGCATCATTGCCCGGTCGGCCACGCTGGGCCGTGTATGATCGGGCAGGTGATCGCTTTCTCGTCAATATTCGCGAGCCTGCCTGCGTCGCAGTGCTCTCGGCAGATCCGTTCGCGCTGGTGGAGCGGTTCCCCATCTGGAGCCCCGGGCCGCATGGGTTGGATCTCGACCAGGAGGGCCGCCGGGCATTTGTGGCTTGCGATGGAAGCACGGTTGTCACGCTCGATCTCGCCAGCGGGCGAGAACGGGCGCGGGTACCGATTGCGGGTACCCCGGATGCCATCTGGCACAATCACCAGCGTGGCCGCCTCTACGTTGCTATCGCGCACCTGGGCATCCTCGATGAGGCGCCGGGTGTCATCAACGTCGTGAACACGCAAAGCATGACGGTCGAGGAGCAGATCCCGACAGAAGTGGGAGCGCACACCACCGCTTTTGATGCACTGCGGCAGCGGCTCTATGTCTTTCTGCCCAGTTGTCGAGTCGCCGTCTATGAGGAAAGCGAGGTGGCCTGATCCATCCCGGTTCCGCTTATTTTTGTTTGTCTCGTCATCGATGCAACAAGAAGGAGAACATCCCAATGAAGTGGATTACGCGTGAGCATGTCAAAGTAGACCGCGTGGCCTGCCCCTGGCTCATCAAGAAGTTTGTGGACAAGGACGCCGAGTTTTTGTTCGTGCCGACTGACCAGGTGATGGAGGTCGCTTCCCGCGAAGGAGCTACGCCCTACGACGTGAAAGGAGTGGAACTCGGTCATCATGGCAAGGAGTGCTCGTTTGAGGCCATCCTCAAGCAGTACCACCTCACGGGCGATGCGGCCCTGGTCCTGCTGGGCAAGATTGTCAACGGTGCGGATACCGACAATACCCTCTGGAACCAGCCCGAGGGACCCGGACTGGAGGCCATCGCCGAGGGCTTCCGCCACCTGGGTTTCAAAGATGACCACGAACAGAACGCCGCCGAGTGGATCGTGTATGATGCGCTCTACGCCTATTGTCAGGAAATGGTGCGCCAGGGCAAGCCCAACGGCGACTTTGTCTCGTAAGCTGAGGCGCGCCTGATGCCGAACGAGGGAGATGAGGCAGTGAGACCGACCGAGAGAGCAGACGCGCTTCCAGGCGAGACAGGCGAGACAGGCGAGCGCCGCGGTGATGCACAACTCATCCTGATGATGCGCGGGTTGCGTTCACTGGCCTACGGACTCCTGGCGGTGATCTTGGGGGTCGTGCTGGCGGGTGAGGGCTTCTCACCCGCGGCTATTGGTGTCCTGATCACCGTCTCGCTGGTTGGCGATATGGTCGGCACCTATGTGATCGGCCTGGTGGCCGACACCTGGGGACGGCGGCGCACATTGGCACTGCTCTCGCTGCTCATGGCTGCAACGGGCGTGGTCTTTGGCCTGGTGACGAGCTATCCGGTGCTGCTGGTGGCAGCGTTCTTCGGCACGCTCGGCACGTCGGCTTCGGAGACCGCGCCCTTTCTCCCCATCGACCAGGCGATGATCGCGCAGGTCACGATCCCGGAACACCGAACGGCCCTGTTCGCGCGCTACAACCTGGTCGCCTCACTCAGCGCGGCAGTGGGAGCGCTGGCGGCAGGGCTGCCCGCTCTGCTGATGGGCATCGGTCTCCCTCTTGCCTCCGGCATTCGCCTCCTCTTCGGAGCGTACGCGGTGCTGGGCCTCGTGGTGGCCGGACTCTCCCTGCGCCTGTCTGCATCGGTGGAAACGCCTGGGCGTCCTCCCATCCAGGGGCAAAGCTTGAGGCGGCGTCTTGCCCCTCCACTGCATCGTTCGCGCGGGATCGTGTGGCGGCTGACGGCGCTCTTCAGTGTGGACGCGCTGGCTGGAGGGTTGGTGGTGCAGAGCCTGATGGCGCTCTTCTTCCACCTGCGCTTCGGCGTTTCGCTCACGACGCTCTCCGCGCTGTTCTTTGGGGCCAATCTGCTCTCGGCGCTCTCGTTCCTGGCGGCGGTGCCGCTCGCCCGGCGCTTCGGCCTGCTCAACACGATGGTGTTTACCCATCTCCCATCGAATGTCCTGCTGGCCCTGGTGGCCTTCGCACCCACGTTTCCTGTTGCGGCAGCACTGCTGCTCGTGCGCCAGGCGCTCTCGCAGATGGACGTGCCGACTCGTCAGGCCTACACGATGGCCCTGGTGGACCCGCAGGAGCGCACGGCTGCGGCCAGCGTGACCTCCCTGGCGCGCAGCCTGGGCTCGGCAACCAGCCCGGTCTTCTCCGGCTTGCTGCTCGAGGGTCCCTTGCTCGTCCTCGGACTGCCCTTCATCCTGGCAGGAGCGCTCAAAGCGGCCTACGACCTCACGCTGTGGTCCATCTTCCGGCACGTGCGTCTGCCGGAAGAAGAGGACCGCTCCACCCAGGCAGCAGAGCATGCCGAGTCTCCAGCGCATCCACCATCGCAAGAAGCGGGAGTCTCTCCCGAGCATGGGAGGAGAGGGAACCAATGAACATCCTCCTGAACACGCTCGGCGATCCCATCTGGCAGGTGCTCGCGCTCGTCATCACGCTCGCCGCACCGGTGTTGATCGTGGCCGCGCGCACCCGTGATGTGCATGCTTCTGAGCAGCAGAAGCATCGGGACACGCTGACTATCCTACGGGTGGGGCTCGCTCTCTTTCTGCTGATGAGTGGGGTGGGGCTCGCGCTGCATGTGCCTGACGCTGTACCACAGAGGACAAGCAGCAGTACACCGCCATCCCCACCAACGATGGCACCTCCGCCTTCACCAGCGTCCACGCCGACCTCCATCCCAACCCCCACACCGACTCCTCGGCTCGCCCGCTCCATTACGCGGGTCCTGACGACGTTCTGCGATGCCATCAGCGCCCAGGATTACCAGACGGCCTGGAATCAGTACGCGCGTTCCTTGCAACACACGCATCCGGAACTGGAGACGTTCGCTGCATGGAGGAAGTTTACCCGCTGTACCATTCCTGATCAGAGTGGTGATCCGTCCGCCCTGACCATCCTGACGCTGACGTTTGCGCGTGGATATACGGACCGCTTTGGACGCAGTGGGGATGTTGACTATCGGTTTACGATGGAGGTGGAGGACAAGGCCTGGAAGATTACAGGCGTCTGCGATATCCTCTCGGAAGGCTGCTTTGCGGTCAGTTGGGGCTAGAAAGAAGAAGAGGTATCTATGAATGTGATCATGGAGAGTCTGGGCGACCCGGTCTGGCAAATCGGAGGAGGGATCCTCCTCCTCGTGTTGAGTGCGGGAGTTGTCTTGTTCCACGGAGCGAATGCGGCTTCCACCGCCGTGCCTGCAGGGTCGCAGCCGTCATCGGCAATCGCTTCGCCCCACGGCGGTTCCTCGCCTTCGTCGACATCGATTCCTTTGCCGACCCCATTGCCCTCACCCTCACCGTCGCCGACGCCGATTCCCCGGCTCACCCTCTCACCAGCGCAGGTGCTCACGACGTTCTGCGATGCCATTGACCAGCAGGATCTGAATACGGCCTGGGCACAGTACGCGAAGGCTCTGCAAAAGGAGCGGGCGGCACCCCCGCCTTTCCTCGTTCGCATCACGATTGTCCACTGTCGGGTGGACGATGTGAGCGATACATCGTCGACCGGGTTCCTGCTGCTCAAGACCATTGGACCCAACGGGTATTCTGACGACTATGAGCGCCCTTTTCGGTTCATGCTCAGTGTGGAGGATGGGGCCTGGAAGATTGCGCAGATCGCCCGCTGCCTCTCCGATGGGTGTCTGGATGCGACCACATCTGTCGTGCCATAGCAGGTGGCTGATGGGAGCCGGGAGGTAGGCAACACGACTGGGAGGCCTCTCTTCGTTCTCCCACACACAACGAGAAAGGATAGTATGCCGATGGCCCAACAACGCAAGAGGGCATCCCGAGGCGAACGACGGCGACCCAGCAGATGCGGGAGAGGAGTGCTGAGGGCAGCATCCCTGCTGTTCATCGGAGGAGGAGTCCGCGTTGCTAGCCCTCCTCCCTGCCACATCCCTCTTGTGGAGGCACCACGATGAGAAGAAGCGCGATGAAGATGACGTCTGCTCCCTGGCGTCACGTTCGCTGGTTGAGCCTGTGCCTATTCCTGCTCGTCGCGGCTTGTTCCACAGCTCCCGCTCCATCCTCTGTCACGCCCACAGCAACCGGGTCAGCACAGGCTGCGACCATCACCGTCTATCACGGGCATAGCAGTACGGTCTTCGCGGTAGCCTGGTCGTCCGACGGCACGCGCATCGCTTCGGGTGGCAATGACAACACCGTCCAGGTGTGGGACGCGAGGACGGGCCATCGGCTCGTGCTCTACACTGGGCATACCGGCACCGTCTACACGGTGGCCTGGTCGCCTGATGGGACCCGCATCGCTTCAGGAAGCGATGACAGCACGGTCCAGGCGTGGGATGCGAACAGCGGGCATCTTCTCCTGACCTATTCCGGTCATACAGCGGGGGTAAGGCAGGTGGCCTGGTCGCCCGATGGGACCCGTCTCGTCTCGGGCGGCAACGACAACACCATCCAGATCTGGAACGCGACCAGCGGGCAGCGGCTTATCACCTACAGCGGGCATCTCGGCTCCATCTGGGCCGTAGCCTGGTCGCCTGATGGCAACCATATTGCATCGGGCGGCAATGACAGTACGGTGCAGGTCTGGGATGGGGCGAGTGGGCGTCGCCTCCTCACCTATCGAGGCCATACCGCTCCGGTGAGAGCGGCCGTCTGGTCGCCCGATGGCACGCGCATCGCCTCGGCAAGCCAGGATGGAACAGTGCAGGTGTGGGACGCGGCAAGCGGGCAGCACCTGCTGACCTATCATGGCCAAAAAGCTCCCATCTGGGCCGTGGCGTGGTCACCAACGGGGGTGTGCATCGCCTCGGCGACCGGTAATACCAGTGAAGAGCACCCGAGGGAAACCGTGCAGGTGTGGAACGCCACGACCGGGCACCTTTTGATGAGCTATCCGGTGCCGTCCAGTACAGCCTATGCTGACGGGACCTTGAGCGTGGCCTGGTCACCCGATGGCAAGCACCTTGCCTCGGGGGGCGCTGAGACGATCGTCCACCTCTGGAATGCGCCTGCCCTCTGTAGGAGGTGAGGGAGCTGAAGGGTATGCGTTGCCAGATGGAGGCCGATACGTTCTCCTCGGTGGAGCACAACGAGAAAAGAAAGACTCTCAGACATATGGAATCATTCGGAGGATAAAGGATGAAGCACGGTAATCGTATTCGGGAGGGGCGTCGATTTCAGCGGTCGATACTGTCCCTGACGATGCCGCTGATGGACCTCCGGGTCATACAAC
>Ga0207684_10004088_pt1 | contig 13905 bp, 16 predicted proteins | sample KBSK5501metaG_FD_184342 | JGI IMG/M metagenome (GOLD analysis project Ga0207684, IMG submission 184342) | Corn, switchgrass and miscanthus rhizosphere microbial communities from Kellogg Biological Station, Michigan, USA - KBS K5-50-1 metaG... | ecosystem: Host-associated > Plants > Roots >...
TGCAGGTTGTCCGGATAGTAAAACTGGAAGGCTGGATCGCGCGCGACCGCGATAGTTGCGGACAACGTGGTCGACCGGGCGCTCGGTGCCCGCCGCGCGACCTCGCTCTGCGCCAGCCCGACGAGCGTATCGATGTCAACGTGCGCCTCGATGAGCCCGGCCAGCCGTTGCCGAACTTCCGCCGAGTAGCCGCCCTCGACCGCGGTCACCAGCCCCAGGTGCCGCTCGGGGAGCGCGACACCCGGGTCGCTCGGGAGCGCGCCCAGTGGTCGAGCCTTGCAGGCGCTCGTCACCGCCTGGGCGAGCCACTGGCGGTGGATCGCACCGCCCGCGCGGTTGAAGATGACACCGGCCAACACGAGGTCCGGGTCGAACCGCTCGAAGCCCAGCACAACGGCTGCGGCACTGCGGACGAGTGCCCCAGCGTCCAGCACCAAGACCACCGGCGCACCGAGCCACTTGGCGATTTGCGCCGTGGAGCCATCCTCCGTGAGCCCGTCGGCCCCGTCGAAGCAGCCCATGACCCCCTCGACCAGGGCCAGATCGGCCTGGGCGGCGCGCTCGCCGACGGTGGCGATGACCTGATCGCGTCCGCACATCCAGCCATCCAGGTTATAGGAGGGTCTGCCTGTGGCTAGGGCGTGGTAGGCGGGATCGATAAAGTCGGGTCCCACCTTGAAGGCTTGCACGGCGAGCCCACGACGATGGAGCGCCTCCAACAGTCCCAGCGTCACCGTGGTTTTTCCCACGCCGCTCGAGACCCCGGCGATGACTAGGACGGGCACCATCTCTGAAGCGCTCATTGTCCGCTCGAACACCCTGCTGACTTGAAAGTAGTCATCTCATTCTATGGTCAATAGCCCTTTCTGCAATCAGGCGCTACAAGGTCAGAATAAATTCACTTACGCCGAGGACCAAGCACCTCCCGTACTTTGCGGGCGAGATAGTCCACCGTAAAGGGCTTCGCGATGAAGGGATCGGTGGTTCGCACCCCTGCGTCGGTGACCGCCTCGGGGGCGTAGGCGGACATGAACAACACCTTCATGCCTGGGTGAGCCGCATGGAGCTGGTCCGCCAGCTGACGGCCCGTCATCTCGGGCATCATCACGTCAGTCAGCAGCAGGTCAATGGGACCGGAGTGTGTCTTGGCCATCCGGAGTGCCGTCTGGCCATCGGATGCTTCCCACACGTGATAGCCTTCCGCCCTGAGGATATTCCCGGCCAGTTCGCGCACCCACTGGTCATCATCGACAACAAGAAGCGTCTCCGTTCGATCGAATCCCCGGTATTCCCTTTGGGACATCCTTGCTTCACCCCCCCAGAAAGGCGCCCGCAGCGATCTTAAGTGAAGTGAGCTGACCGCCCGCGGTTCAGGCTCTTTTCCAGGGACCGATAGCCGAGTTATGCCTCGCCCTCGAAGCGAAGCATGAGGGCACTGTGTGCTGGCGATGAGTTGCGAGCCGTCGCACCCACGATTTGATACACTCCTTGGCGAGCAATTGGCCCGTCGTGGAGGTCTCTATGCGCATCTGCTCACTCTTGCCCAGTGCGACTGAGATAGTCTTCGCCCTCGGGCTCGAGGGCCAGTTGGTTGCCATCACGCACGAATGTGATGTGCCTGAGGGCGCGGGGTCGATTCCGATCATCACGCGCAGCACGATGGACCATGCCACGCTCGGGAGCCGAGATATCCACAACCATGTGACCGAGGCGACGCATCGCGGTAGCAGTATCTACTGGCTGGACCAGGCGCTCCTGGAGCGGCTTGACCCTGACCTCATCCTCACTCAGGAGTTGTGCGAGGTCTGTGCCATCTCGTATGAAGAAGTCGCACGGGCGGTCCATCGCCTTGAGCTCACCCTTCCGGGGAAGCGAACGGTCCTCTCCCTTGAGCCCCACGATCTCGCTGGAATTCTGCAAATCATCGAGCAGGTGGGGGACGCGGCTGGCGTTCACGAGCGAGCGGCCTTGCTGACGCGGTCCCTTCGCGAGCGAATCAATCGAACCGCGTCCATCGCTCAAGAAGCCTCGACCCGCCCGCGCGTCTTCGCCATGGAATGGCTCGACCCGCCCTATACCGCGGGCCACTGGGTACCCGAAATGATCCGCCTGGCGGGCGGTCGTGACGACCTGAGCCGGGAGGGGACCCCGTCCGTACAGGTCTCCTGGGAGGAGATCGCCAGATACAACCCGGAGATCGTGGTCCTGATGCCCTGCAGCTTTGGTTTGGAGCGCACCATCAAAGAGTTCAACAGCATGCATTTGCCCGCGGCGTGGCAGCACCTTAATGCGGTGACGTCCGGGCGAGTGTATGCGGTCGAAGGCGCCACATACTTCAGCCGCTCCGGGCCACGGACCATTGACGGCCTGGAAATTCTTGCCGAGATCATCCACCCAGAACTGTTCCCTCGGACGTCGCCGCCCGACGCGTGGACCCGACTCGCCACGGCGTAAGACTGGGCGCACCGGGCCTCAGACCGACCACGTCCAGCCAAAGAACGCATCTCCGTTTGCCCTCCACACGGGCTTCATGGCGGCGTTCAAGGCACCACGCGGCGCCGCGCACAAAAGGTGCGCGATGAACCCGATCCGCGGCAGCCCCCCGAGCGAAGGCGTTGACTCAAAACGTGGCTCTCAGGCCAAACAGGAAGTTGGTCCCGAGGGCGGGGAACCCCCGTACCTCGGCATAGCCCTCGTTCAACAGGTTTTGAACGCGCGCCGTAAACTCAAGCCCCTGCAGATAACCGTAACGCCCAGGAATTCGATAGGTCCCGCCGATATCGACCCGTGTGTGCCCGCTGTTGAATACTTCGCCGAAATTCTCGAACTGCTCCGACACCACGTGGATCTGGGCAAACAGGGAGAGGCGGCGGATGGGCTCCCAGATGAGGCTGATGTTCCAACGATGCGCCGGCTGCCGCGGAAGCGGGTGGCGGGTCGCAAGGTCTTCGGAATCCGTGTAGGTATAGTTCACGGAGGCGATCAGGTTAGAGAGCAGATCCGCTTCCGAGGTGAACTCGATCCCTTGCGCGCGCGCCCGGTTCGTGTTGACGACTGTCGCAAAGGGGAACACGGCAAGGGGAACGAACTTGATCAGATTCGTGAAGTCGGTGTGGAAATAGGTGATCCCGAGCCGGATCCGGTTCTGCCAGAGCTTCTGATCGACGCCGACGTCGTAGGAGAAGCTCCGCTCTGGTTGGAGGCCCTTGTTGGAGAAGTCGGGAAAGAAGAGATCGTTGATGGTAGGAGCACGAAAACCCGACCCTGCACCACCCCGGATCCGGGTGCCCCACTCCTTAACGAGATAGGCCAGCGAGCCCCGCTCGGTGGTGACCGTGCCGAAGACGCTGTGGTCCTCGATCCGAGCGCCGCCGGTCATGAACAGCCGGTCGAAGAAGCGGAGCTGTTCCTCGAAAAACGCCGCCTGGGTGTGGGTGGCAGTGTGGAAGGTTCCCTTGTTCTTCCCTTCCTCGTGGCGGTACTCGAGGCCCACCGTGCTGGTGCTCCACTTGCCGAGGTGGAAGGCGTTGATCCATTCCGCCTCCCGGCGCTCCACGTTGATCTGGGCGATGGTCAGCGTGTCGAACGGAAACCCTGGGTCTGGGGCGTCCTGGAAGCCCAAGCTGTTCTGGTAGCGCGAGATGCGTCCCCGGCTCTCCCACCAGGGCACGGGGTGTGTCGTGCCTTCAAGTGACATCACCATGGTTTCGCTTTGCTGCTTCTGGTTCGGATCGATGATCGGCACGATCGGCTGGGGCGGTGGGAAGACGTTCCTGATCGGGAGGTCTGTGTCGGTCTTGTTATAGCGGAGGATGAAGGCGAGGGTGCTATTCCCCGGCAGGGAGGCGCCGAGCCGGGCGTTCAGGGCGTTGATGTCCGAGCCGTCGTTCTTGAACTGGCCGTTGCTCTCGAAGTGCGACGCGGAGAAGGAGTAGTCAAACAGCTTATACGTGCCGCCGAAGGACGCGCGCGAGTGGAGCGTGTCGTAATTGCCCGCTTCTTGCTGGACCGAGCCTGAGAACGGCCCCGTGCCCTTCTTGGTGATGATGTTGACGACGCCGCCAATCGCGTCGGCACCATACAGCGTGGACTGCGGTCCCCGAATGATCTCAATCCGTTCGATCAGATCCGGCGAGAGGTCGGAGAGGTCTACCTGCCCCGTCGTGGGGCTCTTCACCCGCACACCGTCCACGAGAATCTGGACTTGGTTCGAGTTGGCGCCGCGGATGGACAGGGTCGTGACCTTGCCGAGACTACCAGAACGCTCCACCTCGAGACCTGGGATCTGGCGCAGCGCATCACCGACCGTCTCGTAGTGATAGGTTTTGAATTCCTCGCCGGTAATGACGCTGATCGCCGCGCCGACCTGCTCGACCGGTGTCTCAACCTTGGTCGCTGTGACGACGACGGGCTCGGCCTTTTGGGTTTCCTGCGCGTCGACACTGGCCGGGAGGGCGAGCGAAAGTGCGAGGGCGAACCAGACTCCGTGTCGCATAACCACTCCTTCTGCCTCGAAAGGGGGTTGGTGAATACCTCGCGGCCAGGTCTCCTGACTCGTGGATCAGCGCCGTCGTCCAGCCTTCCCGGGGTGACTCCCAGTGGCTCCCGCAGTACGGGTTCGGACTTGGCTCCCCACTCACAGTGGCGGGACCGTGCCGGATTGGGGCCGCAACTTCCAGCCGTGACCGGCTTCCCTTGGGCCGCGAGCGTTCAGATCACAGGGTATTTCTCAGCCATCACCTTCTTTCGGACACCAGACGCAGCGACCTGTATGATGCGTCGCTGCCCTCCGTAGAGACGGAGATCGCAAAGGGGGAGGGGCAGTGGGCGTGGGGGCTGCTACGAGCGCCGCCGGGTGTGAGATAGGAGTGACGCACGAGTCTCACCGGGTCCTCCCTCGAAGACCGGGTCAGGTAGTCCAAGCGTCCGGGCAGGTCTCCTGGCTTTCGGATCGTCCTACTCCCCACGCCTTCCCGGTCCGGCTTTACCCGAACCAGTGGCTGACCGTGGGTTTCGTCCCCGATTACAGTGACGGGGTCGCGACGGATTCGCACCGCCTTCCCTGGGGCCCGCACCTGGCGGGCCACCCGGACGCTGCGACAACCTACCAAAGCAGGGATCCCCAGTCAACCGAATAGAGGGATCTGGGCAATGGGTAGCCGAACGTATCGAATGCGCTTGGTTGCACGCGGGGACCAGGGACGTCCGAATGGTTGGCGAGCATCGCCAGTGCGAGGCCATGAGATCGACCCGAGCGCACGCGCCAACGTCAACCTTCCACGAATGTCTTGAGCGACTCAGTTAACGGTGCAGTTGAACCTGACCGGGCACGATCGTCATGCAGGCTCTGACGACCAATTGCACTGCTGTGTGTCGCTCGCGAAGGTCAAAACCATCGCCTGTTGAAGCACCATCTTCAAGAGCCTAGCTACGCGGGAGTGGAAGCCGAATCAACCGGTTGGCCTATTCCCTGACAGCGTTTGATCCGACCAGGGGAGCGCCAGTCTATTGCCCCAGCGGTTCGAAAAGAGGAGCTCATTCAAAGGCAGGCGCGTCGCCCAACCCCGTCGCTGCAGTTCCGGTTCATCGAGGAATTCCTGCGCGTATCCCAGGCACAGATAGGATACGGGTACCACATTGGGAGGAATCTCGAGTATCCGTCGGAGATCATCATTGTTGAGAATGCTTACCCACCCGACTCCGACGCCCTCGGCGCGCGCCGCCAGCCAGAGGTTCTGAATCGCGCAGCACGTGCTAAAGAGATCCGTATCGATGATCGTGTTCCGCCCAAGGACATGCGGCCCGGACCGGTCGCGGTCGCAGGTGACACACAAATTGATTGGAGCTTCTTCGATCCCCTCGAGCTTGAGTGAGCCATACAGCGCCGCCCGGTCCCCAGTGTACTTCGCTGCAGCCCTGTCGTTCTCGCGAACGAATACCGCCTTGATCGCTGCCCGCGTTGCCGAATCCTGGATCACGATGAAATTCCAGGGCTGCATGAACCCCACCGACGGGGCGTGGTGAGCGGCGTTCACGATCCGGAGCAGCACGTCGTCCGGAACCGGGTCAGGCCTGAAGGCACGCACATCCCGGCGGCTTTCGACGATGTCGTAAAACGTCGACCGCTCAGCGGAAGAAAACTGCTCCCTCATGTCATGGTCTCCATCCGTGTCCCTTCCAGCGGCGATCCGGGTCTACTCAATTCTTGGGCCCATTATGCCAGGCATGCACGAGCCCTCTGCGTCGCGGCCTACGCACAAGGGGCAACGGACAGGGCTGAGCGAAGAAGCTCCACGACCGGACCCATGGAGCCGCGCATGGGCAGAAGCTTATCTCGCCACGTATCGTAGATCACCATTGGGACGGGTTGAGGATCGGCGATGGGATCTTCCCAGAGCCCGGCGATGTGATGAAAGACTGAGATATCGCTGGCCTCGTTCTGCGGTTCTGCCTCCGAGCCTCGTCTCCGCTGAAACCGACTCCGGATCGCCTCTGGGTCATCGCATTGACACCAAATGAGGATTGGCGTCCTCCGAAACACCTGGCAAAGCCGGTACACGATCCGCCGCTTGGCCCACTCGCCATGCACAGCATCGACGATGACCAGGCCGGAACCGGCGGCCAGCGTCTGCTTCAGCCGTCTGGCCATCTCGACATAGGCTCGATCACGCTCTCGCAGATATTCGGGAAGGTGGCGGGTAAACCCTTCCGTCCGCCGGACCCAATCGGGGAGTGAGATCCCAAGCGAACGATAGACATCACAGCTTCGGATGAGAACTCCGCCCGCAGACGCATGAATACGCTCCGCAGCGGTGGTCTTCCCCGAAGCGGGCAGCCCGCACATCAACAGGACGCTTGGCGATTCCCCGGAGGAGACCATTGGCTCATCCGTCACTCGAGGTCGGCCAACACAGGCCAGACAATGGCACGGAACGCCGTGTCGCAAGAATCAAGACTGAATTCATTCGACCTGCCCCTGGGGTGCTGTACGTCGGTGCTGTCGACGACAGGGTAGCTCAAAACGAGAGACCGGGTGGGCCCGGAATTGGGGAGGAGTGCCGCCAACGCCTGGCGTCTACAAATCAAGTCGTTCGTGAACGACCGGGCCGCGTCGGGGAAGTCCTGATAACTCCACCCGCGCGGCGCACCCAACATGTGGAGGTTTTCTGAACGCTGGGATTCCCTACCCAGACCCAGGCCCTAGGGACTCCAAAATCCCTACCGATACGCCGGCTGCAAACGCGCTCCGACAGGGGCCTTTCTGTGGCTAGAATCGATGGTCAAAAGGGAATGCTAAAGAACCACGGCATAGTACGAGCCGGGGCACCCCAGCGATCCCTACTTCAGAGGCGATTTCAGAGAGTGCGGGGAAATTCGCTCGAAACGCACGCAGTAAGCACATCTTCTCGAGTGCTCACCGGTGGGTGCGCTGGTACCCTCGGACAATGCCGCGGAAGCGAATTCTTGTCGTCGACGATGAGCCGGCCGTGGCGGAGCTCGTGGAGGTCGTCTTACAGGGCGATGGCTACGAGGTCGAGACCGTGCCCAGCGGCCGGGCGGCGCTCGAGCGGCTCGCGCAGACAACCTACGACCTGATCGTCTGCGACCTGCACATGCCAGAGGTGGACGGCATGGACGTGTATCGGGCCGTGCAGGAGCGACGAGCGGCCGCGCCAGCGATGCTCTTCCTCTCGGGGTTCCACGATTCTGCCAAGTACCTGCCGTTCGTTCGGGAGACGGGGGTGGCCGTGCTGGCGAAGCCCTTTGAACTCACTGGGCTCCGCCAGACCGTCCGCCGTCTGCTCGAGCCGTCTGGCCCCGATCCCGCCCTCACCTGAGCGATTCCACTGGAGGTCCTGGGGATAACTCGTACGATGCGTGAGTTAACCTGGGACGAGCTTCTTAAAGGCCTCGATGCAACGCTTGATCTCTGCCGCGGTCTGGGTCTCCAGGAGGCTGTTGCCGAGAGCCGTTTCATGAAGCATCGAGCACGCCTCGCTTCCCTCAACGACAGACTCCGAGCTGGTGGACAAGAGGCGGCGCTCGAGCTCTACGATACTGACCGCCTGTCGCACATTGTCGCGCTGACAGAAGTGGGGGAACTCGCGAGCATTGAGCCATTCCTCCAGGCATGCGATCCGCCAACCCTCTACCCTAAGCTTCGCGACGCGCTGGCAGGTCCTGTGCTGCCGAATGAGGAGGACACTAACTCTAACCGCGCCCGCAACATCCTCTTCGAGCTAAATCTCGCTTCAAAGCTTTGGCGGGCGGGCATAACGTCGACACTCGGGGAGGAACCAGATCTGAGCTGTACGCTCGACGACATTCACTTCCTTATCCACTGCAAGCGCGCCTTTAGTGCAACCGGAGCGAAGGGCTGTATTGATCGAGCGAGAGCTCAACTCAAGCGCGATCTCAAAAAGGCGCCGAAGCTCGCCCAGGGGATAATCGCCCTCTCTGTGAGCAGATTAATCAACACCGGGGACAGGGTTCTTTTTTTCAAAGGCGAGGCAAACGGTAGGAAGGCGTTGAAGCGCCGCCTGTTCGTTGCCACGACGTCCATCAAGCAGAGCTGGGCAAAATCAGATGCTTCAGTCCAAGGGATCATCTTCCATGCGATCACGCCGGCATTTGACAAGGAGACAAGGCTCCTCGTGGTGCAGCAGCTTACTCATGGATACGGACTGGTCTCGAAGGGCTCGTCTGACTCGGGCCACTTGCGTTCTTTATTTGACCGCTTGAGAGAAATCTGGCACTGATCCTACCGCGGGAGCCGGAGCGGTGACCATGGCAGAATGACGCGATGCCAGCGCACCCTCCCGCACCCGTTCCCGATTTCCTCTACGGCACCGCCTGGAAGGAGGACCGCACCCAGGTCCTCACCGAGCTCGCGCTCCGGATGGGCTTCCGGGGCATCGACACCGCCAACCAGCGGCGGCATTACTTCGAGGGCGGAGTCGGTCAGGGGCTCGCCGCCGCCTACCGCGCGGGGTTGGTCACGCGCGCGGATCTGTTCCTGCAGACGAAATTCACCTACCAGCCCGGCCAGGACCACCGGTTGCCCTACGACCCCGCGGCCGACCTTTCCACGCAGGTCACCCAGTCGATGGCCAGCTCGCTCGAGCACCTCGGGACCGACCACGTCGACAGCTACGTGCTGCACGGGCCCGCCTCCGGCTCCCGCTGGACCGAGGACGACGCCGAGGTTTGGAACGCGATGGTGAAGGAGCGCGATGCCGGCCGCACGCGGTTCCTCGGCGGAGCAACGTCTCGCTGCGGCACCTCGAGCAGATGGCGGCCGCCGCCGAGGCACCCGCTTTCGTCCAGAACCGCTGCTTCGCCCGCCTCGGCTGGGACCGCGATGTTCGATCTTTCTGCAGGGATCGAAAGATCGTCTACCAGGGCTTCTCGCTGCTCACGGCCAACCCGGAGGTGCTGCACCACCCGCTGGTCGCCGGCCTTGCCGCGCGCGGCAGGGCCACGCCGGCCCAGGTTGTGTTCCGCTTCGCGCAGGCGGTCGGGATGCTGCCGCTGACCGGCACCTCCGACGCCGAGCACATGAAGCAGGACCTGGCCAGCCACGACCTGGCGCTCTCCGCCGACGAGGTGCGGGCGATCGAGTCGCTGGCCGGCTGACGGAGACAAGACCCGCGGCTCAGACTCCAGGCCCTCTTGAGCTCGGCCCGGACACGCCCGGCGGCCGGAGCCGTACGCGTTTGTCGAGAAGTGCTTATGGCCCTGAAGAACCCAGCAGGATTTCCATCTTCCCAGGAGATTCTCACCCGTATTCCCATGCGAGTGTCACTCTCTGGGTGCCGGGACGGTCGAGCGGGCCGTCAGACCAGATCCACTTCAAACGTCAGCCGGTTCGACCGGTGATTGCGGGCCCCCGCAACCACCGATGTCGATTCCCACGGAGAGAAGTAGATGACAGCGACCTAAAGTCGCCGAGTCCTGCTGACTAGGAATTAGTGGGTCCCTGGGTTCGATTCCCAAGGTTCCTGCCGAGTAGGGAGCCACACCAGAACTCATACCCCGATCTGTCTAGTGAATCGGGGAGCAGACCAGGAGGAACGAAGAGATGGCCTTCCAGGATGCCTCAAAGTCCGGGGACGTAGTGGTTTCGCCACTGATTTGCGCATCCTGGCTCACTTCCCCTTCGGCCCACGCGGGTCCACGGTGTCGGGGACACACTGATATTCCCAGATGATCCCCTTGGCGTTCGCAGTCTGCCTTCCCTCGGGCGACAATGCATGATTGGCGGCGGCAGTCCAGATCGCTCTACACCAGCGCTCGGCCTCATACACCCGCAGTCGTTGCCACTCGCCGCTACATGTTTGACTCCTGACATTGCAGGGGCGAGCCCACAATACCCACGCGCCCTCGGCGGAGGCCGACGCGGCGAGGGCGAGCAGGCAGCAGAGCATGGTGACTACGATGCACGGCCAGCGGGTGGTCATGGAGGGTCCTCCCGGTGCTTGGTGTGGCCTGCGGCTAGGAAGTAGGCCACCACGACTGTCACGTCGATAGCGATCACCGCCCACCCAATCATGTAGCTCCAGTAATCAACGGTGAACCAGATGAGCAGAGGCGTAGCCGCAAAGCTGAAGAAGATTGCGCAGGCCTTGAAGATGAAGGGCCAGTTATCGTCCACGCCGGTCGGGAGTCTATCAGCGCAGGCGGGCGAGGGGGAGGGTTAGCGTGTCCAGCGTGGGCTCGCTCATGGTGGGCCTCGGTTGCACAAGCCCCGCTTCTACCCCTTGCGCCGCTTGGCGTGAACCTTCATCCGCACTCGCTGGTTCTTTCGCCCTAGCGTCGTGAAGAGAGCGTGATTGTTCTTCTCGATGGCTTCAGACAGGCCCCCCAGGAGCGCGGCAAGAAGCGCAGTCTCAAATGATCGAGGATCGCTCCGCCGATGCCCAGCCTTCGGTTCTCGGTGCCAGAAGGGACCCTTCTTGAAGTGCCAGTCGCGGTAAACGATCTTCAGCTTCGACAGGACGATGCGCCGAACCTGTTCCTTCGTAAGACCGATGCGCCCGTTGGATGCCATTCGTGGCCTTTCTCCCAGGACACCGCAACGAGGAACTCGATGGCCGTCCACACCCGAGTTACCCGCAACACAAAGGGGGCAAAATCGCATCCCCTACGACCGGCGGTAGGGAACAGGAAGCGCGAGTGGTATGCAAAAACTTCATTGACAGTCGTTACACGCTAGCCTAGATTCTACCCGCTCTCCAGATCATTTCAGTCCGGTCCTCACGGGGCTCAGGAGGCCCGTGGGTCGCCGTTCGGTACGTGGTGGGTCGTACCCGCAGCGCGCCCAGAATCCGTTTGGTTCCCGCCCGTCACCGTCCGGCCCTCGAGGGAGCAGGAGGTCCCCAGGTTCTCTGCGTAACGCGGTCCCATAGCCGTCAACGTCGCCCTCCAAGAGGAAAGGAATCGCGATGAACGGTCACACACTCGCTCGTTTCCTGACGAGGCTTGCGGTAATGTCATGCGCCTTCCTGTCTTGCCTGACAGCCCTTCAGACACCGGCGCTCGCGATTGCCATTTACGATGACCTTGTCCAGGCTTCGCTTTCGACTCCTGGGCCGATACCGTCCGGCACGAGTATCTCCTTCTTCGGTGGTAGCACATCTTCTTTCCAGTTCTTTAGCGGTAATGCCCTTGCCACAGCCGCTGCATCATTGTCGCCGCCCGGCAGTGCAACGGCACTTGTGACAGGCTTCGCCAGCGGGCCGGGTTCCTCCTTCGCGGACTCTTCTGCCAGCGCAACGAGCCAGGCGAGCTTAGTTAATCTGAACGCCACGACAGTTACCTTTCCATTGACTATCTCCCATAGTCGCAATTTGAGTTCGTCTACGATTCCGTTCGGCGGTCAAAGCCAGTTCTCATTTTCAGATGCTAGCTTTTCGCTGACCCTCGATAACAACACCCTACTTTCGAACTTCAGCAGTTGTTCAGGCAATTGCAACAGCTTCGATTCTGGTTCGGATGCTTTCTTGTTTGGGCTGACACCTGGATCGCATTCCTTGCAGCTCTCCGCCTTCGCGTTTGGCGACGCTAGCTCCTCACCTCCCTTCAATCCGGTGCCGGAACCCGCCTCCCTCCTTCTCTTGGGCACCTCGATGGCGGGGCTAGGGCTGGCGGCTCGCTGGAGGCAACGCAGGCAGAAGTAGCGGCCGGGTGGGAACGGCGCCCCGCACCGGCGGCGTGTGCCTGAACCCATGCTGGAGACCGGCACGGACATTCAGCAGGTCGAGCAAGCGGACAGCTCCTGGTCTCAAGTGGCCCTGCTGGCCCCGGTCTTTGGGCTGATCCTTGGGGCGCTCTATTCCCCCATCCTGCGCGCACTAGCCTCCCAGTGGTGGGACGATGCCAACTACTCCCACGGGTTTCTCGTCCCGCTCTTTAGCGGTGTCCTGGTGTGGCGGCAGCGCGCGCGGCTCAGGGCGCTGGCGCCCCGCGGCAGCGTGCTCGGCCTCCCGGTGCTGCTGGGGGGCCTCGGCCTCCTCGTGCTTGGCGATCTCGGCTCCGAGAACTTCCTTCTGCGGAGCTCACTGATCATCATCCTGGCCGGGCTCGTGCTCTTCCACCTCGGCCCCGGCGTGTTCCGCATCGTCCTCTTCCCCCTGTCGTTCCTCTTCTTCATGGTTCCGCTCCCCGGCGTGGTGTTCTACGCCGTGACGTTCCCCCTTCAGCGGCTGGCGGCCGAGCAGGCGGCCTGGGTGCTCGATCTCCTCGGGGTGCCCGTCCTCCTCGACGGCAATGTGATTCACCTGAGCCAGATCAGCCTCGGGGTGACCGAGGCGTGCAGCGGGATCCGCTCGCTGATCTCGCTCCTGGCCGCGGCAGTCGCCGGGGCCTATCTCCTGCTCCCGTCGGGGTGGGCGATGGCGGTGTCGGTCGCCTCCGCCGTCCCGATCACCATCCTCGCCAACGTTGGGCGCGTGGTGACCACCGGGCTCATCGGGCAGTGGGTCGGCGTCGAGTACGCCGCTGGCTTCTTCCACGAGTTCGCCGGGCTGGTGGTGTACCTGTTCGCCGTCGGTTGCCTCGTTGGAGTCCATTCGCTGACCCGGCTCACTCGCCGGCAAGGGTCCAAGGTATGAGGCCGTTGGCCCGCGTGACCGTCTCGTGCGCCCTTCTGCTCGGGACCTTCCTCTTCCTGCAGCTGCGCTCGGCCGGGGAAGCCGTGCCGATCCGCAAACCCTTGGACGCCTTCCCCACGGTGCTGGGCGGTTGGCAGGCGCGCCAGGGAACCATCCTCGAGGCCGACATCGTCAATATCCTCAAGGTGGACGACTACGTGATGCGGCGCTATGTGGACGGCTCTGGACGGAGCCTCTGGCTCTACGTCGGGTATTGGGCGACACAGCGCAAGGGCGCCGACATCCATTCGCCCAAGAACTGCCTGCCGGCTGGCGGCTGGGAGCCCGTCGAGGCGTCCCGGCTGACCATCGCCCTGCCCGCGTCGTCTGCGCCGATCACCGTCAACCGCTACCTTGTCCAGAAGGACCGCGAGATGCAGGTCGTTCTCTACTGGTACCAATCCCATGGCCGAGCCATTGCCAGCGAGGTGGCCGCAAAGATCGAGCTGGTGCGCAGCGCCATGGTGCACAACCGGACCGATGGGGCGCTCGTGCGGGTGTCAAGCCCGGTGTCAGGCAGCGTGCAGGAGACCACGGACCGACTCGTCGAATACGTCCGGACCCTCCACCCGCTCCTAAGCGAACACCTGCCGGACTAACGTGATGCCGGGACGAGGACACGGAATGTCTCGGACCCTCCACAAGGGTGGGCTGTTCCTGTTGATCGCGCTGGCACTGGTAGCTGGCTGTGCCAGATCTCCAGAAGCCAAGAAGGCCCGCTATCTCGAGCGCGGGGACCGGTACTTCAAGCAGG
>Ga0207684_10004089_pt1 | contig 13899 bp, 6 predicted proteins | sample KBSK5501metaG_FD_184342 | JGI IMG/M metagenome (GOLD analysis project Ga0207684, IMG submission 184342) | Corn, switchgrass and miscanthus rhizosphere microbial communities from Kellogg Biological Station, Michigan, USA - KBS K5-50-1 metaG... | ecosystem: Host-associated > Plants > Roots >...
GACCATCGCGATCGTGGGCCTGGTGGTGTTCCTGTTCATGGGATCGGTGCGCACGGCCTTCGTGCCGCTGGTGGCGATGCCGGTGTCGCTGGTGGGCGCCGCCATCGTCATGTACGCCTTCGGCTTCAGCCTCAACCTCCTCACCATCCTCGCGATCGTGCTGTCGGTGGGATTAGTGGTGGACGATGCCATCGTCGTGGTCGAAAACGTCGAGCGGCACGTGCGCGAGGGGAAGACGCGCATCCAGGCGGCGATCATCGGCGCGCGCGAGCTGGTCGGCCCCATCATCGCGATGACGATCACGCTCGCGGCGGTGTACACGCCGATCGGGTTCCAGGGCGGGCTCACCGGCTCGCTGTTCCTGGAGTTCGCGATCACCCTGGCGGCCGCCGTCGTAGTGTCGGGTTTCGTGGCAGTGACCCTGTCCCCGGTCATGAGCTCGCGGTTCGTGCACGAAGCGGGGCGGGAGGGGCGGCTGACCAAGCTGGTGCACCATGGTTTCGAAGCGGTGCGCCGGCGCTATGAGCGCCTGCTGGACGGCGCCCTGGAAATGCGCTGGGCGATCGTCGCGGCCGCGGTGCTCGTCATGTTGGCGGCGGTCCCGCTGTATCAGAACTCGCGGCGGGAATTGGCGCCCATCGAAGACCAGAGCCACATCAGCTTGTTCATGGCGGCCTCGCCCGACGCGTCGCTCGAGGCGACCAACAAGGCGTCGCTGCAGGTGGTGAAGGCCGTCACGTCGTTCCCCGAAGCCAAGTTCATGTGGTCGCTGACGGCCAACTGGGGCGGCTTTGGCGGGATGGTCGCGAAGAATTGGAAGGAACGCAAACGCACCACCGAGCAGATGTACGGCCAGGTGTACTACGCGGTGTCGCAGGTGCCGGGCTTGCAGGTGTTCCCCCGCCTCGACCCCCCGTTGCCAACGCCGGGCCAGTACGACGTGGAGCTGATTCTGGCCAGCGACGTGCCCCCGGACCAGATGCTGCAGACGGTGGGCGCGGTGCTGGGCGCCGGCTGGCAGAGCGGCAAGTTCCTGTACGTCGACACCGACTTGAAGATCGATCTGCCCGAGGCGCGAGTCGTGATCGATCGCGACCAGGTGGCCGACCTGGGGCTCGACCTCGCCAGCGTGGGCCGAGAGCTTGGCACGCTGCTGGGCGGCGCGTACGTCAACCGGTTCAACTATTACGACCGCAGCTACAAGGTCATTCCCCAGATCGGCGACGAGCGCCGCACCACGGTGGGACCGCTGCTCGATCTCAAGATCAAAACACCGAGCGGTCGTCTCGTGCCGGTGTCGACCTTCACGCACATCGAGTCGAGCACTGCGCCGCGCACGCTGAATCGGTTTCAGCAGCGCAACGCGGTCCGGATCTTCGGAGGTGTGAAGCCCGGCGTCACCAAAGAAGAGGGGCTGCGTGTGTTGGAGAACGCCGCCAAGGCGGTGACGGGCCCCGGCGTCGGGGTGGACTACGCCGGCGAATCGCGGCAGATCCGGCTCGAAGGCGCGGCGCTCACCGTGACGCTCGGCTTCGCCGTGATCCTGATTTATCTGGTGCTCGCGGCACAGTTCCGGAGCTTCCGGGACCCGCTCATCGTGCTGGTGGGCTCGGTGCCGCTCGCGATTTCCGGGGCGCTGGTGTTCAGCTACCTCGATTTCACCACCATCAACATCTACTCGCAGGTGGGGTTGATCACGCTGGTGGGACTGATCGCGAAAAACGGCATCCTGATCGTGCAGTTCGCCAATACGCTCCAGTCGCAGGGCGTGGCGAAGCTGGCCGCGTTGCGTGAAGCATCGCTCACCCGGCTCCGGCCCGTGCTGATGACCTCGGCGGCCACCGTCTTCGGGCACTTGCCGCTGGTGTTCGCCACCGGGCCGGGATCGGCGGCGCGTAACAGCATCGGGACCGTACTGGTAGCGGGCATGACGGTGGGGACGCTGTTCACGTTATTCGTGGTCCCCGTCTTCTACTCGTTCATCGCAGCCGAGCACCGTCCCGAAACGGAAGCGGAGAGTGAAGGTCTCGTTCTCGAACCGGCACCTGCAATGGTAGGGGAGGTGGCTCATGCGTAGCGCAATTCTCTTCGCGTTCGTTGCGCTCTACGGATGCGCCACGGCTCCGGGGTACCGATCATCGTCGGTACAGGCGCCGCAGGCGTTCCGGGAAACAACCGGGGATCCTCAGCCGGCGACCACTTCTCCGGAGGGTCCGCACCCCCTGACCCCCTCTCCCTCCGGGAGAGGGGGAACGAAGGACGAGTCCCCCGTCCTGGTCGACTATTGGAACCAGCTGGGCGACACCACGCTGTCCCGTCTGGTGGGCGAGGTGCTGCGCGGCAACTTGGACGTTCGGTCGGCGCGGGCTCGCGTGAGCGCCGCGCGCTCGGACCGGGTCCGCAGCGTGCTGGATCTGACTCCATCGGCGACGCTCCAGGCCGGTTACTCTCGGCAACGGCTGTCCAGCGCGAGCTTCCCCGGTTCGTTCGGCGCCTTCCCGGACCAGAATGTTTGGGACGCCGGCGTGAATGCCTCCTGGGACCTGGACGTGTTCGGCGCCATCCGTCACACCGTTCAGGCGCGGGGCGCGCTGGCGGACGTGGCCCAGGAAGATCTGCGCGACGTGCAGGTAACGCTGACCGCGGAGGTGGCCCGCGCCTATTTCGAGCTGCGGGGCGCGCAGGAGCAGCTCCTAGTGGCCCGGCGGAACGCCGAGAACCAGCGCCGCACGTTCGACCTCACGAAGCAGCGCCTCGACGCGGGGCGCGGCAGCTCGTTCGATACCGAGCGGGCTCAAGCGCAGCTCAGCTCGACGCTGGCCTCGATTCCCGCCCGTGAGGCTCAGGTGGCGGCGGCCCAGTACCGCATCGGTACTCTCGTCGGCCGCTCGCCCACCGAGGTTGCGCGGGAACTCGAGCAGACCGCGGCGCTCCCGCAGCTGCCGGAGGTGACCTCCATCGGGACGCCGGACGCGGTGGTCCGTTACCGCCCCGACGTGGCCGCGGCCGAGCGGTTCGCCGCGGCGCAGGGGGCGCTGGTGGGTGCGGCGAAAGCGAGCTACCTGCCGCGGCTCAGCATCGGCGGGACCGCGGGCTACGCCGCGCCCGAGTTCAGCTCAGTGGGCAACCAAGGGACGCTGCGCTACGCGGTCGGCCCGGTGATCACCTGGCCGGGTCTCAACCTGGGCCGGGTGAAGGCAGAAGTAGACGCGGCCGCGGCGCGGGAAGAAGCGGCCCGTGCGCAATACAGTCGCGTGGTCCTCTCGGCGATGGAAGACATGGAGACGAGCCTGGCGCGGTATCGCGCCGCGCGCCTCCAGGTGGAGCGGCTCCAGGATGCGAGCGCCGCCAGCGAACGGGCGGCCGAGCTGGCGCGCATGCGGTTCCGCGAAGGTCTGACGGACTTCCTTCAGGTGCTGGACGCGGAGCGGACCCAGCTCGAGGCTCAGGATCGGCTGGCCCAGGGGCGCATCGACGCGGCGACGGCGTACGCGGCGTTGTACAAGGCGGCGGGGGGAAGGTAACCCTGTTTTCGACGGCGACGCTGACGTTCCTGCGCGGTCTCAAGCGTCACAACGAGCGGGCGTGGTTCGAGGCGCGGCGCGCCGAGTATGAAGCGGTCGTGAAACGCCCGATGCTCGAGCTGATCGAGGAGTTGGACGTCAGGTTGGCGCGGTTCGCGCCCGAGATCGTGGGCGACGCCAAGCGCTCAATGTTCCGCATCTACCGGGACATCCGCTTCTCACCCGACAAGTCGCCGTACAAAACACACGCGTCGTGCTGGCTGTTTCACCGGGACGGTTCGCGCGCGGTGGGGCGCGGGGCCGGGGGCGAAGCAGCGGGCGCCGGCTTCTATTTTCAAATTGCGCCGGGCGACTCGTTCGTTGGGGGCGGAATGTGGATGCCGCCGCGGGAAGCGCTCCGCAGGCTACGTGAGGCCATCGCCCACGACCCGAAACGATTCAACCAGATCGTGACCGACCGGCGGCTGGTGCGCCGGTTCGGTGGTCTATCAGAGGAAGCGGTGCTGCATCGCGTACCACGCGGCTTTGCGCCGGACCATGTAGCGGCGCGGTGGCTCAAGTTCCAGTCGTTCGTGGTGGGCCGGGTCCTGAGCGACGCACAGGCGGTGAGCGCGCGTCTGACGGCGCTGCTCGAAGCCGACTTCCGCCTGATGCTGCCCCTGGTGCGATGGATCAACGGCGTGTTGGGATTGCGGTCGGCGGAGCGCCGCCACTAGCGGTTGATCCAGTACGACAGCTTCACCAGGAAGCCATTATCCGGCCGCAGGTCGAACAAATCCCGCAAATCCCCACCCAGCCCGCGTGTGCCCTCCACGCTGCTCGAGGCCGTGCGCCCCTGGCTCCACACCACGAACAGCGTCGAGCCCGGCCGATATTCCCAGCGGAACACGACATTGGAGCGGAATTGCTTGACGTTGAATCCGCCGGGGTTGTCGGCGACGACCGTGTCCGGCACATAGCGACTCGCGAAGTCTGCGGCGCGCGGCGTGGCGGACAGCTGGTGCACGTTGCTGTAGGTCCCCTTCGAGATGAACGGCTGGGCGTATACTTGCAGCGTCGCGCTGGCCGTGAACGGGTACGTGAAGCGGATGGTCACGCCGAGCTGCTTCTGCTCGAGGTGAGCGAACACGTAGCGGGTGGCGTGCGGGACGATGGTCGTGTCCGTGACGGGCCCGAGCGGCTGCACCTCGTTGCTGGTGCGGGTGTAGTTGGGGATGATCGCCGCCGTGACGCGCGACGCCAGCTTGAAATCGACCTCGGGCATCAAGTTGAGGCTGTGCGACCGGCCGCCGTCGCCGCGCCAGTAGTTGACCCAGAAGTACGGCACGATCGCCTTGCGGTCGTCCCCGTTGAGACCGGCCCACGGTGCGATGTACGGATCTTGCCGCACGGCGGGCCCCCCGCGTGAGCAGGAATAGCAGTACGTCTCGCCCAGCTGGCCGAACGTGCTTCCCATATGGAACGACCAGGTGTTGCGGAACGTCGTGTGCGTGTTGGTATTGAACGCCCGCTCCTCGGGTAGCCCCGCCGTCGTCCAGTACTGCCACCAGTTGAAATTCCATTGGAACCGCTGGTACAGGGCGCGCTCGTGGCGATCGAAGTATCCCGCCCACGTGCTCCACACCTGCTGGTCGGCGCGCTGCAGGTAGCCCAGGTCGTTGATCTCGAAGCCGGCGGAGCGGCGCTCGTACCCCGTCTGGAAGAGGAGATGCGCGCCGCCCACCTTGCCGAACTGCAGCGCTGCGTCGTTCCCGGAGAGCGACGTGCGCGTCGGGTCGTACCGCAGGGCATCGGGCCGTTGGTAGTAGTGCGCCGCGTCGCGCTGCGTGAGCGCGATCGCCGAATCGGTCCCCGCGACGTGGCTCAAGTCGAGCGAGCCTGAGATCTCGTAGGTGCGGCCGGGGAAGCGGTGGCGGAAATCCACGGCGCCCACGTAGGCGCTGCCACGGAGGTACGGGGACGTCCACGAGTCGTTGTCGCGGTTCACCGCGGTGACGATGCCACCGATGCTGGTCTCGCCCCCGCGCAGGTCCTGGCGCAACCGCACCACGTTGTAGTTCGTGGTCGGCTCGATCGTCGCGCGGCCCACGCCCGTGACGTGCTGCGTCACGGCATCGAGCACGCCGATCGTGAGCCCACTCGGCAGCCGCCCGGTGAGCTTGCCCGCGCCGAGGATCCGGGTGAAGACGGGTGAGGTGGTGTCGGAGTACGTGCCCGCGAGCTGGGGCGCGCGTCCGATGCGGCGCGAGTACACCAGCCCTTCGCCGGTGCTGCAGTCGTTCACCGCGGTGCAGTTCACGTCGAACTGGAACAGCCCGCGTCCGGCGACGAAGAAGGGCCGTTGCTCGCGGAAGAACGTCTCGAAGGCGCTCAAGTTCAGGACCGCGGGGTCGGCTTCCACCTGCCCGAAGTCGGGGTTGAGGGTGGCGTCGAGCGTAAGGTTCGAGGCGACGCGGTACTTCACGTCACCGCCCGCTGCCACGTCCTGCGTGCGCCCGATGCCCGTCGGCGTGAACTGCGACACGTTCTTGGTCACCACGTAGGGGGCCGCCTCGAGCCGGCGCGGGGCCTCGAGGTCGTCGAACCCGTCGACGTCGCCGAATTGCGATACGAACCCTGCCTTGGACTGCCGGAGCAGCGGCCAGCTCACGCGCTGGGAGTAGCGGTACAGATCCCGATCGATGATCAGGGCGAAGGTATGTTGCTTTTGCGGCCCGTAACGGAGTTGCGACAGCGGGATGCGGAATTCGGCCGTCCAGCCGAGCGAATCGACGCGGGTCGCGACGTCCCACACGGCATCCCAGGCGAAGTCTTCGTTGCCGTCGTTGTAGACCTGCGCATCGAGCTTCACGCCCGAGGGGTTGACCCCGAATTCATAGCCGGTTCGGCGATCATGATACGAATCCAAGAAGAGCCAGATCATGTCGGAGGGCGTGAAGTAATCGCGCCGGGCGCGGACCGTGATGATGCTGTCGGGGTGCGGATCGAAGGCGCGGACGAAGACGTACATGTTGGCCGCGTCGTAGGCGATTTTCGCCTCGGTCGGGAGCTTGGGCGGTCCGCCCTCGCTGGGCCGCCACTCTTGAAATCCGGTAATCGGTCGGGCCTCCCGCCACACGGCATCGTCGTCGCGCCCGTCGATGACGGGCGGTTGAGCGGCACGGGTGGCGATGACCCTGCTCGCGGGGGCCGCGGGCGGGGGCGGGGGCGGGTCTTGACCCTGACTGGCGAGCGTGACGGCGGCGAGTAGCGGGAACCCGAGAAGCATGCACGGCCTGGGGTGGAGGTCTCTCGGTTAGATGACGGGACCTCGAAAAGGGTTGTTTCAGCCCAGTCCGCCCTAGCGCGGTAGGATCGCCGGCAGTACGTACTGTGGGATCACGTCCCGGCTGGTCGTCTGCCCGGACGCATCGGAGTAGTTGCCACCGAAGGCCGCCACCACCAGGTCCAGATCGGGGATGGCCAGCGAGATCTGGCCGCCGTTGCCCGCCGCGAAATAGTAGGGCAGCGTGCGCCCCCCGTACTGGTACTCGCCCATCCACCAGAGATAGCCGTATTTCCACGTCCGACCCATCGCGTAGCGCGGCTGGGTGGAGCGTTGTACCCATTCCGCGCTCACGATGCGCCTGCCGTTCCAGGTGCCCCCGTTGAGATACAGCTGCGCGAGCTTCATATAGTCGCGCAGCCGAAACCGCATCCCACCTCCCATGTACGCCTCACCGAGCGGCGCGAGCGGCAGGTAATAGTGCTGCATGTCGAGCGGCCGGCCGACGAGCTGCCAGGTGAGATCGGGAAGGGAGCGATGCGTGGCGCGCGCGACCACGCCGCCGGCGAGATGCGGGTTGATGCTGCAGTAGACCGCCTGAGCGCCCGGGTCCCGCACCATCTTCAAGTCGAGGATCAAGCGGTACCAGTCGGGATTGGAATCCTGTTGGGTGAGCACGTCTTCGCTGCCCGGCGGTTGCGGCTCGGGAGCGTTGTCGTCGCAGTCCAGGCCCGACGTCATGTTGATCAGGTGCTCGAGCGTAAGGGCGCGTTTCCGCGGGTCAGCTACGCCCGAATCCCCCATGGTGGCATACACCGGCAGCGAAGGGCTCACCGGCTGGCCGGCCTGCATGGCCGCGCCGATCAGCAAGTTGAGCACGGTCTTCGCGCCCGAGCGAGTGTCATGCGGCTTGTCCGCGTACTCTCCGAAGAAGTACTCCTCCACCACGAGCTTCCCGTGGCGCGCGATCGCGATGGCGTGCAGGCGATGCGCGTTCACCGAGTCGCTGGACGCGTCACTCAAGGCCCGCACCATTTCGCCGATCTTGGTGCGGGAGATCCCGACCTCCTCCACGGTGCCGACCGTCCAGCCGTCGTCGTGCGCGCCGGGCGGCGTGTACGTGTACGGCACGCTGGACCGGCCCCGCGGATAGAAATCGCTGAAGCTGTCGGGAGGCACGCGCCGGAAGTCGTACGAGCCGCCTCGATCGTCGAAGAAGAGGGTCATGACGTCGCCCCTCATCACACCGGGCAGCAGTTCCTCGCCCTTGGCGTCGAGTACGCGTACGGCGCTCCCGGTTCGCTCGATGCGGTCGGCGCGAATGAAGCGGCCCAGGTTGCGCTCGGGGTTGCGGAGGAAGGCGGCGAGTCTGCCGTCGGGCCGGGCGGTCACCCGCAGATAGAACGTGAACTCGTCGTCTACCGGGACGACCGTACCGGCGAAGCAGTCATGACCACACGCGGTGAGAACCATAGGAGTGGCGAACCTGCTTCCGCTCGTCACCGTGGCCGGTTGAACCCACTGTCCGGTGATCGCGCGGTGCCGCGCGTCCAACCGGCCATTGAACGATCCGCCCGGCAGCGCGAACCACATGCTATCGCCCGCGGCACGCACGATCGTACTCTGTCCCCCGGCAATAGCAGCGCGCCATTCCCCGCCCCCGCCCCTCCGATCCATGACGAGCTGGCCGCGGAGGTCGGGGCCAAAGCGCTTTTTCGCCGCCCACAGCCCTACAAGACTCGTGTCGCCGGCGGCCTGCGCTTCGGCTGCGGCGAGCGGGGCGACGCACAGCGTCACAGCGCACAGCGCAAGGATGCTCGGCTTCAAGCTCGTAGGACCTCCCTGGACGGGCGTGCAGACGCGTGGAGCCGGATGAGTGGGACGCGCGAACGGTAGAAAGGGTTGCGCGGCGCCGCTCTGGCCGCTCGTTTCGCCGCGCGATAGGTTGGGATGCCATGTCCGACTCGCTCGAACGTCTCGGGGCGGCCCTCGCCGAGCACTACGCTATCGAGCGTGAAATCGGTGCCGGTGGCATGGCAACGGTATATCTGGCACGCGATCTCAAGCACGATCGCAACGTCGCCCTGAAGGTGCTGCGTCCCGAGCTCGCCGCCGTGCTCGGCATCGAGCGCTTCTTGAGTGAGATCCGGGTGACCGCCCGGCTGCAGCACCCGCACATCTTGCCGTTGTTCGATTCCGGCCAAGCCGGCGGCCTGATCTACTATGTGATGCCGCACGTGGCAGGCGAATCGCTGCGGCACCGCCTCGAGCGAGAGAAGCACTTGCCCATCGAGGAGGCGGTCGGGCTGGCCAGTGGCGTCGCCAGTGCACTCGATTACGCGCACCGCCACGGCGTGATCCACCGCGACATCAAGCCGGAGAACATCCTGTTCCAGGACGGCCAGGCGGTGGTCGCCGACTTCGGGATCGCGCTGGCCCTCTCCGCCGCGGCCGGCTCGCGGCTCACGGAAACGGGGCTGTCGCTCGGCACACCGCAGTACATGAGCCCCGAGCAGGCGACCGGGGACCGCCTCATCGACGCGCGCAGCGACATCTACTCCCTCGCCGCAGTCCTCTATGAGATGCTCGCCGGCGAGCCGCCGCACACCGGACCGACGGTGCAGTCGGTGATCGCCAAGGTCGTGACCGACCGACCGCGACCGCTGCGACAGCTGCGCGAGTCGGTCCCCCCGCACGTCGAGGCCGCGGTCCTGAAGGCACTGGCCAAGCTGCCCGCGGACCGGTTCCAGACGGCGGCGCAGTTCGTCGACGCCCTGGCGCGACCCGGCTGGAGCGGCGTATCCGCGGCCGCCGCGCCGGACTCGTCGGCGGCGCCGCCGGGGCGCTCGGGTCGGCGAGCCCTGCGCGATGTCGCACCCTTAGCGGTCGCCGCGATTGCGACCAGCCTCGCGCTGTGGGTCTCGGTCCGTCCGCGACCCGAGCTACCCGCGCGGCCGGTGACTCGGTTCACGCTTGCCCTGCCGCCGAGCGCACCCCCGTCGGACCTCCCGGCGGGCCCGACCGTGGCGTTTTCGCCGGACGGCTCACGGATCATTTATGTGAGCTCCGTATCCACCGGCAACCAGCTGTTCAGCCGTTTGCTCAACCAGCTGGAGCCCGTGGCCCTGGCCGGCACGCAGAACGCGCGGAACCCGTTCTTCTCGCCGGACGGCCGCTGGGTGGCGTACTTCTCGGGCTCCAGGCTGTATAAGCTGCCGCTGGGTGGCGAACCAACGGCCTTGGTCGCCAACGTGCCCGGGCTCGCATTTGGCGCGACGTGGGGGGCGACCGACACGATCGTGTTTAGCTCGGACAGGGGGCTGATCCAGGTGCCCGCCGCGGGCGGAGAGCCGCGGCTGCTGCTCCCGCCCGACACGAGCCGCGGTGAATCGTACCTGTTCCCCTACTACCTGCCGGACGCCAAGGTGCTGCTGCTCCAGATCCGGACCAAGGGAGTCGACCGGCTGGGGGCGCTGACCCTCGCGACCGGCAAGCTCACGCGCTTCGAGCAGGCGGGCAGCAATCCGCGTTACGTATCCTCCGGCTACGTGGTCGTGGCCACGCGGAGCGGAACGCTGCAGGCGGTGCCGTTCGATGTTTCACGGCTCGAGATCACGGGGCCGGCAGTTCCGTTGGTCGACGGGGTTCTGGTCGGACCGGGCGGAGCGGCCAGAATGGGGATGTCTCGTGATGGCGCGTTCGCGTACGTGACCGGGCCGTTGGCGCTGCGCGACCTCGTGATGGTGGATCGCACGGGGACCGCGCGCGCCTTGCCTGCCGAGCCCCAAGCCTACATCGCGCCGCGGCTGTCGCCCGACGGCCGGCGGATAGCGGTCGAAGTGGACGAGCCGGACCTGGTGAACTCGGACGTGTGGGTGTACGACATGGCGCAGCACACCCGGACCCGTCTCACGTTCGACCAATCAGGCCGCCGGCCCATCTGGACTCCCGACGGCAGGCACGTCGTGTACTCGCGCGGCCAGTTCGGCCAGGGGGACCTGTACTGGATTCCCGCTGACGGCACGAGCCCGGCCGAGTCGCTCCTCGTGGCGCCGGACGACCAGTGGGCCGGCGACATCACGCCCGACGGCCGCACGCTGCTGTTTCGATCCGGGGGCCCCGGGCCGGTCCGCTCGATCCACACGCTGCCGCTCCAGGGGCCGCGGACGCCGCACCCGTTCCTCGTCAATCGGTTCGACAATCACTCACCGTCCCTGTCACCGGATGGACACTGGGTGGCCTATGCATCCAACGAGTCGGGGCGGCTCGAGGTGTACGTGCGGCCGTTCCCGGGACCGGGCGGCGGTCGGTGGCAGGTGTCCCTCGACGGCGGCACCGAGCCGCTGTGGGCGGCGAATGGCCGCGAGCTGTTCTACCGCAACGGCACCAAGATGATGGTCGCCGCGATCAGCCTGCACCCCACGTTCACCGTGGGCGCCCGTCGCGAGCTATTCGAGGGGAGTTACGTGAACGATCCCGTGTACCGGAGCTACGACGTAACTCGTGATGGGCGGGGCTTCGTGATGGTTCGATCGCCCAAACCGATGGGGGATTTCGTCGTGGTCTTGAACTGGTTCGACCAGCTGCGAGAGCACGGTGCGCGCTAACGACTCAGCGGTTCATCGCGAGGAATCACTGATGGAAGATCTGCTGCGAACGACCGCCGAGCGGGCGGCACGCTATCTAGCCGGCTTGAAAGACCGCGCGGTGGCCCCTAGCCCCGAGGCCCTCGCCAACCTGCGACGGCTCGATGAGCCTTTGCCGGAGCATCCTACCGACCCGTCGGCTGTGGTCGCGCTGCTCGACGACATCGGATCGCCGGCCACGATGGCGTCGGCGGGTGGCCGCTTCTTCGGATTCGTCGTCGGTGGCTCGCTCCCGGCGGCGGTGGCGGTAAGCAGCCTCGCGGCCGCGTGGGATCAAAACGCCGGGATCGTCGTCCTTTCGCCGATTGCCGCGCGTCTGGAACAAGTCGCCATGCGCTGGCTGCTCGACGTGCTGGGGCTGCCACCAGCGTGCGGCGTGGGGTTCGTGACTTGCGCCACGCAGGCGAACTTTTCGGCTCTGGCGGCCGCGCGCCACGCACTGCTCGCGCGGCGCGGCTGGAACGTCGAGGCGCAAGGCCTGTTCGGCGCGCCGCCCATCACCGTCGTGGTAGGCGAAGAAGTCCACGTGAGCGTGCTCAAGGCGCTGATGCTGGTGGGCCTGGGAGACGAGCGGGTGATGCGCGTGCCGGTGGATGGCCAGGGCAGGATGCGCGCCGACGCGCTGCCACCGCTGGATGACAACACGCTCCTCTGCCTGCAGGCGGGCAACGTCAACACGGGCGCGTTCGATCCTGCCGACAAGATCATTCCGATGGCCCAGGCGGCGGGCGCTTGGGTGCACGTGGACGGGGCGTTCGGGCTGTGGGCGGCAGCGGCCCCCGTCCGCGCGCATCTCGTAAAGGGCTACGCCGCCGCGGACTCGTGGGCGATCGACGCGCACAAGTGGCTCAACGTGCCGTACGACAGCGGCATGGTCGTCGTGCGCGACCCACGCCACCTCCATGCGGCGATGGCGGTGAACGCGCCCTACCTGGTGATCGGCGAAGCCCGCGAGCCCGAGCATTACACGCCCGAGTTCTCGCGGCGGGCGCGAGGCATCGAGGTGTGGGCCGCGCTGCGCTCGCTCGGCCGGCAGGGCCTGGCCGACCTGATCGAGCGCACCTGCCGTCACGCGGCGCGCTTCGCCGAAGGCTTGCGGGCGGCGGGGTACGAGATCCTGAACGACGTGGTGATCAATCAGGTCCTCGTCTCGTTTGGCGACGGTGATTTGACCCGCCGCGTCATCGCGGGGATTCAGGCGGACGGCACGTGCTGGGCCGGCGCGACCGTCTGGCAGGGACGCACCGCCATGCGCATCAGCATCTCCTCATGGGCGACTACAGAAGACGACGTCGAGCGCAGCCTGGAAGCAATGCTTCGGGTAGCACACTCCATCAACCCTCATCGACCTCCCATCTACCAGTCCAGTTCCTGAGTTCCCCGGGCTCGGCGCAAAGTGCGCCCTGTAAGGGCGCACACCAGGCCGAGCGCGCCCTCTCAGGGCGCGTTCAAACGATACCCGTCGCACCAGATTGGTCCCGCTGGGACGTCGACCTGACCATAAGGTCGACGCGTGCCCGTTCGTCTCTATGCTCTGCTGACGTGGACGACGCTGCGCCGGCTACCACTCATCCACGCCGCGGCGGCATTGTTTCTGCGCCGCGTGCTACCGGAGATCGCCCGGCGCCACGGAACGCGGGTGATCGATATCGGGATCGTCCGCAACCACGTCCACCTGGTTCTTGAGCTCCCACCTCACGTGGACATCCCACGGCTCGTCCAGGGGTTGAAGGGTGCCAGCGCGCGCATCGCGAACCGCGACGGCGTGATGCCCCGTTCCCCTTTGCGTTGGGCAAATGGTTACGATCTCCGTTCCCTCAGCGTGCGAGATCTTCGGCGCGCCATCAGATACGTGCGAACGCAATCGGGACGACATCCGAGGCTCGCACTCGATGAGATCCCGGGCTGAGAGCCCGGGCTCGGCGCAAAATGCGCCCTGTAAGGGCGCACACCAGGCCGAGCGCGCCCTCTCAGGGCGCGGATTCACGAACGTGGCCCTCATCGACAGCAGTCATCGATCGAAGATCTGGTCAATTCAGCGACAGCCCCCGCAGGCTTGGGCCATAGCCCCACGCTCCAGAACCCTACAACTGTTCCCCGGGCTTGCGCCCGGGGTGAGTTGAGCGCGCGCCGGATCGTGCTTTTTCCCGGGCTGAGAGCCCGGGCTCGGCGCAAAATGCGCCCTGTAAGGGCGCACACCAGGCCGAGCGCGCCCTCTCAGGGCGCGGAATCACGAACGTGGCCCTCATCGACAGCAATCATCGATCGAAGATCTGGTCAATTCAGCGACAGCCCCCGCAGGCTTCGGCCATAGCGCCATGCTCCAGGAACCCTACAACGTCGCACCGCCTTCAGCTCCCACCGCCCGCGCCGCCGCCTGCGCGAACGCCAGCGCCGACGGCCAGCGCTCGGCTGGCTCTGGATGAAGGGCCCGCGCGACCACCTCCCCCAACGCGCGAGGCAC
>Ga0207684_10004090_pt1 | contig 13892 bp, 13 predicted proteins | sample KBSK5501metaG_FD_184342 | JGI IMG/M metagenome (GOLD analysis project Ga0207684, IMG submission 184342) | Corn, switchgrass and miscanthus rhizosphere microbial communities from Kellogg Biological Station, Michigan, USA - KBS K5-50-1 metaG... | ecosystem: Host-associated > Plants > Roots >...
TTGATGTCCCTTTAGTACCCTCAGGCACTCTCTGCTCTGTGTCCCACCAGCGGAGCATGCCATCACTGCCGCCACTGAGCAGCAGCCCTCCGGCCGGACTCCAGGCGAGCGCATACACGATCGAGCCCGGCTCGCTCCAGGACCGCAGGCGCTCCCCACTGGGTACCTCCCAAACGACAACCTCCCCACCGCCTCTGCTCCCGCCACTACTGGCGAGTCTGGTACCATCAGGGCTCCAGGCCACGCTCATAACCATACCACTGTGCCCCCGCATTGAAGCTCGAAGCCGGCCCTCGGTGGCCTCCCACAGGCACACGCTGCCATCATCGCCGCCACTGGCCAGGTGCGTCCCATCTGGACTCCACGCCACACGACGAATCCTGGTTGGCTGCGCCCGGCCCACCCACCGGCGAGTGCCGGTGGTCACCTCCCACACATGCACCCCCTGCTGATAGCTCGCACTGGCGAGCTGCGTGCCATCCGGACTCCACGCCACCCCAAAGAAGAGGGTGTTGGCGTGGTCAGGGTCCTGCAAGACCTGCCGAGCCTCTCCAGTGGTCGCGTCCCAGAGCCGCACGGCATTGTCCAACCCGCTACTGGCCAGAAACCTCCCATCGGGACTCCACGCCACCCCAAACACGAGGGAGCGATGGCTGCGCAGCAGCCTGGGTGGCGTCAGGCCCTCCACGTCCCAGAGAGTCACCAGCGTATTCGAGCCCGCACTAGCAAGCCGGGTGCCATCCGGACTCCACGCCACGTCGTAGAGCGAGACCGCGTAGCCCTGCAGGATGTGGATACACTGCCCCCGCTCCACGTCCCACACCCGTAAAGTCCCGTCTTCACTGCCACTGAGCAGGCTGCGGCTGTCAGGCGTGAAGGCGAGATCGTACACACCGGCGATATGCCCGTGCAGCCCCGTCCGGTAGCTGCTCCTCTCCACATCCCAGAGCCAGATCGTGTGGTCAAAGCCACAACTTGCCAGCAGGCTCCCATCGGGACTCCAGGCCAGGGCGAACACCGGGCCACCCTGGCCGGAGAACGTCTGGCGGTGCGCGCCGGATGTCGCGTCCCAGAGCTGGACGGTGGCATCATCTCCGCCGCTGGCGAGCGTGCGTCCATCGGGGGCAAAGGTGAGGCACTCGATGTTGTCGGTGAACCAGCTCGTCCAGAGCAGGGCCCCGCTCTCTGTGTCCCACAGCTTGATGCTCCCATCCCAGCTCCCAGTCGCCAGCGTGCGTCCATCCGGGCTGAAGGCGAGGGCGCGCACCGTGTCGGTATGCGCCTGCCAGGCCAGGTGCAGGAGCCTCCCTTCTTCGCGCCACACGCGTACTTCCCCCCGCCTGCTGCCGGCAGCCCAGTCCTGCCCATTGAGGCTGGCGGCCACCGCCCAGGGGATATCAAAGGACTCGTTCAAGACCGTCTCACGCAGGCTAGCCTCAGCGAGAGAGGCATCTTGCATCTCGACCCCTTGTAGAAACGCCCCGCGAATAGCGAGCTGCGACAGATCCAGGCTGCGTAGGTGCCCGCGCTGCTCGCGCAGCAGTGCTACCAAATTGGCCGGTCCGTACCCCTGGGCTTCCTGCGCTCGTCTGCGGAGTTGGTCGAGAAGAGACTGCAACACCACCTCCACCGAAGCCGGCCTCAGGGCTGTGTTCTGCAAACGCGCGAGTAGGGGAGCCATGATCAGCCGCTCCTGGGCCTGTCGCACATAGTCCTTCGCGTGAGCCTGCACAAGCCCATGCTCAATCAGGCGTACAAGCCGTCCCTGTTCCATTTCACGGCTCGCCTCCGCGATGAGCCGCATCGTCACGTACTCCAGCACGACTGATTGCAGTGCGAAGCTGCCTGGGTGTTGCCCGCGCTCGATCAGGCTGCGCCTGTACAACCAGTCAACGGCTTCCAGCACTTCTCCCGCAGGACTGGGCACCACCAGCAGGGCATGCAGTTCCTCAATGCTCACCGGCTCGCGTATAATCGCCAGCCAGCACAGCAGCGTCCGCTCCAGGTCCGCAAGGCGGGCGTATTGCTGGTCGAGCAGCTCCCGCACCCCGCCAAAGACCACCTCGCCCCGCTCCAGGAAGAGGGCGATCTGGCCATCGAAGAGATCCACGATGGTCTGCGCAACGATTTTGAGGGCCAGGGGATTGCCCGTGTACGCCTCGATCAGCTGCGCCTGATCAGCCGCGCTGCCTGCAACCTCCTTTTCTGCCAACAACTGTTTGCACGCGTCGACATCCAGCCGGGCGAGGCGCAAGGCACGCACGAGCGCCCGGCTGCCCTCCAGCGGGACGAGGTCGCTCGGCTTCTCGCGGCTGGTCAGCAGCAGGCAGCTCTGATGCTCGGTCTCAGCCATCCGGCGCAACAGCCGTGCGTATCCCTCGTAGCCTGCACGCATGTGGCCCGTGCCCTCCCCTTCCTCCAAAAGCGCCTCCAGGTTATCCAGCACCAGCAGGACACGCATGTTCCGCAAGCACTCCAGCAGGAGGCCCAGGCGCCGTTCGAGGCTGCCAGACACGTCGCGAAGCGCCTGGGGAGCAAGGCTCTGGAGGCACTCTTCGAGCAGTGCTTCGCAGGTGGGAGCATCGCGTAGGGAGCGCCAGACGACCACCTCGAAGTGCTCTGCCACCCAGTGCATCACCCACGTCGCCAGCGCCGACTTGCCGATGCCACCCAGCCCCAGCACGCTCACCACCCGGCAGCGCTCCTCGACAATCCAGGAGGTCAACAGGGTCTGTTCCCACTCGCGTCCAAAGAAGGTCGTGACGGTGGGCGCGTCACCCCAATCGACGCGCCCACCGCGAGCAAGAGGAGCGAGAACGGAGGTCGTGCCAATGGTCTCCTCGACCGGCCGGGGGACAGGGGACACCTCTGCGTGGGGCAGCAGCATGCCAAGCCACGCTTCATCGAGCAGCACCTTCTGATGCGCCGCGTGCCAGAAGGCGCGGATCTCCTCCGCCTCGCGCCCGAGAGGAAAAGCCTGCTGCTGGGCGGCCAGGGCAATGAACGCTTTGAGGTATTCGGTTTTGGGATACGTGAGGCCTGCTTCCCATTCCCCCACCGCTTTGCGGGAGACGCCCAGGTGCCTGGCCAGTCCCGCTTGCGTCAGCCCGATGGCCATGCGCAGGGTCAGCATGGCCTGCCCAAAGGCGTAGTCACGATCGCGGTACGAAGATCCCTTCATGGACGTTCCCTTTTTCGTCTACTCCACACAAACGCAGCGATAGGAAGGAATGAGAGGTGGAAATGCAACCTGGAATGCCACCTGGTGTCCGGTGACTTCGAAGACGCTGATCAGTATACTCCCACTATAGACGATAATCTCACCAAGGGCAAGGTCGTCACGAGCAACTTGTCAGCAAACAACCGGAAAAGCAAGGCTTGATGCCGCGATGTACCCTCATGCTGCGCTTCTGGAGGCATGACGTGGATACCGTCTGGAAACATCACATGACGTATTTTGTCACTCGTAGCAAGAAGGGAGACAGATGACCAGCAGGATCCAGTTAGAACCCGAGGCGCAAGTGTTCGCGGAGGCTATGGCGAAGCCACCCTTTCTATTTACCCTTGGTCCCCAAAAGGGACGGATCGTCTTGGATGAGGTGCAATCGGGCCAGGTGAGTACGCTGCCGATCGACATCGAGGATCTCACGGTTGACGACGGACCAAGCGAGCAGGTCACCCTTCGCATCATGCGGCCACAGCATGCACTGGCGACGCTGCCCGTCATCGTGTACCTCCATGGTGCCGGGTGGGTGTTCGGCAGCACGCAGACGCATGACCGGCTGATGCGCGAACTCGCGGTCGGAGCCGGGGCCGCGGTCGTGTTCCCCGAGTACCGTCTCTCCCCCGAAGCCAGGTACCCGACGGCCCTCGAGGAGTGCTACTCGGCGGTGCAATGGGTTGCCGAGTGCGGTCGGGAGCATGGAATGGACCCTGAGCGCCTTGCCGTGGCTGGCGACAGCGTTGGAGGAAACATGGCAGCAGCGGTCACGCTGCTGTCCAGGGAACGTGGGGGACCGGACATCGCGCTCCAATTGCTGTTCTACCCGGTCACCGACGCGGCCTTCGACACCGCGTCCTACCACCAGTTCGCCGAAGGCTACCACCTGCGGCGCGACGCGATGATGTGGTTCTGGGATCAGTACACGCGCAACCCTGGCGAGCGCCATGAGATCACCGCCTCGCCGCTGCGGGCCAGCATTGAGCAGCTCAAAGGACTCCCGCCGGCGCTCGTCATCACAGCCGAGGCGGACGTGCTGCGCGATGAGGGTGAGGCCTATGCCAACAAGCTGCGGGAGGCTGGGGTGCGTGTGACGGCTGTGCGGTTCCAGGGGACCATCCATGACTTCGTCATGTTGAATGCCCTGGCAAACACCGCGGCGACGCGTGGAGCGATCGCCCTTGCCACGGCCTGGCTGCGCGAGGGATTCTCGACTCGGCTCGTTTGAACGAGCTTCGTCGCATCATGACCAACCAGCGCTAAACGCGCAGAAGTGAGACAACGACATGAAAGCGATCCGTATCCATGGCCGTGGCGGTCCAGAGTGGCTGGCTCTTAAATACCATGTAGATCGGGGTCCCGACATTTTACCCCCTCTTAATAGCGGGGAAAGTGGGGGGAAAAATGTCGAGTCCCCGAGTAGATCTCAGCCAAGAGCGGACACACGTACTACCATCTCACCCGCATGCGTGTAGAGCAATGACATCAGAGAAGGAGCATTCCTATGCAATTACGAAACCGTTTTAGCACGAACACCGATGGGGAATCAGAAGCTCTCCCTCGCTCGACGCGACGAAGATTTCTCAGGTACCTTGGTGTGGGAGCCGCGAGCACGGCTCTCGTCTCAGGTGCGCAGGCACTCTCTCCCGTTGCAGCCCTGGCGGCAACACACAAAGGAGCAACGAGTATCGCTCAGTTCAGTCCCACCGGAAGCGCGTCCGGCGTCAATGTCGTGCTGGTGCATGGGATCTGGGCTGACGGGTCCAGTTACAGCAGGGTCATCCCGCTGCTGCTCGCTGCGGGCCATACCGTGTTCGCCGTGCAACTCCCGCTCACGACCCACATGGTGGACGATGTGACCGCGACCCTGGGGGTGCTTGGGCAACTGCAGGGGCCAACGGTGCTGGTGGGGCACTCCTACGGGGGAGCCGTCATCACCAACGCGGGCGCCGGTCAACCCAACGTCACCGGCCTGGTCTACGCCTCGGCTTTCGCGCCCGACCTGGGAGAGGTGCTTGGCCAATTTCCACTAGGGCCGGGGACGGCCAATTTGTACCCGGTGACGTATCCACACAACTTCGGCACCTTTTTGTTTCTGAACCAGCAGAAGTTCCGGGAGTCGTTCGCACAGGATGTCGACGCTGTCCAGGCGGGCATCATGGCCACTGTGCAGAAGCCCGGCAACGTGGTCCACTTCACTGATCCGACGACAGCGGTGGCGTGGAAGACCCTGCCAAGCTGGTATCTGATCTCGACGCTCGACCGCATGATCCCGCCGTCCCTGCAGAAGATGTTCGCCAGCCGCATGAAGGCCACGACCATCTCGGTCCCCTCAAGCCATGCGTCGATCGTCTCCCATCCTTTCCAGGTGTTCGAGCTGATCCAGGCAGCAGCGGAAGTCGGCGCGAACAAGTAGTAAGCCTGAGATGTGCGTCCCTCCGTTTGCAGCGGAGGGACGAAAGGAGTGTCAATCGTATCGTTCAGTGGCTCTTACACAACCTCGATGCTCACAAATGTGGTATACCATAAAGTTGAACAATTTACACCTACACACCCAAAGGAGTACAATATGACAGTTCTCACGACCCATGAACAGCAAGAAATCGACCGCGCCAACAACTCGGGATTGCAGCCGGTCGTGTTCGTACACGGCCTGTGGCTCCTCGCCAGCAGTTGGGACAACTGGCGCAAACTATTCGAGGAGCAGGGCTACACGACTCTCGCGCCGGGCTGGCCCGATGACCCGGACACCGTCGAGCAGGCCAAGCAAGACCCGGAGGTCTTCGCCCACAAGCGGATCAAGCAGGTCACAGATCACTACGTTGACGCCATCCGCCAGCTCAAGACGAAGCCCGCCGTCATCGGCCATTCCTTCGGCGGGCTCATCGCGCAGCGGTTGGCTGGAGAGGGCGTGGCCGCCGTGACGGTCGCGATCGATCCCGCTCCGTTCCGCGGCGTGCTCCCCCTGCCGCTCTCGGCGCTGAAATCGTCGGCGGCGGTGCTGGGCAACCCCCTCAACTACACCCGCGCCGTCCCGCTGACCTACGAGCAGTTCCGTTTCGCCTTCGCCAACGCCGTAGACGAGAGCGAAGCTCACCAGCTATACGAGACGTACTCGGTGCCCGGCTCCGGTGTGCCGATCTTCCAGGCGGCCACCGCCAATCTCAACCCGTGGACGGAAGCCCAGGTCGACACGAAGAATCCCGAGCGTGGACCGCTGCTGATCATCTCGGGCGAGTACGACCACACCGTGCCGTGGGCGATCGCTCATGCCTCCTATAAGGAACAGGAGAAGAATCCCGGCGTGACCGAGATTCATGAAATACCCGGCCGCGGGCATTCTCTGACGATTGACCACGGGTGGCCTGAAGTGGCCCAGACCGCGCTCGCGTTCATCGCTCAACAGCTTCAGAAAGGTTAGGAGAGGACTGAGAGCTGGGCCCGGGAAAGTATATAATTGCTCATTTGAGCGAGCTTCGTAGCATCATGACCAACCGGTCGAAACGAAAGAAGTGAGACAGTGCTGCCCTTTTCCCAGGCACGCCAGGCATACGAGCAAGGAGCGAGAGGGCACACACGAGGCAAGATTGTCCTGCGTGTGGTGGACTAATGGTCCTCTCAACTCTGCGCCGCATGTGTTTCCAGAAACGCGGGGCGGGAATGATGCCAGTGGGAGGACGGAGGCAAGATCACCAATCGAAAGGAAAAGAGTGTGATGAGTTCACTTAAAGGTAAAGTTGCTGTCGTGACCGGTGGCAATAGTGGGATTGGTCTGGCGACTGCCAGAGCATTTCATGCCAATGGAGCCAAAGTCGTGATTGCAGGACGCGATCGTGAGACCCTCGAAGAGGTCTCTCGACAATTGGGTCACGATGTGCTGGCGGTTCAGGCGGATGTCACGAAGCTCAGTGATATCGATCAGTTGGTGGCTCGTACACACGAGACGTTTGGCAAACTGGATATCCTGTTTGTCAACGCGGGCATTTACAAAGGGGCTCCTCTGGAAGAGGTGGATGAAGCTGCTTTTGACGAGATGCTGACTGCCAATTTGAAAGGAGCGTATTTCACCGTTCAGAAGGCCCTCCCCTTTTTCAATAAGCCGGCGTCGATTATTTTCAATGGCTCGGTGAACGCCCTCACGGGTATCGCCGAAAGTTCGCTCTATACGGCCAACAAGGGTGCGGTTCACGCGCTTGCGCGGGCGCTGGCGGCGGAACTCATTGGTCGTGGTATTCGTGTGAACACCATCACGATTGGCCCCACAGCCACACGGCTCCTGGCCCGATCGGGGACTTCGCAAGAGATCCTGCAGGCGCAGGATGTGGCGCGTATCAGTCGTTCGCCGGTCAAGCGTCTGGGCCGTCCTGAAGAAGTGGCCAACGTCGCGCTGTTTCTCGCTTCTGATGACGCATCGTTTGTCGTGGGATCAGAGATCGCTGCGGATGGCGGCTGGCTTTTAAATACCATGTAGACCGGGGTCCCGACATGTTTCCCCATGCGCCGTTGAAGCGGCAGACCTGGAGCGTAACATAGGTTGCTAGAACTGATGGAAGGTTCTCTGCACACTCCACTTATCCCAACCCTCGAAAGAGGAGGTCGTGAAGCGGGCCATGGCCTTGCGGAAGTCGGTTGGGGTAAAAGGCATGTATGGTCATCTCCAATCACTTGCTCGAGCCAAGCTGTGAGGCCCTGCACCATTTATGCTGGACTGGCTTTGGCCATCTCACGGCGCACCACTGGGGCGACCTCGGTTCCCAGCAGTTCAATGGCCTGAGCCACTTTATCAAAGGGCATGCCCCCGATGTCGATCTGCCCGATGAAGCGCTGGTGTCCAAACAATTCGTGTTGGTAGAGCAGTTTGTCGATAATCTGCTGCGGGCTTCCCACCAAGAGCGCATTCTCTCTCCTCGCTTCCCGCTCGTAATCCGAGCGACTGAAAGACATATGACCGACCCGGTCCCCTCCCAGCGCTTTGAAGTAGTTGGTCCGATAGGGATAGAACGTCTCCAACGCCTCCTGGGAGGTCTTCGCGACATGGATATAGCTGGTCACCGCGACTTTGAGCGCCGCCGGATCATGCCCCGCGCTGACCCCCGCCCTCCTATAGAGCTCGACCAGGGGCACAAAGCGCGCAGACTCGCCACCGATGATGCCCAGATTCATGGGCAAGCCCATAGTGCCGGCGCGGACCGCGCTCTGTGGGGTGCCGCCAACGGCAATCCAGATGGGCAGGGAAGCTTGCAGGGGGCGAGGCGCGATCTGTGCATCATGAAACGCCGGACGGAAGCGGCCCTGCCAGCTGATGCGTTCGGAGGCGTTCAGGCGGGTCAGCAGGTAGATCTTTTCGGCGAATGACATACCAGCATTTCGTGCCTCAACCAACTTCTGGGGATCGACAAGCGTACCCATCGGGTTCTTATGGAAATCTGGCGAGGTGCGTACATACTCAAATTTATAAAATCATGCTCGCAAAGCTGCAGTTGCCTATCCTTTACTCTCGTCTGACAAAGATCTTGAACAAGGCCTTTTCTGAAGCTCTGGCGCAGTTTCAGCCAGATGAGCAACAATTATAAGCATCAAAGGACATAGTGATCTGCTATGTGGTGGGAGCACAGATGAGCGTGCTGATCTGGTGGCTCGACCATGATATGCCGTATACCTCTCAGTATATGGCAAAGCAACTCTTCTCTTTAGCGACCTCGGGTTATTTTCACGCGATAGGCAAGGAGGTATCGACCATCGAGTCTCACAAAGAGAGGTAGAGTACTTGCACAGAAAGAGCATCTATCCTGCCAACCAGCTATTGTCAACCGGTAGGATTGCTCCGTTGGGGCAGCTGGCATCGTCGGAGGCAAGGAAGGCCATGGCGACCGCGGTCGGTTCCGGTTTGGCTGGCTGCCAAGTGAGCTTCCATGATCGGGTGTCTTTATAGGGCAAGTATAGCGTATTTTCTTGAGAAAAACAACTTTCTTGACAACTGTAACATCCTATGATATCTTTACTTCCATAGAGAAAGTTTTAAGATGAGAAAAGGAGCCTTTGGTTTGCTCGTTCCTTGTCTGTACAAACACTATTGAGAGGAACATTATTCATGACTGTCACCATAAGTATAGCTCTCCTCATTCTCCGCCTGGGGGTTGGTCTGACGCTGACCGGGCATGGAGTGCAAAAACTCTTTGGTTGGTTCGGTGGCCCTGGCATCATCCGGTTGAAACAGGGCTTCGAGAAACAGGGCTTCAGGCCGGTATGGTTATGGGTCACCTTGGCAATTGTCGGGGAAGTCGGCGGAGGTCTCTCTGTCGCGTTGGGCTTCTTGACACCCCTGGGTGCCGCCGGCATCCTCGGGGCAATGGCTATTGCAACCTTCAAGAGCCATTGGAAAAACGGTTTCTGGCTGAACAAAGGGGGCTATGAATATTCACTGGTGCTGCTGATCGTGAGCATCACCCTCGGCCTCATAGGACCCGGCAGCTATTCGCCGGATACCCTCTTCGGGATCAATCTCCCGCAGGCGCTATTGTTCGGCGTGCTGGCAGTCGCTGCCTTGCTTGTCGATGCCATTGGCATCCTCATCAGCCGCCCGGCGGCCGTCGCCCTTTCTCGGGAGGATATCCAGAGTTCCCTCCCAAGGTAGTCGGTCAGCAAAAGAGAAAGACAGGAAGTGAGAAACTCATGAAAGTAGAAATCTGGTCAGACGTGGCATGCCCCTGGTGTTACACTGGCAAGCGCCGCTTTGAACCTGCTCTGGCCCACTTTGCGCATCGTGAGCAGGTCGAGGTCACCTGGCGCAGCTACCAGCTTGACCCAGGCGCCCCCCGTGACCCGGGGCAAACGGTCAACGAGATCCTTGCGCAGAAATACGGCGTGCGTCTCTCGCAAGCCGCGGCGATGAATGAGCGGGTGAGCGCCATTGCGGCCCAGGAGGGGCTGGAGTATCACCTGGAACAAGCGAAGTATGGCAATACGTTCGATGCTCACCGCCTGATCCACCTGGCGGCCACTCACGGCCTCCAGCAGGAAGCGGAGGAACGGCTCTTCCAAGCCTACTTTACCGAGGGGAGAGCGTTGGGCGATGCCGAGACGCTCGTGCAACTCGCCTCCGAGATTGGTATCGATGCAGATGAAGCACGCGCCGTCCTTCGCAGTGATGCGTATGCCGATGAGGTGCGAGCGGACGAGCAGCGGGCGAGAGCCATTGGCATTAGCGGCGTGCCCTTCTTTGCCGTTGACGAGCGGTACAGGGTGTCAGGAGCGCAACCAGCTGAACTGTTCGGCGAAGTACTTGAGCGAGCCTGGGCCGAGTCCCATCCATTGATCCAGGTCGGTAGTGCCACGCAGGATGAGGCCGGGTCATGTGACGGCGAGAACTGTGCCATCTCATGAGACGATGGGAAGAGAAAGTTGTGCCTCCCAAGACACAAGCAAGGTGAAGGAGAACCACTATCGTGGAAAAAGGAGAAACTGACGATGCGTGATGCAACTCGTGTCATTCGAGCAGGTCTGCCCGATTTTGCTCAGGGCGAACCTTTCCTGCCAGGACCGACTTTTGCCAATCCCTATCACCTGGCTGGTGATCCATCTTCTTCCCCCTACAGCTATGGTCGCTATCACAACCCAACCTGGACGCATTTTGAGCAGGCACTTAGTGAACTGGAAGGAGGAACAGCCGTCATCTTTGCCTCTGGCATGGCTGCCGTGACGGCTGTTTTTGGCTCCGTGCTTCGTCCTGGAAATGTCCTGGTCATGCCATCTGATGGCTATTACACCGCGCGGATGCTGGCAGAGGGATACTTTGCCGCGCTTGGCATCGAGGTGCGTCTGGCCCCAACAGCAGGCAACGCGCAGATGGAGCAACTGGATGGAGCAACACTCCTCTGGCTGGAAACGCCCAGTAATCCTGGGCTGGATGTCTGTGATCTGGCCGTCCTCATTGCTGCTGCGCACCAGCACGGCGCGCTCGTGGCGGTGGACAATACGACAGCGACCGTGCTTGGTCAACAACCCCTTGCATATGGTGCAGACTTCTCTGTCTCCAGCGATAGCAAAGCCCTCACCGGTCATGGTGATCTCCTGCTCGGCCATGTGGCAACAAGAGAGCCTGAATGGGCAGATCGACTGCACGCCTTTCGGAGCCAGCAGGGAGCCGTGCCAGGTCCGATGGAAGTCTGGCTGGCTCATCGCTCTCTCGCCACGCTGGACATGCGCCTGCAACGGCAGAACAAGAACGCATTGGAAATTGCCCGGTTTCTCGCATCTCGACCAGAGGTGAAGCATGTTCGCTATCCTGGCCTTCCACAAGACCCTGCTCATCCTCTTGCCGTTCGACAAATGAAGCACTACGGTCCCATCGTCAGCTGTGTGCTTGAAGGAAAAACACAGGCGGAGCGCTTCCTGCAAGCATGCCACTTGATCTTACAGGCCACGAGTTTTGGCGGGGTGCATACCACTGCGGAACGGCGAGCACGCTGGGGAGGCGATGCCATTCCTGATGGCTTCATTCGCTTGAGCGTTGGGTGTGAAGACACGCAGGACTTACTCGATGATATCACACAGGCATTAGCTACTGTTTCTTCTGCGACAGGGAATCATGCCTGAGCCCCATCTTATAACCAACGAACGCGCCCGTTGAAAAAGGAAGCATCCGGTATCCCACTCCATAACCAGTCCTGAGTGGATGTCAGCAGGGCTATTTAGAAGTCAAGCCAAGCAGGGATCCAAGGGGCGGCCGCCCCTTGGCGGGGTGTGGGGTGTCCCCACCTTTTCCCTTTTTTCCAGGGGTGGGGAAGAAGAGGACTTTTAAATCGCCCTGGGATGTCAGTGCTATCGCTTGACAGTGGGTGTATTTGAAGGTAATATACTACCAATATGGAAATATTTGGAAAGGGAAATATCATTACCGGGAATCGAGAAAAGAGTGAGGGCAGCTATGGAGAGTGGACTCAACCCTGAGCAAACCCGTGCTGTTCAGGACTTCATGCTGTTTCTGGGCGAACGCATGGGTCAAACCAACTACCAGTTTGAGCATACCATGCATTGTTCCCCAGAAGAGGTGAGAGTGCTCTATATCCTCGCGGAACGCAGTCCCCTGATGGTCAAGGAGATCGCGCGCGGTCTCCAGGGTGTAGGCATGAGTAAACTTACCCGCCTCCTTGATCAACTAGAAGAACAAGGCTATATCAGCCGCTCGCTCAACCTGGATGATCGGCGCAGCTTCCATGTGAGCCTTACGGAGCAGGGAAAGGTGCTCTGTGAGCGTCTCGAGCAGCAAATGGCGGCTCTGGCCGAGAACATCATGCGTGCGCTTACCCCCATCGAACGGCTGCTGCTGGTAGAATTGTTCGCCAAGGTACGTGCCAACTGGAGTGCAGATAGTGTTGAGCAGTGGGGCTGATGCGTCTCTCCTGCTTCCCAGGATATACCTGACCACGGCTTTTTTTTGGCATACTGATAGTTCTACTCTAGAATTATCTCATTTTGGTGAAAAATTGATCTCTTCACCGCACTTCTGAGCTTTCTCCTCATGCGGTGAGGACAATAAACGAACGAACGGAGTACCGATACCATGACCGCAACTAACGACAGAAGCCAGGTTCCTGCGACGAGCGTCACGACCTGGAAGATCGATCAAGAGGCATCACGCGTGGAGTTCAACGCTCGTATGCGCATGATGTTTGTCATGAAGGTGACCGTCCTGGGGCGCTTTAGCGATCTTGCTGGCACACTCACCTTGGACGAGCGCGAGCCGACCAACTCACACGTCACCGTCACCATCGGCACCGCCAGCCTGGATACGCAACTGGCGGCGCGCGATAAACACCTGCACGCAGCCGACTTCTTCGATGTCGAACACTACCCTGCGATGACCTTCACCAGCCGGCGCATCGAGGCGCTCGACCAGGCGGCAGGTCACTACCGCGTCACGGGGACACTCACGATCCGTGAGGTGACCCGCGAAGTCAGCCTCGATGCCTGGAACGTCCCGCCCTGGACGGCAGGCGACAGCAGGCTCACGTTCAATCTCGCGACCGTGCTCGACCGCCGCGACTGGGGACTCACCTGGGGCCGTCCGATCCAGCAGATTGCAGACGAGGTCAATCTTACGCTCACCATCCAGTTCGTCCCGGTCTCATCCGCCGTCTAGTAGACTGCATTACGCGGCCCCTCCTGCCGGAATGGGGCCGCATCGTTCACATCACCCTTGACAATCGGCAGGAGACGCGCGATGTGGCCCGTGCCGCCGGAAAGCCAGGAGGAGATCCATGTTTGACGATGCGACAGAAGTCAATGTCGGCTCACTCGCGCCAGACTTTCGCCTCGAGTCCAACGAGGGGACAATGGTTCGTCTCTCCGCGTATCGGGGACACGCGCATGTGATCCTATACTTTATGCGTGAGTTTACCTGACTGCAATGTCAGGGCCATGCCGTCCAGTTGGGACGGATGTATGAACAGTTTCGGGCGCGAGAGACCGAGGTGCTCATTATTGGGGGCGGCAGCCGCAAGGGTGCCGAACGCTTGTCTGCAAGGCTCAAGCTGCCGTTTCCCGTGCTAGTCAATCCTGACCGGGCTGTCTACCGGCGCTATGGTCTGGACAAAGTGTTGATCGCGCTCCAGCGCAGTGGCACCTTTCTGATTGACAAACAGGGCATCGTGCGCTACATTCACCAGGTCAC
>Ga0207684_10004096_pt1 | contig 13881 bp, 10 predicted proteins | sample KBSK5501metaG_FD_184342 | JGI IMG/M metagenome (GOLD analysis project Ga0207684, IMG submission 184342) | Corn, switchgrass and miscanthus rhizosphere microbial communities from Kellogg Biological Station, Michigan, USA - KBS K5-50-1 metaG... | ecosystem: Host-associated > Plants > Roots >...
TGTCTCTGCGGCCACCGGGAATACGGGACATATCGAGCTCCACTGTGGTGGCGACAACCTTTCGGGCCTGACGCCGTGCGCGCGTGTACCGGCGACGACCATCGAGCGAGCGCTTCTCGGGGGATTCCTCGACCATTTACGTCTGGATGCGCGTGACGAAGCGGCGCTAGCCAAGATTGCGCACCAATCTCGCTTCCAGCAGCAAGAGAGTCGGGATCAGGACCTTGGGCGCCAATTGGCCGACATGCGCCGGCGCTATGACCGGGTCAAGAGGCTCCTACTCGATGCGCCCGATTTGACGGACGACCTTCTCGATGAGCTGCGACAGGCCAAAAAGGCGGTGCAGGAAATGGAGGCTCGTGTCGCGCAGGCGCGATCATCGATTCAGCCCACGACCCTGGCATTTCACATGGCGGAACGCGCTATTTCCTGGGCGGAGCGCATCCGCGCGACCTTCATCTACTGGCCGCGCGAGGCGCAGGCGCGCGTCTTGACCCTTGCCCTTGATGACGCCGCCTTTGGATGGGTTGATCGCTATGCGCTTGGCGTGTGGATGCGCTGGAAAGGCGGCGCTGAATCCAGGCGCGAACTCCTCAGTCGCAAGGGCAAGACCATTGGGTGGACAGCTGAAGAGAATGACGCCTTGCGGCGCTATTTTGGGACACTAACTCGTGAGGCATTACAGCAAATGATGTCAGGGCGCTCCATGTCGGCGATCAAGCAGCAGGCAAGTCGGTTGGGCCTGTCGCGACCGCGAAGCGGCCGTCGCGACGCTATCTCGCCCGTCGTCTTTTCCGCCCCACAGGTGGGCAACACGATGGCGCGCTATGGCTTTCCGCTTCGGAGCCAATCACGCGTACTTGAGTACGCTTCCGCTTGATCCAACTCATGCGGTTGAAGCTGAACTCGCCGCCAAAGCGTCCATGCCGCGCCGCATAATGTCCGATCGCTGGACGATACGCCTGATACACGATGACCGACGCCTCATCGTAGTGCGCGAGGATGCTCTGCCCCTCCGCGGGCCAGCGCGCTTGTTGTTCGCGATAAGGTTCGAGTGTCAGCGCCGTCTCGCGCTCCATAGAGAACTTCCTGTCGCATCGGAGACGCCGCTACGGGCTTATTAGCCCACCGCTGGCTGCGCATTGCACGCCTTGGAGAAGTCGGCGGCGCTGCCACGCTTCATTGTCAACGCGACCGGCGCGGCCCCGGCGTCACCTGAGACTTTCATGCTGTTGGCGGCGCCATTCACCATCAGCCCGCCCATGTTGGTCTCTTTCAGGCTGGCGTAGGTCCCGTGCGTCTCGAGTCCCGGTCCGATGACGATGCCCAGGAAGGGGAGACCAACCGTGTTGGTCGAAGCGGCAAACGAGAGGCTGATGTTCTGCCCGTCGCGTTTTCCTTTCACGCCGACATCCACTGTCGAGACAGCGCTAGTCACCGGCGCCTTGGAGCAGAACTTGGCGGTCCCGGACAAATCGCCATTGAGATATGTCGAGAGGTCCGCATAGGCCTGGAGCGTCACCGTGGTGGGGCCGACCTGGAGTTTCAGCGGCCCGTACCAGGTCCCATTCACGGCGAAATAGGCGGTGAGAAAGTTGTAGAGGAAGACGCCGGCGACGACCGCGACGATCAGCAGGACTGCGAGCGCGCCGAACCTGCGTCCGAGCCGCGAGCGACGGGGCCGTTTCGCGCGCGGGACCGCCACTCCAGGATCAGTGGGAAAGTCTGACGATGGCCGGGTTGGCTGGAATGGCTGCTGTGCGCTCACCGTGCAAGTCCTTTCCTATGCGCCTCATCCGTCATTGTGCGCTCTATGAGAGAGGTTCCGTCATAGCCTGCGGGCGAGACAGGCCTCGCCCCTACACAACTCGCCGCCTTATCTGTAGGGGCGCGATCTATCGCGACTGTCTGCTGCGATCAAAGCAGCGCCTGCCGCCTAGTGTACCACTCCCTTCGGCCATAGCAAGTGGGAGAGGCCACCACGTGACCCCTCCCACTATGTACACGCTTATGGTTATGCGCTCGCCTGCGCTGGCCAGAGGTCCCTGCTACGCTCGTGGTCCAGCCGCGACGCGACGGCGATGAACTCCTCGAGCGGCACGGCGCCGATGTTCTCGTTCGTGCGCAGCCGCAGCGAGACCGCCTCGGCGTCGGCCTCTTTGTCGCCGACCACGAGCATATAGGGAACCTTCTGGAGTTGCGCCTCGCGTACTTTCAGGTTCATACGCTCCTTGCGCAGATCCACCTCCGCGCGCAACCCCGCGGCCAGCAGCCGCTCGTACACGCGCTGGGCGTACTCGCCATGACGCTCGTCTGAGACAGGGATCACGACGGCCTGCACGGGCGCGAGCCAGACCGGGAAGTTCCCCGCATAGTTCTCGATCAGGAACGCCACGAAACGCTCCAGCGTCGAGATCACGCCGCGATGGATCATCACTGGGCGATGCGGCTGCCCGTCCTCGCCGATATACTCCAGCTCGAAGCGCTCCGGCAGCGTGAAGTCGAGCTGCACCGTCGAGATCGTCTCGTCCTTGCCCAGCGTGTTCGCCACCTGCACGTCCAGCTTCGGCCCATAGAACGCCGCATCGCCGATGCCTTCGTAATACTCCAGCCCCAGCGAGTCCAGCGCCTGGCGCAGCGCCTCCTCCGAGGAACGCCACATCTCCTCGTTCTCGACGAACTTCTCCTTGTCGTTGGGGTCGCGCAGCGAGAGACGATACGAATAGTGTTCGAAGCCCATCACGGCGTAGACTTCCTGGATCAACTGCACCACCTTGACGAACTCCGGCAGCATCTGCTCCGGCGTGCAGAAGATGTGCGCGTCGTTGAGCGTCATCGCGCGCACGCGCGAGAGGCCCGCCAGTTCGCCCGACTTCTCCAGCCGGTACATCGTGCCCAGCTCGGCGATGCGAATCGGCAGATCACGGTACGAACGCATCTTCGCCTTGTAGATCTGGATGTGATGCGGGCAGTTCATCGGCCGCAGCACCAACTGCTCGCCGCTCTCCATCTCCATTGGCGGGTACATCGTGTCGTGGTAGTGCTCCCAGTGCCCCGACGTCTTGTAGAGGTCGAGCTTGGCGAGGTTGGGCGTGTAGACATGCTGGTAGCCCTGCCGTCGCTCCAGATCGACGATATAGTCCTCCAGCAGCCGCCGCACCGTCGCCCCCTTGGGCAGCCAGAGCGGCAAGCCCGCGCCAACCTCCTCGCTGTTCATGAACAACTCAAGCTCGCGGCCCAGCCGACGGTGGTCGCGTTTCTTCGCCTCCTCCAGCCGCTCCAGATAGGCGTCCAGTTCCTCCTTCGAGTCCCACGCCGTTCCGTAGACGCGCTGGAGCATCGGGCGCTTCTCGTCGCCGCGCCAGTACGCCCCGGCGACGCGCATCAGCTTGAACGGCCCGATCTGCCCCGTGTTCTCCACGTGCTGACCGCGACAGAGATCGAGGAACGGCCCCTGCTCCTCGATGCCAACCGTCTCGCTGGGCAGGTCCTCGATCAGCTCAACCTTATAGGGCTGGTCATGCGCGCGGAAATACTCCAGCGCCTGCTCGCGCGGCCACTCGCTGTGGACGAAGGGATACTTCGCCGCGATGCTCGCACGCATGCGCTCCTCGATCGCCGGCAGGTCCTCCGGCGTGAGCGGGCGCGGCAACTCCATGTCGTAGTAGAAGCCGTCCTCAATCGCCGGGCCGATGGCGAAGCGCGCGCTCGGAAAGAGATCTTGCACCGCCTCGGCCAGCACATGCGCCGCGCTGTGGCGCATGCGTTGAATCGGCGTGTAGCTCACCGATTGCTCAAGCGGATTTTCGATAGCCACGTTACATGCTTCCTTTCCACAGCGCGATGCGCATGCAAAACCCTGCGCTAGGTGGCGCGCTCCATTCCCACCCAGCCAGAAACTCGCTCTGCTCGACATACGCCAGCAAGGCGCGTATCTGCGCCACCCGCATCTCCACCTCTGGCGCGCGAAGCGCGAGCCGGAGACGCATCGGCATGGACGACTCCACGCCGTCGCGCGCGATCATCTCACCCTCGTCAGGCAAGATAGAGTCATTTGAAGCGGGATACTCCCCGCTCATCAGTTGCGCCATGCGCCAGAGCAGACCATCTAGCGCGAGCGCGGCCTCGTCACGTTTATCCTCGCACAGGAGCCGCTCCGCCAGCGCGACGCGCTCCTCTATCGCCTCGATCTCTTTGCGCGCAGGCGCTCGCGCCATCTCATCTTGTCGCATCTCTCTCACCTTATCCTCATACATACGCCGTTTCGTCCGCAAGCCATCACGCGGTGGCGCCGCCGGTGGTGAGCCGGCGGATCAGCGTCTCTTTCTGAGGATTGGCGGGAGCGAAGCACATACCACACCGTTCTTTACACATGCGCAGGAGGACCAGATCCGCGCAACAAAAAACCCCTTCATCCACCAGGGACGAAAGGGCAACACCTTCCGTGGTTCCACCCACGTTCCGCGCACGAGAGTACATACCCCATGCGCGCTCTTGCTGGGCCGGTAACGTGGCCGGGACGCGACAGCCTACGCGGGCAGTAAGCCGGTTCGGTGTCGGGCGAACGGGTGGTCTTCTCCGCATGACGCGCGCCGAAGACGGCTCTCAACCGGTGGCCGTCTCTCGCTGTCGGGGATCATGAGGATACGTGTCCCGCTCATCGCCTCTCACCACAGCATACCACGCCCGCCCGCTCACTGTAAAGCCTCGCGGGCGCTGTAAAGGAGAGCGCGTATCCAGCGTCCATGGAATCCACTATCGCGCCTTGCGCAGCCGTGCTAGACTATTGCGGCTCACAGAACCTATCATCGCCGATTCCTTCACAGTGAATGGCGCCAGGAGCGTGTTATGGAAGGGCCACTGAACCAATTGGAACTACGCGCACAGGAACTGCGTCGAGGCACAGACCCCGCCGCGCTCGGCTTCGATACGACGCGCGAGCTGCCCGCGCCGACGCGGATGGTGGGTCAGGATCGCGCGCAGGAGGCGATCGAGTTCGCCCTGGGCATCCAGGATAGCCGCTACAACCTGTTTGTCGTGGGCCCACCGGGCAGTGGGCGCTTGACGGCGGTGATGACGGCAGTCGAGCGCCTCGCCAGAGAGCGACCCACTCCCCAGGACTGGTGCTATGTCTATCACTTCGAGCGGCCCGAAGAGCCACGCGCGGTCGCGCTGCCGCCAGCCAAGGGACGAGAGTTCGCACGCGATGTGGACGCCTTCGTCGCCAGCGCCAGACACGAGATGCGCCGTGCGCTCGCCGCGGAGGGCGCGGCGAAGAAGCGCACAGACGTGGTAAAAGACATGCAGGAGGAACGGCGTGCGCTGATGGCGACGCTCAGCCGCGAGGCCAGAGCACTGGGCTTTCTGCTCGAGTTCAGTCCTGGCAGCGTCTCTATCCAGGCCTTCCGGCTGCGCAAGCGTGAAACCCCTGTGGCGCTTCCCGCGCATGAGGAAGAGCTGGAGCAAGAAGGCGATGACGAGCAGGAGACACTCGACCTGATCACATCGGAGGCGTTTCAGCGCCTCTCCGCGCAGGAGCGAGCCGCGCTTGAGGCGGGGCAGCGCAAGATCGAAGAGGCGCTCGATCAGGCCGCGCCACGTCTGCGCGCGCTCGACGACGAAGAGCGGTCGCGCCTGCGCGCGTGGGATCGTGGGATCGTCGAATCGACGCTCCAGCCATTGACCGATGATCTCGCCGCGCGCTACGCCTCCGCCGCCGATGCGATTGACTTCATACGTTCGCTTGGGCAGGATATCGTCGCGCATTTCGAGACACTTCGCGGCGAGGAGCCGGGCGGAGCCGATCAGGGCGCCTCGCCAGAGCGGTCTGGCGGCGAGGAGTGGTCGGGTGGCGCGTCGGATGAGTGGCCGAGCGAACCTGGCGGCGCGTCTGGCATGCCAGCGCTGGCGCATCGCTACCGGGTCAACGTCATCAGCGCTCATCACGACGACGAGCATGCCCCCATCGTGCATGAGATCAACCCCACACGGAACAACCTGGTAGGCTGGCAGGAGTTCGGCTCCCACGATGGGCGGCCCTTCACCGACCACATGATGATCAAGCCAGGCGCGCTACACCGGGCGAACGGCGGCTTCCTGGTGCTTCAGGCGTTCGATGTGCTGCGCGCGCCGGCAGCCTGGGACGCGCTCAAGCGCGCGCTGCGCTTTGAGACAATCACGCTGGATGGCGGCGCGGAGTCGCAGCCAGCGCCGGTCGGCGCGTCCCAGCGCCCAGAGCCAATCCCCGCCGCGGTGCGTGTGGTCCTCGTCGGGGATCGCTCCATCTACCAGCTGGCGGAGGGTGATCCGGAGTTTCGCCAGCTCTTCAAGGTCCGCGCAGACTTCGACTACGAGATGCCACGCTCAACCGAGGGCGAACAGGCGTATGCGCGCTACGCCGGGAATGTCGCCCGGACGGTGGGCGGCGCTCCGCTGACCGCCGATGCGGTGGCCGCGCTCATCGAGGAGGGCAGCCGCTGGGTCGAGAACCAGAACCGGCTTGCTACGGTCTTTGGCGAGTTGCGGGAGTTGACGGTGGAAGCGTGCTACTGGGCGAGGCGCAAGAACGCCGCAACCACGACCGGGGAGCACGTGCGCGAGGCGATCCGCGCGCGCGAGCGACGGGTGAGTCTCCAGTCTGACCGCGATGAGCGCGATATTCTGGAGGGCCAGACGCTGATCCAGACGAGTGGCGCGGTGGTGGGGCAGGTGAATGCGCTCACTGTCGTTCAGACCAGCGATTACAGCTTCAGCAAACCCACACGCATCACCGCGCGCACCGCCCCGGGCCAGACGGGCGTGATCGACATCGAGCGTGAGGTCGCCCTCGGCGGGAGCGTCCATAGCAAGGGCGTCTATATCCTCAGCGGGTATCTGCGTGGGAAGTTCGCGCAAGAAGTTCCGCTCAGCCTGAGCGCGAGCCTGGCCTTCGAGCAGTCCTATGGCGGCGTGGAGGGCGATAGCGCGTCATCGTCGGAACTGTACGCGCTGCTCTCCAGCCTCGCCGGTGTGCCGATCAGGCAATCGCTGGGGATCACGGGGTCCATCAACCAGCAGGGCGAGATTCAGCCCGTCGGCAGTGTCACCGAGAAGGTCGAAGGCTTCTTCTCCATCTGTCAGAAGCGCAAGCTGAGCGGTGATCAGGGGGTCATTATCCCGCGCGCCTCGATCCCCAGTCTGATGCTGCGGGATGAGGTTATCCAGGCCGTGCGGGCTGGCGAGTTCCATATCTACGCCATCTCGACGGTGGATGAGGGCATGGAGTTGCTGACCGGCATCCCAGCGGGCCAGCCCGATAAGGACGGGCGCTACCTGGAGGGCACGATCAACGCGCGCGCGCTGCGAACGCTGCGCGCCTATAGCGAGCGTGTGCGCGCCTATTATGGGCATGGCGGCGCCAGATAGCTACGACGGCGCTCTTCCCATCCTCTTCTGAAAAGATGGGAAGAGCTTGCCCCCGCCATCGAAGCGCTACTCCGTGCGCAACGCATATATCCTGGTGTTCCACCCCGGAGAGGCCTGGCTGCCGTTGTATTGACCCACGCACCAGATGATGCCCCGTGTCACCGAGTTCAGCAGCATCAGCGGCATCAGCGGCAAATGTTACGCCTCCACTGTCCGCTCGTAGGGTGCGTCCCAGCGACCAAAAATTGTGATGCGCCGTTCTGTCCCATGGTATGGGGTGGATCGGTGGTGCGGCGGGCAGTCTGGACGATGCTGGCGTTCACCGATGTCACAATCGAAACCTGGCGGGGGCGACCAACGACACTCGCGCCGGAATCCGCATGAGCCAGCCTCAGCGCGCCCAGGTGATGGCGGATGAGATACGGTCACTACCATAGTCTGCGATCGCCGCCGCGAAGCCTCCTGGGTCCGGAATGACCTGCGCCTTCACCTGCGTACTAAACTCGCCAGTGTTCGGCGCGAACGCCGAATAGTCACCCCGCAGCGTAATCGTTCCAGTCGTTCCATCCTGCGTCATAGTCGCAGTGGCAGGCGGCGGCCCCTGGGCCGGTGTTAGAGTAGCTAGTGGCGTGGGCGTGGCGGCTGGCGTCGGATTCTGACCCGCTGTCGGAGTAGCTGGTGGCGTGGGCGTAGCGGAGAATGCGTGATCGCTTACAAGTTGCGCTACGCCTCCATCGCCTGCATTCTTCACCGTGGGAGTCGCATCTGCGCCTGCAGTGGCTGTCGGAGTGACGATGATCTGCGACAGCGCATAGACACCTCCACAGGAGTTTGGATACGCGCCACATGTCGCGGAGACACCATCTATCGTGAATGCCCCGTTCGAAGGAGGGGTCGGAAGCGATACGCGCGCGGTAAACGCGCCATTCGTCGGAATGGCGACTGTCGAGCCGGCGAGTGGAGAGAGGATAGCGAATGTGCCGAGTGGGACGGGCACAGTCGCCGTTGTGGCAGTTCCATGCTCGTCGGTATACGTGATCTTGTATGCTCCCCCGGGCGCCTGTCGGGAACAGGAGCCTGAGGCGGCCACTGTCGCAGGAGTACGAGACTTGATGTCGGCGCCGTTGCAGGTCAAACTCGCCTTATCCGCCAAGGCGACGCCATTCGAGTTTGTCCCATCAAAGACGCGCACCTGGATGTATACGTTCGCCCGATCGCTGTACTGGCCGGCGATGTGGATCTCCAGATGGAACGCTGAGGCGGGCCGGTGCGTGACGGGAAGGGGAGATGCGCCACACCCGTCGAGCGCGAGCAGCAGGCTGAGGACTGGCGCGAGACAGAGTAGCGTGTAGCGGAGAGCGCGGCGCAAACGCAATGTGGTGGGCCGAGAGGCAGCGGTCGCGCTCGAGCTGACAGAAACCTTCTCCGGCCATGAACCAACTTGCCTCCAGCGGTCCATGCGTCAAGTTCCATTCCAGGCGATCACAACAGGTATTCGTCCAGAGTAGCTGCGTCGCACATGGCGACACGCCTGGAACGGCGCGCAAAAAGGTATCCCAGAAGATACGTCGCCGCCTGCACGCATCTCTCAGGTGGCGTCAATCGCAGGCGTTAGACGAGGCAGAGTTGCATGAGATGGTGGACGTGCCGCGCTCCCATACCCATCCGCGTGTGCCCTCTCATTGGCGCACAGCCGATCAGCCGCCAGCCGAGCCACCGCCCAGGATCGGCGTCTTCGTCTTGCCCTGCCCCGCGATGCCTGGCTCCGTCATCGCCTCCGGCTTGAGGATCTCGGCCAGGTCTTCCTCCGGCAGCAGACCCGACTCCGCCAGGATATCGCGGATGTCGCGGCCCGATTCGACCTGCTTCTGCGCCAGCTTCGCGGCGGGTTTGTAGCCGATGTAGGGCGCCACCGCCGTCACCAGGCTTGCGCTCTTGACCGCCAACTCCTCGCAGCGCTCAGCGTTTGCCTTGATGCCGGACACGCAGCGATCCGCCAGGACGAGCATCGCGTTTTTGAGGATATGCAACGACCAGAGGACGTTGTGGATGATTACCGGCATCATCACGTTCAGTTCGAGTTGCCCTGCCTGCGCCCCATAGCTGATTGTCGTGTCGTAGCCAAGCGCCTGGAAGCAGACCTGGTTCACCATCTCGACGATAGATGGATTGATCTTGCCCGGCATGATTGATGACCCCGGCTGCACCGCCGGCAGGACGATCTCGTAGAAGCCGGTCGCTGGCCCTGAGGCCAGCAAGCGCAGGTCGTTGGCGATCTTCGTCAGGTCCGTCGCCAGCACCCGTGTCGCGCCGGAGACCTCGACAAACGAGGCCATGCTTGGCGCGATCTGCACCAGTGACTCGGCGCGCCGTAGCGGGAAGCCCGTCAGTTCCGCCAGATGGCGCACGATGCCGTTGATGTAGCCTTCCTCGGCGTTAAGGCCGGTACCAACCGCCGTGCCGCCGATGTTCAGCTCGTAGAGCGTTTCCTGCGTGCGCTCCAGCCGCTCGATGTCACGGCGGATCGTCAGCCCATAGGCGGCGAACTCCTGACCAAGCCGAATTGGCGTCGCGTCCTGCAGGTGCGTGCGCCCCGACTTGAGGATGTGGTCGAAGTCACGCCCCTTAGCCTCAAATGCCTTTGCCAGATGGTCCATCGCCGGCAGTGTCTCGCGGATCAGGAAGAGCGCGGCGATACGCATCGCCGTCGGGAATGTGTCATTGGTGGACTGTGCCATGTTGACGTGGTCGTTGGGACTGACAAGCGTGTAGTCACCTCGCTTCCCGCCCAGGATCTCAATCGCGCGGTTCGCCAGAACCTCGTTGGCGTTCATGTTGTGCGAGGTGCCCGCGCCCGCCTGGTAGACATCCACGACGAAGTGCCGCTGCCAGTCATCGGGCAGCGGCGCGCTGAAGTGGTCGCGCCAGTCCCTGCCAAGGATCTCATCGGCGGCCTGGATAATCGCGTCGGCGATGTGCGCGTCCAGCCGCCCAGTGTCGCGGTTCGCCATCGCGGCGGCGCGCTTGACGAGCACAGTGGCGCGGACGAGCGCCGGGTGCGCGCGCATTCCGCTGATCGGGTAGTTTTCAACCGCGCGCTGGGTCTGCGCGCCATACAGCGCATCTGTCGGCACGGTTACTTTGCCAAGCGAGTCCTCCTCGATGCGGAAGTCTTCGACGATTTGATCTGTGTCCTGCATGAACGTCTGTGCCTCCTGGAGCGTCGCTGCTCGTGGATTGAGCGTGTATCGTGTATGTACTGACGCACATATAGCTCTACTGATCTCTGCCAAACACTCAGATTCTATCACCAGCGTGGTTGCCGCCGCTGGGGCGCGCGTGTCACAATGCGTGGCGGGATCAGGCGACGATCCATACGATCCTACTCATAACTTGCAGCAGAAAGGAACAACGATGTTCTCACGTCTCACTGACGAGCAGACGGCCATTCGCGATGCCGTGCGCGAGTTCGCCCAGAAGGAGATCGCACCGCACGCCGATCAATGGGATGAGGAACACGCCTTCCCGCGCGATATCTTCCGCCCGATGGCCGAGATGGGGCTGGCGGGCCTGCTCGCGCCTGAGGAGTACGGCGGCTCGCAGCTGCCGCGACTGACCGGCGCGCTGATCTACGAGGAACTAGGCAAGGCCGACATGGGTACGGCGGTCTGGCTCTCGGTGCATAACATGGTGACGGGCGCCATCAGCCGCTACGGCGACGACGAGCAGCGCACGCGCTGGATTCCTCGTCTCACCTCGGGCGACGCGCTAGGCGCCTTCTCGCTCAGCGAGGCGCACGCCGGCTCCGACGCGGCGAACCTGCAATGCGCGGCGCGACGCGACGGCGATTCTTATATCCTGAACGGCTCGAAGTTCTGGGTGACCAATGCCGGTGTCGCGGATCTCTACCTCGTCTTCGCGCGAACTGGCGCCGGCTACAAGCGCGCGCATGGCGTCTCGGCCTTCCTCGTCGGGCAGGGAACGCCAGGCTTCACTATCGGCAAGCTGGAGCGCAAGATGGGGTTGCGCGCCTCGCCCACCGGCGAGTTGCTCTTCGACCATTGCCAGATCCCCGCCAGCAACCGGCTCGGCGCCGAGGGCGACGGGCTGAAGATCGCCCTCTCCGGGCTGGACGGCGGGCGCATCAATATCGCCGCGACCGCGACCGGCGTGGCGCAGGCCGCGCTGGATGTGGCGACGAACTACGCGCGCGAGCGGGAGGCGTTCGGCAAGCCCATCGGCGCGTTCGAGGGCATCCAGTTCATGCTCGCCGATATGGCGATGAAGGTCGAGGCGTCGCGTCTCCTCGTCCATCAGGCCGCCGCCGCGATGGACGACGGCGTCCCGGCGACACAGTACGCCGCGATGGCCAAGTGCTTCGCCACCGACGCGGCGATGGCCGTCACCACCGACGCGGTGCAGGTCCTTGGCGGGGCGGGCTACGTGCGCGACTGGCCGGTGGAGCGCTACATGCGCGACGTGAAAGTGGCGCAGATCTTCGAGGGCACGAACCAGATCCAGCGCGTTGTCATCGCGCGCGCCCTGCTCGGCTCGGCGGCGAGCGCCTGAGCTGCCCTGCCTGCGCGCCCTGCTCGACATATGGCTGACAGGCGACGCCACGGATGCGTCATATCGCTCGTGCGATTCTGCGCCATTCTGGGCGCCTTCAGCGCGCATGTCCATGGGGCCGATGACTCCACCTTCCGCTTGGTCCAGACCTTTTGCACATAGGTATCGCCAACGTTACTGCGCGCTGGCGCACTCGTCTCGGTTGATGAACACGCGCGGCGAGTCGGGTGGTGTCGGGACGATGGAAACGCGCATCGCGCGAGTGCGAGTTGATGCGCGGAAGGTGGGGTGTCTGGTGGCGTTCGGCGTGTCCGAATATACGCTTGTCTTCCGTCGTGCGCTCGGCGCCATAGATGAGGCGGGAGCGGCCTGGATGGTGATGCGCCCAAGCGCGCGCGCGCACGGCTCCATGGACGAACACCCGGCGCAGCCGTGTACTGTCTCGACGCTGTTCGTCACGCCGATCTACTCGACACTCGCGCTGGACGGCCTGACTTACGAGCGGTTCCTCTGGCAGAGCGGCGCGCTCGACAGCTCCCTGGCGCTGCTCACCTCGCTCGATCTCGATCAGCCGGAGGTGGCCGAGACGGCGCGCCGCATGATCGCCTCGCTCGTGATCGCGGCTGAGGTGCAGCATATCGTGGACGGCATGTCCGCCTGAGATGCTGACTTTCCCCATCCAATGCCGCGCCTTCCACGGCATGCGGCGAACTGGCCATCGTGTGGATGTGCGCCTGAGCAGTCGCGCAGACACGGCCACTGTACGTGGGCGACCCGTTGCAGACGTCGCAAGGAGTGCGTGCGTCTGACTGGCTCTGCCAGAGACTGGCTTACCCAAACGCCTACCGCTCCCGACACAGACGCCGGCGCCTTGGTCAGGGCGCCATCGATGTGCCATACTGGCTGTGACCGAACGACCCATCTTGATGTGATGTCGCTGATGTGTGGCGGAGCCGCTGAGCAATCGCTCCTACAGCATCCTGGCCGAGGTAGATCTGGAGACGCCAGAGGCCGCAGGCGTGACCTTCGCCCATGGCGGCCGCTTCGGCGGGCACGCGCTGTACCTCAAGGATGGCAAGCTCCACTATGTCTACAACTGGCTCGGCGAGGTCGAGCAGAAGGTCACGTCGAGCGCCGATGTTCCCGTCGGAAAGTCCGTGCTGGGCGTCAAATTCGAGAAGACTGGCACGGAGGGTATTCACCATAAGTCATCTTCATTGCGTTATGGGTGGTTTTGTGGCAGTCTAGCAGTGTGAAGCTGAGCGATCTCGCCAAACCGGTGGGCGTCACCGACACAACCGCCTCGTAGTGGTGGCAGGCGGAGCAGGTGGCAGAAACGTGAGCACGATCCAGCGCGCCTACAAAACCGAGCTGGATCTGAACAACGAGCAGATCACTGCCTGCAAGAAGCATGCAGGGGCGGCGCGCTGGGCGTATAACTGGGGTTTGCACTGCAAGCAGGAGGAATACCGCACGAGGGGGACGAGTCCGTCTGCCGTCGATCTGCACCGCGAGTTGAATGCGCTCAAGCAGACCACCGTGCCTTGGCTGTACGAGGTCTCGAAATGCGCGCCCCAGGAGGCGTTGCGCAATCTGGATCACGCCTTCGCCCATTTCTTCCGCCGTTGCCAGCTCAAGCACCAGGGCAAATTGCGTGGCACGGCGGGCTATCCCCAGCGCAAGACACGCAAGCATGGGCTGGGCAGCTTTCGCCTCACTGGCGCCATCGTGGTGTTCTCCGCTGCCATCCAGTTACCACGGTTGGGGCGGCTGCGCCTCAAGGAGCGCGGCTATCTGCCAACCGACGCCAGAATCCTCTCGGCCACCGTGAGCGAGCAGGCAGGGCACTGGTACGTCTCCGTCCTCGTCGAGCAGGAACACGTTGTAACACCGAATCGTGGGCCAACC
>Ga0207684_10004097_pt1 | contig 13873 bp, 9 predicted proteins | sample KBSK5501metaG_FD_184342 | JGI IMG/M metagenome (GOLD analysis project Ga0207684, IMG submission 184342) | Corn, switchgrass and miscanthus rhizosphere microbial communities from Kellogg Biological Station, Michigan, USA - KBS K5-50-1 metaG... | ecosystem: Host-associated > Plants > Roots >...
GCGTCCCAATCTCGTCCTGCCGCGCATACAACTTTCCGATGCCGCCGGTGTCGTCGTAAACGGCGCGCACAACCGGCTGCAAAGAGCGCTTGATGGCTTTGGCCATGCCGACGATCTCAGGTTTGTTCTTAGCCAGCGGCAACACGGCAACCTTGATCGGCGCCATCGAGTGATGAAGCTTCAGAATCACGCGGGTCTCGCCCTTATCAGTCGTTTTCTCTGAATAGGCGTCCATCAGGAGCGCCAACACGGTGCGATTTACGCCGGCGGCAGGTTCGATCACGTAAGGATAAAAGCGCTGCTTGGTTTGTTCGTCGAAATATGAAAGGTCTTCCGTCGAATCCGGATTCAAACGCTTTCCTTCCGAGTCTTCCGGTTTCTTGGAATGAGTACGCAGATCGAAATCAGTGCGGTTGGCGATGCCCATCAACTCGTCCCAATGCCGCTCTTCGTCTTCACGCTCCGGGAAAAAGCGATATTGAATGTCCACGGTCCGCTTGGCGTAATGCGCCAGCTCTTCCTTTGGCTGCTCGTAAAGCCGCAGGTTGTCGCCTGAAATCCCTATACTCTGAAACCACTGATGACAGGCGTCGATCCACTCCTGATGCGCCGGTTCGTCCTCGCCGGGGCGCACGAAGTATTCCATCTCCATCTGTTCGAACTCGCGGGTGCGAAAAATGAAATTGCCAGGCGTTACTTCGTTGCGAAACGATTTCCCGATCTGCGCCACGCCGAAAGGCAACTTGCGCCGGCTGGTATTGAGCACGTTAAGAAAGTTTATGAAGATGCCCTGCGCGGTTTCCGGACGCAGATATGCTAATGCGGTGGGATCATCTTCGGCCACGGCTCCAAGTCTCGTCTGCAACATTGTGTTAAAGGCTCGGGGATTGGTCCAATCATTAGCGTCACAACTGGGACAGTTCACGTACATGAATACAGGTTCGCCGGTATCAGTTTCATCGACCTTTGTCCGCATATGATCGGCCCTGAAGCGGCTCTTACATTTGCGACAATCAACTAACCAATCTTGGAATGTGTCTTCATGTCCTGAGTGCTTCCAAACCAAACGGTTCAGAATTATTGAAGAATCGAGGCCTTCGATGTCGTCGCGTTCGTAAACCATCCAGCGCCACCAGGCCTGGCGGACGTTGTTGGCGAGTTCAACCCCCAGCGGGCCGTAGTCCCAGGCGCTGCCCAGGCCCCCGTAAATTTCAGACGACGGATAGACAAAGCCGCGCCGTTTGGCGAGCGAAACGATTGCATCGATGTTAGGTGCAGACATTGTTCGTAAATCGTAATGGTAGATCGTAAATAGTGGAAGCAAACGAGCGGGTTAGGAGTGTAGCAGTCAAGACTTCGAGATCAAAATAAGGTCAGAACCGCCTGCGGTAGCGACCGGTTGATCGTCATTATCGGCTGCCGACGGACAACACGTGCAGTGATGACAAACGAAAACGCGGCCGACTCAAAATTGAATCGACCGCGCCTGACCCGTTGCTCGTACGTTGCTGTTCTTTAGGCTTGCGGGCTGCTGATAAATCCTGCGAGGCTCCCCCTAGCCTCTCTCAGGACGCTTATCAGCAGCCCTGCCTTTTTGCTCTTCGACTAATTCAACGACCCCGTTCCCCCGAAAGGGCCGCTGTTCGCTCAGTTTGGGAAGCGCCTCCCCCGAAACGCCTCCGCAACTTTTAGCCTAAGAGCTTGACCCAACTAACTAGTCTTCTACGTCTTTCTCCGTTTTTGTCGAGTGAAGCTTGAGCAACGATTGTGCCAGCGTGGACACTCGAGCAAGCGTCACTGGTGAAGCCGCCGAATCCCCTAAGAGAAATCGATAAAGTTAGCGGAGTGAAGGCTGCGGGCCGCGTGCGAGTATGCAAGAAGAAAAGAAATATTTTGTAGTCGTTTCGTACAGAGGAAGACGTGATATGCACTAAAACCGCTCGTGCAAAGCTGGTGGAATCCACCGCGAACGCAGTCAAAAGTTGCTGGGATTGAAAGGCCGGGCATAAAACTCGCGATACAACCAACCGAGGACACGAACCTCGGCGGTGCAGAGCGCTTCCACCCAGCAGTTGAATAGAAAATCGGCGCGCACCTTCGCCGCCGGTATCTTGCCGGCCTCCGTTACCACTGAGGCCGCGGTGCTCATGTCGAGCTGGTAAGCAGCGGTCACATCCTCGGTCGCTCTTGACGCCGTATTCAAGGCATTCAGTAACTGCCCAATCCACGCATGCAGTTCGCGCTCAGTTGGGTTATGGGCGATGGATTGGATGATGCCAATAGCCAGGCGGTCCTCGGCGCGGTTGAAATTGAAAACCTCTTCGCCCGCTTGGCGGCTTTGTTCCTGCTTCCATTGAAATAGCTCTTCGACCTTCGGGTTCTTGATCACCGCGACGCGCTGGTCAAAGTCGAGAAACCACTGGATGACCTCCGGGATTGAGTCATAGTCGACGGCGCCGGAATCGTCCCGGAGCAGGACCGGTCCGCTCGCACCGGCGTCCATGCCCGAATCTGTCTGTGCTTGCTTTTGATTCACTTCGCCAGCTCGCTGCAATCCAATCCGGATCCAGATGCCTTTACTCAGCGTCTTCCTTAAATTCAAGTTGGAAAGCGGCCCGTGCTTCGCCTACACGCTCGCCACGACGATTCGTGATTGGCGTCGGCGAGTAGGCGGAGAGCGCCGCGAGATCGTTATTCCGCAGGACGCCCAACTGAATTAGGGCTTCGATAACCGCGGGTGGCCGCGCCCGGTGATCGTCGCCGTCTTCGATCTTCACGGCCAGACCAAGACTGCGCGGCCATTCCCTGCCGGGCAAAACCCCGACTGTGTAGACTCCTTCGGCGCCGATTTTTGAAATCAGGCGACCGCGTCCGGCTCGGATTAGTTCAGTATCAAGACGGTTTTTCGAGCCGCCGACCATCTCCGGGTAATCAATCATGGCCTTGACGATTCGCGCGCAGGCCTTGCGAGTGGGCGCATCGAAATCTTCTGGCGGCGTCAACAGTCGCGCATACATCAGCGCCATAGCGCGGACTGAAATTCCGAAGACGGGAGCGCCACAACCGTCGACGCCGATTGCGATCGCGTCCAACGGAACGTCGGAGAATTGCGAGACGGTTTTCGCGATTGCCTGTTGCACCGGATTGTTCGGATCATCATAGGATTCCGTCGGCGCGCCGACATGGCGAGCCACAGCCAGCATGCCCGCGTGCTTTCCCGAACAGTTATTTTGCAGCACGCTGGGTGGCTGTCCCCTTCGCGCCAACTCTCTGGCAACCTCGACGCTGAATGGTTCGTGCACGCCGCATCGCAAAGAGTCCTCCTCCAGTCCGGCTTTTCGTAGCATCGACCGAACGGTCTCGACATGAATGGCCTCGCCGCTGTGCGAGCCACAGGCGATCGCAATTTCCTGCTCGCTGAAGTTGAAACGGTCGGCGGCGCCTGAGACGATCAGCGGAAGGGCCTGAAATGGCTTTCCGGATGAGCGCACATAGGTGATGGTTTCCGGCGAGCCGAGCGAGGCGACAGTCTTTCCATCTCCGTCCACCGCGATCAAGTGTCCCCGATGGCGCGATTCGACAATCGGCCCGCGCCAGACTTCTACCAACAGAGACGATGCCCCAGTCGGGCTATTACCGTGCCTGGACATTTGGGAAGCATCTTAACTGCTCCGCCAGGAAAAAAGAAAAAGCGGAAGTGGGTTTTTCCCACTCCCGCCTGACCGGAACTCTCTGGTTAATGTTGGTCGCGCTATTTATCTTGCTTGTCCAGCTGTTGCGTCGCCGGGATGGCCGGGTTTGCCGAGCGCGGACGAACCAATCCGGACTTGGCACGCCGGCCGCCGAACTCCAGCACAGTAAGTTTCACCATGCGTCGGCCAAACTGCATAGCTTCGCGCGCGGTGGGCGTCCAGATGTCGATGCGATGTCCCCGAACGGCGCCGCCGGTGTCGGCGACGAGATACTCGCCGCTCCATGAACCAGCCTCGAGCCGTACTCGGCTCCCCAGAGGCAGTATCGCTGGGTCAGCAGCGATCAGGCCGCGGCTAACGGCTCGACCGCTCGCGGTCCGGCCTCGCAGACTGTAAGCGGTTGCCGTGAAGGCTCGGGGCGCCACGACAAAGTCCGTAACTGAGCCAGACGCTGTCGAAGCAGCCCCGCTAGCCGGCAAAGAAATAGGGTCAGTTGCTGATGCCATTTCGCCCGGCGAGGTCGCCGCCTTCGCTTCGGGCACCTGGCCCGCGACTTCCAAAACGGTGGGCAGCGAAGTCTTAGCTTGCTTGGGCTCCTGACTTTTAATGAAGGTTTTTGAGTACGAAATGACGGAAAAAACGAAAAGCAGAGCTAAAGCGCTGCCCACAAAGGTGGATCTATTCATCAAATCGGGTTCTCCTGTCCGAGTTTTAAGCCAACTTTTCAGCCAACATGCGTGCGAGCCAGCGAATGCCCGTTGACTCGACCTTCGACTTCAGGAGACTGAAGGTAGTTAAGCCGAAGTAGGGGGGCTTACATCCTAAATACGCTGCGCTGAAAAGACCAAAAGAAAAGCGAACCCTATTGGTTCGCCTCTATAACGCCCAAAAAGGCTAGCACACGGTTCGGAGGGTGTCACCCTCAGTCAAGCCGTTATCGGGTTCGGAAGTATACTAATTTCGTTGCGATAGGGGCGGCCGCTTGGCGAACGGTGGAAGATCTCGCGGCCGAAATGTGAGATTTACTTGGGATTTCTTAGGCTTTTTCCAAAGCGGCGTACTTTTCAATCAGCTTCTTCTGGCCATAGCCGGGGAAGCTGACCGTGAGTTTGAGCTGGTCGCCGGAACCCTCCCGGCGCAAAACCAGGCCGCGCCCGTACTTGGCGTGGCGGACATAAGAGCCCGGAAGAAAGTCTGAAACTCCGGGAGCGCGCACGTCACCTTCAGCATTGAGTGCGGGCCCTGAGCTCCGTGTCGGGTAACGCGCGCCCTGCTTATCCACTCCGGGCGCTCTACCCGGCTGGATGCTGCTACGATTGGTCGGGCTACTGTGTCGGCCGCTTCCAATCATGCTTGCGGCTCGCTTACGAAAGAATTCCTCAATAGATTCGACGCTATCGTAAGTCTTGCCTGAATACTTCTTGCCCGGCCGCTTCGCACTCAGGCCACCGGAAGTTGCGTCCCCGGCCGGCGCCTCATAGGCGTCGTCAGCAGATTCGTCGTACTCATATTCAAGCGAACCGGTCTCAGTCTCCAACGCCTTGGAGCCGCGCGCGAAAGACAGCCAGGATCTGCCCCGCGAAAGGTCGTCAATCAACTCCAGCGGCATCTCGTTCAGAAACTGAGAAGGTTCCGAGGCCAGCTCTTCACCATAGACGCGCCGCCTCACCGCATGAGTAACGTACAGATACTTCTCGGCGCGGGTCATCGCCACGTAGGCGAGACGGCGTTCTTCCTCGATGTCGGATGCGTCGCTGAGCGACCGCGAATGCGGAAACAATCCGTCTTCGAGGCCGACAATGAAGACCAGCGGAAATTCCAGGCCCTTCGCCGAATGCGCGGTCATCAGCGTCACCGGCACGTCGCTCTTATACTGGTCCGTGTCGGCGACCAGGGCTGAATGGTCGATGAAATCGCGTAAACCCTCCGCTCCCTGCTCGTCATAATCGACGGCCGCATTAACCAACTCCTGCAAGTTTTCGAGACGTGCTTCGGCTTCGTCATTGTTCTCTGCCTTGAGGGCGTGTTCGTATCCGCTATCGAAGATCGCGGCCTTGACTACATCGGAAACGGGCGAATCCGATTCCAGCGCCGCGGCCATCTTTGTGGCCAGGCCATTGATGATTGTCTGAAAATTTCCCAGCGAGGCAGCGGAGCGTGGCGACAGTCGCTGATCGTTATCAATCAGGCTGGAAATCGCATCCCAATATGAGGTTCCCAACTCACGAGCCCGCAGATCGATCTCATCAAGAGTCATCTTGCCGATGCCGCGAGTTGGGGTGTTGATGACTCGCTGCAGAGCGATCGAGTCGTGTGGATTCATCGCCAGCTTTAGATAAGCGATGATGTCGCGGACTTCCATGCGTTCGTAAAATGAAAAGCCGCCGACGATGTTGTAGGAAAGGCTTGCGCGGCGCATCGCTTCTTCAAACACGCGCGATTGCGAGTTGGTGCGATAAAGCACCGCGGCGCGGATGTCCGGCTCGGCCCGCAGATGTTCCTCGACCTTACCGGCCACGAAACGCGCCTCAGACTCCGCATCCATGGCCTGGTAGTAACGAATCTTTTCGCCGGCAGCGTTCTGGGTCCAGAGGGCTTTTTCTTTTCGCTCGACGTTGTGACGGATAACGCCGCCGGCCAGATCCAGGATGTTTTGGGTCGAACGATAGTTTTCTTCCAGGCGAATGACCTTGGCCGAGGGAAAATGCTCTTCAAACTTGAGGATGTTCTTAATGTCGGCGCCGCGCCAGCGATAAATCGATTGATCGGGATCGCCGACGACGCAGATGTTCTGCTGTCTTTCAGTCAGCAAACGAATCAGAGAGAACTGTAGAGAGTTTGTGTCCTGATACTCATCGACCAGCAGATAGCGAAAGCGATCGTTGTATCGGTTGCGCACTTCCGCGACGTCGCGCAGCAAACGCACGGTCTTGATCAGCAGATCGTCAAAGTCCAGGGCGTTATTTCGGTGCAGGCGCTCTTCATAGAGCTGAAAGACGCGAGCGATCGAGGCGCGTCGCTCGTCAATGAATTGCGCACGCGCCATAAAAGCTTCCGCGTCTTCGCCGCGATTCTTGGCGGCGCTGATGGCTCCCTGGACTGAACGCGGCGCGAGTTGTTTTTCATCCAGACCCAAGTCGCGAATACAGTTGCGAGTCAGGCGCACTGCGTCGTCTTGATCATAGATTGTGAACGAGCGGGAGTACCCGGCCTGCAGCGCTTCGATGTCGCGCCGCAGAATGCGCACACACAGACTATGAAAAGTGGAAATCAATGGTGCACTGCCGAGTTCCAGGCCCTCCAGAAGTTTGCTGACCCGATTACGCATCTCTTCGGCGGCCTTGTTCGTGAAGGTAACGGCGAGAATATTTCGTGGCCAGACCCCACGCTCGGCGATCAGATAAGCGATGCGATGCGCGATTACGCGCGTCTTGCCAGAGCCCGCCCCGGCCAGAATCAATAACGGCCCATCACCGGAGATTACTGCTTCGCGTTGCTGCTCGTTGAGTTGGGAAAGAAAATCAGTCATGAAAATGATGTCGCTACATTTAAGCACACGAGCGGCGGCGCGCAAACCGTGGTTAACCTTATCACCTGATTTTAAGGCAAGGCGCTGAGTCAAAGTAAGCTACTTCCGCTTGAAGAATTGAACTGCGCGCTCGTGCTTCTCAGCGGCGGCGCGAGTGTCGAAGGTGCCGAGGTTGCGGCGCTTGCCGGTCTTTGGATTCTTCTTGCGTGAATAAAGCCGGTACTTGCCTGACTTGAGTTTCCTGATCATCTTGCCCTCTTTAGTGGAGTTGTTCGTTTAGTCCTCTCGGTAATCCTCTCGGTAATACTTGTCGGCCGCTTGGCGCAATTCTCGAAATAACTTCACGAGATCGGGTAACTGATAGTTCGCATTCAATCCGCTCGGGTTCGGCAAAACCCAGACACGCGCACTGACGATTCGTTCGGTCTGCTCGCCAATCACGGCTTTCGGTTGCGCGAAGGCCTGGCGGTACGCACCAACACCCAGTATCGCGATGATTCGTGGTCGATACCGGCGCACTTTGGCTTTCAGAGCACGTCCGCCTTCAACAAAATCTTCCCTTGTCAGTTCAGAAGCCGAAGTCGTGGCGCGCGCGACGACGTTGGTAATTCCGAGTCCGAGTGACAATAGTTCGCGTTCCTCAAATGGCGACAACAATCGTTCGGTGAAGCCCGAACGGCACAGTGCCGGCCAGAAGCGATTGCCGGGCCGGGCGAAGTGATGCCCAACGGCCGCTGTATACAAACCCGGGTTGATTCCGCAGAAAAGCACCCGCAAATCCGGGCCGATTACGTCGGGCACGGTCTTGCCGGCGGCCTCAACCAGCTGCTGCTTAGTCGGCTTGAACGGCTGAGGACTTACGATCTTCGCGCGCTTGCTGGTCATTGCGGTTCGCTCTTAGACTAAGAGGACTAAGAGATTAAATGCAAAGAAGCAGCCTGGCGATGAGGTCAGTACCGAGAGCGGTAGCGACCGGGTCTCGCTATCGCGACCTGGGGTTAGGACGAGTGTTGCGACCCGGTCGCTACCGCTCTCGGTACTGACCTCATAACGTGGCATTTTCAAATGATATGACAGCCAAAAAACGATCTAAGGCGCCGCGGTCAACCGCAAAAAAGTCAAACAAAGTTCCGAGGCTTGACCCGCCAGGCGGCATTTGCTCAGCGGCGCGCAAAGCGCGCATGCCCGAGATCATTCATCCGATGCTGGCCACACTGGTCGATGAACCTTTTTCGGATCCCGAATGGATCTTTGAGACCAAGTGGGACGGCTTTCGCTCGGTCTGTTTCGTCAAGGACGGAAAGGCGCGTTTCGTGTCGCGTAATCAGATCGAGATGACTGCGCAGTATCCCGAGCTGGCCGAGGTCGGAAAGCAAGTCGAGGCGAAACAGGCAATCCTGGATGGCGAAATTGTGGCGCTGGACCAGGATGGCATGCCGCGTTTCCAGCTCTTGCAGCCTCGCGTCGGCCGCAAGACTGGCCTTCAATCACTGCGCGGCAAGGGAAAGATTGTCTATTACGTCTTCGATCTCCTTTATCGTGACGGCTACGATCTAATGCCTTGCTCGGTCGTCGAACGGAAAGCAGTGCTCGAACAGATTCTGCGGCCCGCCGCCTTCATCAAACTCTCCGAACACATCGAAGGCGATGGCAAAGCGTTCTTCAAACAGATCGAGAAGTTTCATCTGGAAGGCATGATCGCGAAACGGGCCGCCAGTCCATATGTCCAGAAACGCAGTTCTGATTGGTTGAAGGTCAAGACCGTTCAAAGGTCGGAGGTAGTTATTGGAGGCTACACAGAGCCGCGCGGCGCGCGCTCATATTTTGGCGCGCTCGTCGTTGGCCTTTACAAAGATCGCGAACTTCATTATGTCGCGCACGTCGGCGGCGGTTTCAATCAGCAGAGCCTGTCTGAAATTTACAAATTGATACAGCCGCTAAGAACGAAGCAGAGTCCATTCGTCGACGCTCCGAAAACCAACGAGCCCGTGCAATGGCTCAAGCCCAAACTGGTCGCCGAAGTTAAGTTTTCAGAATGGACGGCGGACGCACGCTTGCGCCACCCGGTCTTCATCGGTTTGCGCGAAGACAAAAAACCTGAAGACTGCCGGTTTGAATTTGAACGCGATACAAACAAAGTGGTTGGCAAGAAAAATCGATAGCCTTCAGTTGACTGCTTTGCGCCTTTGCGTGAACTCGAATTGAGACAGGAATTTTTTCACGCCAAGGCGCAAAGGCGCAAAGCTCAAAAACTCCGAGAAATATTGGCGATTTTAAGGATTTGGGGGCTAAGAGCTGGGTCGCAATAGCCCGCGAAAGATGCCCTGGATCGCGACCCGCGAAGCGTGGACACGAAGCGGTTCCAATTGCGCGTTCGAAGGCCGCAGTTCCACTTCGTCACCAAAGCGAAACACCCGCTTCAAGGTTGCGCGTGCCTGATCTATTAAGGCCACGACGATCTCGCCGTCGCGGGCATCGGTGCGGTTTTCAATCAAGGCGATATCGCCGTCGCAGATATGTTCATCGATCATCGAGTCGCCTTTGACGCGCAAGGCATAGATTCGTTCCGGTCGTACACGTCCGAGCAGGAATCGCGGCACACAGATCATTTCCATATCTTCGATGGCGTCGATCGGCACGCCGGCGGCAATGCGGCCAAGCAGCTGGACTTCGCAGACCGCGTCGGCCGGAGCTTCTTCAACACTTACTGCCAGGGTGAAACGGCCGGGTTCATGTTCGCGTTTGATCAGCCCGCGCTTCTCCAATGCGGAAATATGTTTTGCGATCGTTGCCTTGGAACTCACGCCAAAGTTTCGCGCGATCTGTGCGTATGAAGGTTCGTGTCCGTGCTTCGCCAAAAAGCGCGTGATGTAATCGAGGACTTCTTTCTGGCGTTGAGTACGTGGCAGCATGTGAATCCAATCTTAAGGACGACTCGAATTCTAGTCGCGCCTGTTGAAATCGTCAAGCATTTCGCCTCATGACCTGTGTTGAATTACACTAAGAGTCAAATTTCCTTATGTCAGGCAAGCTGAGAGAGCGCTTAGGTAGTGCTGTGTTGAGAAAGTAAGCGTTCAGATTTATTGTTGTTCCAGGCTCAAATTTATTTGACTCGTCATAGCTTGATCAATAAACGTTTCTGCCTCTGGCAAGTTCATCAAACCCTGTAACCGCTTCGATGTTTCGAGCGTTTTCATAGTTCTTAGCCAGGTCTTCTTCAAAAGCCAGTTTGACTGCGCAGTAGCTTCTTTACCACAACTCGATTGAAAGGACTTCCCCTAATGAAAGAGACGCGTCGCTCCGCTCGCGACTTTGGCGGGCTGCCAGCTGCATTTGGTGTACTTGCGTTGGTAGCAATGACGTTGGGACTGCTGGCAGTTCGGGCCGAGAGCTCATTTCCTGCTCAGACGCCTGCCGCTGCTCAGACTCCATCGCCGGTCAGGAGTGCTACAGCGGCTCCCACGCCGAGCCCGACTCCGACGCCGATCAACTGGTCGTCTGATCCGATGTTGAAGCGTTTTGTCTGGCGCGGCATCGGACCGGCAAGCATGGGGGGACGCATCGACGACATCGCCGCGGTCGAGAGCAATCCTTATATTTATTATGTGGGCTTCGCTACCGGCGGGGTTTGGAAAACTACGAATAACGGCACGACTTTCCAGCCCATCTTTGATACTTATTCGACTGCTTCTATTGGAGATATCGCGATTGCTCCGTCGAACCCCGAAATCGTCTGGGTGGGCACCGGCGAGGCCAACAACCGCCAGAGTTCCAGCTTTGGTGACGGCATCTATAAATCGACCAACGGCGGCAAGACCTTCACGAAGATGGGCCTCGAGAATTCGCAGACCATTGCGCGCATTGTCATCGATCCGAAGGATCCCAATATAGTCTACGTGGCGGTTCTCGGTCACTTGTTTGGCGCCAACAAAGAGCGGGGGGTTTACAAAACAACTGACGGCGGTAAGACGTGGAACAACGTTAAGTTCATCGACGAAGATACGGGCATTACTGATCTAGTCATTGATCAATCGGACAGCAAGACGTTGTATGCAGCTTCTTATCAGCGCCGCAGAACTTCATGGGGCTACAACGGTGGCGGACCGGGATCGGGAATTTGGAAAACGACGGATGCGGGAAAGTCGTGGACGAAATTGCAAGGCAACGGCTTGCCCGAAGGACTGCTGGGACGCATCGGCCTCGATGTTTCGCGATCGAATCCGAATGTCATTTACGCGCAGATGGAGGTAGGCGCGAGCGCCGGAACTGGCGGCGAAGAACCGCTGACTGGAGGCGGCGCCAGTCCCTCGCCTACGCCGACACCGTCGGCGAGCCCCGCTGCTTCGCCTACGCCAACCCCGCTGGATCCCAAGAAGTCCGGAGTCTGGCGCTCAGACGACAAAGGAAAGACCTGGCGTCTGGTCAGCAACGAAAACAATCGCCCCATGTACTACAGCCAGATTCGCGTCGATCCCAGCAATCCTGAAAATGTTTGTGTCGGCGGATTGAACTTTAGTAAATCGACCGATGGCGGCAAGAAGTTTACGTCGCTGCAACCGGGAATAGCGCACAGCGATCATCACGCGATCTGGATCGATCCGAAGAATGGAAATCATATTCTGATCGGAAACGATGGCGGTCTGGATGTGAGTTACGATCAAGGTGCGACCTGGGAATTTATCAACACGATCCCGGCGGCGCAGCTCTATGCGATTGCCGCGGACATGCGCAAGCCTTACTACGTCTATGGTGGCTTGCAGGACAATGGTTCGTGGGGCGGGCCAAGCCAGACGCGTAATCAGGCAGGGATCACCAACGCCGACTGGTTTCGCACCGGCGGCGGCGACGGCTTCTACTCGCAAGCCGATCCGAACGACTACAACATCGTCTATTCCGAGTCACAAAACGGCGCTATAAATCGCATCGACCTGCGCACCGGGCGCAGTGTCACCATTCGTCCGCGCGCGCTGCCGCGTCGCGGCGGCGGTGTTGGTGGCGGAGCGGGTGTCGGAGGTCGACCCGGAGCGACACCTTCACCAACTCCCGACGGCCAGGATCCGCAAGCAGCTCTGGCGGCGATCGCTGCGGCCCAGGGTTTTGTCGGGTTTGGCGCGAATTTGGCTACTAACGTGGCGCCCGCTCCCTCGCCGGGCGAACAATATCGCTTCTACTGGAACACCCCGCTGGTGATGTCGCCGCATAACTCGCGGATTCTCTATGTTGGCGGTGACAGATTTTTCAAGTCGCTGGATCGCGGCGACACCTGGACGGCAACGGCCGATCTGACGAAGCATGTCGATCGCAACACCCTCTCGATCATGGGAGTGTCGGGCAAAGACCCGATGGCTTCAAAGAACGACGGCTACACCAGCTTTGGTTATATCGTCACGATTGCTGAATCGCCGATGGTCCCCGGGGTCTTGTGGCTGGGGACCGACGACGGCAATGTTCAAGTCAGCCGCGATGGCGGCGCGACCTGGAAGAACGTTGCCAGGAACGTGCCGGGTATCGGCGAGCTGTACCACATCAACCGCGTCGAACCATCGCGCTATGACGCGGCGACTTGTTATCTCGCGGTCGATGGTCATCGTTTCGACGATCTGAAACCCTACTTGTTTGTGACGCGCGACTATGGCGCAACCTGGAGTTCAATCGTCAGTAACTTGCCGCCGACGGGCACAGTCAATGTCGTTCGCGAAGATCCGAAGAACAAGGACTTGCTGTACGTGGGAACCGAATTCGGTCTGTACATTTCATTCGACGCCGGCAGAGAGTGGCGCCAGTTTATGTCCGGCTTACCCACCGTCCGAGTCGACGACATCCTCGTTCATCCGCGTGATAACGATCTGATTATCGGTACGCACGGCCGCGGTATTTACATCCTGGATGACATTACGCCGCTGCAACAACTCACCCGGAGCAAGGTGCTGGACACCGAGGTCTTTTTGTTCGGCGTGCGTCCGGGAACACAGTGGCTGAATGATCTTCGTTTGAGCCGTTACACCGGCGGCGCAAAACTTTTTCGCGCGAACAATCCGCCGCCGGGAAGCGCGATTAGCTATTACCTGAAAGCCGTCCCCCCAGGCGACGTAAAGATCACGATCTCTGACTACAGCGGAAAGGTGATTCGCAACATCGCGGGCGCCAAAGAAATTGGAATTAACCGCGTGCAGTGGAATTTGCGGGGTGATATTCCGCCGCGTCCGGCGAACCTGCCGCCAGGATTTGGTGGCGGAGGAGGTGGAGGAGGAGGAGGTGGTTTCGCCGGCCTCTTTAACATAGGGCCCGCAATCGAACCCGGTACTTACAACTTGAAGTTGTCAGTCAACGGCAAGGACTATACGACGAAAGTTGTCGTCGAGGCCGATCCCGGAATGCAGCCATAACATTAATTCAGGAGGACGAATGTGGAGCCCGCGGGAAGCTAAGCAGTCTCTCGCGGGCTTTGGTTGTCAACCCTGTGCCAAAGAATGAATCAATCAGATAGTTGCAGACGTTTATAAATGGATTGGTCTTTAGCCGGAGGTTATTCAAGCACTCGCGCAATCACGCACTTCAAATAATGTGTCTCCGGCACGCCGAGCAGCACCGGATGATCGGTTGATTGGCCTCGCTTTTCAATAATTTGCAGACGGCGGCGCGCATCCAAAGC
>Ga0207684_10004100_pt1 | contig 13870 bp, 10 predicted proteins | sample KBSK5501metaG_FD_184342 | JGI IMG/M metagenome (GOLD analysis project Ga0207684, IMG submission 184342) | Corn, switchgrass and miscanthus rhizosphere microbial communities from Kellogg Biological Station, Michigan, USA - KBS K5-50-1 metaG... | ecosystem: Host-associated > Plants > Roots >...
ATCATATTCGCCTTCCGCAAATGCCGGACGCCCTTGATTGGAACGACTCGTTTTGTCAGTTCGTAGCGATCGACAATTTTATGGTTCATTGCCGCCATGGAAACAAAGGTGATAGAGGTCTTGGCTAGGGCGCCGCCGCGTGTGCCCCACATCTCGCGGTAATGGACGGGTTGAGGTGTCGGAATCGATGCATTGGGATCGCCCATCTGAGCAATGGCAATCATTCCGCCCTTCAAGACCAGGGCAGGTTTCACCCCGAAGAACGCGGGGTCCCAGAGAACGAGATCCGCCCATTTGTTTACTTCAACCGAGCCTATTTCATCGGCTACCCCGTGCGTGATCGCCGGATTAATCGTATATTTTGCTATGTAACGTTTGACACGATTGTTGTCGTTTTGCGCCGGATCTCCAGTCAACGATCCGCGTTGCGCTTTCATCTTATGGGCAGTTTGCCAGGTCCTGGTAATGACTTCGCCGATTCTTCCCATGGCTTGAGAATCGCTCGACATCATCGAGATCGCTCCTAAATCGTGAAGGATGTCTTCGGCAGCGATCGTTTCTCGGCGAATCCGCGATTCGGCAAACGCCAGGTCTTCGGCGATTGCCGGATCGAGATGGTGGCAGACCATCAGCATATCAAGGTGTTCATCAATTGTATTCACCGTGAACGGTCTGGTCGGATTAGTTGAAGAAGGAAGAACATTGGCTTCTCCGCAGACTTTGATGATATCTGGCGCGTGACCGCCACCAGCCCCTTCAGTGTGATACGAATGGATGGTCCGCCCTTTGAACGCGGCAATAGTTTTTTCAACGAAACCTGACTCATTCAAAGTGTCGGTGTGAATCGCCACTTGTGTGTCCGTTTCATCGGCAACGGACAGGCACGCATCAATTGCTGCCGGCGTAGTTCCCCAATCTTCGTGCAGCTTCAGTCCGATTGCTCCCGCTTCAATTTGTTCGCGCAACGGTTGCGGTTGACTGGCGTTACCTTTCCCAAGAAAGCCGAGATTGATCGGGTAGCCATCGGCAGCTTGGAGCATGCGTTCGATATGCCACGGGCCGGGCGTGCAAGTTGTCGCAAATGTACCGTGTGCTGGACCGGTTCCGCCTCCGATCAACGTGGTTACTCCAGACGCGATTGCGTCGTCAATCTGTTGGGGGCAGATGAAATGAATATGCGAATCGATTCCACCGGCGGTTACGATTTTCCCTTCGCCGGCGATAACTTCGGTCCCTGGACCAATGATAATTGTGACACCGGGCTGGATATCGGGGTTGCCCGCTTTGCCGATACCGGATATCCGGCCCTGCTTGATTCCAATATCGGCTTTGATGATGCCCGAATGATCGATTATGACCGCATTAGTAATGACTGTGTCGACGGCGTCAGCAGATGATCGCTGCGATTGGCCCATACCATCGCGGATCACTTTGCCGCCTCCAAATTTTACTTCTTCGCCGTAGATTGTGTGATCGCGGTCGATCTCGACGAACAGATCGGTGTCTGCCAACCGAATCCGGTCCCCTGTCGTCGGTCCAAACATCTCTGCGTAGGCTTGACGTGATATCTTCATCGCCGGCTCTTGTGTACTAGAGTTTCCCCATGACTTTTGCATTGAAGCCGTAGACCTCTCGGTCGCCGGCTAGTTCAACCAGTTCAACAGTTCGCGCTTGGCCGGGCTCGAAACGAACGGCAGTTCCGGCAGCGATGTTCAATCGGAAGCCACGCGCTTTGCCGCGGTCAAACGAAAGCGCCTCATTAGTCTCAAAGAAGTGGAAATGAGATCCCACCTGTATCGGGCGATCGCCTGTGTTCGCCACTTCCAGAGTAGTTGTGCGACGCCCAGCGTTCAGCTCGATTTCTCCGGCCTGCGGAATTATTTCACCTGGGATCATGGGATTGGATGATGAACCGTCACAAGTTTTGTTCCATCCGGGAATGTCGCTTCGACCTGGATCTCGTGGACCATTTCGGGAACTCCCTCCATCACTTGCTCTCGTGTTAGCAATGTTCGTCCATAGTGCATCAGTTCAGCCACACTTTTGCCGTCGCGAGCGCCTTCCACCAGAGCCGCCGAAAGGTAGGCAACGGTCTCAGGATGATTGAGCCTCAAGCCACGATTGAGCCGCTTTTCAGCGACCAAGCCGGCCGTAAAAATTAGGAGCTTATCTTTTTCGCGTGGCGTCAAGTTCATGCGTTCGAGTGTTTGGGCGAAATCTGCCTGCGCTGGCGGACCTAAGTCGCCCAGAGGCGTAGCGGCGTTGGCGGAAACCGGTTTACGCTGGGGCGCAGGTAAGACCAGCAGGTTATCATTTGCCTTCGTACAGATTCAATCCTGTGTCCAAGCATCCGGATGAGAACCAGCCCTGGCGAAGGAGAGGTGACTCCAACCCGCAGGTCTGGTAGGAATGGGAAGCGATTTGCTAAATCTTCCAAGTTCACCGTTTGGCAGCCACGGCCGATTGCCCAGACGACGCCGAATACGCTGAATCCGCCGAGACCATGAGGCGCCTGACGAAGGGAAGAAGCCGACGAAAGAAGCATTCTGTCGACCCAGATCGGCGTTCCTTCCATATTGCTCGCTGCATTTGTGAACGAGAGAAATCCGTCGATCCATTCTTCACCGGATGATCGCCTGCCCAATACGCCGGCATCCCAGCCGATTGCGGAAGCGCCGGGCGCCATTTTCAGGGTCAGAGTCGAATGAACACGGGCGCCATTGAAAAATATGTTCTCTTGAGGAAGCCAATCGAGCGATGCGCGTTCGGCCACGCAGATTTCAATCTGCTGACCAGCCGCGCGTCCGCACGCCTTATACCATTTCGTTGCAGCCGGAGTTGTGATGACAGCAGACGCGCCGGCCGCGACTTCGACTGCGATTGCTAAAGAATCGCCCCCGGCAACCCCGCCAGGGGGATGAATGATAACAGAGTGACAAACCGATTCGCCCTCAGGATAGAGCGCTTTCTGCACGGTTAGCGGCCCACTGTGCCGGGAATGGACGAGCGCGGTCCGCACACCTTTCTTTGCGAACCCAAGTTCGAGCTCCGCCATCCATTGGGGTCGCGCCGTTTGGAGTTGGTTGGATTGATTTGTCATCGGGGCGGGAGGTACCATAAATTAGCCGCTCGTGTAAACCAGGGGAAACCAATGCCAATTCAGTCGTGCCTGAAAGAGCCTAAGAGAGGAGGAGGGAACGAGACCAACAATCGACGCCTGTGCCATCCCTTCAGGATGGGCATCATCAAACGAAGCATACCAGGGGTTCTCCCGCCACGGCGGGATCACCCCTGGCTGAGATCTGTTGTCGCTTTGCGACTTCATTTAGATTTAGACCGCAACAAGAGCTCTTACTCCATCTTCTTCCATCGCTTTGCCCACTCCCTGAGCAACGACTTCGCCCCGATCCATGACTACATAGTGATCGGCCAGGTGGCGTGCGAAGTCGTAGTACTGTTCTACCAGCAGAATCGTCATCCGAAATTCTTCAACCAGCCTGCGCAACGTTTTGCCGATCTCCTGGATAATCGACGGCTGGATGCCCTCGGTGGGCTCATCGAGCAGAAGCAGCTCCGGTTTGCCCATCAACGCCCGGCCAATCGCCAACTGTTGCTGTTGGCCCCCCGATAGATCGCCGCCGCGCCGATTTTTCATCTCCTTTAAAATCGGAAACAAATCGTAGATTTCCTTTGAGACGCCTCGAACGGAGCGGTCGCCCGCTGCGCCGACCAGTAAATTTTCTTCGACGGTCAATCTTGGGAAAATGTCCCTGCCTTGAGGAACATAACCAAGGCCGCTGCTGACGCGGTTATACGGTGGGAGTCTCTCAAGCGATTTGTCTTTCCACCTGATGCTGCCAGTTCTGATCGGAACGACTCCCATGACACATCGGAGAAGTGTGGTCTTGCCGACCCCGTTGCGTCCAAGCATGACGGTCAACTCGCCTGCAGGCGCAGTAAAAGTGACATCGCGAAGGATGTGGCTGCCGCCATAATATTGATTGATCTGGTTTATCTGCAGCATCGCTTTCGATCTATTAGCGGCCTAAGTACGAATCGATGACCCGTTCGCTTTGTTTGACCTGTTCAAGAGTACCTTCCGCAATGACGGTTCCTTCCGCCATCACCGTAACGATTCCGTTTACGCCGCTCATTGCTGCGACAAATGCCATGTCGTGTTCAACAACCATCATTGAGCAAAGCCCCCGCAGATGATCGAGCAGCTCGGCAAGCCGCTCGGTTTCACGGTCGCTCATCCCGGCAGCAGGTTCGTCCAGAAGCAGGAGTCGAGGGTGCTGCATCAGAAGCATGCCGATCTCCAGAAACTGTTTTTGACCGTGAGAGAGCTCGCCGGCCGCTTTGTAAGCAAAGTCTGAGAGCCCGACCAGATGCAATGTCTCCTGAATCTTGGCCCATGCCTCCTCGGTGATGCGAGCAGTAAGCGATCGGAACCAGCGTTTATCGCTCTGACGCGCCAGATCAAGATTCTCCCAAACCATGTGCCTCTCGAATACAGTCGGTTTCTGAAATTTGCGTCCAACGCCGCATCGCGCGATTCGCGGTTCGTCCAGATGCAGGAGGTTGATCGTCTGGCCGAGGAAGACTTGCCCACTATCCGGTTTTGTCTTGCCGGTAATTACGTCCATCATCGTTGTTTTTCCGGCTCCATTCGGGCCGATCACACAGCGGAGCTCGCCATCCTGAATCGCCAAAGAGAGTTTATTCAGAGCCTTGAATCCTTCGAACGAAACCGATACGTCTTCCACATAAAGAATGATGCCGTGGCGGACATCGACTTCGCCGGGCGCTTTGACATGCGCGAGACCGGTGGCATCGCCAAAGTCTGCGTTGTTAATCGATTCCAGCTCTGCGCTCATGTAGCCTTCACCGAGTCCGCCGTTTTTGAAACAGGCCTGCGATTCCACGTGGCAAGAGAAGTGGCACCAGGACAAAGATCGCGCCCAGGAGGAGCAACCAGTACTCAGAGAACCATGCTGTCAGATAGGTTTTGGCACCGTTGACTACAAAGGCCCCAAGGATCGGGCCGAAAAGCGTTCCGCGTCCGCCGATAGCTACCCAGATCGCCATTTCTATTGAGTTGCCCGGCGACATCTCACTCGGATTGATAATTCCTACCTGAGGAACGTACAGCGCGCCTGCGATTGCACATATGATGGCGGAGACCGTCCAGGCGAAGAGCTTGTAGCCGAGCGGACTGTAGCCAAGAAATGTCAGGCGCGATTCGGAATCTCGAATAGCCTTAGCAACCCGACCGAATTTTGAAGTCACGATAAAACGCCCTGCCAGAAAGCTTCCAGCCAGCGCGAAAGCTGTTAGCAAAAAGAGTCCTACACGAGTTTCAGATGCTGCGATCGGGAATCCCAGGATCCGCTTAAAATCGGTAAACCCATTGTTTCCGCCGAAACCAGTCTCATTCCGATAAAAGAAGAGCATCGCAGCAAAAGTCAACGCCTGAGTGATAATCGATAGATAGACCCCCTTGACTCGCGATCTGAACGCGAAAAAACCGAAAACCCAGGCTAGAACGCCGGGGACCGCGATCACTAGGAACAACGCGTAAAGAAAGTGTTCTGTTCCTTGCCAATACCATGGTAAGGCTTTCCAATCGAGGAACACCATAAAGTCGGGCAGCGGGCTATGGTAAACGCCGTCCAAACCGATTGACCTCATCAGGTACATGCCCATCATGTAGCCCCCCAAGGCAAAGAATAGTCCGTGGCCAAGGCTGAGAATGCCGCAATATCCCCAGACGAGATCCAATGCGACTGCCGCCATGGCGTAGCACATAATTTTGCCGATCAGCGTCATGGCATACGCCGAAAAATGGAGCGGACTCGTCGGTGGAACTACCAGCGCTGCGATCGGAACATATATCGCTACGAACGCCATCAGCAGAGCAAAAATGAGCGCTGACGTTGGACTCAGCACAGTACTTCTGTAAGGAAGCAACAGCCGTCGGCTGGGTTTAGCAGCGGGTTCGAGGTCGGTCTTCATCTAGAGTTCTGCGCTACGGCCTTTTAGAGCAAAGAGTCCCCGCGGTCGTTTTTGAATAAAGAGTACGATGAAAACCAGGATCGCGATCTTAGCCAGAACGGCGCCCCAGAAAGGTTCGAGGACCTTGCTGACAATCCCGAGGCCGAGTGCGCCAACGATCGTTCCGGTCAACTGGCCGACTCCACCCAGCACAACTGTCATGAACGAGTCAATGATGTAAGTCTGGCCTAGATCTGGGCCAACATTGCCAATTTGAGATAGCGCGCATCCGCCCAGACCGGCGATTCCGGCGCCGAAGGCAAAAGCGTAACTGTCGATTTGCCAGGTCCTGACTCCGGAACAGGCTGCCATCATTCGATTTTGAGTGGTTGCCCGTATAAAAAGACCAAGTTGCGTTTTGTTTAATACCAGCCAGGCGACACTGACCACGCACAGTGCGAAAATCATTATTGCGATCCGGTTGAATGGTAGAATCAGGTTTGGCAGGAGCATGACACCTCCACTCATCCAGGATGGGTTCGCGACCTGGACATTTTGCGCTCCAAATACCATCCGGGTTGTCTGGATCAGGATCAGGCTGATTCCGAACGTGGCTAACAGAGTCTCCAATGGGCGCTGATAAAGAAACCGCAGGATCGCGCGCTCCAATATGAAGCCGGCTGCTGCGGCGGCCAGGAATGATGCGGGGACGGCAGCCAGCGGATACCAATCAAACGCGCTGGACCAGTGTTGTTGAAAGCACTGTTGAACGAGGTAGGTGGCGTAAGCCCCGATCATGATGAACTCGCCGTGCGCCATATTGATCACCCCGATCAGTCCATAGGTGATCGCCAGTCCGAGCGCGGCAAGCAGGAGTACGCTTCCGAGACTTAGCCCGGCAAATACAGTACCAGCCATTTGAATTTTCCATTCTGCGAAATTCAGGTCGCCGATCGCCTTAGCTGCCGCACTTCTCACCGCCGCATCTTGCTCGGCAAAGGTGCCGTCTGGTTTTGCCTGTACAATCGGCGCAAGCAGCCCGCGCAATTGCGGATCGCCTCGCCGACCAATTAATTGCACTGCCTCTACCCGTTTCCTGGGGTCCGGATCCTGGAGATCGGTGATCGCCCAGAGTTGATCCAGTCTCGCTTTGAGAGCGGGATTCTTTTCCACCTGACGCGCCGCGTCGATTTGCGGTTTGAGGGCTGGATCTGGGTGATCGAATAGAGCTTGGATTGCGGCGGCGCGGGTTGGGACATCCGGCGATTTCAGATTCAACGCTCCTAAGGCGCCGGCAATCTGTTCGCGGAGAATATTGTTGAGAGTTACTTCTTGTAGATCGTCCGGCTTCACGTCCGCCGGGTTACCGGTCAGCGGATCCAAGTAAGAATGATCAACCTGGATCAATATCCGGCCATCCGAAGCAACGAACGCGTTGCCGTCCCGGACCGCCTCCAACAGTCGCCGATCCGAAAGATCACCAGCAGCGGCGATTCGGGAGATCGCTTCCGCTTTTGAATCGAAGTCGTCCTCTCCGAGCTTTTTCAGGTCTTCAGCTGTGAGGGTTCCAGCCAATACACTGCGGCTGAGAAAGAAGACGGCCCCGCCGACTGCGAAGAATAGAAGCAGTATCAGTGACAGGGGCCGTCTACGGAAAGCTGGTTGTGGCCACACCGGTTGAAGGTCGCTGCTGGCGATTTCTTGGATAAAGAGCTGTCCTATTGAGGTTCGCTGATCTCCGCTGTTAACGTGTATCCGCTCGTTTCTGGGAGTTTGGTGATCGGCGGTACCCGGTCCGGTTTACTGTCGTTACCCGGTATAAAAGGACTCCAAGGTTGTGCGCGGATCGGCGCCTTCGTTTTCCAGACGATACTAAATTGGCCATCCGGCCGAATTTCACCGATGAATACTGGCTTGTGCAGATGATGATTGGGATCCATCTCCAGTTCGAACCCGCAAGGTGCCGCGAACTTCTGGCCGTACATTGCTTCGATGACCTTGTTAACATCGGTGGTTCCAGCCTTTTCGACAGCTTGTTTCCACATGTGAATTCCAACGTAGGTCGCCTCCATTGGGTCGTTGGTAACTCGTTTGTCGCCGCCCGGCAGGTTGTGCGCGGCTACGTATGCGGCCCATTCTTTTTTGAAAGCGTCGTTCGTCGGGTTTTTCAGCGACATGAAATAGTTCCAGGCAGCCAAATGCCCCACCAGCGGTTTTGTATCGATTCCGCGTAGCTCTTCCTCTCCGACTGAAAATGCGACCACCGGAACATCAGTCGCTTTGAGCCCCTGGTTGCCGAGCTCCTTGTAAAATGGAACGTTTGAATCGCCGTTAATAGTGGAGATAACGGCTGTCTTGCCGGCTTGTGAGAATCGTTTGATGTCGTTGACGATCGTTTGGTAATCGGCGTGACCGAAAGGTGTATAGACTTCGTTAATATCTGCATCGCTTACGCCCTTCGAATGCAGGAAGGCTCGCAGAATCTTGTTGGTGGTTCGCGGATAAACGTAATCGGTTCCGAGCAGGAAAAACCGTTTGGCGCCGCCCCCGGCTTTGCTCATCAGGTATTCAACCGCGGGAATCGCTTGCTGATTTGGAGCAGCTCCAGTGTAGAACACATTCTTGGACATCTCCTCGCCTTCGTACTGAACGGGATAGAACAGCAGACCGTTTAATTCTTCGAATACAGGCAGGACCGATTTGCGTGAGACTGAAGTCCAGCAGCCAAAGATCGCTGCGACCTTATCCTGCGTAAGAAGTTGTCGTGCCTTTTCGGCGAACAGAGGCCAGTTTGATGCGGGGTCAACGACTACGGGCTCGATCTTGCGACCCATTACACCGCCAGACTTGTTAATTTCCTCAAAGGTCATCAAGGCGACATCTTTTAAGGATGTCTCAGAGATGGCCATCGTTCCTGATAAGGAATGCAGTACGCCGACTTTGATCGGTTCTTGAGATTCCCCTCGGCTGACATGTGCCGGATAACAAAGGGCAACAGATGCGGCGGCCGCGAGGAGGGGTCGAAGGAGATAACTATTCATGGGATTTCTTGTGGGCGAACAACGGGAGTGCTGGGGCCCAACGGCTGAAAGCAGCCGATGTGCCAAATCAGCGTCATTTAAGTCTCTCCTTGGGAGATGGATCTGAGTTGGGCACGCGATCAGGGGAGGCGTGGACAAATATCGACAGCGGCTTGCGTCGCGAGTGTCCGATTGGCTCTTTTTGATCAGGGTGTCGAGCGTTGTGAACCGTCGACCTGTAAGGTCAACCCACGGTCAATCCAGAGGATTGCGGTCACCCAAGCTTCCAGCATGACCGTGGGTTGAGCTTCGAGCTCGACGACAATTGCTGTTGGCCTACGCCCGATGCGAACATCTATTATATCAATATACTACTAAAAATCATCGATTTCCCAAATACGTTCCGCCGGGATAGCCTGGCGGCATGAAAAAATCAATTGCTGTTACGCTCTTCGCTCTAATCAGTGCCGTTAATCTGTCGACTGCTGTAGTTGTGATTCATCAGTATCATGGCAGGACTCCATCCACCATTGCGGACCCTAGCTCTGCAATGCCGGTACCGATAGATCTAGGCGCGTATCTGGGCGCGAAGTAGGCAAAAACGTTTGGGCTCTTCGGCAAGAAACGGTACAGCGCAAGCCGGACAGTTCTGCGATTGACAGCGACCCATTCGTGGCTTTGGTAAGCCGCTTAGTTTCATGGTACCTTTCCAGCAGGGTGGCTGTGTGCTATGATGAAATTGTTACGTAGTATATGGCACAATTAGATCCAAGGTCCTCTAAGGACAAGAACTCCCGCAATTTCGGCGGAGACAACAACAACTTTAACTGGCGAGGGATTCTTCTATTCGCATTTGCGATCGCGCTGCTAGGCGGGTTCCTATTCTCACGCAGCGGTAGCTATGGCAACGTCGAAGAAATCACTTTTCCTGACTTTCAAAAGTACATGGAAGCCGGGCGGATCAGCAAAGAAAAGCCTTTGCAGCTGATCGTCACTGAGGGGCGCGCGACTCAGACCCTCCGCGGTTATTACGAGCCGGGCAAAAAACCATCTGCCGCCCCTGGGGCCCCGGACCAATTTAAAACAACGGTTTTTATTGAGTACAACAGGGACCTGAAGGCCGAGCTTAATTCTCGGGGTTACCAGGTTGATATTCGTGCGGACTCGGATGTCGTGATTCCGGCACTGCTAAACGTAACTCCTGTCTTCCTGCTCCTGCTTTTAATCTATTTCTTTTTCCGTCAACAGATTCGGAATGCCGGCAAAGGGGCGCTGAATTTTGGAAAAAGCAAGGCTCGGATGCTTGCCCGGGACCGTAACCGGGTCACTTTCCGGGACGTCGCCGGCGTGGAAGAAGCGAAGGAAGAGGTCCAGGAAATCGTCGACTTCCTTAAAGATCCGAAGAAGTTCCAGAAGTTGGGAGGGCGCATTCCGAAGGGAGTATTGATGGTTGGTCCTCCGGGGACTGGAAAAACGCTTCTGGCTCGCGCAATTGCCGGGGAAGCCGACGTGCCGTTCTTCAGTATCAGCGGATCCGATTTCGTCGAAATGTTTGTTGGTGTGGGCGCGTCACGAGTGCGTGACATGTTCGAGCAGGGCAAAAAATCGGCGCCGTGCATTATCTTTATTGACGAAATCGATGCAGTCGGCCGGCATCGTGGGCATGGTTTGGGCGGCGGCCATGACGAGCGTGAGCAGACCTTAAATGCCTTGCTGGTGGAGATGGACGGATTCGATACACAGGAAGGTGTTATCATCATCGCTGCTACCAACCGGCCGGACGTTTTGGACCCTGCTTTGTTGCGCCCTGGACGGTTCGACCGCCAGATCACGGTGAATTTACCGGATGTGAAGGGGCGTGAAGAAATTCTTCGTGTACACTCGAAGCGAGTAAAATTGGCTGAGGGTGTTGATCTTGCAGTGGTTGCGCGAGGAACCCCTGGTTATTCCGGAGCCGAGCTGGCCAACGTGATCAATGAAGCGGCACTGTTAGCGGCGCGTCGCGGCCTGAAGGCGATTACGATGGCTGAAATGGAGGAAGCGCGCGACAAGGTGCGATGGGGTAAAGAGCGCCGGAGTTTAGCGATCAGCGAGAAAGAGAAAGAGAACACGGCATATCACGAAGCTGGCCATGCACTGTTGTGCGAGGTGCTTGAGCATACCGATCCGCTCCACAAGGTAACGATTATTCCGCGTGGCCCGTCGCTTGGTTCAACGATGTATCTCCCAGTAGAAGACAAGTACACCAATCGCAAAAACGAGCTGTTGGATCGCCTGGTTGTGATCATGGGTGGGCGCGTCGCTGAAGAGATCGTTTTTGGCGATGTTACAAACGGCGCCAGTGGGGATATCCGCATGGCGACTGGCCTTGCGCGCAAGATGATCTGCGAATGGGGAATGAGCGAACGGCTCGGGATGGTGGAATATGGCGAGCACGAGGATTACGTGTTTCTGGGACGAGATATTTCAAGGGCGCGCGCTTATAGCGAAGCGACCGCGCAGGAGATTGATCGCGAGGTGAAGCGGCTTTGCGACGATGCGTATCAACGGGCGATGAAAGTGCTGACCCAGCGCAAAGACGTACTCATTGCGATCGCGAAAGCCTTGCTCGAGTACGAAACGTTGGATGGAAGCCAGATCCGCGAGATCATTAACAACGGCAGGTTGATTAATCCGCCTCCACCGATTGCTCCGCAAAAGAAAGAAGAGCAACCGGAGCCAGCAAAAGCGGAGCAGCCTGTTGGCGGTCTGACCGAAGCACCCATATAAGCGGCGCTTTTCAGCGCCGCTGTTAACCGTCAACCGTCCACCGTCGACCGTTTTCCGGTACGCCGCTGGACGACCGCCAGGGAACCGCCCGCATAAATTTGTCTGGGAGTCTTGCAGTCGGCGCCTTAACGGTGGACGGTTGACGGTGGACGATCGACGGTTAACCGCGCGCTGAAGGTGCGCGATTAATTGGCGCGCGCCTGAACCCTCAACTACTGAAATAGTCACCATGACCAAAATTGGAATTAACGGCTTTGGAAGGATAGGCCGCCTGGTATTCCGGGCTCTTGTTGAGCAGGGATTGCTTGGCAAAGAAATCAACGTTGTCGCTCTGAACGATATCGTCCCGGCGGACAATCTGGCCTATCTTTTGAGATACGACTCGACCCAGGGCCGGTTCCAGGGAGAAGTCTATAGCGAAAAATCAAAGCCCGATTTGGCTGAGGATGATACGCTCGTAGTCAACGGTCATCGAATTAAATGCCTCGCCGTCACGCAAGGGCCGGCAGCTCTACCGTGGGAGGAACTAGGTTGCGAAATCGTCATTGAGTCGACCGGACTTTTTACCGATGCCGAAAAAGCGAAAGGGCATCTGGTTGCAGGCGCCAAGAAGGTTATTATTTCCGCTCCTGCCAAAGGCGAGGACATCACGATCGTGATGGGTGTAAACCATGAAAAATACGATCGGTCCCAGCATAACATCATTTCAAACGCCAGCTGTACCACGAATTGCCTCGCGCCTGTTGTCCATGTTTTGTTGAAGGAAGGGATGGGCGTTGAAGAAGGGCTGATGACCACTATACACAGTTACACTGCAACCCAGAAAACGGTGGATGGCCCATCAAAGAAGGACTGGAAAGGAGGGCGCTCTGCCGCCATCAACATTATTCCTTCCACCACTGGAGCGGCGAAGGCGGTCGGCCTCGCTATTCCGGAAGTGAAAGGGAAGCTGACCGGCATGTCGTTTCGCATACCAACCCCGACAGTTTCCGTCGTCGATCTGACTGTGCGCACGGTCAAAGAGACCAGTTACAAAGAAATTTGCGCCAAGATGAAAGCAGCCAGTGAGACCTATCTAAAGGGAATCCTGGCGTACACAGAGGATGAAGTTGTTTCGACCGATTTTATTCACGACCCGCGTTCCAGCATTTTCGATGCGGGATCAGGGATCGAGTTAAATAAGCGCTTCTTTAAATTGGTCAGTTGGTACGACAACGAGTGGGGTTACTCCAACCGCTGTGTCGACTTGCTGAAATACATCATTTAACTCTGTTCTGTGACGCCGCAGGGCTCGCGCCCGGCATCCGCTACTTAACGAGAACCATCCAGCTTATGGCCAAGTTATCGGTTCGCGATCTGGACGTGAAAGGCCGGCGAGTCTTGACCCGGGTTGACTTCAACGTCCCGACTGAAGAGATCGATGGGAAAGTACGGATCACCGACGATACCCGAATCAGGGAAAGCTTACCGAAGATCGAACTTCTGCGCAGTAAGGGCGCGAAAGTGATTCTACTGGCGCACTTCGGCCGGCCGAAAGGTAAACCCGATCCGAAATACTCGTTGAAGCCGGTGGCCGACCATCTCGCACAAATGATCCCTCCGCCGGTAGAGTTTTCTCCGGAAGTTGTTGGTCCGAACGTCGAAGCCGCGTCTCGAAAGCTTCCGGATGGAGGGGTCCTTCTGGTTGAAAACGTTCGTTATTTTAAGGAGGAAGAAGCGAACGATCCGGGGTTTGCGGAGCGCCTTTCGAAGCTGGGGGATATTTATGTTAACGATGCGTTTGGAGCGGCGCATCGTGCCCATGCAAGCACAGCCGGCGTAGCCAAGTTTCTGCCACAGGCGGCGATGGGGCTGCTGATGGAACGCGAGTTGCAGTATCTGCGAGACGAGTTGGCGAAGCCGAAGGCGCCATTTCTCGTTCTTCTGGGCGGAGCCAAGGTTTCCGACAAGATCGATGTGATCAAAGCTCTGATGGAGAAAGCGCAGGTCTTCTTGATCGGCGGGGCGATGGCTAACACTTTTTTTAAAGCGATCGGAGTACCTACCGGCGCGAGCCGGGTCGAAGCAGACAAACTGGGATTAGCAAA
>Ga0207684_10004101_pt1 | contig 13869 bp, 10 predicted proteins | sample KBSK5501metaG_FD_184342 | JGI IMG/M metagenome (GOLD analysis project Ga0207684, IMG submission 184342) | Corn, switchgrass and miscanthus rhizosphere microbial communities from Kellogg Biological Station, Michigan, USA - KBS K5-50-1 metaG... | ecosystem: Host-associated > Plants > Roots >...
CCTACCAGCGCCTATCGCCCAGTGCCCAGCGCCCGTTCAAGGTCCAAACACCAACCCCACAGCCGCCGCGATCCAACCCAGCGTCAGCACACGCGTCGAGCGGCGGTGCAGCACGTCGAATCGCCTGCGCCACGGGTCGTCGGGTGAGGCCGTGTCGAAGGACCCGACCTTGTCGCGGAAGTAGCCCATGCGTGGCCGAAGCACCATCGCGAGATAGACGTTGCTTGCGATGGCGACAAAGATCGCGACCCCGGAGACGATCGACTGCCCGGCGAAGCCTCCGGTCCGCTCGAGCTGAAAAAACACCGCCAGTACGAGCAGCAGCGAGAGAACCTGTTTCACGACCTCGAACCGGCGCAGGATCTCGCCGAAGACGTCCCCGGCCACGTCGCGCGAGGGAATGCGCGCAAAGAGGACCGGAGCCGCCAGGACGACGAGAAGCGTCCCGCCCACCCAGAGAGCGAGGCAGAAGCGGATGACCTCTCCCGCCAGTAGGAGCACGGCCGCGCAGTCTATCTCCCGGAAGCGGGCGGACTGAGACGGTACACGATCCCGCCTCCGTCCCCCTCTGCGGTTGGGAACAAAGTCGAAGGAAAGCTGCTCGCCCAGGAGCGAAGGACTTCCGATCTTGGCCCCGCGGCCAGGACGAGCCACGCGGGACGAGTTCGGTCCCAAGCCGCCATCAGGCGAACAAGATCACCATCGAGGTTCACGATCTCCCGCTGGCCCGCTCTCGGGCAGCAAAGCCATTCCGGACCGACGATGTAGTAACCGAGGCAAAGCTGCGTGTATTGGTTCTCGACGAAGAGCCGCTCCGAGAAGGGTGTCTGCGCGAGGAATCGCGCCATCGGCCGCCAGTCAGATCTGCCTTGCCGGAAATAGAGGGAGAGCGAATGCAGGGCGACAGAGAGAAAAAGGGCCACCAGCGCCAGGCGAACACCTAACCACATTCGCGATTTCAAGATCCAGCCGAAGGCGACGGCCCCGAGCGCCGTCAGCCCCAATCCGGCGGGTAGCCAGTGAAAGATCGAGTCGTAGGTTGGATGTCGATGTTCCAGAAACTCGAGAAAGGCCAATCCCCCGATTCCCCAGATGATCAGGAATCGCAGACGAGGCCTCCGGACGGCGATGACCAGCCCTCCAACGAGAAGCGCCGCGAAAAAAAGGTCTGCATAACTCCAAGGATGGGCGTCGCGCGGCGCGAAACCAAAATACGAAACGAACCGTCCAATCCGACGAGCGGACCAGGATGGAGCCGTGCTCATGGCCGGTTGGTGAAGCGCCTTCAGAAAAACAGGAAGCCAGGGAAGATACCCGACAGCAACGGCCCCGATGAAAAGAGGACTCCGGGCCAGGAACTTGCGCGCCCGCGAGCGTCGCGTCAGGTCTCCATCGAAGGCATCCTCGATGAGAAGGGCTGTCGCGGCAATCGCGAGAACCACGCCTGCCAGATAAAGCGTGTACAGCGTGGCAAGACAGCACAGGTAGAACAGCAATAAGTCTTTCTTACGCGCACCAGCGAGATAGGCCTCCAGAGTAAGCAGCGCGCAACAGAGCAGAAAGAGTCCCAGTGCGTACGGCCGAACCTCTTGCGAGTACCGGACGTGGTACGGCGCAAGGGCGAGCAAGAGAGCGGCCGACAGACCCACCGCCTCTCCCCCGCGGCGTCTGACGAGCGACCCGAAGGCGCAGACACAACCTGTTCCCCAGAGGATCCCGGGCAGACGGCGAACCCAGTCGGCGGGATCGAGGCCCTCGAAGAGCTTCCGGATCACGTAATCGAGAGGCGCATGCAGGGCTTGCCAGCGCAGAGACCGCCAGAGCCCCAACCAGGTGTCCCGTATCGTGAACGTCTCCAAGATCTCGTCGAGCCAGTAAGACGAGCGGTCCAACCACGGAAGGCGCACGAGGATCGCGCCGACTGCGATCCCGAGGCAGATAGAAATGCCAACAAAGCGGGAACGTATGGGGCGGGGGCCCGATGGCGAGACGCTCGACATTCCTGGATTATCAACGAGTAAGATGAAAGGCATGGATCCCGAGCTCTCATCGGCTCTCGACGATCTGATCCTGGGCCGCGGAGTGGCGCGCGGCCGGCACTCGATGCGATTCCGGGATCGAATCGTGCGGGCGGAGCTCGAAGAGCGGCTGGCCGCCAACGGATTTCGCCCGATGACCGTGTCCGAAACACAGATTGAGCCGGGAGAGAAAGTCCCCGCTTTCTACCTGCACGACGAGGTCGCCGATTTCGGATACATCCGTTGGGAGATCTTCACGCCGAGGAGCCGCCGCAAGCTCTTCGCATCCGAGGTTCGGCGGGCCGACAACGACGAGTGGGCCGTGCAACTGAATCTCGCCTCTCAGGAAAAGGTCTGGGCCTCTCCGGAGCGTAAGGAAAAGCACGACGTGGACACCGTTGTGGCGGTGCATCCGTGATGTGCCGGGCGCTCGGCGCGAGGCGATGGGCGCTGGGCGAACCCGGGCCCGTTCTTTCCAGCGCCTAGCACCGAGCGCCCAGCGCCCCCATAAGATCAACGATGTCTTCTCCTCTCATCAAGACACTTCCGGTAGGACCTTTGCAGTGCAACTGCTCCATCCTGGTCGACGAAGCGACCCGCGAGGCAATCGTGATCGATCCGGGAGACGAGCCGGATCGGATCCTGATGGCTCTCGCACAGCTCAAGGCGCGGGCGATCGCGCTCCTGCATACACACGCCCACTTCGACCACATCGGCGCAACCGGCGGGGTCGCCCGCGTGACGCAGGCCCGAATTCGACTGCATGCCGCCGACCGTCCGCTCTACGATGCGCTGCCGGAACAGGCCGCGGTCTTCGGGTTCACGGCGGAACCGCCGCCGCCGCCCGATGAGCCGGTGACAGACGGCGAAGAAATCCGATTCGGCTCGGTCCGCGTGCGCGCCATCCACACTCCGGGTCACACTCCAGGCTCGACCTGTTACTTGCTGGAGGGGGAAAAGCCGATTCTCTTCTCGGGCGACACGCTCTTTCGGCGTTCCATCGGGAGGACGGACCTCTGGGGAGGAGACACGGCCCAGATCCTGGAATCGATCCGGCAGAAGCTTTTCTCGCTCGATCCCGAGACTCCGGTCGTCTGCGGCCATGGGCCGGGGACGACGATCGGGGAGGAGCGCCGCTCCAATCCCTTTGTGCAGGCGTGAGTTTTCAGTTATCAGTTTTCAGTTTTCAGTTTCTTGCCTTGGAACTGATCACTGAGAACTGAGAACTGACAACTCGTATAATCGGAATCATGGCACTCTCACTCGAAGAAAAGTCGAAGCTGGTGTCGTCCTTCTGGAACGACCTCCCTTCCCCCTGCCCGAAGCACGACGTGCCGATGCGATCGTTCTTCGTCGACCGTGTGTACAAGCCGCAAGTCGTCATGGTCTGTCCCAAGGGAGAGCTGTTCCGTTTCGACCAGAAACCCAAGCAGATCGAGTTCTCCCGCGGTCACCTGAAAACGATGGTCCTGGATGCGCAGGAGAGAGAATTTCCCGGCTGTCCTCAGGACTTCACCCCGCTGGTCGTCTACCGGACTCCCGCGGTTTTTCTGCCCGTGGGCTGGGATTACCTGTTCGTCTGTCCGACCTGCCTTTCCTACGGTCGGTGGTGCGACACGGGTCGCCCGGAGGAAGACGTCAAAGCGGCCCCGATCCAGAAGAAAGAGGCTCCAGCCTTTCATGACGAGACCATTCCGCTGCCCAAGCGCATGGAAATGGCCAAGGACGGAGACTTGAAGACCAAGCTCTACGCGGCGATGGCCCAGACGGATTGCACTGCCTGCGGGTACGACTGCGAGGGCTACGCCGCCGCCATCGCAGCGGGCACCGAGAAAGATCCGAATCTCTGCGTGCCCGGCAAGGAAGAGACCCTGAAAATGCTCAAGGATCTTCTGAAGGGAACGGGCCTGCCTGCTGCGAACAACTAACCAGTTGTCAGTTATCAGTTATCAGTGATCAGTGATCAGTTCTGAGCCCACGCAAACTGAGGACTGAAAACTGTGAACTGAAAACTCGGCACAGTTCTGAGCCCACGCAAACTGAGGACTGAAAACTGTGAACTGAAAACTCGGCACAGTTCTGGGCCCCGGCAAACTGAGGACTGAAAACTGTGAACTGAAAACTCGGCACAGTTCTGGGCCCCGGCAAACTGAGAACTGAAAACTGTGAACTGAAAACTCGTCAGCCCTCCACCGGCTGCGGCATGGACTCGTCGAAGAGGTCGTCCACCTTGAGAGCCTCGGCCCCCTTGGGTTTCGGGAGCGAAAAGGTAAACCGGCTGCCCCTGCCGGGACTCTCCGCCCAGATCGTCCCGCCGTGCAGCTCCACGAGCGATCGCGCGAGCGCGAGCCCGATCCCCATGCCGGGATGCCGCCGGGTGGCCGACCCGTCGACCTGGCGAAACCGCTCGAAGATGTGAGGAAGCTCGCTCTCTGGAATTCCGATCCCATCGTCCTCGACGCTGATCAGGTAGCGCTCCGGTTCCCGATCCACGCGAAGGATGACCCGGCCGTGACGCGACGTGAATTTGATCGCGTTGGCGAGCAGGTTCCACAGGATCTGTTGCAGCCGCAGCGGATCGGCTCGCACGCTCGTCATGTTCTCGGGCAAGGGCGCCTGGATGAGCACGACGCCGCGCGCCTCCGCCATCAGCCGGACGGTGTCCAGCGAGCGGGCGAGGACGTCGGGCAACGAAACCGGCCGCAGCTCGAGCGCGAGGGCGCCCCGATCCATCCGGGCCAGGTCGAGCAAGTCGTCGATCAAGGCGAGCAGGACCCGCGCCGACTGCCGGACCTGCTTGAACCCGCGAGCCACGGTGGCCTCGTCGATGTCTCCTTCCTCGAGCAGATCCGTCCAGCCGACGATCGAAGTCAGCGGCGTGCGCAGCTCGTGGTTCACGTTTTGGAGGAAGTGATCCTTCAGGCGGCTGGCGCGCCGCAGCTCCTCGACCGTTCCGGTCAGCATGGCGTAGAGCCGGGCGTTGGAGATCAAGAGCGACGACGCGTCCGCGAGTGACGTCATCGCGTCGACTTCCTCGTGGCCAAAGCCTCCGGGACGGTTGGTCGCGATGACGACCCCGAGGGACTTTTCCTCCGTCTTGACGGGGCAGAAAATCGCGCTGTCCGCCTCCACCAGCGTGCGGAGCTTGCGATTCACGTAGGGATCGTGACCGAGGTCATTGGAGACGTAGACCTCGCCCGTCTTGAAAACCATGCTCGCGATCGATGGGGTCTCCACTGAAATCCGGAGCTGCCCGGCGAGCTCCTCGGACAGGTTCCAGCCCGGCCACGCGGCCTCGAGTCGGTTGGTGTCCGGGTCATACAGGTAGAACCAGACGCGCTCGGCGCGGGTGAAGGCGGCGATCGCCTCGCTCGATCGGGCGAGGATCTCCTGGAAGTCCGTGACGCGGTAGGCCGTCCGCAAGAGGGAGTGGAGGCGGCGAAGAGTCTCGACGCGCCTTTCCACGCGGCGGCCCATCCGATCGATGGCTGTCGCGAGCCGGCCGAACTCGTCCCGCTTGCTCACTCCGGAGATTTCCGCCGAGCGCCCCTGGCCGATCGCTTCCGCGGCGTCCACCAGCTCCTTGACCGGGGCCGTGATTCGGCGGGAGACGATCACAATGACCGCCAACACGGCCAGCAGAAGGTAGAGGAAGACGAGAAGCAGGTAGCGCTCGAGATCCGAGAAGAGACGGGGAGGAATGTCCTGCTCTGCGTCCGAGCTCAGACGAGCCACAGCCGCCGGCGAGAGCCCCTCCACGAAGACCCATCCGGGTGATCGGACGCGAGCCGATGCAAGACGGCACGTTCGCCCGCCCAGCGTGTAGTCACCGATCGTCGCGGGGGCGGAGAAAATGCGCTCAGCCAGGCGCCGACGCTCCGGGTTGGTCGAGTCCGCGAGCCCTTCCGCGGCGACTCCGCGCCAGTGCAGCAGCTCGGCCATGTGCGGGGTCATCAGGAGCACCCGGCCGCCGGAGTCGACGGCAAACCACAAGTCCCCGACCGGCTTGCCCGGGTCGAGCGACTCCGCGACGTAACGGCGGGCATCGACGTCCATCGAAACCGCGGCGATGAGCGATCCGTCCGGATCTCTCACCGGCACGAAGAGCGTCGCGACCCGCGGCTCGCTCGTCATCCGATGGCCGCCCCAGCCGGTCGTCCAGATCGCCTCGTCGCCGGCCATCGGCCTCGTCGAGGGAAACCGCGCGTTGCGGTTGAAGACGAATCGATCCAGCTCTCCGTCGGATTGACGGATCGCGTCGTGGATATCCATCCAGGGAGCGGCCCTCATCGCGCCCGAGGGCGTCCAGATGCTCAGGCTTTTGATCGCTCTGCGGCGGGCGCGCAACTCGTTCATCAGCGGGGCAACCGATCGCAGCCGCAGATAGTCCTCGCGCGCCTTCGGGTCTCCGGCGGAGTCCGGCCGGAGAAACCCGACGGTGTCGTCCTCGGGATGCGTGTTCCAGACGTGACCGTGCTCGTCTTTGGTGATCGGGACTTCTGAGACATCCAGAGGAGCGGTCAGCGCGAGCCCGACCGCGCTGCCGAGCGCCCACGCGGCCTCCTCGGCCGCGGCGGCGCGCCGCTCGATCCATTCGGCCCGAAAGCTCGTGTCCTGCTGCAGCTGGAGCGAGGACTGAACTCGCCGGACGACGCCAAACTGTTCGAGAGAGCTGTCGCGCAGATCCCGGACGCGCCCCTCGAGGAGGAAAACGAGGATCGTTCCCGGTATCAGGAAGGCGAGGAAAAGCCCGAAGAGGAGCCGAGCGGCAAAGCTCCGGCGGGGATCGAGCCAGATCTTCAACCGCGGCAGGAGCTTCATGCCGTTTCGAGGGTGGCTTCAAGCCAGAGTTGCATGGAAAACGAACTATTGTAGCGCAACGAGTTATCAGTTCTCAGTTATCAGTTATCAGTTCTGAGCACGGAGCCGGTTCTGCAGGATATGTCAGAGCTGACATACGGGCCGGAGAACTGAAAACTGAAAACTATGAACTGAAAACTATTCGTATCTCAAAGCGTCGATCGGATCGAGCCTCGAGGCCTTTTGGGCCGGATAGAAGCCGAAAAAGATGCCGATGGCCGCCGAAAACACGAACGCGAGCACGACCGCCGCGGGTGAGAGGACGATCGGCCACTGGGCCTTCCATGCCAGCAATCGCGACGAACCGATGCCAAGCGCGATTCCGATGGCGCCCCCGGCCACGGAAAGGGTCAGGGCTTCGATCAGGAACTGCGTCAGGATGTCGCGGCCCTTCGCTCCGATCGCCATCCGGATCCCGATCTCGCGCGTGCGCTCCGTGACCGACACGAGCATGATGTTCATGATTCCGATGCCTCCGACCAGAAGCGAGATCGACGCTGCCGAGGCGAGGAGAAGCGAGAGCGTGTGCGAAGCCTGGTCCTGCGCCTGGGCGATCTCCTGCTGCGAACGGATCATGAAGTCCGAGTCCTGGCCCGCCTGAATCCGATGCCGCTGCCGCAGCAGCGCCTCGATCTCCACCTGCGCCTGGTCGACCGCCTGGCGGGACACGGCGGAGACGGTGAACATGTCGATCTTGGTCGAGCGCTTGAGCAGCTTCATGACGGTCGTGTAGGGCGCGACCACCGTGTCGTCCTGGTCCTGCCCCATCGTGTTGCCGCCCTTGGTCTCGAGCACCCCGATGACCCGGAAAGGGAAGTTCTTGATGCGAACCATTTGGCCGACCGGGTTCTGGTCGCCGAAGAGGGAATTGGCGACGGTGGCCCCGAGCACGCAGACTTTGGCTGCCGACCGCACCTCCGAGTCCCCGAAGAAGTTTCCTTTGTCGACGTTCCAGGTGCGGACGAATGGCCATTCGACGCCGACCCCCTGAATGGAAGTGCCCCAGTTCGAGTTTCCGAAGACGACCTGCGCGCCCGAGCGCACCATGGGGGAGACATAAGCGACCGAAGGGCATTCCGCCTTGACCGCCGTCACGTCGTCGTCGGTGATCGTGGACTGTCCGGTGAAGATGCGAGCCCCCGACTGCGTCGCGACGCCCGGAAAGACCATCAGGAAGTTCGTCCCGAGAGAAGAGATCTGCGCCTGGATGGCCGCCTGCGAGCCCTGGCCGACTCCGATCATGGCGATCACGCAGGCCACGCCGATGATGATGCCGAGAGCGGTCAGCGTCGAGCGCAGCTTGTTGCGCGCGATCGCTTTCAAACCGACTTTCAGAATGGTGAGGAACTTCAGCATGGTTCTCCCGAGTTTTCAGTTCACAGTTTTCACTTCTCAGTTCTCAGTTCTGATTCGGATCTATCGGAAACTGACAACTGACAACTGATAACTGACAACTCCCATCAGGCTCGCCCTTCGGCTTTTCGACGCCGTGCCACCGGATGGTCCTCCACGACTTTGCCGTCACGGAAACTCACCACTCGTTTGGCGTACTCGCTGATGTCCTGTTCGTGTGTGATCAGGACCACCGTCTTTCCCTCGTCGTTCAACGCCTGAAAGACCGCCATGACCTCTTCCGAGGTCTTCGTGTCGAGGTTGCCGGTGGGCTCGTCCGCCAGAATCATCTTCGGGTCGTTGATCAAGGCCCGGGCGATTGCGACGCGCTGCTGCTGCCCGCCGGAAAGTTGGGACGGCATGTGATCCTCCCGCCCCGCCAGTCCGACGATCTCGAGGCAATGGCGCGCTTTTTCCACGCGATGCTTCGCCGTGTGCCCGTTGGCCGAGTAGATCAGCGGGAGCTCCACGTTTTCGAGCGCCGAGGTCCGCGCCAGCAGGTTGAAGGACTGGAACACGAATCCGATCTTCTGGTTTCGAATGTCCGCCCGGTCGTCGCGGTCGAGCTCCGACACGTCGTGGCCGTCCAGGAAGTAGCGGCCGGCAGTGGGACGGTCGAGACACCCGACGATGTTCATGAACGTGCTCTTGCCCGATCCGGACGGACCCATCACGGCCACAAACTCTCCCTCGTCGATGACGAGAGAAATACCGTCGAGCGCGCGGACCTCGACCTCCCCCATCTGGTAGACGCGGGTCAGGTCTTCGATCCGGATGACTTCTTTGCCCATGCCCCTACGACCGCATTAGAAGCCCCGCCGCTGGCCTCCCGGCGGAGCGCCGGCCGTGGTGGCCTTCGCCGTGGCGAGACCGATGACGACGGGGTCGCCGAGCTTGATGTCGCCCGACACGACCTCGGTGTTGCGCCCGTCGGAAATGCCGGTGCGAATCTGGACGGGTTTGAGGTCCCCGTTGGCCGCGAGCAGGTAGACATTGGATTGTGTGCGCCTCGTCCCGCTGAACTTTCCACCGCCGGGTCCTCCTCCTCCGGGGCCGCCTCCCCCGCGAGTCTGATTGAACTGCCGCGTCGCCGCGCCCGGAGCACCGCCAGCGCCGCCGGGAGCGCCGCTCGGAGCGGACCCGCCCTGCGCGCCTGCCCCCGGTGCCATCTTCGCCGCGCGATCCTCCGCGGAGGACGCCACCTTCTCTTCGGGCTTGAAGCGCAGCGCCGCGTTGGGAACGCGCAGGACGTCTCGCACCGTGGCGACGTCGATCGTGACGTTGGCCGTCATCGTCGGGCGCAGCAACAGGTCCGGATTGGAAACCTCGACGATCACCGGATAGGTCACGACGTTCTGATTCACCGTCGCGTTCAATCGGATCTGCGACACCGATCCGCGGAAGTCCCGGTCCGAGTAGGCGTCGACGGTAAACCGGACCGGCTCCCCGACCTTGATCTGGCCGATGTCGGATTCCGAGACGTCCGCGGCGACCTGCATCTTGGTCAGGTCCTGCGCGATGGTAAAGAGCGTGGGCGCCTGGAATGACGCGGCGACCGTCTGGCCCACGTCGAACTGGCGGGCCACCACGATCCCGTCGATGGGCGAAGTGATCTTGGTGTACTTCAGATTCGTCTCCGCCTGCGAGAGACCCGCCTTGGCCTGGTCCACCTGCGCCTTGGCAGCGTCGAAAGCCGCTTTGGCCCCGTCGTAGTCGGATTGGGCCGCGAGCCCTTCGTCGAGAAGCCGCTTCTGGCGGTTGAAGGTGATCTCGGAGTTGCGCGTGTCCACGACCGCCTTGGTCACGGTCGCCCGCTGCTGCTCTACTTGAGCCTGGAAAGGCGTGGGGTCCAGCTCGGCGAGCAGGTCTCCCTTCTTGACCTTGCTGTTGAAGTCCGCGTGGAGCTTGGAGATGATCCCGGAGACCTGGCTTCCGACCTGAACGGTCGTGACCGCCGAGAGAGCGCCGCTCGCCGTGACCGTCTGCGTGATGTTGCCGCGATCGATCAGAGTCGTGCGGTACTTCGCCTCCGGCTTACGTCGCCCCGCAATCGCGAAGTAGAGGCCGACCGCCGCGACCGCCACGAGCACGATCCAGATCGCTTTCTTTCTCATCGACTCTGCATAACCTTTTGGTTCGACAGGTTCTTCCCCAGGCGGGGTCTCGGCCGTACGACGGCCGCGAGTAGGGAAAGATTACACGCAAAGGGAGTGCCCGCGGTGCGCGCCTGCCGCAGACACTTGTCTGACTACCGAAGGAGGGCGAACGCCCCTGCGCCAATCAGGGCCGACACCGGCAGCGTGACCACCCAGGCCAGCAGCATGTCCCGGACAGTGCGCCACCGGATGGTCTCGGCGCCGCGGTGAAGCCCGATCCCAATGATCGCGCCGGAGGAGACATGTGTGGTCGACACCGGCAGGGCGACCAGGGAGGCCGTGCCGACCAGCAGTGTCGTCACGAGGTTCGCCGCGAATCCTTCAGCGGGCGACATAGGCGTCACTTTGCGGGCGAGCGTCTCCGTCACGCGAAAGCCTGCGATCAGGCTTCCGGCGCCCATCGCGAGCGCGACGACGAGATAGAAAGGAACTCCGGAAACTCCAGCCGTCGCCGCGGCCACGATGCCGAGCGCGACGATCTTGGGTGTGTCGTTCAAGCCGCGAGCCAGGCTCGTCAGCGCGGAAGAGACCCAGTGAAGGGCGTCGACCGCGGAAAGGCGGGCGGCCACCGTGGGGGAAGACGCGCACTCCGCCTCCGTCGCGACGACCGTCTCGGTCGTCGTGCTCATGGCGATCATCGCTCCCGAAGCTGGCATCGCGACGACGACGCGTCGTTCCAGGCAAAGACAGTACGCCTCGAACCGAGCCGTCGCGCGGGCGAGCAGCGGAAACACGGCGGAGACGAGGAGCACGGAGATGACCGGCGAGAGGGCGAGCGGGAGGGCCACCTTTTGCGCGAAGGTTCCCCAATGCAGGGACTCCGCACCCTGGGCCACGATCCCTGCGCCGGCCAACGCTCCCGCGATGGAGTGGGTCGTCGAAACGGGCAGACCCGTTCGCGAGGCGAAGAGGATCCAGGCGATCGCTCCGATCGCAACAGCGGTCAGGAAGGCGGACCCGCTCGCGGGTCGGTCGAGAAACCCCTTGCCCGAGAAGGTCGCCACCAGGCCTTGAGAGGCAAATGCCGCGACGATGCCGCCGGCCACAGTCCAGAAAGTTCCCCAGATCACCGCGGCTCGGAAGTTGGAGACGCCGCTTCCCACGAGCGTCGCAATCCCCTTGGAGATGTCGTTGGACCCGTTGGCCCAGGCCAGCAGGGCAGCCAACAGGGTCAGAATGAGAAACGGAATCACGCCCGGTCTCCTCTCAAAGAGCGTCTCAGCAGCATCCGGTCGACGGATCACAAGCGGAGCCGGGCGCAGTCGCGGAGCCAGCCACCGAAAAGTCTGCGTTTCCCTCCGGCTCGAGCACGTGGAACGACCCGGCGTAAGGAGCGTGTGAGAGCTTCGCCGCCGTATCGGTGCAGACCTCGACGTCGAGCCCGCGCGGGAACGTGTGCCCCTCCTCGTCCAGGAAAGCCTTTGCCGGGCCGAGATACCGCGCGCGCTGGCCGCGAAAGACGCATCCCGCCGTCTTCTCGAATTTCCAACCGCGGACCGTCACGGAGTAGAACGGATGTCCCTCGATCGACTTCCAGTAGACCTTCTTCAGGATCTCGACGCCGTAGAACCCCGCCCTCTCCAGCGCCGCCACGAACCCTTCTTCGGTCAGCGCCCCCACGGTGCACTCCCCCCAGAGCTCGGAGTTCGTCTTCAAATGCGGCGGCACTTCCCGCTCGCTGACAATGTCGGCGATTACGGCCCGGCCGTGATCCTTCAACACGCGCCAGATCTCGGAGAAGACCTTCCCCTTGTCCGGGGAAAGATTCACGACGCAGTTCGAGGTGACGGCGTCCACGCTCTTGTCTTCGACCGGAATCGACTCCAGGAAGCCCTTCCGGAACTCGACCGCGTCGTAGCCGAGGTTCGCGGCGACGATCGGTTTGTTCTCGGCCGCCACCGCCAGCATCGGATCGGTCATGTCGACGCCGATCGCGCGCCCCTCCGGCCCGACCCTCTTGGCCGCGATGAAGACGTCGATCCCGGCGCCCGAGCCCAGGTCCAGAAAGGTTTCGCCCGCGCTCACCGCAGCCGCGGCGACAGGCGAGCCGCATCCGTAGAAGCGATCGATGACGGCGCGCGGGATGTGATCGATCTCGGCCTCGTCGAATTTCGTCGGGCAGCACAATTCCGCCTGCGGCGTCTCAGCCGCCTTTCCGTAGTAGGCGCGCACGAGTGCCCGGGGCTTGTCGACGTCGAAGGAGAGGACGCAGTTGGAGTGCAGCGTCAGTACCGGCATCTCGGCCGCTGCGCCGTCGGCCAGACCGCAGGCGATCGAACCGTCCCCCATCGCGTGGAAGAGGGCCGGCGGATCGTAGCCGCTCCGGCGGTTGAGCGCGGCGCGCTTCTCCTGCGCCGTCTCCCGCATCGCGCGCTGCGCCAGAGCGACGGCGATGGGATAGTAGGGATCGGGCGCGGTGAAATCCCCTTCGCCGTCGTCTCCGGCAGAGAAGACGTAGGCGTGTTCGATATCGCCGCCCCCGGTCAGGAAGCGGAAGGGATCGGCCAGAGCCTGAGCGCGGCGGGCGAGCGTGGCCGAGCGGAAGCGCTCGAGCACGGGGCTCTTTTCGAAGATGGCGGAGAGAGGCAGATCCGGCACGCGCCCGCAGGCGAGCGGGCGGTGATCGGCGAGTGCCGCCGACGGATAGACGGTCCCGTCCGCGTAGACGCAGAGAGAGTCCCAGCCCGCGTTGCCGAGGTCGTATTTGATCCCCGGCGGACCGTTCACGCGCCGCCGGGCCGCTTCGAGATTGTCCAGAGGAATCCCGCGGCGCGCGGCCTCGTCCGCCGTCTCCTGGACGGCGATCAACACCTCAGCCGTCTCGGGGAAGAATCCGTTATCCGAGACTTTCGCGCGTCCCCGCTTGTGCGACCACATCAGGTGCTGCGAGGACGCGCCTCGCTCGGCGGCAAGGCGTGTGAGCTGCGTGAGCTCCCGCAGATTTTGCACGGTGACGACCGTCGTCAGAGAGACCTCGAAGCCCAGATCGGCGAGCACCTGTAAGCCGTCGAGCGCCCGCTCGAACGTGCCGGCGCCGCGGATCGGATCGTTCGTCTCCGGCCGGCCGCCGTCCACCGAGACCTGAAACTTCACGAGCTCGCGGGAGAGGCTGCTCAACGCCGCCCCCCGCGATCCCCGAAAGAGCGTGGCGTTGGTCAGGAGGATCAGCTCGCGCCCCCTCTCCTCGGTGATGCGTCGAATCAGCGCTTCCAGATCCGGCCGGAGAAAGGGCTCCCCGCCTGTCATGTAGAAGCGCTCGACGCCGAGCTCGCAGGCCTCGTCGATGATCCGCTCGAGCTCTTGCGTCGAAAGACCGGGCGATTCGCCCGGCCCCGAATTGACCAGACAGTGCGTACAGGCGAGATTGCAGGAGTTGTTCGTGTGCAGCCACAGCTCGCGCAGGCCCGCGGGGCGCGTGTGATGGAGGCGACCCTCGTACGCCG
>Ga0207684_10004102_pt1 | contig 13866 bp, 15 predicted proteins | sample KBSK5501metaG_FD_184342 | JGI IMG/M metagenome (GOLD analysis project Ga0207684, IMG submission 184342) | Corn, switchgrass and miscanthus rhizosphere microbial communities from Kellogg Biological Station, Michigan, USA - KBS K5-50-1 metaG... | ecosystem: Host-associated > Plants > Roots >...
ACGTCAGCATCGCGCCGGCCCACGAGAGGGAGGAAAAATAGTGCTCTTCAAGCAGCTGCGTCCTGCCGATGAACTGCCCTGCGGCGGCGGCAAGCAGTGCGACCGTGAAGCCCATGCCAACCATCAGATGCGGGGTGGGCAGCCTCTTGAAACCGCCGGCTCCGGAGGCCACCCACGCCAGAGCGATGACCGGGAGGACGAGCAGGTAGGTTGCGTAGGGTGCCCACGCCCAGCTGCTCGAGTGCCAAAGGGCTGTCTGGCCGGGGTGGGCGAGGTAGATGAGCGAGGCGATCGTGGGCAGGATGAAGTCGAACTGACCGAGGAGTATTCCCGAGGCTACGACCAGCACCACCGTCGTCGCCACCGACACTCCTACCGCGATGGCGATATCCCGTCGTAGGTGCTCGCGTGCGCGCGACCAGCGAAGGGCGACGTAAACGGCGGCGAAGCAGCCGCCGATCACCAGCGATGCGGCGAACGCCCACGCGGCCAGGGTGAGAAGGACGACCGCGGCCGCGGCCCACCGGATCTGATGTTTGGCCGACGGCATGGCGAGACACGCGAGCGCGCCGACGAGGTATGAGACCGAAGCGGAGTCCGGATAATCCGTGCCCCAGGCGGTGATGATGACCGGGCAGGTCATGACCAGGAGCGCTGCCGTGAGCCCGGCGGCGGCGCCCGACAGACGCCGCATCAGGAGGTATGCGGGTCCTATCGCGACGACAGCTAGGACGTACCGGAACACGATGAAGCCACCGAGTGGTCCGAACAGCAGATAGCTGATGCGGGCCGGCACCAGGAAACCCACCCGCGCGCCTTCGCGCAACCTGGCGGTGGGAGTAAAGAGGTCTGTGTATCGCTCGAAAATGTCACGCGGGTCGACGATGAAGGTCGTGTGCATAGCCGGATCGTTGATGTCGGGAAAGGGCATGAGACGAAGCCGCAGGACATAGAACGCAATCACGGGCAGCGCTGCAACGACCAGGCCCTCTGCGATCAGGCGGACCGCCCGCACGGCTGCAGGGCTCGCGAAAACCAACGTGAGGGACGGTGACGCCCTACGAGGCGAGCTGACCGGGCCGGACACGGCGAGAGTGTATCGGGCGACCGCGTAATCGCCGGGCGTATCGACTCGGCGTCAAGTCTGGTGCGCCCAACCTAGGCGCGCCACGCGGGACCGGACATGAGTCTTTCGGCCCGCTAACCCCGGGTCAGCGACCTTCAGCCGCCAGGCACCGCTTTGGCGCGCTCGATGTACTTGCCAGGGTCCATATCGAAGGTCTCCTTGCAGCCGGATGAGCAGAAGTAGTAGGTCTCGCCTTTCTGAAACGAGCGATGTTCCGCACCGTCGGGGTCGACGCTCATCCCGCACACGCGGTCTTGCACCGCGGTCGCTTCTGCCTGCGGACGGTGCGCGTGAGCTCGCAGCATCTCGAGGCCGCCTGTCGTCACGAAGCGCCAGCCCATGACCGCCATCAGGACCAGGAAGCCGATGTCGAGGAAGCTCGTGTAGTTCCAGGCCGGCCGGGTTTCAAAGACGGTGACGTGGTGATTGGTTGGAGCCAGCCCGAGGAGCTGAAACGCCCCGCCGATCAAGAACCCGGCGAGCGCCATGGCGCCGTACGAGACCAGGAACAGATACAGCGCGGTCCGGCCGCCGTAGTACTTCCGATAGATGTTCAGGATGGGCAGGATGATCAGGTCGGCGAAGATGAAGCTGATCACGCCGCCGAAGCTGATGCCGCCGTTCCAGAGCACGACCGCCAGGGGTACGTTCCCTACCGAGCAGACGAAGCTCAGCATCGAGATTATCGGGCCGACCAGGGGTCCCCAGAACTCGTTGAGCGTCGGGTGGTTGGTCAGGAAGAACGCCTGCCACCAGCTGTTGGGCACCCACGCCGCAAGTGCGCCTGCGATGAGGAAGCCCAGTCCCAGGTCGACATACAGGGCGTTCAGGTCCATGTAGAAGGCATGCGAGATGGCGGTGAACGCTCGCCGCGAGAAGACCCGTGAAAGAAAGGGTCCATCGGTGATGGATATGTCCATCTCGCCGTGGGCCTCGTGCGTCGAGCCGAAAACTCTGCGCTCGGCCTGGCGCCTCGCCCCCTCGACCATCCGCTGCCGCAGCGTCACCTTGAAGAGGATCCAGAGGATCACCGCCATGAGGAGGCCGCCCGCGAACTCGGCGGCGACGAACTGCCAGCCGAGAAGGATGAGCAGGACAAGGCCCAGCTCAAAGACCAGGTTGGTCGACGCGAACTCGAAGATGATCGCGTTGACGAAGCTGGCCCCTCTGCGGAAGAGCGCCCTCGCCACCGCCACGGCTGCGTACGAGCAGGACGAGCTCGCGGCGCCGAGGCCGCACGCAAGGACGAAGCCCTTCAAGTCGGGCCTGCCCAGGGCGCTCGCCACCGCCCGCTTGGAAACGACCGTCTGGATCATTGCCGAGAGCAGGAAGCCGAAGGCGAGCGGCCAGAGGACCTCCCAGATCATGAAGAACGAGATCTGCAGCGCGTGCAGGATCGCGTTGACGACGAACAATCCGAGCTAGCTCCGCACCAACCGCTCGACCGCGTCGTTGAGCTCTCGGACCTTCTCGCTTCCGCCGCCCGACCGGATCGCATCCATTACGCAGTGCTCGGTGTGGTCGGCGAGCAGCTGCAGCGCGACGCTTTCGAGCGCGGCCCTGGTCGCGTTGACCTGCGTGAGGACGTCGATGCAGTACCTGTCCTCCTCAACCATCTTCTGTATGCCGCGCACCTGGCCTTCGATGCGTCGGAGCCTTGCCTCGATCTTGTGCTTGTCCTTCGTATAACCTGGCATATGACCATCATACCCCCCACGGGTATAGTGATCCCAGTGGACAACCATCCCGAGACCGCGATCAGCTCTCCGCCGCAAGCGATTGGGCACGGTGGGCACGCCGGGATGGCGATGGACGCCGCCATGGTCCAGGACATGCGCAACCGCTTCCTGGTCGCAGCCGTGCTGTCGGCGCCGATCCTGCTGTGGTCATCGATCGGTCGCCAGGTCCTGCATTTCGGTGTTCCCGCCCCGTTCGGTCTGCGCGACGACGTCTTCCAGCTGATCCTGAGCCTGCCCGTGATCGGGTATTCGGCCTGGTTCTTCTTCAACGGAGCGGTGCGTGCCCTGCGGGCGCGGACGCTGGACATGAACGTCCTCGTCGGGGTCGCCATCGCGGCCGGCTGGAGCTACTCGGTCGTCATCACTTTCCGCGGGGGCGGAGACGTGTTCTACGAGGCGTCGACCGTGCTGAGTGCCTTTGTGCTCCTCGGCCATTGGCTCGAAATGCGAGCGCGAGGTGGCGCCAACGACGCTGTGCGCGCTCTCTTGAGTCTCGCCCCGCCGCAGGCGATCGTCATCAAAAACGCCGAGCAAGTCGAGGTGCTGACCTCTGAGGTACAGGTCGGCGACCTGCTTCTCATCAAGCCCGGCGGCAAGGTACCTGTAGACGCCGTGGTCGAAGAAGGGTCCGGCGAGGTCGACGAGTCGGTCGTGACTGGCGAGAGCCTACCCGTCTCGAAGGCGCCGGGCTCTGCCTTGATCGGCGGTTCGATCAACAAGAACGGAACCCTCCGAGCCCGTGCAACCAGGGTGGGCTCGGACACGGCTTTGGCCCAGATCGTGAAGCTCGTCCAGGCAGCCCAGAGCTCGAAAGCGCCCGGGCAGCAGCTTGCGGATCGGGCCGCCTTCTGGCTGGTGTTGGTGGCGCTGGTCGGCGGTACGCTGACGCTGGTCGCCTGGTTGCTCGCAGGCCGCGGTCTCAGCCAGGCCATCCTGTTCGCCATCAGCGTGGTCGTCATCACCTGTCCCGATGCTCTCGGGCTCGCGACACCGACCGCGGTCATGGTGGGAACCGGACTTGGCGCCAGGCGTGGAATCCTGTTCAAGAATGCGGCCGCAATCGAGGCGGCTGCGCGAGTCCAGGTCGTGGTCATGGACAAGACGGGAACCCTGACCAAGGGCGAACCTGAGGTCAGCGCGCTGCACGTGGATCGCCTGTCGGAGAAGGAAGTCCTGGCGCTGGCGGCGGCCGTCGAGAGAGACTCCGAGCATCCGCTGGCCGAGGCCATCGTTCGCCGCGCGGAACAGGCGAGTGCGACCCCACTCTCCGCGACCGACTTCGAGAACGTGCCGGGCCATGGCGCGCTCGCCACCGTCGACGGCCATCGCGTGGCGGTGGGAAACGCGAGGCTGATGGCGAGGGAGAAGATCGGCCTCGACGGCCTGGCAGGCAAGCGCGACGAGATGGCGACGGAGGGGCGAACCGTGGTCGTGGTTGCGGTCGACGGGCGCGCGTCGGCCGTGATCGGCATCAGCGACGCTCCCCGCCCCACCGCTAACGCGGCGGTTCAAGCACTCCAGGGGGAGGGCGTAGATGTCGTCATGCTGACAGGTGACAATCGGGCGACCGCCGAACGAATCGCGCGCGAGCTCGGCATCCGAGAGGTGCTGGCAGAGGTCCTCCCCGCCGACAAGGCAGGCAAGATCGCAGAGCTGCAGCGAGCGGGCAAGAAGGTGGCGATGGTCGGCGATGGCGTCAACGATGCCCCCGCGCTCGCTCAGGCCGACCTGGGCATCGCAATCGGCGCCGGCACGGACGTGGCGATCGAGACCGCCGCCGTCGTCCTGATGCGTTCCGATCCCGTCGACGTCGCCACCGCCATCACGATCGGGCGGGCAACGCTGCGCAAGATGCGGCAGAACCTCGGCTGGGCGGTGGGCTACAACGCGATCGCAATCCCCATCGCTGCCGGCATCTTCGAGCCCCGGTTCGGACTCGTCCTTCGACCCGAGATAGCCGCTCTCTCCATGTCGGGATCGAGCCTGTTGGTCGCGGTCAACGCACTGCTTCTTCGGCGGCAGAAGCTGCCGCCGGCTGGATGAAGCGCGTCGGCGGACGGCAGCTCCGCAATTCGCTTTTCCGTCCGATAGCTGGGCGGACTCCAAAGCCAGTGAGAATCGTTTCGAGGACGGGCAGCGCGTGGAGCACCTGCTTCGACCTGATCAGCAGGTCCCACAGGGGCTCGAACTTCTTCCATCCTCCGGCATAGGCCAGGTGCCGCAGGCGCTGCCTTAGCCCGCTCTTGGACGACGCTCCCCGCCAGATGGATCCCCATCGATAGAAATCCTGGTACGCCCGCCAGTAGCCGGCTTCCAACTCTTGCGCCGTGAGCCTCTGAGGCTTGAAGACCACGTGTCTTGTGTCGAACAAGTCCCAATCGTGGTGAAGCACACGATTGTCTGCGTCCATCCGCCGGTACAGCGCGGTGTCCGGGTAGGGCGTGAGAATGTGGTAGGTCGCCGTTTCGATGCCATGCTCGACGGCCCACTCCACGGTGCGATCGAAGACATCGGGACCGTCGTGATCCATCCCGAATACGAAGCTGCCGTTGACCATCACTCCGAGGTCGTGGAGCCGGCGGATCGCCTCCGAGTAATCGCGACCGATGTTCTGGTATTTCCTCTGGTCTTGCAGGTTGGCCGAGTTGACCGTCTCAAAACCGACGAAGAGGCTCCGCAGCCCTGATCGAACGGCCTTCTCCAGGACGGCAGGTTGCTCCAGCACCGACTTGACCGTGCCGGCTGCCTGCCAAAGGCGCCCCATTCCCGCCATCCCGTCGAACAGTGCCGCGGCAAAGTTCGGATTCCCAAAGAGATGATCGTCAAGGAAGTAGAGATGGCGGCCGGGTAATCGATCGATCTCGGCGAGCGCGCGATCCACCTGCATCGTGTAGAACTGCTTGCCTCCCTGAAAGAAGGCGACCTTGTAGCAAAAGTCGCAGACGTGAGGGCAGCCGCGAGAGACGACGATGGAGTTAGGTACCAGGTACAGGTTTCGTTTGATCAGGTCGCGCCGGATAGGCGGAAGCGCAGCCAACGTCCTCTCGCTCGAAACGTAACGTGCCATCGGCGCTCCCCGCCGCAGGTCATCGAGGAACTGAGGCCAGGTGTCCTCGCCAGGGCCCATGAAAATGTGATCGGTGTGTGCTGCGGCTTCGCTCGGGAGCGACGTGACATGCAGTCCGCCGAGCGCGACTCGAGCTCCTCGCCGGCGGTAGTGGTCGGCGATTTCGTACGAACGTCTCGCCGACGTGATGTAAACCTGGATCACGACGAGGTCGGGTTCGTCGTCCAGCTGAAGCTTTTCGACGTGCTCGTCACAAATCGAGACGTCATCGTCATCGCCCAGGTAGGCGGCAAGCGTGGCGAGGCCAAGCGGCGGGAAGAGTGAATATTTGATCGGTCGGAAGAACGGACTCGTGGCCTCGGTAAGGGCGGGCAGGATCATCTTGACTCTCATCGAGCCGGGCCCTTCCGCCAAGCCATGCTTCATCAACGGGCATCCCTGGTGAGGGGTTACTGGATGCCATCATGCTCACCGTGGCGAAGCTGATCTACTCGGCGATCACGTCGCTCGACGGTTATGTGGCGGACAGAAACGGCAACTTCGATTGGGCTGCACCGGACGAAGAAGTGCACACCCTCGTCAACGATCTCGAGCGGCTTGCCGGCACGTATCTCTACGGGCGGCGGATGTACGAGGTGATGGTCTTCTGGGAAACCGCGAACACTATGGCCGACCTGCCGCCTTTCGTACGAGACTTCGCGGAGATATGGCAGGCGGCCGACAAGATCGTGTACTCCAGAACATTGGAAACGGTATCCAGCGCCAGAACGCGGATCGAGCGAGAGTTCGACCCGCAAGCAGTCCGTCAGATGAAAGCGCGAGCGGGAACAGACATCACAGTGGGCGGTCCTGAACTCGCCGCGCACGCGATCAAGGCCGGGTTGGTCGACGAGTACCACCTGTTCATCACGCCCATCGTCGTGGGAGGCGGGAAGCCAGCCCTCCCCGACGATCTCCGCGTGAAGCTCGAGCTACTCGACGAACGCCGTTTCGCCGGCGGCGTGGTTCATCTCCACTACCGGACGAGGACTCTGTAGACGACGATCTGTCCATCGAACCGCGCCACGCCCGGGCAAAGCTCCGCGACTTCTCTTGATCGGATCCCGGTTAAAAGCTCGAGCAGCTGACTCGAAGACTCATCCGATCATCACATTTGAGTTAGACCGGGTGTGGCCGCGTGCCAGGTACCGCCGAACGCGTTGATGCCTTCGCCCTTGGAGTCGCCTTGAGCCTTGTCATTGGCGAACATGTAGAGCAGGTGGCCGTTGTAGGCGACCTGGCTACCGTTGCTGTTCTGGACGACGGTCAACGACCCTGACACTCCGGACGGGAGCACCGGTGTCCCGGTGGCCAGCAGTGGCGGCCAATGCGTGAGGCATGCAGCGCTGCACTTTGGCGCGGCGGCGACGTCGGATGTCAGGTAGTACAAGGTCATCCCGGCAGGCGTCGTCAGCACCTGCTCGGAGGTACCGGCGACACTAACCGTCGCGACAAGAACCGTGGGCGATGCGGCCGGGCTCGGTGACGATGCGGCGGAGGGCGAGCCCGAACTCCCGCACGCGGACAGGACTACCGCCGGCAGGGCTACCAAGCAGGTGACCAGTTCTCGGTTCAATCGGACAGGTCCCACTGAAACACCTCATGCAAAAGGTCCAAAAGCGGCCATCCCGTATACCGGAGCGAGTTACTCAGCCCGAATCCAGAGGACAGCCTTCGTGCGTGGGCGTGCTAGCAGTCGCTCACGTGGAACGGCGGGCTCGAATCGAGTAGCCGAGGGTGCCGAACTCGCGAGCGCTCTCCTCACCACGCGCACCTGCGAACGTATCGAGCGGGTTGGCCAGCTCGACGTCGACCAGCCCGGCGCCGCCGATCACCGTCTCCCATCCTGCGCACGGCAGGGCGCCAGCGATTCAACCTGTCCAGAGATCGATGTCACGGAGCGCTTCCTCAGGAACCGGGCGCTCGAGACAGATGTCCGCCACGGTCATACGCCCGCCAGGCCTGAGTACCCGGTAGATCTGCCGGTAAACGCCGATCTTGTCCGGGCAGAGGTTGATCACGCCATTCGAGATCACGACATCCGCCCAGCCATCTTCGACGGGCAATTCTTCGATCAGGCCCTCGCGAAACTCGACATTGTCCAGTCCCAGCCGGGCTGCCATCGAACGGCTGCGATCCAGCATCTCAGGAGTCATGTCGACTCCGATCACCTTTCCTTCGTTGCCCACCCAGAGCGCGGCCAGGAACGAATCCATGCCGGCCCCGGAGCCAAGATCGACAACCCTCTCACCAGGTTTTGGCCCGCCCCAATAGAAAGGATTACCTACGCCCGCAAAAGCTTCACAGGCGTAATCGGGAAGCTGATCGAGTGGCGCCAGCGGGTATCCGAGTCGAATCGCATGGGCGCGTCCAGTATGGAAGTGATACTCGGCCGTGGGATCTCCGGCGACTTCACGGTACTTCTCGCGCACCTCCTTGCGCAGCCTTTCCAGATCGACCACCTCGAGTATTTCAGCCATCTTCTTCCCCTAGTGATTGCCTGCCGGTGGATCTGCCTTGACCGCCGTCGCCATGAAGACCTCGCCGCGGTAGACGTACTGCTCGCCATCGCCACCGGACAGGCGAGCCCGAACCCGGCGCAAGCAAGCCTCCCGATCCTCGACCTCTAATGACTGAAGACGCAATCGCGAGGCGCTGCCGACCTGGTACTCGAAATGATCATCCGGTCGCCATCGGTGGTCAATCGACTCACTCCAAACCTTGATCGAGACGAAGCCTGCTTTCTCCAGCAGGGCCGTCATCTTCTGAGTGCTGTCGCAGCAAGCATGATTGTCGACGGCGGGCAGCTTGAAGATCTGGGCGCCCGCTGCTTGCAGCTCGTCATCCCAAATGGCGTTGGCCGGCGGCATGTTCTCCGGACCCCACGTAACCGTGCCGACCGCGCCTCCCGGTTTCAACACCCGGTTCACCTCCGCCAGGCATCGTTCCGGGTATGGCAGATGAAAGAGGACGAAGGCGACGACCGCGACCTCGAAACGGTTGGATGGCAGGGCCAGCTTCTGCACATCCATGAGTGCCAGAGCGCTCGGGTGCTTCTCTTGAGCCAGGCGAAGCATGCCGGGTGAACGATCGATGCCGACAATCGCGGCGCCTGGAGCCGCCCGCCGCAGCGCCGGCAACAACGCCCCTGCGCCGGTGCCGATGTCGACGACGCTCCTGGTGCCGCTGGAGAGAGGAAGACGGGCGACGAGACGCTCGCCGGCCGGCCGGATGATCGGACTCCACAACGCGTCATAGACCTCGGCGCGCTGCGTGTATCGGTCGGCCAGCATCGCCGTCTGGTCATCCGCCGTCGGCTCGCCCCGCTTCATCGATCCGCCGTCGGGACGCCGGCTCGGTCCGACTCGACACGATTCCCGGCGGCGACCCATTCCGGCAGGCCCTCGGTGAGTTGGCGCGCGGCGTAACCGTGTGCGCTCAGGGTACGGACCGCCTCTGGCGCGAACGCACAGAACGGGCCGCGGCAGTACGCGACGATCTCGCGGTCTTGCGGTAGTTCCCGCAGCCTCTGCTCCAGCTCATCGAGTGGAATCGAGACCGCACCGGCGATGTGGGCTGCTTGATATTCCTCGACAGGTCGGACATCGACCACGACCAGCGGCTCGCCGGCCCGCAGTCGGGCCAGGAGCTCATCACCGTTGATCGCTTCGAGGCCTTCCCGCGAACCTAAGTACGCCTCGACGAGGCCCTGCACGCCAGGCAGCCTTTCAGCCGCCAACGAGCGCAAGGCCACCCAGAACCGGTAGACGGCCGGCGAGGCCAGGCGGTACCGCACGCGCGTGCCGTCCCGAGTCGCGGACACCAGTCCCGCCTCCTTCAAGACCTGGAGGTGGCGGCTGGTGTTGGCGACTGACATGCCGACCTGGCGCGACAGCTCCTCGACGGTTCGCTCGCCGTTGGCCAGCACGTCGACGATCTCGACCCGCCGTCCGCTTGCCGCCGCCTGCGCGACCCGGGCGAACTGGTCGAAGAGCTCGACCTTCAACGCACGCTCAGTCATCGAGCGCCCATTATCGCCTCCCCAGGGTCCTCTGTCAAGAATTCAATTGATATCTTGACAATTTGAGAATGGCAGGAGAGAATGCCGGGCAACGAACTGCCTGGAGGTGATCGAGATGATCGAACAAACCGTTTCAACGAAGGATTCAGCTGACCGCCCGACGTCGCAACGGTTCCTGGAGCTGCTGGCCGCCCGCGACTTCGAACGCCTGGCTGCCAGCCTGGCCGCCGACGCCCGTGCCCGGTTCCTGCTCCCTCACGGTCTCGAGGAGTACGCGGGCAGAGACGCCATCGTTCGCCGCATGGCGAGCTGGTTCGGGTCGGCGTCCTTATTCGAGCTGAAGTCCTCGACCGAGGACGAGGTCGGGATGCGACACCGCCTCAGCTGGCGCTTCAACGTCGTACGGGACGGCGGCGCGCGCGAGGTGATCGAGCAGCTCGTTTACCTGGACCTCGGGCCTCACGGCATCGAGCAAATCGATCTTCTCTGCTCCGGCTTCCAGGTGGAGCCGGGCGCCGTGGCAGCCCCGACGCAGTTGTTCGACGCCGGCGACATGGGCTGCGCCGACGGCCTGGCCCAGGAGTTCCGGCGCCAGATCGCCAAGGTCGCGATCGGCGGGTCGCTGGAGGTCGTCGTCAGCGACCCGGCCGCCAAAGAGGATCTGCCTTCTCTGGCAAGGCTGCTCGGTCAGCGAATCACGTCCACCGAGGCACACGACGACGGGCGCCTCACCATCACTGTGGAGAGACAGAAATGAACGAGAAGCTCATCTTCAACTGCGTCTGGGGCCGTGAGGAGCCGGAGCGGGCAACGCTGCCCTTCGTTGCCGCCAACATCGCGGCCACGGCGGGACAGGAGGCCATCGTCCTCTGCACGATCGAAGCGGTGCGCCTGGGCTGCAAAGGCGGCAGCGAGGGCGTCGAGGCGACCGGGCTGCCGAAGCTCCGCGATGTCATGACTGAGTTCATCGCCAACCAGGGCAAGGTGTGGCTGTGCGGCGCCTGTGCCAAGCCGCGAGGCATCACCCAGGACCAGCTGGCAGACGGCGTGAGCATCGTCGGGGCCGCCAAGATAGTGGAGGAGGTCGTCGCGGGCGCCAAGACGGTCGCCTTCGCCTGAAGCTAACGACACCACAGGCGATCCGACTCGGCCTCCGCGCGAACTGGCGACAGTTCGCGCTCCTGGTGGCAATCAACGCGTTCGTCGGCGGGGTGGTGGGAGTCGAGCGCTCCACCCTGGCCCCGCTGGCCGGACACGATTTTCACCTGGCCAGTCGGGTCGCCATCCTGTCGTTCCTGATCAGCTTCGGCCTGGTCAAAGCCGCCAGCAACTTGATCGCGGGACGCCTTGCCGACCGATTGGGCCGTCGCCGGGTCTTGCTTGCAGGCTGGGTGGCAGCGCTGCCGGTTCCGTTGATCATCATCTTTGCGCCCTCGTGGGGCTGGGTGGTGTTCGCAAACGTGCTCCTGGGCATCAACCAGGGCCTGGCCTGGTCGATGACCGTGACCATGAAGATCGATATTGTCGGGCCGCGCCGCCGCGGGTTCGCGCTGGGCCTTAACGAGTCCTCCGGCTACCTCGCCGTGGCAGCGGCGGCGGCGATCGCCGGCTTCCTCGCGGCAAGCTACGGCATCCGACCCGCTCCCTACTGGTTCGCCGAGGGCCTCGCAGTGAGCGGCGTCCTGCTTTCTCTGTTCGCGCGCGAAACCACCGGGCATGTCGAGCTCGAATCCGTAGGAGCGGCGCCGATGCGATCGTTGCGCAGCCTGATCCTCGATGTCAGCTTTCGCGACCGGACGTTGTCCAGCGCGTGCCAGGCGGGAATGGTGAACAACGTCAACGACGGCGTGGCCTGGGCACTGCTGCCACTCTTCTTCGCTGCACACGGTCTCGGGCTCCGGGAGATCGGGCTGCTGGCGGCGATCTATCCGGCAGTCTGGGGGGCTGGACAATTGGGCACCGGTTGGATCAGCGACCATCTCGGTCGCAAGCGTTTGGTCGTGGCGGGAATGCTGCTCCAGTCGCTGGCGATTGCAGGCTTCGCCGCTCTTCCCGGCTTTGGGTGGTGGCTTGCGGAGAGCATCTTGCTGGGTGCAGGCACCGCCCTCGTCTACCCCACCCTGCTCGCCGTCATCGGCGATGTTTCGCGGATTCCCGACCGGGCGACATCCGTCGGGATCTATCGGCTCTGGCGCGACGCAGGCTATGCGGTCGGGGCGATCATCGCCGGCGTCATCGCCGATGCCGCCGGCTTCCCGGCGGCAATAGTCACTGTTGCCGCACTGACGGGGCTGTCGGGATTACTCGTTGCGATCCGGATGCGCGAGAGCATGCCGCCATCCCTCCACCATGGGAGTCGCCGAAAAACAGCGCTCTCGACATAGCTCCGCCCGACTGCAGCAGTAATTAGCTGATGGTGGCCGCCAGGTCTTGATAGACAGGGACGAGCGCGTCCCACCGCGCCTCCGTGTCGCCGCGCTGATGGCCAGCCAGGTAGGCAGCGAGATTTTCGGCGTGGATCTGCCACCCGACCCCGTAGAAGGCGATCTTGTCCACGGGCATGCCCCTGACTTCGATGACCAGCATGGTCTGGTCACCATCAGCGGTCAGCCTGAACTCGATGGCCTTGTCGTATGGCTCGGTCACTTCCTTCGTCATCACCATCAGCCGCCGTGGGGGCTCGCACGCTTCCACCCGGCCGGTGCCGTGCCAGCCTTCAGACTCGATGTCTAGGCGGAACTGTCCGCCGGGGCGGAGGTCGCCTTCAACCTCCCCAAACCAACGGACGAGACGTCGGGGATCGGTGAGCGCCGACCACAGATCGTCGAGGTCGGTCGCGTAGCGGTCTTCGATTCGCACGATGGCCTTGCCATCGGCTGATCGGAGGCTACCCAGGATGCGGTCGCCGCCACGTGCCTTGCTGGTCATCTTCTGCTCCTTTTCTCATGCTTTCCCCGAGCCACCTCGGTGTGCAGGGCGTCCAGCCGGTGCTCCCACAGGGCCCGATACCGGCCCAGCCACTCATCGACCTGGGCGAGCGGCTCGGGCCGAATACTGTAGACCCGGCGCTGCGCCTCCCGGCGGACCGTGACCAGCCCCGCCTCCCGAAGCACGCGGAGGTGCCGCGATACCCCGGGGCGAGCAATCGGTAGCACCGCCGCCAGCTCACCCGCGGTTGCCGGACCGCGCGTCAAGGTCTCCAGTGCCGTGCGCCGGCTCTCGTCCGCCAGTGCACGAAGAGTGGCTTCCACGGCATGAATGTACCAAGTTCGTTACGTAACCGTCAAGGTACATAAGCGGAAATGCCGCGAATTGGAATCAGTCCGGGTATTCGTCCTTTCGCCATGTGCGGGGTTCGGCGGGTTGGGCTTTCGGCGTTCGCTCGAGCAGGAAGCTGAAGTACGGCGCGACGAAGGGATCGGGCGCCGACACGGTGTAGGTGTGGTAGACGGTCCCGTTCTCGCGGGCGAAGGCGATCCAGCTCGGGTTCTCTCGCAGACCGTCCTTCAGCTCAGCCCCGATCTGCCGTGACCACTCCGCGAGCCAGTCGGGCGGGTTGTCGATCATCTCCTTGACCTCGGGAATCTGCTGCGCCTGTTCTTCGGTCAGCGCGAGGCCGAAGTCGAACGCGAAGTCGCTGTTGTAGGTGGAGACGTAGGGGAACTGCCAGCCCATCCGCTGCTTGTAGGCCGTCAGCCGCTCGATCGGCGCCCGCGAAAAACCGATCAGAGTCACGTCGCGGTGGCTCAGGTGAACGAGAGATCCGTCGAGCCCGTCGGCCAAGCTGGTGCAGCCGGGGCAGGCGCCAAGCGTGTAGTCGGGGCCGAACATGATGTTGTAGGCGAGCAGCTGTGAGCGCCCGTCGAAGAGCTCG
>Ga0207684_10004103_pt1 | contig 13866 bp, 11 predicted proteins | sample KBSK5501metaG_FD_184342 | JGI IMG/M metagenome (GOLD analysis project Ga0207684, IMG submission 184342) | Corn, switchgrass and miscanthus rhizosphere microbial communities from Kellogg Biological Station, Michigan, USA - KBS K5-50-1 metaG... | ecosystem: Host-associated > Plants > Roots >...
CGGGGCAGCCGGTCGCCCTCGGTCAGGCCGGGCGGCAGCGTCACGCCGCAGACCGAGCCGCCGCGCCGGTAGTCGGCGAGGGCCGAGCCCGCCAGGTAGCCGCGGGCCACGCACTCCACGGGGACCATGGCCAGCCGCCGGCACGCCATCGCCCGCCCGGCGAACTCGGCCGGCACCGGGGCATCAACCAGGTGATTGGGAACGACGTCGGCCAGCCGGTCGAACCACCACAGGGAAAGCTGCGTGAGGATCTTCCCCTTGTCGGGGATCTCGGTCTCCAGGACGTGGTCGAACGCCGAGATGCGGTCCGTGGCCACAAGCAGCAGCACGCCGTCGTCGGTCTCGTAGAGCTCGCGCACCTTGCCCGAGTACACGTGCTTGAGCGTGCTCATGTGAGCTGCTCCAGCCGCTCGAAGACGGCCCCGAGCCGCTCGACGTACCGCTCGGGGCGGCAGGCCTCGTCCAGCGTCGCCTCGTCGAGCAGCTGGCCGCGCTCCGCGGCGCGCTTCCTGAGCGTCTCGCGGAACGGCGTCCCGCTCTCGTGCGTGTCCATGGCGGCGGCCTGGACGATGGTGTAGGCGTCCTCGCGCGACATTCCCGCCGCGACCAGCTCGAGCAGCACCGCGGAGGTGTAGATCAGCCCGTGTGTGGCGTTCATGTTGGCGCGCATCCGCGCCGCGTCGACCTGCAGGCCGGTGACGAGCCCGGTCGTCTCCTCGAGCAGGAAATCGGCGGCAATGGCCGCGTCCGGCAGCGCCACCCTTTCGGTGGACGAATGCGAGATATCCCGCTCATGCCACAGCGGAATCCCCTCCATCACGGGAACGACCTGCGCGCGGACCACCCGCGCCAGGCCTGCGATCCGCTCCGAGCGGACCGGGTTGCGCTTGTGGGGCATGGCCGACGAGCCCTTCTGGCCCTGGCCGAACGGCTCGGCCAGCTCGGCGATCTCCGTCTGCTGCCCGAGCCTGACCTCCAGGGCCACCGCCTCGCACACGCTCGCGATCAGGGCCAGGACGCAGGCCCACTCGGCGATCCCGTCCCGCATGACCACCTGGGTGGCCACGTCCGCAGGCCAGAGGCCGAGCTCGGCCAGCACCTGCGACTCGACGGCCGGGTCGATGTTCGAGTACGTTCCGACTGGGCCGGACAGCTTCCCCACGGCGATCCCCGCGCGGGCGCGGACCAGCCGGTCGCGGCACCGGGCCATCGCGAACGCGAAGTCGGCCACCCGGTGCCCCCACACGTCGGGCTCGGCATGGATGCCATGCGTGCGGCCGACCCGCAGCGTGCCGCGGTGCGCCAGCGCGTGCTCCCGGAGCGCCGCGGTCAGCGCCGCGCACCTGGCCATCAGCAGGTCGGTGGCCTCGGTGAGCTGCAGCGCCAGCGCGGTGTCCAGCAGGTCGGACGACGTCATCCCGAAGTGGACGTACGCCGCGGCTTGTCTCGGGACGGTGTTGTCCGCCCAGGCGGACAGGAACGCGATGACGTCGTGGCCGGTCACAGCCTCGATCGCGGCCACCGCCTCGGGCGTCGGCGGCGGCGCGGCGCGGACCGGCGGCACGCTGTCGGCGGGCACCGTGCCCGCGCGCGCGTGCGCCTCCAGCACCAGGGTCTCGACCTGGCACCAGAGCTCGTACCTGTGCGCCTCGCTCCAGACCCGCCCCATCTCCGGCAGCATGTACCGTTCGATCATGCCCTCCATCCTGCCCCAGCCCGGCCGATGCCCTGGGTCATGGGCGGGCCGGCTCAGGGATCAGAAACGGCGCGCGGGGGTGACTGACGCCACTCCAGGATCAGCATCAGGACGAGCAGCACGGTGATCACGATCAGCTGGACGTCGAGTGCGACGAGGGCGCCGATCGCCGTCGTCGGCAGGGCCAGCAGCGCCGCGGCCGTCCGCAGTGCCACCGGACCGGTCCGCAGCAGCCGCCTGATCCACACGTCGCCGGCCAGGAACAGGGCCGCTCCCGCGGCGAGCACGGCGGCCGCGCCGACCGGCCCGGCCACCGGCCTGGTGGCGTGCCCGACCGCCTCGCCGACCCCGGCGGCCATCGCGATCAGCCCGAGCAGCAGCGGGATGTTGCCGTAGAAGAACGCCGAGAGCGCGAGCGCGGTGCGGCGCTCGCTGGACACGGCGGTGAGCACGCGCTCAGCCTTCTCCTCGTCCCCGGCGCCGAAGACGATCCACCAGAGCGTGGCGGCCAGCGCCAGGCCGAGCACCGCGGCGACGATCAGCCGGGCGTTCTCCGCCCCCGAGTCCCCGGCCAGCCGGCCGACGCCGATCGCGGCCACCGACTCGCCCAGGGCGACGAGAAGGAGCGCGCTGTGCCGTTCCGACAAGTGCGCCGGCCGGAGCTCGAACAGGCCCTTCGGGTGCACGACCAGCGGCGAGCCGAGCTGGACGGCCAGCGCCAGGATCCACAGCGCGTAGCCGGCCGGCCTCACCGACCCCGCCGGCCCGTGCAGCAGCCCGGCCACGGTCACCAGCAGCGCCGAGGCCACGTTGAACGGCGCGACCCGCACGATGTTCCTGTTGACGCGGAAATACAGCACCGCGTGAACCACGACCACCGCCAGGTAGCCGAGCCCGAGTTCGAGGCTGGTGCCGCCGAACCCGTCCGGGATCGCCAGCCCGATGGTCAGGAATCCCGCCATCCCCAGCAGCAGCAGCAGCCGCTCGGCGGTGTGCACCGGAGGCCGCGCGTTCGTCAGCCAGGCGTAGCCCTCGTACATCCACCAGAGCAGCCCGAAGATCAGCAGCACCCGCGCCACGTCCGCTGCGGTGAACCCGCTGGCCAGGAGCGTCGCGAGCTGGGTCAGGGTGAACGCGAAGACCAGGTCGAAGAACAGCTCGAGCGTGGTCACCCGCAGCGGCGGCTCATCAGCTCGCGCGGCTTGCTCCCGGGCGGGGTGCTGACGGGCGGCCGCCCGGGTCGCCGCCGCATGGGCAGCATCGCCCCCCGGTCCGGGCGCGTCGTCCGGCGGTCCGCCGTCTGCCGGGATCGCCTCGTCCGGGAGGGAGGTCACGGGCCCGCGGCCGTCGCGGCCGCGGGACGCTCGGCGATGTCCTGCCGGCACCACGCCCCGCGCATCCTGATCCTCGAGGCGACCCGGTAGGCGACCGCGCGGGCCTGCGCCAGGTCCTGGCCGGTCCCCACCGCGTTGAGCACCCGGCCGCCGCCGGACACCAGGCGGCCGGGCCCGGCCCGCACCGTGCCCGCGTGCAGCACGTAGCCGTCCGGTACGCGGTCCGCGTCGTCGAGGCCGCCGATCTCGTCGCCCTTGGCCGGCGCGTCCGGGTAGCCCTCGGCCGCGATCACCACCGAGACCGCGGCCCCGGTGGCCCAGCTGACCGGCCCGGCGCGCGCGAGGTCGCCGGCGGCCGTCGCCCGCAGCAGCCCGCCCAGCGGCGTGGCCAGCAGGGCGAGCACCGCCTGCGTCTCCGGGTCGCCGAAGCGCGCGTTGAACTCGACCACCCGAATCCCGCCCGCGGTCAGGCACAGGCCGGCGTACAGCAGCCCGCTGTACGGAGCGCCGCGCCCGCGCAGCTCGTCGAGGGTCGGCCGGATGACCGTGGCCATGGCCTCGTCGGCCAGCCCGGCCGGGGCCCAGGGCAGCGGGGCGTAGGCCCCCATCCCCCCGGTGTTCGGGCCCGCGTCGCCGTCGTGCGCACGCTTGTAATCCTGCGCGGCCAGCAGCGGCACGGCCGCGGTGCCGTCGGCCAGCGCGAACAGCGACACCTCGGGACCGTCGAGGAACTCCTCGATGACGACCGTTCCGCAGGCTCGCGCGTGCCGTACGGCGTCCCGCCGGTCGCCGGTCACGACCACGCCCTTGCCGGCCGCGAGCCCGTCGGCCTTCACCACGTAGGGCGGGCCGAACGCATCCAGGGCGGCCTCGACCTCCGCGGCGGTGGCACACGTCCGGGCCGCGGCCGTCGGCACGCCGGCGGCGGCCATGACCTGCTTGGCGAACGACTTCGAGCCCTCGATCATCGCCGCGGCCCGGCCGGGCCCGAAGCAGGCGATGCCGGCGGCCCGGACCGCGTCGGCCACCCCGGCCACCAGCGGGGCCTCGGGGCCGATGACCACCAGGTCGGCGCCGACCTTGGCGGCCAGGGCCGTGACGCTCCCCTGGTCGGCGGGCGCCACGTCGTGGATCTCGGCGATCGTGGCGATCCCCGGGTTGCCGGGCGCCGCGTGCAGGCCGGTAATAGCGGCATCGCCGGCGAGCGCGCGGACCAGCGCGTGCTCGCGGCCGCCGGAACCGATGACAAGGACGCGCACGGCGGCGAGCCTACCGCCCGCGGCCCGGGCGCCGGTCAGATCAGCGGGCGGAGCCGGAGCGTCTGGTCGCGGCGCGGGCCCACTCCGATCCCGGCCAGCGGGGCGCCGATCATGTCCTCGACCGCCCGCACGTAGGCCTGGGCGCCCGGGGGGAGATCCCCGAAGTCCCTGGCCGAGGAGAGGTCCTCCCACCAGCCGTCCAGGTACTCGTAGACGGGCTTCGCGTGGTGGAAGTCGGTCTGCGTCATGGGGATCTCGTCGTGCCTGGTCCCGTTCACGTCGTAGGCCACGCAGACCGGTACCCGCTCCAGGCCGGACAGCACGTCGAGCTTGGTGAGGAAGTAGTCGGTGATCCCGTTGACGCGGGTCGCGTACCGGGCGATGACCGCGTCGAACCAGCCGGTGCGCCGGGGCCGGCCCGTGGTGACGCCGTACTCCTGGCCGGTCTTCCGCAGCCACTCGCCCTCCGCGCCGGTGAGCTCGGTCGGGAACGGGCCCGCGCCCACCCGGGTCGTGTAGGCCTTGACGATCCCGATCACCTTGGTGATCCTGGTCGGCCCCACCCCCGAGCCCGCGCAGGCCCCGCCCGCCGTGGGCGAGGACGAGGTCACGAACGGGTAGGTCCCGTGATCCACGTCCAGCTGGGTCGCCTGGGCGCCCTCGAGCAGCACCACCTTCTGCTCGTCCAGCGCCTTGTTGATGACCAGGCCCGTATCGGCCACGTAGCGCTGGAGCCGCTCGAAGTGGCCCAGGTACTCCGCCGCCGTCGCCTTGGCGTCGATCCCGCGCCGGTTGTAGACCTTGGCGAGCACCTGGTTCTTCTCGCGCAACGCCAGCTCGAGCTTCTGGCACAAGATCCCCGGGTCGAGCAGGTCCTGCACCCGGATGCCCATCCGCGCCGCCTTGTCGCTGTAGGCGGGGCCGATTCCGCGGCCCGTGGTGCCGATCCGCGCGGTGCCCAGATAACGTTCTGTCACCTTGTCGAGCGCGACGTGGTGCGGCATGATCAGGTGCGCGTTCGCGGAGATCAGGAGCCGGTCGCAGGATACGCCGCGCGCCTCGAGCCCGTCGATCTCCTCGAGCAGGACGGCCGGGTCGATCACCACGCCGTTGCCGATGACGGGCGTGGCCTTCTTCGACAGCACGCCGGCCGGCAGCAGGTGCAGGGCGTAGCTCTCGTCGCCGATGACGACCGTGTGCCCGGCGTTGTTGCCGCCCTGGTAGCGAACCACGAAGTCGACGGCGTCGCCGAGCAGGTCGGTGGCCTTGCCCTTGCCCTCGTCGCCCCACTGCGCGCCCACGATCACGATGGCGGGCATCTAACCAGCCCTTCCGGATGACGCCGAAGCCCCTGCTCGCGGCGGTGCATGTGCCATGCAAGCGCGACAGGGGCTCTTGCGAGGGCATGCTACCGGACCGTGTCTCCCGGCGTGGCCCGGAGCGCCTCGGCCGCCGCGGCGCTGCTGTCGCGGAGAAACTCCTGGCAGCGGGCGGCCTCGTCGTCCTCCCCGATCGCGGCGGCGGCGACCGCGAGCATGTGCAGCGCGCGCAGGAAGCCACGGTTCGGCTCGTGCTCCCACGGGATCGGCCCGTAGCCCTTCCAGCCCGACCGGCGGAGCTGATCCAGGCCGCGGTGATAGCCGGTCCTGGCGTACGCGTACGCCGCGACCGGGTCGCCGCCGCGCATCGCGCGCTCGGCCAGTGTCGCCCAGGCGGCGCTGTAGGCAGGAAAGTCGGCGGCGACCCTGGCGGGGTCGGCCGCGGCCGCCAGCGCCTGGCTGGCCTGCGCGTCGTCGGGCAGGTACGTGGGCGCGGGTCCGCCGAGCAGGTTCTGGTGCGTCATAGGTCTATTCTTCCCCCGCCCCCCCGACCCTCCCCGCCCCCGCCCCGGCCTCGCCCGCATCAGGTACCCCACCGGCGTCGGTAGGTTAGCTGCATGCACGACGGCGAGCTCGTTGCGGCGGCCAGCGGTGTCTTCGCGCTGGGCGGCAACGTGGCGGTCACCAGGCTCGGGTACGGCGCGATGCGCATCACCGGCCCGGGCATCTGGGGGGAGCCCGCGGACCGCGGCGAGGCGATCCGGGTCCTGCGCCGCGCGGTCGAGCTGGGCGTCGACTTCGTCGACACGGCTGACTCCTACGGGCCTTTCGTCAGCGAGGAGCTGATCCGCGAGGCGCTCCATCCCTATGACGACGTAACGATCGCCACCAAGGGCGGGCTGGTCAGGCCCGGCCCAGACCGGTGGGGTCAGGACGGGCGGCCCGAGTACCTGCGCGAGTGCGTGGAGGCGAGCCTCAGCCGCCTCGGCCTGGACACGATCGATCTGTACCAGCTGCACAGGATCGACCCGAAGATCCCGGCCGCCGACCAGGTTGGCGAGCTGAACCAGCTGCGGAAGGAGGGCAAGATCCGGCACATCGGGCTGTCCGAGGTGAGCGTGGCCGAGATCGCCGAAGCCCGGCTGACCGCGCCGATCGCGTCCGTTCAGAACCTCTACAACCTGCTCGACCGCCGGCACGAGGCGGCACTCGACTATTGCGAGCGGGAAGGGCTCGGCTTCCTGCCGTACTGCCCGATCGCGACCGGGCAGCTTGCCGGTCCCGTCGGCCCGCTGGCCATGCTCGCCGGGCAGACTGGCGCGAGCCCGGTCCAGCTGGCCCTGGCCTGGCTGCTGCGCCGGTCCCCCGTCATGCTGCCGATCCCGGGGACCGGATCGGTCGGCCACCTGGAGGAGAACGTGGCCGCCGCCCGGGTCGAGCTGACCGGCGAGCAGTTCCGCGCGCTGTCCGACCTCGCCCCCCCGGACCGGGCCTAGCGCTCGTTTCCGGCGTGCAGCCAGCCGATGTAGTCGGCCGCGGCGCGCTCGGCGTCGTAGGCCGGCTGGTAGCCGGTGTCCTCGTGAACGCGGGTGATGTCGAGGTACTGGCCCGCGCCGCCCGGGTCACTGCCGGGGAGCTCGACCTGCGCGTCGGGGACGATCTTCTTGATCGCGCCGATGAGCTCGCCGTAGGTCGTAACCCGCCCGCTGGCCACGTTGTAGGTGCGGTGCCGCAGCCGCTCTGCCGCCTGCAGGAGCGCGATGGCCCGGCCGCAGTCCTTCACGTAGCACAGGTCGATACCGTCTTCGACATGCGCGGGCGAGCGTAGCGCGGAGAGGTCCGGCGCCGTGCCGCGGACCGCGGCGTGCACGAGCTGGGGCGCGGCGAAGAACGGCGACGCGTCGCGGCCGAGCGGGCCCCAGATGCTGCCGATGCGGAAGTTGACGATCTCGAGGTCCGTGGCATCGGAAATATAGTCGGCCACCAGCTCGCCGATCTTCTTGAACGCCGGGATCACGTGGCCCGCGGTCATCGGGAGCGGCATGTCCTCCCGGTACGGCGCGGCGACGCCGCCGTACACGCCGATCGTGCTCGCGGCTCCGACCCGCGCTACCGCCCAGTCACGCGCGGCCTGCAGGACGTTGAGCAGGCTGCCGATCGCCTTCCTCGTGCCGTCGACGGGCTCGTCCGCCCCGGGCGGCCAGGGCATCGACCCGGCCAGGTGGACGATGCCGGTGATCTTGTGGCGCTTGCCGATATCCAGGAACGCCTGCCGGTCGGTGACGTCGGCCTGCTCGACGAAGACCCGGCGGCCGACCTCGCCGGCCAGCGCGTCGGGTACCACGGCCGCGCGGCGCTGCACGAGCACGCAGGACTCGCCGAGGTCGAGCAGGGCCTGGGTGGTGTGCGACCCGATGAAGCCCAGGCCGCCCGTTATCAAGATCATTGTGTCGCCCCCGTACTCGCGCGGCGTCATCAGGAACATTGAATATCAGAACTACTGACAATCAGTCTAGCGGACGGACCCTCGGATGTCCAAGGATTCGTAAGGAGCGGCGGTCGTGCGGGCCGGCCGCCTCGGGCGGGAAGCCGGCCAGCCTCGCGGCCCGCTCGCGTCGCCGGGCGCGGACTTCGCACCGCGTTTTCGGCCCCGCCGCCGCGCGACTCGCCGCATTTCGCGGGTTTATGCCCGGATCATTTCGCGGGTTAGTGTCCGGGTCGCGGAATCGGGCTGAGCGTGATAATGACCAAATTCGGCGACGGCGCTGATATGAGTGAAGAAAGCGTGAGGGACAAAAGTGCACCGGGTGTGTCATGCTTAAATTCGGCGAGGTCACCCGTTCGGAGGTACCGATGGACTATGGCGACAATCCAGGCCAGCAAGGTCCCAGAGAGCCCGGCGACATCGGCGCCTCACGCGGCGAGGGTGCTCAGTTAGGTGGCGGGCCCAGACGGCCGCCGGGCAGGGGGTTTGATAACCCAGGACGCGTTCGGAGGGCGATGTCGCAGGCCCAGGTCTGGTCCGGACCGCTTCCGCCGCCCGACATCCTGGGGGAGTACGAGCGGCAGCTGCCCGGCGCGGCTGAGCGGATCCTGGCCTTCGCAATGCGACTCACCACCGCGATGATCAGCGTCTCCGCAGTATTCTTTTCGCTCGCCGTGGCGCGCGTCGGCAATACCGGCGCGGCGATGGCGGGCGGATCTGTGTTCCTGTCGGTCCCGGTCATCATGCTGTTCCGCGCCTTCATTACCCGCCGATGACCGTTCGCGGCGCGCGTCGGAGCGAGGCGATACCGCCCGGGAGATCAGTAGCCGGTACGCCGACCTTAGGCGCCGAGGCGGTGCTCGAGCTCGGCGGCCACCTCGCGATAGCGGGCGACCGGGATCAGGTGGACGCCGTCGAAGGCCCCGGACTCGCGGATCCGCAGCACCTGCTCACAGGTGGCCTCCACCCCGGCCCGGCGGTCGGCTGCGATCTGGCGGATCAGCGGACCGGGGATGTCGATGTCGGGGATCATGGCCGCCAGGCGCCGGGCGTGCCCCTCGCTGGCCAGAACCATCACTCCCGCGAAGACCGGAACGTCGACGGGGTTGGCGTCCCGCCACCGCAGCAGGTCCTCCAGCGAGAAGCTGACCTGAACGAACAGGAAGTCGGCGGCCCGCTTCCAGGACGGCAGCGGCCGCAGGGCAGCCGCCGCGCCGACCCGGAACGGCGGCACGCCCGCGAACGCGGCGTCACCCGGCAGGGCGCGGACCTCCTCGATCATGGCCCGGACGGTCAGCTCTCCGGTCCGGCCGCCCGCGCTCGGCTTGTCCCCGTGCACGAACAGGAACTGGTCGACGCCGTACGCCGCCGCGGTGAGCAGATCCCGGCGGAAGCCAAGCAGGTTGCGGTCGCGCGAGTTCAGGCACGCGATGCAGCGCCCGCCCATGGCCTCGACCTCGTGCGCGACCGCGATGCTGGACACCGTGGCGCGGCCGATGTGGTTGTCGGGGACGAGGAACGCATCGGCCACCTGACTCAGGGTGCCGATCTGGTGGCGGACGTGCTTCAGCTCCGGGCGAGTGGGCGGCTCGATCTCGCAGACGATCTGGAACGGACGATCTGTCATGGCGTTCGCAGGAACGCGGCCGGAGGAGTCAGCCGAGTTTCTTGCCCGCTGACATCAGGTCCTGGCAGGCCTGGACGACGCGGGCGGTCATCGACTGCTCCGCGGCCTTGCCCCAGGTCCGCGGGTCGTAGGCCTTCTTGCTGCCGACCTCGCCGTCGACCTTGAGCACGCCGTCATAGTTCTTGAACGTGTGGTCGGCCACCGGCCGGGTGAACGCGTACTGGGTGTCGGTGTCGACGTTCATCTTGACCACGCCGTAGGAGATCGCCTCGCGGATGTCCTCGAGCGCGGAGCCCGACCCGCCGTGGAACACGAGGTCGAACGGCTTGTCCTTGCCGTACTTGGCCCCGACCGCGTCCTGGATGTCCTTCAGTATCGAGGGACGCAGCTTCACGTGACCCGGCTTGTAGACGCCGTGCACGTTGCCGAACGTCGCCGCGAGGATGTACCGGCCGTTCTCGCCGAGCCCCAGTGCCTCGGCGGTGGCCAGGGCGTCGTCGGGCGTGCTGTAGAGCTTCTCGTTGATCTCGCCGACGATCCCGTCCTCCTCACCGCCGACGACCCCGATCTCCATCTCCATCACCACGTGCGCGCTGGCGCACTGCTTCAGCAGCTCGGTCGCGATCTGCAGGTTCTCGGCGAGCGGCACGGCCGAGCCGTCCCACATGTGCGACTGGAACAGCGGCTCCTCGCCGCGCGCCACCCGCTCGGCGGAGATCTGGACCAGCGGGCGCATGTACCCGTCCAGCTTGTCCGGGGGGCAGTGGTCGGTGTGCAGCGCGACGTGGACCGGGTACCGGGCGGCCACGGTCCGGGCGAAGTGGGCCAGCGCGACGGCCCCGGTGACCATGTCCCTCACCCCCTGGCCGGACAGGTACTCGGCGCCACCGGTGGAAACCTGGATGATCCCGTCGCTGCCGGCCTCGGCGAACCCGCGGAGGGCGGCGTTCAGCGTCTGGCTGGAGGTCACGTTGATAGCCGGAAAGGCGAAGCCGTGCTCCTTGGCGCGGTCGAGCATCTGCGCGTAGACCTCTGGAGTTGCAATGGGCATGGCGGCCGCTTCCTCTCATCCCTGCGATCGATACTGCCTTCAGTATCGCGGTCGGCTGTGATAATCCGGGGACGACCCCCGGACCCCCGCTGCCTGCGCTCGGGCCGGCCAAGGCCGACCCTCGCGACCGGCACGGCCTTCGGCCGACCGGGGTCTCTCGCCGCGTCTCTCCGGGGGTTGCCCAGGCTGTGCGCGGGTAAACGGGCCGTGCTCAGCCCAGTCCCAGGTCGGCCAGCTCGAACGCCGCGCGGTACGGCAGGCCGCGCCGGGTGACCCGCTGTCTTGCTCCGCGCTCCACCACGACGGCGACGCCCACCACGTCGGCGCCGGCGTCGAGCAGGGCGTCCACGGCCGTCAGGACCGAGTTCCCGGTGGTGGAGGTGTCCTCCACGGCCAGGACGCGGCGGCCCGTCACGTCCGGTCCCTCGATCCTCCGCTGCAGGCCGTGGGCCTTCTCGGCCTTGCGCACGACGAAGGCGTCCAGGTGCCTGCCCTGAGCGGCGGCGGCGTGCATCATCGCGGTCGCGACGGGGTCGGCGCCGAGGGTCAGGCCCCCGACGGCGTCGTAGGCCAGATCGGCGGTCGTCTCGAGCATCACCCGGCCGGCCAGCGGGCCCGCGCTGCCGTCCAGGAGGACCCGGCGCAGGTCGATATACCACGTCGCCCGCTGCCCCGATGACAGGACTACATCGCCGTGGATCACTGCCTTCGCCTTGATAACGTCGAGCAGCTCCGCGCGGTCGCTCATGCGGCCGAGCCTATCGGCGGTGCGCCTCTCCCGGCGCCCCAGAAGCGCGGCCGGGAACGCGGCTCCCGAGGCGACCGGGGGATCCCGTCGTGATCTGCGCGTTATGTCACGACGATGGCCACGCGCTGGTAACGTCTCGCGTCGAGGGGAAGGACGGTACCGGGTGGATCGCTGTGCGCTGTTCGTCGACGCGGGCTACGTGCTCGCGGATGGCGCCATGGCCGTCCACGGAACCCGCCGGCGGGACTCCGTCTCCTGGGACTATGCGGGCCTCGTCAAGCTGCTCAGCGGCCTGTCGCGAGACCGGACCGGGCTCCCGGTGCTGAGATGTTACTGGTACGAGACCGTCGAGGGGCGGCGCAACGCCGAGCACGAGGCGCTGGCCAACCTCCCCGGGCTCAAGCTCCGGCTCGGCCGGATACGGCCGGGCAGGCGCGAGGGCGTGGAGACCGAGATGCACCGGGATCTGGCCACGCTGGCCAGGAACCGCGCGATCAGCGACGCCGTCATCGTCAGCGCCGAGGAGGACCTGGCTGAGATCATCACCGAGGTGCAGGACCTGGGGATGCGGGTCGCCATCGTGCACATCCCGGTGGACGGGAACTGGACGATCTCCGGGCCGCTCCGCGAGGAGTGCGACGACATCGTCGAGGTCTCCGGGGCTCACCTGCGGCCGTTCGTGGATCTCATTGCCGGGGCCGAGCCCGCCGAGCGCGATGAGCAGTACTCGAACGGCAGCTACCCGACGCGAGGCTTCGACACGCGGGCCTATCCGCGGCAGGGCCTCCACAACGGCAACGGAGCTACGATCGGCGCGGTGACCCACCAGGGTCTGCCTGCCGCCGCGCTTCCCGCCCCGCCGACGATCTACACGGCGCCGCTGCTCGAGGACTATCAGGCCGCGGCGCAGCCGTCCGGCTCTGGCGCCTCGGGCTCCGTTGCGATGGGCCCGGGCCCCGTGAGCACCGGCCCCGTCGGCCCGGGCTCGCATGCCTCGCCGCCGCCCGCTGTTCTTCCCTCGCCCGCCGCGCCTCCCCCGCCCGCTGTTCCTGCCGCCGCCGCCCTTCCGGCCCCGGCCCCCACAGCTCCGGCCGTGCCCCCGCCCCCGGCCGGCCCGTCGTCCGCGGCCGACTCGTCGCCTCAGCCGGCCCCGCCGCAGCATGGTGGTGCCGCACAGCAGGCCGGCCCGTCGGCGAACTCCGCTCAGTTCGGCCCGGGTCAGTTCGGCCCGGGTCAGTTCGGCCCGGGTCAGTTCGGCCCGGGTCAGCCGGGCTCACGTCCTTCCGATTCGGGTCAGGTAGACCCAGGCCATCAGGGAGGCTTTCAGCCTCAAGCCGGGCCTTCAGGTCAGGCCGGCCCCTCCGTTCAGGTGCACGCCGTGCATCAGGCGGTCCCGGCGCATCAGGCTGACCACGGCGTCCTGGCCGGTGAGCTGGCCGCACCGCGTGGTAGTCACGCGCTCGTCGCTGGCCTGTCCGGCGAGCGGCAGGTGCCCGATGTCGCGCGGAACGCGCTCCGGGCACAACAAGGCGCCGGTCCGGGCCGGCCGGGCTCTCACGCGTCCCCCATGGCCCAGGCGCCTGTGCCTCAGGCTCCTCTTCCGTCACCCGTGCCGCAGTCGCCCGGTGCGGCTGACGCGCCGCTGCGGCCCAGCCAGCCCGAGTACCGTCCGCCCTCGCCCGATCAGCTCGGGGCGCGCTCGGGCCTGCCGGTCCGGGAACTGCCCGCTCGAGAGGGAGCGGGCTTGCGCGAGGGACTGAGCCGCGAGGCGATGGCAGCGCCGGGAGCAGAGGCCGGGCGGCCACCCGGCCTCGCCGCGTCCCGGTTTGCCGACGCCTCGGTCCCCGCCCCGCCGACGTCCCCGCTTGCCGTGCCCGCGCCGCCGACGGCTCCCCATTCCGTGCCGCCATCGCAGATGTCCGCTCAGCCGATGCCCGGCCAGCAGATGCCGGGCCACCAGTACCCATCGACCCCGCCAGGGCACTTCGGCGGCGGTCCCGGGCCGATGCCCCAGCACCAGCAGTTCCCGGGCTCGGATTCCGGGCAGCCCGCGTCCGTTATGGGGTCCGGGTACTCGTCGCCGCAGGCCGACCAGGGCCTGTACGGCGGACCGCAGTCGCCCCACTCGCAGGTGTCGCAGCCGGTGCCCCAGCCCATGACCCTGTCCCTGGCCGATGCGGTCCAGGCCGCGCACGCCGAGGGGTTCGGGTTCGGGGACGCCGTGGCGAGGGACGCTCCGGCCCTGTGGCTGGAGGCGGTCCTGGCCCGCAAGCCTCGGATGCCTTCCGACCTCGAGGCCCGGCTGCTGCAGGGGTCCGCGCTGCCGATCGACTCGTTGCTGCACGAC
>Ga0207684_10004104_pt1 | contig 13864 bp, 11 predicted proteins | sample KBSK5501metaG_FD_184342 | JGI IMG/M metagenome (GOLD analysis project Ga0207684, IMG submission 184342) | Corn, switchgrass and miscanthus rhizosphere microbial communities from Kellogg Biological Station, Michigan, USA - KBS K5-50-1 metaG... | ecosystem: Host-associated > Plants > Roots >...
GAAGGTGTGCCTCAAGTTGGCGCCCCCGGTCTTGATGCCGGGCTCCAGGGGAAGGTAGGACTCGAGGTTGCAAAGGTTGGGATTACGCCTTCGCTTACGGCCGAGTTCACGGCGAATCCCGATTTTGGCCAAGCCGAAGTCGACAATCAGGTCGTTAATCTCTCTCGCTTTTCAGTTTTCTTTCCGGAAAAACGTGATTTCTTTTTGGAGAACTCCGGCATTTTTCTTTTCGGAAGAGCTGAAGCTAACCAACTATTCTTTACGCGCCGAATTGGACTCACAGAGCGCGGAGCGCCCGTGCCGATAGACTACGGCGCAAAGATCACCGGCAAAGTCGGGCGGTACAATATCGGTTTTCTTCAGGTCCAAACTCGGAAACTGGGCGACGCCAGCACTCCTTTTCACGTACCGCGAGCCGAATTCACTGTTGCTCGTGTAAAACGCGACATCTTTGAGCGCTCATCGATTGGCGCGATGTTCGTGAATCGCCAGGGCGCTATCTTAGCTGGTGGCACTCGCTACAATCGCGCGGCAGGAGTCGACGCTGAATTTAACGTAACCGATCATTATCAAATCAGGGCCTTCCTGATGGGCACGGCAACGCCGGGCGTGCGTTCGAGTTTTCATTCTGGTCGCATTGATTCCCGCTTCGAAAATGACTTGTTTCGTTTCATCACGGTTTATGAAGATATCGGCAGCAATTTCAATCCGGAAGTAGGCTTCGTTGAACGGAACGGCATCCGGCAGTACTTCGGGCAAGTGGCTTACAAACCTCGCCCGAAGTTCATACCTCACGTTCGTCAGATGGAGTTTGAGACGCAGCTCGAGTATTACGAAGATCGATCCGGGCACTTGGCGACAAGACAGACGGAACTGTCCTGGTTGACGGAGTTTAAGAATTCCTCAAGCTTCTTTTATCGTCCAATCGAAGCTGTTACCGATGTCCTGAAGGAGCCCTTCGAGATCAGACCGGGCATCGTGATTCCGGCGGGCAGTTACCATTTCAACCGACCACGCATAGAGATCGCATCCGACAGGAGCAAGAGAATTGTATTAACCGGACGTTATAAGTGGGGTGATTTCTATTCTGGTAGACGAGATGAGATTTCAGGAGGAATGACCTTCAGGCCGAACCCGCATCTACTGTTCGATTTCTCCGACAACTTCAATAAGGTGAAACTACCTCAGGGCAATTTCACGACAAATCTCATGGTAGGCAGAGTTAATTACAACTTTTCAAGAAAGCTACTGACCTCCGCCCTGATGCAATTAAATTCGGCTGCGCGCATTTCCGCCTTTAATGTCAGACTCCGTTACATATATCGTCCAAACAGCGACTTCTTCATCATTTACAACCAGACCAGCGGTGCAGGTCTGGAAAGACCTTCGTACAGTTTGCAGATAAAGCTAACGCGGGATTTTACGTTCTAGCAGTAAAATATATAGCATGAGTTTGACGGGCGTTCGACCGTCGCATAATTGCAGTTTTCTACAAGTCGGAAGGAGGAAGCTTTGAAATATAGAGGATACTTGTATGTAGGGCTTGCCACCACTCTGAACATCGTGCTTTACGCTCTGACATTCGGACACTATCTGTGGCTCGAGGGACGAGTGCGCGGAGGTGTCTTCAAGAATTGGGGCCGGCGATTTAGTTACCGACCCCAAAGCTTTGTTCAGCCTCGTACAGAGGAAGAAATCGTCGAACTAGTCAGAAACTCGCGCCAAGTTAGGTTCTTTGGTTCTGCGCATTCCTTCAACGATGGAATAGTAGTGGACAACACTCTCGTGTCCTTGGACAAATACAGCGGCGTTATTTGGAAAGATCTGGAAAAACAGCAAATGGCTTTCAAAGGAGGGACACGGGTGCGAGACGTGGTCCGGTTCTTACTGGACGACGGTCTCGCCTTCAAGGCGCTGCCTTCTCATGATGCGCAGAGCATCGCCGGGATTCTGTCCACTGACGTACACGGGACAAGTGGAAAGGATTGGGATTGGGGGTTTGTCAGCCAAGCGGTCGTCAGTCTTAAGGTGGTTGACGGTCAGGGAGTGGTCCACGAATGTCAGCCCACCGATGATCTTTTCAAAGCGGCAATCGGAGGTGTCGGGGCAGTCGGAATAATCACCGAAGTGGTGGTGCAGGCCGTTAACTGTTTCAATGTTGAGCAGAAATTCGAGGTATCTGATCTATCTTTCGTCGAGAGCAACTTTGATCGCTTGTTGAAAGAGAACGAACACCTCAGTCTCTACCTCTTTCCGTTCACTCAAAAATGCCAAATCAGCACCTGGAACAGCACGAGAAAGCCGAAATCTTTTCTCGGACCGTTGCAGGAATTCGTGAGTATCTCAGTGGACGCCTTGCTCGCGGCGTGGTTCGGAAACCTGATGGCGTATCTTGGCTGGTTGCCCAAATTATCCACAAGGACGCACAGTATAAAAAAAGGAACCGATCTGGTAATGGAAAGTAACAAGGCTTTCAACCGGACGATCTATCATCTGCACCAGGAGTTGGAGTTTACAGTGCCATTCGAGGATACCTTTGAAATGTGCCGGCGCTTCACGGCGCTCTATGAAAAGATGTACTCAGAGGGGCTTCCCTACGTGCTTTTCGAGGTGCGATTCACTCCGGCGAACCACACGCGCACACTGATCGGTGCTGGGCGCGAACGCACGTCTACGTGGATTGATCTGGTCTGTAACGATTCTCATGGATTCGAACGGTATTACGACGCCGCCGAAGAATTAATTAAGCAGGTCGGGGCTCGCCCTCATCTCGGGAAGTTCTGTCAAACTTTACACAAAGATGATCTGAAGAAAATACATGGGGAACACTTTGAGAGGTTTCTTCAGGTGGCGCAGGAATACGATCCGGAGAAAAAGTTTGTCAACGAATTCACGCGGCGTATCTTCTGGGACTAAGTAGAGCTATGGTCAAAGGAGCCGCGACTTCACGTTTTAGAACCCAAGTAATCCACCGTTTCCGAGATAACCTCAGCGTGTGGGTAGCAACCTCTCGATCTGGATAGGAGACACCTCATGAGCGAATCTCAAACAGCGCCAATCGTATTGGTCCACGGAATTTTTGGCTTTAGTCAGTTGACCTTGGGCGGTTTGAAAATCGCAGATTATTTCCGACTCATTCCTGATGCTCTGCGAAAAGATGGTCACGTGATCCCCCACACCGCCTCAACTGAATCCGGCGGGTAGCATCGCGGAGCGGGCGCAGGACTTGAAGAACTACCTGCAGAGTCATAACGAGATTCTTAATAAGAAGGTCCACATCGTTGCGCACAGTTTGGGTGGACTGGATGCGCGTTTCATGATCTCGAAGCTGGGCATGGCGGATCGGGTATTGTCGTTGACGACGATAGGTACACCACACCGCGGCACCCCAATAGCGGACATTGTTTAACGAGCACACGGACCCGTCTCTGAATCAATTCGTGGAACACCTGGGAATTGATATCAAGGCCGCTTCCGATCTGACTACGCGCGCCTGCCGGCAATTCAACCTCGACGTTCCGGATTCTCCAGGCATCGGCTACTTCTCAATTGCAGGTCAATTCGAACCGCCTCGAATTCTCGGAAAGCCACTCGGTCTTTTGGGACACACTCACTACATTGTCCGGATAAGCGAGAAAAGTAATGATGGACTTGTATCAGTTAAGTCAGCGATTTTTGCCGAACGGCCCGAGAGTTGGACTTCGTTAGATGTGTGGGAGGCAAATCATTTTCGACTTATTAACTGGGGAACAGACATTTTGCCATCGCTGTCTGAATTGACTGACCACACGATTGTAGAAAAATACCGAACTTTGGCAGCTCGGGTAAAAGAGCTCGTGGTGTGAAGCTAACACGCCTGGATCCAAGCCTGGTTGAAATTCTTTTATTCGAAGACTCGCTTTAACGTAGATTCCCCGGGGGCTGGTCGCCTTGTTTCGTCTTTAGTTGGTCTCCTTTTTCAGAAAAAACTACTGTGGATACTCACAGTCTGATTCGGCTATCGCTAATCCGCGCGCTTCAAGGTACGGAAAGTGTTACTTTAGTTCCGCAATGATTTTGTCCCCAATGCGCAGTGACAGTGTTGAGATCGTCAGCGAGGGATTTACTCCAAGTGCGGTAGGAATGACCGAAGCGTCAGCGATATAGAGTCCTTCATAGAACGGTCGGTCGCCGGTCTTGCTTTTGTCGAAGACATGGCCAAACTCATCAACGACACCTTCTGCGGCTGACTTTGCCATGCGGCAGCCACCAAGCGGGTGACTAACCGCGATAGAATCCGCACCAGCGGCTTTCGCGGTTGCGGTCAGGAATGGGTTAAAGAATTCGAAAGTTGTACCGTCGGGTCGAAGCTTCGCTGCAAGTTGCTTAAGCGAACCGAGAATGCTTACGTACACTGGATCGTCCCAGAACTTCTTGCCTCCAGGTTTCGAGATTCTCAACGGGGTCTCGCCGCTTTTGCCAAGCCGGAACTCGCCCAGAGAAGATTCTCGGCCCATCGCCACCACGCAGCTCACATTTGAAATACGCTCCTCTTCTGACTTGAAGAAGTCCGCCCGTTCGCGGTTGTTGCGCGAAATCTCCTTAATTAACTGCAGAATGCGCTTCGTTCCGTATCGCCAGATGGCTCGTAGAAGGAAGCCTCCGCCTGCACCGTCGTCTACAAGCTTCTGCATCAGCGGCAGGCCTTCGCCGAAGACTGATGCCATCGCCGGCGGAATACCTTGGTCTTCAAGAGTGTGGAACAGTTCCGTGTTCGGTGGGGTTGTTGAGTCTTTACCGTCTGGTCCGGTGCCGATCACGGTATTGTAATGCGCGAATGAAGTTGTCACGGGTCCCCGGATCAGACTGGCGCGCTCTTTGGTTTTTTCCAGAAACGCAAGATAGTCGCCATTCGTGGAAAAGCCCACTCCCACTTTGTCGCTCAGGTTCGGAAGAGTTTGTCGTTCTTTGGATCGCAACATGATTTCGTTGGTTCCCAGACATCCAGCAGACACAATCACCTTATCAGCAGTTACAGTCTTCTTGTCGAAGCTGGAGGGATCATCGTAATGACGCTGGATGAATTGGATCTCATAGCCGCCATCAGGTAGCGCGCGAATCACATCGACCTCGCACAATGGTTCTATCTTGAGGTTAGTAAACAACGGGGGCGTCTTATCCGGTTTACCGAGAGTTGCAATCATCAACTGTTTGTTGAGCGTGTGGCGGGCACCCGGCAAACAACCGACGTTACAGCGGCTCTGCCGCTCGCAATAATTCGGGGCCTTTAGAGCTGGGTAGTTCGTTGGCATGGGGTCACCCGTGCTGAAGGGGCCCTCTTCGGGCGTCAAATCGTTGATCGCCAGATCGACAAGGCCATAATCGGTCGTCAATTCTCCAACCGCCGTCTGAAAAACGCGTGCGCGATCCAGCCAGAGATCGTTGGCGCGATCTTTGGCGTCTACCGGTTTATCTGCGGGCTTAACAATGCGTTTGACGCCGCGCAGGTTGGTAGGATTATTAGGATCTCCATTGACCGACCAATGTGGCGCAAGGCGAGCTGTACGGGCGGCGATGTTGCTGAGGCCGATGTTTACTTTTGTATCCTTATCCGGGGCTTCGTTGCCTTTGAACGGCGTGTGGTTCGGTCCGCGGACCTTGAGAGCAGAGACTACGCTGAAACTTATAGCGTGTCGTGCAAAGTTGAAATAATCTTCGCGTTCTGCGTTAGACCAGGATATCGGCCAGCGCGAGTCTTTGAAGATGAAGTCCGGCGGCTGGATAGTAATGTTTGAGTAAACTAACGAACCACCGCCGACGCCGCTGGCCCGAATGACCGTCACGCCGTCTGACTTCCGTCCGAAGAGACCCAGGAAACCCTTCGTTCCCATAATTGTTAGATCAAACAGAGCGTCTTCGTTGCGAAGGCTTTTGAATAAACGGGTAAAAATATTCTCATCTTTCGTTCGACGGAAGCAGCGGCTGAAGATATCGAGGAAGCCCCGAAAACCGTTATTTGAAGACCAATACTGCACCGGCTGTTTCTTTTCTTTCAGGAAATCAGCTGCGTGGACCTCTTTGTCCTGCACCGTGCTGTGAGGCGTCGTCCACCAGGTGCCGCGCTCGAGCATGAGGATGTCCTCGCCCTTATTACGATCCTTGAAAGCCTGCGCCAGAGGAATCCCGGTCATGGTGCCACCGAAACCTGTGCCGATGATAACTACTGTGTGATCGCGCTTTGTTGTTTGTGACACGATGTGAGTCTCCGAGAATGTAGGAAGTGCCGGGAGATCCCGGCAATGGTTTTAACTTTCAGTCGGCTTCGATGATTGGCTTGCGCTTTCGATCTTTATGTCCGGGGACGTGGTCACCACACCTGTTTCTGTTTTGGCTGCCCGCATTACGATCGGGAGCTCGATGAGTTCCGGGTCGGTCGCTTTGGGATCGTTAGATACTTGCTCAGGTCCTGTCCCCCCATTTCGCTCTTTCCATTTTCGAGGCACTCGACGTATGCCGATCGGGTAAATGGTTAACTCGCCATTATCATTGATGTGCAAACGGATGAAGTTTTTAAAGTCTTCAATGCCCAGCGAGGAGAAAGCTTCATTACCGTGACGGCCAAAAAAGTTCATGGAGAACAACAGGTAAGCGCCCATGATGAACGAACCCACAACAAATCCAAGCGCAAAAATCACCACGGCGGCGACGAGCAGCCGCAGATCGAAGCTAAAGTGGAAACCTCCTGGCCATGGAATGCGGAATGTCCAGGTCTCTGGTGTTGTCAACTCAGCGATCCCGAAGACGGTCAACAGAGCGACGGTGCACGCTGCCACGACATGCGCGACGCCATGCTGCAATCCCATGATGACTTTGTAACGCGTGGAGTGTGTATCGGTGAAAAACCAGAAGCCGGCAATCGTGACCAGAATCAGGGCCACGGACACCGGGCTATGAATCAGGGTCTCAATTAACGTATAAGTGATCGAACCGAATGACCGCTCGACACCCGCCAGGTCATCAATACTAAAGGCAACTGGAAGCGTTAGCAGCAGATAAAGCGCCGCAATTACTAACCCGAATGACCAACTCTGGTTTCCCTTAAAGTAGAAGAAAGGAAACAATAGGTTGTTCCAGCAAAGCCTGCGCGAGTCTTTGGTCGACGGGAAGCAGCCCTCCAGCTTGAAATTTCGCAGCTCGCGCTTTTGTTTTACGTCGTCCCAGGGCCCAATCTCAACAATGTTGTCCAGGCTCTTCCCGCGATGCCCAACGTGGGTCGGATGCAGGAAAGCGCCGCCGCCCCCGGCGGTAATTTTCTGCGTTGACTTATCCTCTGACTCATGCCGCCGGTAATGATGTAGATCGCCGGCGATGAAGACGGCAACATTTGTACCCAATTTGCTTTCGAGGGCCTTCAGGTTGTTCTCGCTGTAGTTGGGGTCCTCTCCCTCTCCCCCATATTGGGCTGCCCGAATCCAATGCGGCTCGGCGTGACAAAGAATGATACGAGCACGTTCGCCCGTTTCCTTGAACTGTTTATCCATTTCGTCGGTGAGACTCTCGAAGTAATCCAGCTGCGGTTTATCTATGTCCGAGCCAAGTTGCATATCGGTGCCGAGCAGCCACCAATTGTGCGGAAGCTTCAAGGCGAAGTAACTGCGCGACTGCCGCGTGCGCCAACCCGCAAACCATTCTCGGGCGGTGAAGAGACGAGTAAAGGCCACCAAGCTGTCATACCAATCGTGGTTGCCGGGAAGAGCGAAGACGTGCGGGGACGCCGGCGGTGAACTTCGCAGGGCAGTCGCATATGGGGCCAAGAGCCGATCGTCATATTCCTGGCGGCTGGCAGTTGGATAGACCTCATCGCCGCCGAAGATCAATATCTCTCCTCTCTCTGTTTTCGCCGATTTCTTCTCGCCCGTCTCCCGCTCTGTGTAGTTAAACGTAAGACCCGCCGGGTCAGCCAGGTAATGGGCGACAGCGTAAGTCGAATTCCAGCCATCACCCACGTCGCCGACATAATCTATCCAGATCTCATTTCGCTGGTGAGTCAGGTCGCGCTTCAGAACCTTGCCATCATCGAGATGGTAATGGGTGTAATCATAAAATGGCTTTTTACCGGCGCCGGACACACCGCCATCGGTGTCGTCGCCGGGGACATCGTCTCCGGAGGCCATCGCTTCAACTAGGCGATGATCCGAGTGGCGCCCGAAGATCGTGGAGATAGCCACTTCGACACCCGTTTTTGCCAATTGACTTGGCGCATACCATCCGACCATTGGTTTTTTGATGGGTTCAGGTCTCATTCATCATTCCTTGTCGCAGCAAAGAATCCTCTTAGTTTTGCCTATTGAATTTTATGAGAAGTCCGATACGAACCAGAGATACCCAGTTTATTCTGATCTTCATAATAGTCGTGCCACTTCGCAGCTTGCCAGACGGCCTCAGGGCAACCTGAACGACTTTCCAGTCCGGGCGTAAAGTCGCGTTCTGTAAATTTCTGCGCGAGTTATAGTCTTTTGGTTGTTCTAGCTTTTCAACGGCAAGCGCTTGTTCCCGACGGGTGTCAAAGCGCGTGCCGATCAAATCAGATACAAGGACCTGAATCCCCGTATTCATCAATTGACGAGGATCGTACCATCCGACCATTGATCTCTTTATGGGTGGGGTATTCATCGCACGATTCCTTTACCTCAGACTGGTAAGAGTTTACGAGGAATAATGAAACACGCCTGTCTCGATGTTCTTGAGACTGGGCCACTAGCTCCTCAACGTCAAAAAACCAGTTGTTTTGAAAGCAACCTCTCAGACTGAATTAGCGAGTGTGCAAGGAGATTAGCAGTCTCGTGAGAAGTCCTAAAACGGCGAGACAGTATTCCGGGTGCACAGAAAAGTCAATTATTTCCTACGGTGGCCTAGAAATTCGTACCATTTGGCATCCTTTTCTTTAAAGAGCCCGCGACTTTGATCCGCGTATCAGGAGTAGTACTTTCCCTGCTCGGATTATTCTTACTGCGCTACACTCCAGCCAAATAGAACCAGTTCTGTTTTGATTCAGACAAGGCGCTTGGTTCGCAACATTGGGCTGCTGCTAGCGTTTCTTCTTGGCGTCGGGAGCAAAATCGTGTGGGACCACTGGCAACAGATTCAAGACGTTCTCTCTAATCTCTTTCACTACTACCAAGACTGAACTAAGCTTTGCGAAACCCATATAGAGACAGCGTGCGGAACATTCATGTACCCGGCCTGACTCACGCACGGCTACAAAGCCGCTGACACGCACCCACTCTGGCAGTAAGCCGCTACTTAAGGAGATTGCAATGGCCCCATCGAGAACACGATTGACAATCCTCGTTCTCCGGGCCGTTGCCTGTAGGCGGACCGGTGGACATTTTGGAGTATGAAAAAATGCGCTGCTGGTTCCGCCGAGAGATGTGGGACCCCTCACATATGCGATTTTGCAACTGGTACGCAAACCTGACTTCCGTCGACGCATAGGTCGAGAAGCCGCGAAGGAAGTGCGCGACAACTGGATGTGGCCGAAGATCGTAAAAAAGATGCAGCGTGTTTACAGGGAGGTTGCAAGTTCTTGGTCTAACGTAGCAGATGTCCGCGCCTCAACGGAAAGCTCTTCAAGACTCCAGAGGCAATTCGACTGTAAACAAGCTACCTTGACCCGGCGTGCTCTCAACGTCGATCTTCCCTCCGTGAGATTCAACAATCCAGGCTGCGATTGCCAGTCCCAGTCCCGCGCCTCCGAGCGCACGAGAACGAGCCTTGTCCACCCGAAAGAAGCGATCGAAGACGTGGGCTTGATCAGCTTGAGAGATTCCAATGCCTGTATCTCTCACTGATATCCGGGCGTTTCCGTTTTGCCTCACTAAGACAACGGAAATCTTCCCACCCTCGGGGGTGTATTTCACGGCGTTATCGAGAAGATTCAGAATCATACGCTTGAGTAGCTCGTCGTCACCACGCAGAATTATGGATTCAGAATCGCTCTCAGTATTCAATTGAACACCTTTGCGGATCGCAAGCACTTGCGCTGCGCGGGCACAGTCTCTGACCGTCTCATTTAGAGAGAGCGGTTCCTTCAGCAAAACCATGGGCGCATCTATGGGTTGGCGAGCGAGCATGAACAAGTCTTCGACAATAAGCGAGAGTCGCTCGGCTTCGTCTTTGATCAGGGACAATGACTCCTGGTATTCCCCAACCGTGCGTGGCTTATTGAGTGCCACTTCGGTTTCTCCTCGAAGCACAGCAAGCGGCGTTCGTAGTTCATGAGACGCATCGGCGATGAATCGCTGCTGCTCCTTGAAAGAAGTCTCGAGACGAGTCATCAGATCATTGATGGTGGTGGCCAGCCGTCCCAGCTCATCTCGCGGATTGTCTACGTCGAGACGGGACGATAATCGTTCCGCCGTTATGTGTTGCGTCTGTAGATTCATGGAGGCTATCGGTGAAAGGCTCTTGCGAGCGAGGAAGTATCCTCCGGCCGAAGCCAGTAATAAGATGAGCGGAACCCCGGCGTAAAAATCGCGCCGTAAGCGACGTAGCCCTTCATCAATTACAGTCAACGGTTCGGCAACCGTTGCGAATCCGAGATCTCGATCGGATGAAAGGCGAACGATGGCGACTCGCAGGCCGTTGACAGTCACCAGACTGAGGCCTCGTTGACGCGCCTGACTAAGCGCAGGTGAGGGGATTGGCAGAGCGGTTTCTGAAAGATTCCTGGTCGAGGCGATTGGTCGGCCGTGGTTGTCTATAACCTGAACATAGCGATTGGGAAAGACCAATTCCGCCAAAACGATCTGGCCGGCTTTCGCCAGCGAATGTGCTTCTTCAAACTCCTCGACGTATGCGCTGGCAACCGTTTCCGCGGTTGAACGCAAAGACTCGTCCTGACGTTCGTAGAAAATCGCGGCGGCTGCATAGTAAACGAGGACTGCAAACGCGATGAGCGACAAAGCGAGAACGGCAGCGTACCAAAGCGTTAGTCTTGTCCGAACTGAATCAAACATAAACAGCGATCAGCCGGCCACATTACATCGAGAACATGGGCGTCATGATACTCTCGCACAACTCAGAAGCTCCACGTAAGCGCAACCCCATACTGACGCGCGCTGTGACTATATTGAGGCGAGATCGCAGGCCACCGCGATGCTTTGAGTGGTTCGCTCTCATCGCCTGAATCCGATTCATTGTGATGATGCGCCTTATACACATACTGACCAATTCCATATCCAAGTGCGCTGCCGACCAACACGTCAGAAAGATAATGTTCGTGCCCGGTGAAGCGAGCTAAGCTAACCGCAGTTGCTGCGGCGTACGCAGCTACCTGGACCGCGCGGTGGTCGTGATACTCGTTGGCGATTATCGTAGCCGTTGACCATGCCTGGATGCTGTGTCCAGAAGGGAACGAACTTCCGCCGTCGAAAAACTCGCTGCGGTCTTCGCCGGTCAAAGGTCTTGCGCGTTGGGTAATACCTTTTAGCGCATTGCTGACGATTAGACCATCAATGGAAGCCTCAGCGCTGAGCAGCCCGGTCTCTCTGGCCCGTGAGTCGTTCGTTTTGCGACCAACTATGTAGAAGGTTGCGGCGAGCGCACCGACACCGTAAGTCGAGCCCCCGTAGCTAACAATTCGACTGGCTTTCACCTGACGATCAAATTCGGCTATCTCGTCTCCGGTGATGCGATCTGTAGTAATCAGCGCCATCGAACCTATACCGAAGGGAACCATCCATTTCGCATCCTCTCGGTGAAGATGAAACGGTGCGGTCCAGATCGCCTTCTGATCTCCTAGAATATTCTTGAAGAATTCCTTTTCAAGCGACGGGGTTGGTGAGGGAGTCGGAGCGGACGGCTTGGTGGGCGTTTGCGCGTGCCCTGGAAATCCCACCGAGAATACGAAGGCGAGAAGCGTCATGCTGAAGAGGCAATGCGATCTTCTATTTCTTCCCATGTTACTTTCCTCCTGGTTGTGATCGTCTTATTTGCTGACGACCAGGACCACAAATGAACCGGGCTTGACGGTACGCTGCGGTCTGCCGCCTGGGGTTGTCGCCGGCGTCTCAATAATCTCCGCCGCACTCAGAAAGACCTTTTTGGTTTTTGGGTCGAACGCCATCGTCCGGGCACTCGGCTGCGTCTTAACTGCGCCGGCATCTTCGTAATTGTCGGCAGACTTCTCATGAAAGATGTTTAAGACGCCTTCGCTGCATGAAAAGAAGATTAGGTTTGCCTGTGGATCAAAGGCCGCGTAGTCCACGCCGCGGCCGATGGGAAAGCTGGCAATCACTTTTCCGGACCCGGCATCCATTACGACCATCTTCGGGTCGTTGCGGCAGCCGATAAACAGGCGTTTTGTCTTTGCGTCATAGGCCAAACCTGTCGGAGTTTTGGCGACGCCTATCGGGAAGCGCTTCTTCACCTCGAACGACTTCGGATCAAAGGCGACAACTTCGTTTGTATCCTCGATGTTGACGTATATCAGACCATCGGCGATGACTGCTGACTCTCCGTCGCCTTCAACCTTAACCGTACCAATGACGTTTCCTGTTTTGGCGTCAATCGCGGTGATGTCGTGCGAGCCATGATTGTTGGTAAAGACGCGTTTGGTTCGCGGATCGTAATATATTCCGTCTGGTCCCTTGCCGACATCGATCTTGTTAATCAACTGCAATGTGGTCGGATCGAACATCGAGACTTTGTTCTCGCGACCGTTGCTGGTGAAACCATGTTTGAACTCCGGCGCGAGAGCAACACCGTGAACGCCGGGCGTGTCGGCAATGGTCCCAAGCAACTTGCCGTTGTCAGGGTCCACAACGTCGACTTGTGTGCTATGAGAAAGATAGAGCCGGCGAGCATCGCTATCGATGGTTACGTAGTCGAAGCCGCCATTACCTGGAACCGGATAGCGCGTTTCGAGTTTGTAGGTGGTACCAGCCTGAAATGCCGTTAAGGCAATCGACATTGCGATTAATGCACTCTTAATACTTATCATTGCCTTTCGTCCTTTTTGCGTTTGAAACCTTACTCTTCGTGCTTGAGCCTCTCGCCGTTTGGTCCGACCTGAATTTCCGAACGCTTTTTCCCGTATTTCACTTGTGCCTCATAGGCGACGAGGTTCCCGTTCTTAGTCAATGATTCGATTACCTGGATAGTTCCTGAACCGGCAGCTTTCTTAAGTGCGGTCTGTACAGTCGCAGGTAGGGAATCCATTGAGACTTCTTCTTCGACCTCGACTATGTAGCCGTTCTTGTCGATCAGGATGTCTTTGCTATGTCCGTTGACTGTCAGCGAGGCTTCGTAAAGTTTCACGCCATGCTCCACTTCGGTAGCGAAGCCTTTGACCGTTGCGCCTTCGCTTTCTTTCGCAACCGTCTTCTCGACCGCCGGAGGCAGCTGCTCCCGCTTGATCTTTCTTTCTTGTGCGTGGGCTACTGAGAATGTTAGTCCGATAACAAATGCTGCCATCAAAAATCTAAACAAGTTATTCATGTCCATGTTCCTTCGGTTTTTGGTCCGTGTTTAAGCAACCTGAATTTAGAATAGTCCGCGCAGCGGACGAATGAGAATAGCCCAGCAGTTCACTGCTGGGAGGTACGTGCCAAAGTCCGCCGAGTCCGTGGAACGGACGGCTGAATCGACAGTGGTTACGACGTGGTTCCGGCATTTTGATGACAAGTTCAGTCGTCCGTTTCACGGACTACTTATTTCTCTGCCTGCGTGTTCCCAGCGATAAATCGCTGGGCTACTCTCAGTCGTCCGCCGTGCGGACTCTTTGCATTGCGCTCGTTTGCCAACATTTCGCGCATCTCGAGCGAGTACGAGCCCTCCATAACTGTCGGGCTACTGCTTCGGGGGAGGTAGTTGCGAAGGCTCT
>Ga0207684_10004105_pt1 | contig 13864 bp, 15 predicted proteins | sample KBSK5501metaG_FD_184342 | JGI IMG/M metagenome (GOLD analysis project Ga0207684, IMG submission 184342) | Corn, switchgrass and miscanthus rhizosphere microbial communities from Kellogg Biological Station, Michigan, USA - KBS K5-50-1 metaG... | ecosystem: Host-associated > Plants > Roots >...
GACGCGGCGGCCCGCGATCGTGCGGCCAAGGAAGCGGCGATCGAGCGCCTCGATGAACAGGACGAGGACGTTGGGCCGCCGCGGAAGCGGCGATGGCCGCGGGTCCTCGAGGTGCACGAGCGGGAAGCGCGCCGAGAGGAACCGCGCGCCGGGCGCCAGGAGCTCACGCGCGAGTGGAATCGCGCGCGACTCCGGCATCGCCTTCTGGATCGCGCGCGGGATGGTTGTGGGCCTGGTCGCCGTCACCACCGATGTCTTGACGATCCAGATCGGGCTCTGCGCCAGCGTGTAGAACGTCGAGCTCGCGATGGGCGCCGACTGCACCGAATCGGGGCCATCGGGATGCGTGCCCCAGGCGCCGACGGCGACCAGAGCCGGCAGCGCGACCGCGGTCGCCCGCGGCCACACCCCCAGCGTCGGGGCGAGCGCGCGCCGAAAGACCATGCGCCAGCCGAGGATCGCCGCCGTCAGCAGCAGGGCGTACCCGGCGATCCGCGCCGCCCACGTGCTCACCTCGCCCAGCTCGGCGGCCGTCTGCGCGCCGACCTGGCTGCCGCCAAGCTCGCCGTGGCGCCCCTGACCGAACATGTCCGCGACGTATTCCATGAAGACGGCGTCGAGCCGGTGGCCACTGTAGAGGTAATAGCCCATGTCGACGGTGAGGACCGCGACGTAGGCGACGGTCAGCACCGCCCCCGCGACGCCCAGCGTTCGGGCGAGAACCGCGCGCGCCTGGCGGCGGTCACGCAGCGCGAGGAGGGCGGCCCCGAGGAGCGCGACGACGAGCGCGGCGAGCATGCCCACGCTGGCCGTGATGAGGTCCGCACGCAGGCCGGTGAGGAGGGTGAGCCCGAGCACGCCCGGAGAGGGCAGCTCTCGCCTCGCGGCGGCGATCACGAGAAACACTCGCTGCGCCTGCTGCACGACCACGAGCAGCAGCCACCAGAAGACAAAGCGCGGGGCCAGCGCGAGCCTCACGGGCGTCGAGCACCATATCACAGCGCGGGTGTAAGATCGCCGCGCAACGCGAGGAGGAGCCATGGAACGTGAGTTGTGGCGGTGGGACGCGGTCGATCTGGCCGCCGCCATCCGTACACGCCGGATCTCGAGTCGCGAGGCGACGCAGGCGGTGCTGGAGCGGCTCGCCGCCGTCAACCCCGCGCTCAACGCCGTGACCGTGCTGCTCGCAGACCAGGCGCTGGCCGCCGCCGATCGCGCGGACGCCGCCGTGCGCCGCGGCGACGTTCTCGGCGTGCTGCACGGCGTGCCGGTCACCATCAAGGAGAACGTCGATCAGGAAGGCGTCGCCACGACCAACGGCGTGCCGGCCTTCAAGGACGTCGTCGCGGCGAGCGACAGCCCGCCGGTGGCGAATTGGAAGCGCGCGGGCGCGGTCATCGTCGGCCGCACCAACACCCCCGCGTTCAGCCTGCGCTGGGACACCGACAACGAGCTGCGCGGCCGTACCTATAATCCGTGGAATCGACGCCGAACGCCGGGCGGCAGCAGCGGCGGCGCTGCCGCCTCACTGGCGGCCGGCATCGCGCCGCTCGGACACGGCAACGACCTCGGCGGCTCCGTCCGGTATCCCGCCTACTGCTGCGGCATCGCGGGCATCCGTCCAACCCTCGGTCGCGTGCCGTCCTACAACCAGACGGCCGCTGACGAGCGTCCGCCGGGAACGCAGCTCATGTCGGTGCAGGGCGCGCTCGCACGCCGCGTGCGTGACGTGCGGCTGGGCCTGGCGGCGATGAGCGCGCGTGATCCTCGCGATCCATGGTGGGCACCGGCGCCGCTCGTCGGCGAGCCGGTCGCGCGGCCGATCCGCGTGGCGCTGACGGTCGATCCCGCCAAGCAGGGCGTCCACGCCGACGTGGCCGCCGCCGTGCGGGCGGCGGGTAACGCGCTGGCCAACGCCGGCTACGCCGTGGAGGAGGTCGAGCCGCCGGACGTCGCGGGCGTGGCGGCGACGTGGACCACGCTCTGCATCAACGAGATGCGCCACGTGACCCAGCCGTTCATCCGCACGTATGGCGGCACGGACATCAATCGTTCGCTCGACCTCACGCTGGCGGCGGTGCCCGACGTGGATCTCGACGGCTACATCAAGGCGCTGGGGCTGCGAAGCAAGCACGTGCGCGACTGGACGTTGTTCATGGAGCGCTACCCGCTCGTCGTCGGGCCCGTGTCCACCGAGCCGCCGTTCGAGATCGGCTTCGACACCACCGGGGCCGAGCGGCATGCCGAAGTCTCGCGCGCACAGCGTCTGCTCGTGGCCGTCAACCTGCTCGGCTTTCCCGCGGTGGCGGTGCCGACAGGGATGGCGAGTGGCCTGCCGACGGGTGTTCAGGTCATCGGCGCGCGCTATCGCGAGGATCTCTGCCTGGACGCCGCCGAGGCCATCGAAGCCCAGCGACCGCTGCCGACCCCGATCGATCCCGTCGTGTGACGACAGAGGAGGACCACCATGGCCGGCGACAGCATCTATCGGGTGACGGACCTGGTCGGAACCAGCAAGGTGTCGTGGGAAGACGCCGTCAAGAATGCGGTGAGCACCGCCGCCAAGAGCCTGCGTGATCTGCGCGTCGCCGAGGTCACGCGCTTCGACGTCACGATCGAGAAGGGCAAGGTGACGGCGTTCCGCGCGCGCGTCAACGTGTCGTTCAAGTACGAGAAGTAAGCGGCCGGCTCAGCCGGCGGGGACCACGTCGACGAAGCAGGTGTTGAACGTCGCCGCGGCCGCGGGCGACGCGACATCAGCGGTCAGGACGTTGGCGCAGCCGTGAGTATCCTCGCCGCGCGCGTTCGGCCTGAACCAGGCGCCCTCCTTGATGGAGACGACGCCGGGGGCCACCCGATCGGTCACCCGCGCGGGCAGCGTGGTGGCGCCACGCTCGTTGAACACCCGCACGGCCTGGCCGTTCGCGATGCCCCGGGCCGCGGCGTCGGCGGTGTTGATCCAGACGTCGTCCCGGTCGGCACGACTGAGGATCGGCTGGTTGTCGTGGATCGAGTGCGTGCGGGCCCGCGACTTGGGCGTGAGCAGGCGCAGCGGATACCGCGCGTCGTGCGTGTCGGGGATCCACGTCGGGATGGGCGGGATCGCGCCGAGGCCGTAGGGATCGGGCTTCGCCGCGATGGCCATCGAGTAGATCTCGATCTTTCCGGACGGCGTGCTGAACGGGTAGCGCTCCGGATCGCGGATCTCCTTCGCGAACGCGACCGCGTCGTCGGGCGCGGGGAGCCGGGCGAGGCCCTGGGCACGGAACGTGTCGAAGTCGTCGATGGTGTCGCGCGTCAGCTCGCGCAGCCACTGCTCTTCGTTCTTGTCGCTGTAGTCGTCGATGCCGAGCCGCCGCGCGAGGTCCGCGCAGATATCGAAGTCGTTGCGGCACTCCTCCACCGGCGCGATGGCCTGCTTCATATAGATGACGTAGTGCCCGGCGCCCGCCCACGGCGTGTGGACGTCGTTGCGTTCCCAGAACGTGGTGGCCGGGAGCACGATGTCGGCGTAGCGCGCGGTCGGTGTGATGAAGTGGTCGTGGACGACCATGAACTCGAGCCGCTGCGCCGCGGCCGTGGTCTTCGCAACGTTCGGCGCCTGGTTGAACAGGTCGCCGCCCACCGAGTAGACGAGCTTGATGTCGGCGGGATAGCCGCCAGCGCGGCCGCGGTCGAGCAGATCGGCGAGCAGCGGCGTGGCCACGCGGGCGTTCGCCGGATTGGGACCAGGCGGCAGGCTCTTGATGCCACCGCGGCCGGTGGCGCCGTTGCTGACGCCGGAGTTGCCGCCCGGCACGCCGACGTTGCCGGTGATGGCCGCCAGCGCGTACGCCGCGCGATGGAATTGCTCGCCGTGGGCGGTGCGTCCGGGGGCGTAGCCGCACTGCAGGGCCGCGGGCTTCGTCGTCGCGTATTCGAGCGCGAGGCGCCGGATCGTCTCCGCGGGCATGCCCGTGATGGCCGCCGCCCACTCCGGCGTCTTGCGCACGCCGTCGGCGAGACCGAGCAGGTATGAGCGATATGAGCCGCCGCGCGGCGCGCCGGCCGGCAGGTGGTCCTCGTCGAAGCCGAGCACGTGGCGATCGAGATAGGCCTGGTCGTGCAGCCCTTCGGTGACGATCACGTACGCCATCGCGATGAGCGCCGCCGCGTCCGTCGAGGGCCGGATGAAGACGTGCTCCTCCGCCAGCTCGTAGCTCGTCCGCGTGAGGCGCGGGTCGACGCACACGATGCGCACGCCGTGCTTCTTCGCGAGCTTGAGGTACTGCAGCGTGCCCGTGCCGAAGGTGCCGTCTCCCGGGCTCCAGCCCCACATGATGATCAGCCGTGAGTTGACGTAGTCGCTCGGCTCGCGGCCTCCGCTCTTGTAGTCGGCCTTGGCCCCGTAAGTCATGTGGACGGCGAACACCTCGGCCTCCGCCGAGATGTTCGACCACAGCTCCGTGCATCCGCCGAAGCGATGCAGCAGACGCTGCGCGGTGACACGCGCATTGTGCAGCATGGACAGGCTGCCTGTGCGTGAGCAGTCGAGGATGGCGGCGGGGCCGTAGGTGTCGCGCACGCGCCGCATCTGCCGAGCCACCTCGTCGAGCGCCGCGTCCCACGAGATGCGCTCGAACTCGCCCGCGCCGCGTGGTCCGGTCCGCCGCAGCGGATGGGTCAGTCGGTCCGGATGGTTGACGCGCTCGGCCTGGCCGAAGCCCCGCACACACGCGTGCAGCGGCGGAATTTCGGGTGTCCACTTACGCGGATCGGTGCTGATCCGCACGATGCGGCCATCGCGGACGTGGGCGTTCACCACGCAGCGCCCACCACAGTTGTGTCCGCAGGTGCTCGTGACGACGCTCTCGCCGGGCGCAGGGGCGACGCGAGGCGCTTCGTAGAGAATCTGACGAGCCATGGCGCCGCTCAGGATACCATTGCCGCGTGTCTCGAACGCCCGGCCCTCTGCGGCTGTCCGTGATCGCGCTCGCCCTCGCCGCGTGTGCGTCGCCGTCGCCGAACCGGCCGCCAGGCGAGATCCGTGCGGTGGACGTGCGCGCCGTGGACGAGTGCCACGATTTCGCCGAGCAAACGCTTCCGAACGCACCGGTACGGGGCAACGGCAGCGGGCGATGGACCATCTACCCTTCACGCAATGCCGAGTCGCTCCGCACGCTCTTCGACCTGTGCATGCAGGCGAAGGAGGCGCTCAAGTAGGTCGCCCTTGGACATCGACAATGTCCCACGCACCGCCACCGTGCGCGCGCGTACGGCCTGCCTGCTCCTCGTTCTCACGCGCGAGGATTTTCTTCGTGTGCTCGAGGCGTCGCCCGAGCTGCGCGCGCTCTTCGAGCGCGCCGCGCATGCGCGCCGCGAGGCCGACGCACGGAAGCAGCCGGAATGAGTCGCTGATCAGGACTCCCGGTCTGTCACTTCGCTCGCGCCGGAACTTTGACCCATGCCTCCGGGCACGTCGGCACGCTTGGATAATAGCCGTTGGCGCTCGGGCAGAAGTACCACTGCGCGACTTCGCCCGACGACGCCGTCGGCGCTGACGACGACGGGGCCGCGCTCACCGGCGGCGGCGGTGCGGCCGGTGGCGGCGGCGCCGCGGAGTCCGCAGTGGGCGCCGCGGGCGGCGGTGGTGGCGGCGGCGGCCCCACCGCTGCCGGAGTCGCCGATGCAATGGGAGGTGCGGGCGCCGATGCAACAGGCGGCGGTGTGGGCGCCGCGCCCGGCACGACCGGAGGCGGCGGCGGAACAGCGACCGGGACGGGGCTGACCCAGACCCAGTGATACGGAACGTTGAAGCCGTCACCGGCGAGCTCGTAGTACCCGGTCGGATAGCGGACGATCGTCACCGCTGGAACCGGACGAAGCACGACCTGGCCGCCGCTCCACCACCAGACGTAGTAAGGCGACCAGACACCCGGCGTGATTTCGTAGCGCCAGCCGAAGCGAGGCGCAAACGCCCAGCCCCGACGCTCGAAGCGGCGATCGTCACGCCGTTCCTCGCGGCGTTCGAATCGCTCATGGCGCTCTTGCGCCACGACGAGGCCGGGGAGACCGACGAGGCTCGCGAGCAGAACCGACGACGCGACGACGAACGATCGCACCACGCGCAGCACCCTCCTCCAGACGTTCGCAGGGGCAATGCACCTGGAAAATCCGCGCCACTCACTCGGGATTGAGACGATCGAGCGGCCGGATGCATTTGTCGCAAACGCCGCGCACGGGGAAATAGGAGACGGACTCGCGCCGTCTGCGTTGGTGGAGGGGCAAACCATGAGACCAATCCACCTCGCGCGCGGCCTTTCGGTAGAACTTTCAAAGGCAGTCGTGAGCCGCTTCACCGCGACCGTGCTTCTCGCCGTGGCCGTCGCGGTCGGAACCGGGGGTTGTCTGCTCGTGCCGTTCCCGGTGCCCGTCGGCGGCGGACACCACCATCACCGATAGCGTTCGTATTGTTGCTGCACGGTGTCGGATGGAACCACTTCGCACGCTGGCGCCGCTGGTCTCGCCCTTGCGTGTGGTCAGGGATAACGTTGGAACCAATCGCGTTCAAAACCTCAACAAGGAGGAGAGTCTGATGGACGCCCGCAAAATGACGGCCGCCTTCCTGCTCGCCGCCGCCGCTCTGGCGCCCGGTTTCGTGTTCGTGGGGCCCGCGGCCGCGCAAGAGCAGACGAAGGAGAAGAGCGGGCACAAAGGCCAGGCGATGACGATGGACCAGCTGCCTCAGCCCGTACGGCAGACGATCAATCAGGAGGCGAAAGGCGGCACGGTCGGAAAGATCAAGCAGGAGACCTCTCGCGGCAAGACGTACTACATGGCTGAAGTCACCGACACGAACGGCAAGAAGCATCACGTCCGCGTCAATGAAGATGGCACGCTGATGAGCGGTCGCTCGGCGCGCAGCTCGAAGAGCTCGACTGAGACAACGACGAATACGACGAAGTAGCTTCTGACCCGCTGTCGCGGACGCCGCGAGTTTGCCGCGTCCGCGACAGCCGCTTCTGCACTTATCCTCGATGCACGCTTACGCCGCTTTTCTCCGTTGGCGGCAGCCACGCATCGCGCGCCCGTTTGCGGTTATTTGCGCCGCCGGAAGAAGGCCGCCGCGCCCGCGCCGATTCCGGTGAGCAGCAGAACCAGACTTCCGGGCTCCGGAACCGTAACGGTGAAGTCGGCATCGGCTAAATCGGCGTTCGCCCACACGGCACTGGTGACGGATAGAGAGATGGCCATCGTCAGGATCGCCAGCCTCAGGACACGCATAGTCGCCTCCAGAAGAATGAGGTCAGCGGTGGAGGCGGCTGCACACATCACGCCAGTCCGCGGAAGCGAGTAAAGTCCAGCGTCTGAGCCCATCGGGCGAACTGGGCCCGCCGGGAATGACAATTTCTCCGACACCTGCTGCGTCGGACGAAGCGGTTGACCAGCCGCTTCGCGGCGGTGTATCGAGCCCGGTATGCGATGTCGAGTGTGGTGGTGCCTCGTCGGAGTCGCTGCTCTCGCGGGAATTGCGATCGGCGTGGGTCGCGTCGCGGCGAGCGACGACGAGCGGCTGAAGCACGCCGTCGAATCCGTCCGTCGCGCCCAGGCTCCCTCAGGACTGTTGCTCTACGATTTCGACTTCCTCGCCGGAGCATCGTCCGGGCAGAACGACCCCGTGCGGCAGGCCGGCGTGATCGCCTTTCTCGCCGAGTATTTCGTCGCGTCAGGCGATGCGTCGATCAAGCCGATGCTGACCAGGGCGCTCGAGCGCTTCGACGCGCTCTCGCTGCCCATTGGAAAGACCCGCCTGCAGGCACTACTGGAAGGGACCGGCCTTTTTTCCGTGCCGACGGGCCGCCATACGGTGGCATCGGCCCTCGAGCGAGTGCACCTGCTGTATCAGCCGGCGGGTGACGGGGCCGTCGTGGGGCTCGAGAAGGAATACGCGCAAATGTCGGCCGGAGCCACCGCAATGGCCCTGTTCGCCGAGCTCCAATACGCCGAGGCGTCTGGGGATCGTCGATTCGAGGCCGCGCGTGCGCGATGGCTTCAGGGGCTTGCCGCGCTGCACGTGGCGGGGCTCGGCGTCCGCATGAGCCCGACCACGCTCCACGTATCGCCGTTCGCCGATGGTGAGGCTTGGTTGGCTCTCGCCTACTACGAGTGGCGCCGGCCGGGCCACCGCACGGTCCGGTCGCTCTTGACGGCGCTCGACAATCACCTGATGGCGCGTTATGCGGCGTCGTTTTCGATTCCGTTCTATCAGTGGGGCGCGATGGCGGCGGCCGTGCGCTGGGACACGACGAAGAATCCGCGCTTCGCGGCATTCATCGAGCAGCAGACCGTGAACGCGATGAAGTGGCTGAGCGAGCCTCGACCGAACAACACCTGCGCCACCGTGGAGGGCCTGGTGACCGCCGCTCGCGTTCTGCGTGACGCCGGCCGTCCCGGCGATCCTCTACGGACGATCGAGCAGCAGGTCGCCACCGAGATGCGGAAGAACTATCAGTTCCAGATCCTGCCGAACGCCGGTCGACTCTCTCTGGGCAACGGCGTGTTCGTGGTATCGCCTCGGCTCGAGGAGTTCGCCGGAGCGTTCTTCCACGAGCGGTATCGACCGTATACGCGCATCGACTTCACGGGGCATTGCCTGTCCGTGATGGTGAAGCTGCAGAAATAATTCTTTCACTGTTGATAAGTCCCGGCCCCGTTTCCTGAAGAGAGGCGGTCCGATGACAGCGACGAAAACGATCCCGCCGACCCAAGCATATGCGCATCCCGATTCGAAGTCCGCGAAGCTATGGGAGTGCGCGCAGCGCGTGCTTCCCGGCGGCAATTCGCGGACGACCGTCTACATGGCACCCCGGCCGATCTATGCCGCGGAGGGCGACGGGTGCTGGATCACGGACGTCGACGGCGACCGACGGCTGGATCTCCTCAACAACTACACATCGCTCATTCATGGACACGCGCATCCGGCGGTGACGAGCGCCGCGACGCAGCGCCTCGCCCGCGGAGCGTCATTCCCGCTGCCGACCCCAGAAGAGATCGACCTCGCCGCGCTGATCGTAGACCGTGTGCCGGGCATCGAGCACGTGCGCTTCACGAACTCGGGAAGCGAAGCCGTGATGATGGCCATCAAGGCCGCGCGCGGATTCACGGGCCGGCCGAAGATCGCGAAGTTCGAAGGCGCGTACCACGGCTCGTACGATTGGGCCGAGGTGAGTCTCAGCTCGGGCTCTGGCGACTGGGGCCCCGCCGATGCGCCGACGAGTGTCGCGTATGCGAAGGGGACGCCGCCGTCGGTGCTCGAGGAGGTCGTCGTGTTGCCGTTCAATCGGACAGAGCTCGCGGTGGGCCGGATCGAACGTGAGGCCAGGAATCTCGCCGCGGTCCTCATCGATCCGATGCCCAATCGCGCCGGTTTGATCCCCGCGCGTCCCGAGTTTCTCCGCGCGATTCGCGAGGTCACCCGCGCGCACGGCATCTGCCTGATCTTCGACGAGGTCATCAGCTTCCGCATCGGCTATCACGGCGCCCAGGGCATGTTCGACGTCCAGCCAGACCTCACCACGCTCGGCAAGATCATTGGCGGCGGGTTCCCGGTCGGCGTCGTCGGCGGCCGTGCGGAGGTGATGGCGGTGTTCGATCCGCGGGGCGGAAAGCCGGCTGTCCCGCACGGCGGCACGTTCAACGCGAATCCGGTCACGATGGCGGCCGGCCTTGCCGCAATGCAGCTGATGGACGAGAAGGCCTTCGATCTCCTCGACGAGCTCGGGCGCAAGCTGCGGAGTGGCATCGCGGCATGCTTCGAGCGCGCAGGCGTGCCCGGCGCCGTCACCGGGCTCGGCTCGCTCTTCCGCGTTCATCCGGCGCTACGCACGTTCGTCGACTTCCGTAGCACCGCGCAGTCGGCGCACGAAGCGGCACGTCTCGCCCAACTGCATCGACATCTGATCGATCACGGCATCTTGATCTCGCCGACGGGGCTCGGCTGCGTCTCGACCGCCATGGGGGAAGCCGAGGTCGAGTACTTCCTCGAAGTCCTGAATGCGTCTCTTCAGCTCGTGAGCGACGAGGGGGCGGGTAAATCGTAAGGTTGGCTCCCCGGGCTGGGCTCGAACCAGCGACCCCCTGATTAACAGTCAGGTGCTCTACCGACTGAGCTACCGGGGAACGGAAGGAACTACGCGATCTTACCAGACGCCTCCAGAGCCTGCGAGGGTTCTTGTTCTGTTTTTGGGCTGACGACGCGCGTCAATTCCCCTTGTTTCGTGAGCACGCCGTTCAAGCGCCCCACCGCTGACCGCAGGTGCTCCGGCGAAAGGTGGGCGTAGCGCATCACCATCGCCAGCGACGCGTGTCCGAGCAGGTGCTTCAACTCCTGCAGGCTGACACCGCGCTGGACAGCCCACGAGGCGAACGTGTGTCTCAGGTCGTGGAAATGGAAGTCGACGAGGCCAGCAGCCTGTACAGCCGCCTCCCAATGCTTCCGAAACGCTGTCCACGACGACGAACCGAAGACGAGGCCCCTTGCCTGCGGCCCGCGGCGCACCAACACCGCGTCCGATTCGTCCACGAGAGGAACCTCCCGCCGGCGGCCTGACTTCGTCTCTTCAATGCGGATCACTCCGCGCGAGCGGTCGCAGCGCTCCCAGGCCAAGCCAAGCGCCTCAGACTGGCGTAGCCCCGTCAGCAAGCAGAATTCGACAAGGTCGGCCAAGTCTTTCTTCTGCTCTCTGCACTTGGCCAGCAGTGTGTTGGCCTCTTCAGGCGTCAACCAGCGAAGCCCCCCCTGCGGCTCACGCTCAAGCCTGATTCGTGGGACAGCCGTCAATGCTCCCCACTCTTCGTGCGCCAGCCGTAGCAGATGCCGGAGCAGTGCAAGCTCGCGGTTAACGGCCGCCGCTGACAACGGCCGAGGGCTGCCGACGCTAGCCTTTCCATTCTGGCAACCAGCCGCGAAGCGTTGGTCCCGGTACTGGCCAATCGCAGCAGCAGTCACCTTGTCGAGCTTGGTCTCACGCCCGAAGTGGGCGACTAAACGCTTGAGCATCCGCTTGTCTTCGTGCAGCGAGCGCTTCCGCGTTTTGGCGACTTCGTATCGCTCTGCCGCATCGCCGAACGTGATTGGCTTCGCCTTCGGCTTCTCGCGGTCAACCTGAAACTTCAACAGTTCGTCCTTCGCCTGGTCTTCGGTCCACTCGGCGTTGAACCGCTTCACCTGCTTGCCGTCAAGCTGGACGGTGAAGCCGTACGAGACGACCTTGACCTTGCGGCCAGTCGGCCCGCGTCTGCTCCACGCTCTGCGAATGACCTTACCGACGCTCATTCTGTCTGCTCTCTTTCTGGCGCGTCTAGCGCGCCTTCGGACTGCGAGGATCGATGGTGTCGGGGAAACACCGTGTCGTGATTGGGGTGTTCGGATGTTCCTGGTTGAAGATGGTTCGCCTGTCGCTGCCCTCTCGTTCACACTCCGCTTGCGTCGGATACGCTTCGTGAGCATCCCATCGGAGGGGGCGCACCTTGGCGGGAGGGGTCCACAGCACCCAAGCGCATTCGGCGTACGCGGCAGCCGACGTCAGTAGCAGCGTCGCGCCCAGTGCGACCAGCAGAACCGCAGCCCACTCGACGACGGAGCGAATCAGGTGTCTTCGCATCGCCAATCCCCCTGGTTACGCTTCGAGCGGGAGAAGCTCCCGCAGCTTGCATTCGACGCGGAATGCAGCGATCGCGACAGCGGAAGCGCCGTCTTTCGTGAAGCCGGAGTGCTGGCCGCCTTCGAGCGCCAGAGTGAGCAGCCGCATCTGCAGCATGGTGTCGTAGACGTCCAGTTCTCGCTGTTGCTGCGCCTTCGTCAGCTTGGCCATCTGCTCGCCCCTTTCTGTGTCGTAAATTGCACGGCGCTGTTGCGCCATATACAGCATGCGGCGGACGCGGTGCGGAGTCAAGCATGCGACAATCCAGCTACGGCGTAGGCATACCGCCTACGATTAACGCTTAACGGTGAATCGTGCTAAATTGCTGCCGTGCTTACGCCGAAGCGGGCGCCTCGCCGAAGCAAGCTGCCTTCGAACGTCATCGAGTTTCTCCGCGAAATCGGGCGCCGTGGCGGCAAAGCCGCCGGCGGTTCTCCCGCAGGAAGAGCGCGCGCGAAGGCACTCGGTGAAGCTCGCGCCAAGACGATGACCGTGGAACAAAGACGCCAAGCCGCCATCAAGGCGGTTACGACCCGCTGGGCCAACGACACGAGCACCAAGGCCGAGCGGCGGAAAGCGGCGCGAAAGGCCGCGCGAGCGCGCTGGAAGAAGAAGACGTGAATCCACCAGCGTGGTGGAGTGAGACGTGGTGGAGTTGGTTCCTCACCATTCTGCTCGCCGGCGTCGTGGCGGGTCTCGTTGTTCCCGCAGTGAGAAACACCATAGTGTGGGTCTGGCGCCACACGCTTTACACGCGGTGGTTGTCGGTGCTCAGCAACCTACGTGCGGGTCGGCATGACTGCGGACACAGATCGGGATCGTATGTCACTGACCCAAAGACTGGTCGCCGTATCTGCATGAACTGTTATCAAGCTCAACAGAAGACATGAACGCCGAGCAGTTGAGAAAGAACGTCGGCCAACAGGTGAAATTGCGACCGCGAGTGCTTCTCGTCAACCGCGGTGCTCCTGACGTCTCCGAGACAGGCGTCATTGTTCTTACTAGCGGCACTCCGCTACGCAGGACCCGCACAGACGAAACCGACTGCATGTGGACGATCGAGAGCATCGGAAACGACAAGCGCGTCACATTATTTTGCTCCTTCACGGGCCACCGCGTTACCCTTGGCGCAGATAACATTCGCGAGTACCGAACGCCCGATTTTCTGTTGCTCAAGTGCCAGCTCAGGCTTGACGGCGAGAAAGTTCTAATCGAGCCGATCTAAAAGAACGCGCGGTCGACAAACCGCGCAACTCCGAAGTAGACTTCACTCCGGGCTGGACGCCCACGCAGCGGCCAGGTGGCCCTTGGTTCTCCCGAGCGTGGTTCTCCACGGTAGTAAGTGGGCGAGTCGTAGCAGTACCAGATGACCTGTGCGGAGCGGGCCACCGCGACGTCACAGTCTCCGGGAGGCGTGGTCACCGTCCAGCCCACTCGACCGAAATTGCTCTGAGGTGTGTCATGCGGCTCTCAACGATCGCATACGACGGAACAGCACTCTAACTACGCCGACTAAAACACGCTGTCCGTTCTGCGAGAAGCCAAACAAGATCACCAACGAGCACGTCGTAGGTCGGTGGCTACGCAAGCATTTCGATTTCCGCGGCAAAGGAGTACGAAACACGTTTTCACGCATCGGTCAATCGGAACGCAGTTGGAACACGCGCTACTTCGATCAAAAAGTTAAAGCAGCGTGCCATCGATGCAACAACGGATGGATGGCCCGATTAGAGCAGGGCGTCGAGCCACTCATCACGCCCATGATTCGCGGCGAGCACATCGGGATCGGTCGTGATGGTCGAGCCGTTATTTCGGCATGGGCCATCAAAACAGCAATGGTCGTAGAGTACGCCGAGAAGCCAGATAAGCGGTATTTCACGCAATCCGAGCGCAGCTTGATCATGCACAATTTCGTTCCAAGCGGAACTGGAATCCGCATCTGGATTGGTCGCTATCAAGGCAGTTTCAACGGCGCCATCGGGTCAGCGTCATTTCTTCTCGTGCCGCGAACGGACGGCGTTACCGATTCGGCCCACACCTTGACGTTGGCTGTCGGGCAATTTGTGACTCAGGTGTTCGCTGAACGTCTGACGGCGCATCACTCTGAAGTCCTGAACGTCCGTGACGGACCTTGGCAAGAGACGCTTATCCCCATCTGGCCGCCGAAGCCAGCAACAGATGAG
>Ga0207684_10004108_pt1 | contig 13859 bp, 10 predicted proteins | sample KBSK5501metaG_FD_184342 | JGI IMG/M metagenome (GOLD analysis project Ga0207684, IMG submission 184342) | Corn, switchgrass and miscanthus rhizosphere microbial communities from Kellogg Biological Station, Michigan, USA - KBS K5-50-1 metaG... | ecosystem: Host-associated > Plants > Roots >...
TCAAACTCGCAGGCCCAGGTGTAGCCGGCTGTTGCGCCTGGGACGCCGCGGCGCCGAGAAAAGAGACCGCCCACAATGCGCCGAGGAGCTTTCTTGTCATCGGGGTCCTCCTGCCGTCAATACGATTCTTCGGGCTTCGGGTTTCCAAACGCCGGCCCTCATCGGGCGCTTGGGACCTCGCGGATCGGAGAGACAGATATAACAATATATATATTGTAAGCATGCTCGCTTTGTGCGCCGAAAGGCGCAGGTCCGGAGTAAGCGGAAGCGACGTGGAGTAAGCGGAAGCGACGTGGTGGCACACCCCTTGCTCAACTAGCTCTGGTTGAAAGAATGCGATACAGGGAGGTTCTATGAGTTTGAAGGCATTGCAGAGCGAGGTTCTCGCAGCGCTGGTCGGCATCACTGCCGGGACCGCGCTTGCGCAGATTCCCGTGCCCGTACCCGTACCCGTCCCGCTTCCCGGGCTCGAGGTGCGGTTTTCGACCGGGAGGCCGCCGGCCGTTCGATACGAGCGGCGGCCGGCAATGCCCGGACCGGACTACGTCTGGGTCAGCGGCTTCTGGGACTGGGACGGTGCGCGCTGGCGGTGGATTCCGGGGCGATGGGAACTGCGCGTGGAACCGCAGGCTTACTGGATCGCCCCGCGTTATGTTCGCAGCGACAGGGGCTACATCTACGAGCCGGGCCACTGGTCCAACCAGACGATTGTGGTCGGCGATGACGTGCGCCAGCGGCGCGAGTGGCGGCGACACGAACGCGAGCACGAGCGCGAGCTCGAGCGGGAACGAGACCGCGATCGGTACCGGGATCAGTTCCGGGACCACGACCGCGATCATCAGTAAGAGTCGGACTCTGGATTCGGAGCCGCAGGTCAACCGGCGAACCCGGTCGAGCCTGCGGCTTTTTTCTTCTTAAACGACCGATCCGGTTGACCGCGGAGCGCAGGGGCGGCACTGAGCCGGCGGCGAGCAGACCGCCTACCTCCCGTTGGAGTGAGCGCTTTTACCTACAGCGGAAAAGGGCGCCCCGCAAGATAATCTGCCCGTGAGCAGCGGCTCGGAGGAAGGCGGGCGCCGATCCGGTCCGGAGACCGGACGGTTCACGGTGCGCCGCGTCCGCTCCGCCTATTCCTCGTGGCGCGCCTCGATCCGTCGGACCGACTTATTCCTCGCGGGCGTCCTTGGTGTGTTGTCGCTCGGTTTGGGGGCGTACCTTTACACCCGCTCTCAGGCGGCCGCTCGCGTGGCGTTTGCCGAACGCGCGCAGCGGCTTCACGCAGCGATCGCGGAGAGACTGACCCAACCGTACGAGGATCTGCTCGCGCTCTCGAGCTTTCTCGAGGCCTCGGGCGGCCTGAGTCGCCAGCAATTCCGTCTCCTGGCGAACCCGATGTTGCAGCGCCACCGGACTGTCTACGCTTTCGAATGGCTTCCGCTGGTCCGCGAATCCGAGCGCTCTCACTACGAAGCGGAGGCGCGCGCCACGGGCCTGACCGACTACCGCTTCTGGGAGGCGGGTCCCGGCGGAAAGCCGCGAGAGGCCTCCCGCCGCCCTTCCTACGTCCCGATCCACTACATGGAGCCGCCGAGCGCGCTCGCGCTCGGTTTCGACATAGCGGCCGAGCCGGGCCGATGGCTCATCGCGGAGAAGGCGCGCGACTCGGGCGTCATCACCGCCTCGCCCCCGTTCGGTCTCGTGGAGGACATGGGTCAGCTGAACGCTTCGCTGGCGATCGCCCTGTACGCACCGATTTACCGCGGGGCTAATTCCGCGTCGGAGCCGGCGCGACGGGACTCGCTCTCCGGCTTCGTCATGGCGATCTTTCGAGTGGCGCCGCTCGTGGACTCCGCCGTGTCGGTGGCGAACGCATCGGGCCTCGCGTTCGCGCTGTCCGACGCCGAAGCTCCGGGAGCGCCGGCGCTCGCGGAACGGCCGCCGGCCGCGAGAACGCTTGTCCACCGGGCTGGCTTCGAGCTGAAGTTCCCGGTGCATTTCGTCGATCGCTGGTGGACCCTCTCTGTCTTCGCTCTTCCGGGGTCGCTGGTCCTCGCAAGCCGCGGGCCGATCGGGGTTGCGGCGGCCGGCGCGCTGGCCGCGCTGCTCGGGTTCGTCCTGCTGACCTCGTTGCGAACCATCTCTCGCCTGCGCCGCCAGGCAGAAAAAGTCGGACCGTACCGCCTCGTCGCGCGCCTGGGTCACGGCGCGATGGGCGTCGTCTGGGAAGCGCGCCATGCCTTGCTGCGGCGGCCGACGGCGGTCAAGTTGCTCGCGCCGGGCAAGGGAGGGGAGCGCGCACTCGCGCGCTTCGAGCGAGAGGTCCAACTGACGGCGGGCTTGACGCACCCGAGCACGATCGCGATCTACGATTACGGCCGCACGGCCGACGGCGTTTTTTATTACGCCATGGAGCTCTTGCACGGCATCAATCTGCTGCAGCTTGTGAGCTTCGACGGGCCGCTGCCTGCGGCGCGCGTCGTGCACCTGCTGCGGCAGGCGTGCGGCGCCCTGGCAGAAGCGCACGCCGCGGGTCTCATTCACCGAGACATCAAACCGGCCAACTTGATGATCTGCGTCCAGGGAGGCATTCCCGACTTCCTGAAGATTCTCGACTTCGGCCTCGTCAAGGACATCGGCGCGGCGGAGCCGCCGCCGGAAGGGGGAATGCCACAAGTCCAGGCCGACGCGGGGCTTTCGCTGGACGGCTCGATCCTCGGGACACCCCTTTACATGGCTCCCGAGGGCATGAGTGATCCGTCGAAGATCGATGCGCGCGCCGATCTCTTTGCGCTCGGCGCGGTCGGATACTTTCTGCTGACCGGCAATTCGCCATTTCCGGGGCGCACCGCGATCGAGGTTTTCCGCAGCGAACGCCTGGGTCCGCCGCCCCCTGTCGCGCGCGCCGCCCCGAATCCCGTGCCGACCCCGTTGGAGGAGACGCTCCGGCGGTGTCTCGCGTTCCGCCGGGAAGAGCGGCCCGCCTCGGCGGAGGCGCTCGACGCCATGCTCGAGGAATGCGCCGTTTCGCCGGCGTGGAAGCTCGCGGACGCGCGGGCCTGGTGGCGAGACCGGGGTCCGGAGGCGCTCGCCGCGGCGCGGGCACAGAGAGAGGAAACCGATCTCGGGGAAAAAGGGCAGGTCCTGGTTTTGGCTTCCGACGACCGTACCCCGGGACCGCCATAGAATAGGAGCCAACCGAAGCGAGGTCCGAAATGTTGAGTGTGGACGCCGCCTATGAACGCATCGGCTCGGCTCTCCGGCGAAGAGGTTACGTTGTCACGAAGGAGGAGCGGCCGACCGAGCCCTCCGGAGATCGGGTGGCCGTTTACGACTCGCCCAACATGTCCGTGACGGTTCGTTGGCTGGAAAAGGCGCGGTTATTGACTCTCCAGGTGAAGGTCGATGGCGATTGGGTCGAGTTCGCCAGACGCAGCTTCGGCCCGAAGGGTCTCGAGGACGGCTCTGTCGACGCGCTCGTGCGCGCGGTCGATACGGAAGTCGCCGAGACGTCCACCGACTCGGGCGCGACATAAAACCCGGCAGGTCCGGTGAAAGGGGTCGGCGGCGAGAGATCAGGAGCCTGCTTTCCCGAAAACCCCGGTTCCTGTTTTTCGTAAGGTTGTCTCGGGAGAACTCTATGCGCAACGCTAAGGCACTCTTGTGTCTGTCCGCATTCCTGGCGGTCGCCGCCTCGCCCGACACGCCCCAGCGCGGTGTCGAACCTTCGGACATCGATCGCGGCGTCGATCCCTGCGTCGACTTCTTCGCCTACGCGAACGGAAGCTGGCGGGCGAACAACCCGATCCCGGCCTCCATGCCGCGGTGGAGCCGGCGGTGGGCGGCCGGCGAGTCGACGAAAGACCGCCTCCGGGAGATCCTCGATCAGACGTCCGCCGCTTCTGGGCGGGCGAAGGGGAGCGTCGAGCAGCTCATCGGCGACTTCTACGGGGCCTGCATGGACGAAGCTCGGGCCAACCGCCTCGGCGTCCAGCCGCTGACTCCGCTTCTGGCGGAGATCGACGGCATCCAGAACGCCGCGGACGTTCAGCGAGTGGTCGCCCGGTTCCACGCGATAGCGATTCCCGTGCCTTTCGCGCTCGCCGGAGAATCCGACAACCATACCCCGACGGATGTGATCGCAAAGCTCTACGCGAGCGGCCTCGGCATGCCGGACCGGGACTATTACGTGAAACCGGAGCCGCGGTTCGTGGAAGCGCGGGAAAGGTATGCCGCCCACGTTGCCGCGACATTCAAGCTGGCGGGCGACGACCCGGCGCGCGCGAAGTCCGCGGCCGACACGGTCCTGCGGATGGAGACCCACCTGGCCGAGGCGTCTCTGGACAACGTGGCGCTGAGGGACCCGAAGGCGACCGATCACAAGATGTCCTTCGCCGAGCTCCAGAAGCTCACGCCCCACTTCGACTGGACAGGCTACTCACGGCGAGTCGGGGTCCGAATCGGCGATCCGAACGTCGCGGAGCCGAAGTTCATGACCGAATTCGACCGCCAGCTCGCTTCGACACCGGTCGCCGACTGGAAGACTTATCTCAAATGGCACCTGCTCAACTCCGCGGCGCCGTCGCTGTCCGACGCGTTCGTTGTGGAGGACTTCGCCTTCAACGGCGCCTACTTAAGCGGCGCCAAAGAGATGAAGCCGCGATGGAAGCGCTGCGTCGAATCGACCGACCGCCAACTCGGCGAGGCGCTCGGCCGGAAGTACGTCGAGAAGCATTTCCCGCCGGAGGCGAAGGCCCGGATGCAGGAGCTCGTCCAGAACCTGCGGCTCGCGATGGGCGAGACCATCGAAGGTCTGGAGTGGATGAGCGCGCAGACCAAGAACCGCGCTCTCGAGAAGCTTTCGACCTTCAATCCAAAGATTGGCTATCCCGACAAGTGGAAGGACTACAGCCGCGTCGCGATCAGCCGCACCTCCTACTGGGATGACGTTGTCGCCGGCCGCAAGTTCAACGTCGACGACAACCTGGCGACGATCGGCAAGCCCCTCGACCGGGGGCGCTGGGGCATGACGCCGCCGACTTCGGACGCCTACTACAACCCTCTGTTGAACGAGATCGTCTTCCCCGCCGGCATCCTGCAGCCGCCCGCGTTCAACATGTCGGCCAACGACGCGGTGAACTACGGCGCGATCGGCGTGGTGATCGGGCATGAGATCAGCCACGGCTTCGACGACCAGGGGGCCCAATACGACGCGCAGGGGCGCTTGAACAACTGGTGGACCGAAGAGGACTTGAAAAGGTTCCAGGAAAAGACCGCCTGCGTGGTCAACCAGTTCGACAACTACTTCGTCGAGCCGGGCCTTCACCACAATGGCAAGCTCGTGTTGGGGGAGTCGATCGGAGATCTCGCAGGAGCGAAAATCGCCTATCGCGCCTTCCAGATTTCACAGAAGGGCAAGCCGCCGCTTCCGGCCGTGGACGGCTTCACGCCGGACCAGCAGTTCTTCATTGCATGGGGGCAGTTTCGTGGCGACGCCGTCCGGCCCGAGTTCGCGCGGACGATGGTTCAGGGAGATCCGCACCCGATCGGGAAGTTTCGCGTCATCGGACCGGTCTCCAACCTGCCAGAATTCCAGAAGGCATTCTCCTGCAAGCCCGGGGCGGCGATGGTGCGGCCTCCCGATCAGCGCTGCGAGGTCTGGTGATTGGGTAGTCGGTAGTCGGTAGTTGGGAGTTGGCAGTCCGCCTCTTGATCAGGCGGCGGGACACGGTTCGAACGACCACCAGTCGATCGATCGAACGTAATCCTCGTCCGGCGGGAAAAGGTTTCGAAACGTGAACGCAAAAGCCGTCGGACCGATCTCCTGGAGATGCGCGAGCCGTTTCTTGGCTTCGTCGATCGAGGGCCGGTGGCCCGTGGGAACCCACCAGAGAGTGACCACCGGCGCCCCGAACTTTTCGAACCAATCGTCCCGTTGTCGAAGCACCTCGGCGTGGGCGGTGCGATAGACGTAGCTGCGCAGATCCTCCACCGTCTTCCAGACGGAGAGATTGAAGAGAATCCGGTCGTCGTCATAGGGCCGGAGGTAGGTGGCATTGCCCTCCGGCGTCTGGAGCCGCCAGACGAAACCGGGGCTCCCGTCCGCCAGGGCGTTGATCTCCGCCAGGCGCGCCACGAATCCCGCCATGACCGGATCCTCGAGCGCGCCGCGCATGCGCGCGATATTCACCTGCGCGATCTGCAGCGTTTTCATTCGCGTGGCCGTACGTCCTTCCGCCGATTCTACGTCCGAGGAACAACGTCACGAGCCGGTGACCCGGGCTCTGGCTCCAGGCTGTCCGCCTGCTCTCCTACGCACGCCTGCGGCGGTCGGAGTAGGATTTCATCCGGAATGGACGTCGCCGGCGAGGAACGCCGCTTTGCGCGCTGGAAATGTTCTGCTTGTCAGACGACGCGCTACGCACCGATTCCAGCCGATGGGCGCCTGAAGTGCCCGATTTGCTATGCGGCCGTGCCGTTCGATCCGCGCAGACACGCCCGCCGCGATCCCACCGATCGCGGGAAACGACCCGAAGAGATCCCGCCCGCAGAAGCCTGAGCGGCTGGCGAGCCCCTCTTCGCCCGGCCGCCGCAGCCGGCCTGATCGACTCGCTCGCGAGTTCACGGCAATCGGGGCGTTACGAGACGTAACACTTCCGAGGTCTTCCCGGTACGGCCCGGCTCGGCCTCGAGGCGTCCCATCAGTATCTTGCGAGACCGGTAGAAGAATTGCTCAACACAGGGGGCGGCCCTCCGCCGGGTCGCTGCCAATGGGGAGGTTTGACTCGAGATGGCCGAGAAACGAACGTTCCCGCGTTACCGCCAGGAGGTGGTGGCCGACTTCAGCCCCGCCGAATCCAAGATTACCGGCGTGACGAAGGACGTCTCGGTAGGGGGACTGTTCGTCCGCACGAGCCGAATGCCGGAAGAGGGACAGAAGCTGCTCGTCACTCTCCGTTTTCCCGACGGCCGCCAGCTGCTGCTCCAGGGTGAGGTCGTCCGAACCTTTGAAGCTCCGACGCTTGTCCGGCACTTGTTCCCGACCGGTTTTGGAGTATCGATTCGCAACAGCCAAAGCTACAAACGCTTCGTCGAGTCCGTCGCGACCCACAACGGCAACGCCATGGGCCCGCGCTCTCCGGCTCCCTCCGAGCGGGATTCGCACTAAGCTTCCTAAAAAACGGAGGGCGAGTATGCCCGATCAGGAAAAAGATTCGGCCGAACGCCGGCTCGGCCACCGGCGCCGGGGACGCGGCAGACGGATTCTCGGGGATCGGCGGGGGGAGACCAGAGATCTTCGGCGGCCCTCCGACAGGCGGATCTCGGAGCGTCGGAGCGGGTTGCGCCGTCGCGAGATACCCGACAGGCGAGCGGGAGCAGAAGCGTAGACCGCCGCTGCCGGCCGGACGAAGACAAAAAAAGAGGCGGGGGAAACCCCGCCTCGAAAATACTGAGTGCTGAGTGGGAGAGCGGTTAGTAGCGGGAGCGTCCGCCTCCGCCGCCGCCGCTGCGGTCGTCATTCTTCGGCCGCGCCTCGTTGACGGTCAGTGACCGCCCACCGAACTCGGTGCCGTTCAACGACAGGGCCTGCTTGGCCTGATCCGCGTTGCTGAACTCGACGAAACCGAACCCTTTGGATCGGCCGCTGTCGCGGTCTGTGATGACCTTCGCGGAGTCCGGAGTGCCGAACTTGGCGAACAGGTCGCTGAGCTGGTCGTCGGAGATGTTGTACGGGAGGTTACCTACGTAGAGCTTCATCAGAATCCATCCTTCGTGCCGGTCAAAAAATGGGGCGCAGGACCGCCGGCACGGCTCTTCGCATTCTCGTGGCTTTTTCGATCGGGATTCGTCAGAACAGGTCTGGCAAAGGCGAGCGAACCGAGAACACGCGGAGTATATCACGGCCTTTCGGACGCCGCCTTCTTTTGCCCGGCGACGGAGGTCTGGTCAAGCCGCTGGCACGGCAAAGTCGATCAGATGGAAGGGCTGGCGCCCTTCGTGGAGCGATCCCGCGAGCTCGAGGTCCGCGACACATCACCCGCTAAGGATGTCGCTACCAGTGGATAGATCGTCGGTCGCTGCTCCGGCTAGACTCGGTCCGGTTCTCCCGCGGACCGAGAGAGGTCGCGGGAAGGGGCCTCCTGAGGAAATCGCCAGTACGATCGAGGAGACTCGGCGGAACCGCTCTCGGCGAATCTCCGGGAAAGATGCCAAGGCCCCCCGCGCACTCCGGTCGTCGCGCTTACGGGCCTCGGGGATCTGCAGCTGCGTCACGCATAGCCCCAGACTCTGAACCCCGCAGTGCCGCGCCGCCCGAGCGGGCGGCGGCCCGCTACTGGTAGAAGCCGGTCACGTCAATAATGACGTGGCACGACCCCCCTCCGGCCGTTCCGTAGACCACGGACACGTTAAAGTTCGGGTCTGCGGTCAGCGGCGCAAGCGCGCTATTCGCTATCGCGGGCTCGCCTGCGTTCGCATTAATGTTCGACACGAGCGGGATGGGCGTTTGGAACGGCCAGATGACGAGATAGCCGGCGGCGGTTGGTTGCACCATCGTGACATTGAGGGCCGCGGCGGTAGCTGATGCGGGTACCCCGCACGCGGCGGGCCACGCGGAGATGGGGAAGTTCCGTTGCGCACCTCCGAGAAGCGCTGGTCCACCGGTAAGTCCGTTAGGATTCCGCGTATCGACGATGCGGCAGGGCGCCAGCGAGTAGAACTGATAAGGGCCCCCGGCCTCAGCAGGCGTTGCTTCGACGATGATCAGTGCAGCGAGTACGGCGAGGAAGCGCAGTCTTGACATTCTCATCCTCCTTCTCGACATGACAAGTGACGACCACACAGAGATGCCCACGGAATCGTGAGCCCTGCTTACTTGAAATACCCAGTGACGTCGATGATGACGTCGACGGTGCCGGATGGCTGGTCAGCGTAGACGAGCAGGCTGTCTGTCAGACCGTATGTGTCTGTGCCCGCTCGAGGAGAGCTCGGGTTATAGGACACCGCGCGGGAGGACGGCACGTAGCCGTAGCCGCTCACCCGGAGAACACCCGCGGTAGAGGCATTAACCGCGGTGGTGTTCACAAACACGGCGCGTGCATCCGCGGGAACGCCGCACGATCCCGTGATAGGAAAAGTCCTGCTTCCGGTCGCAACGAGCGCAAGTCCCCCCTGGGGACCCGGGGCCAGCCGCGTATCAACGACCCGGCATGGCGCGATCGTATAGAGTGAAAGCGGGGTCCCTACCCCGACGCCGACGAAGTTGGCGTTGTACACATACAGCGCGAAGTCTTGATTCGGTGAGCTGCCATCAAGCGTGGGGACAGCCTTTTGACTGATGATCGAGGCTACGACGTTGATTGTGAATTGCCCTGTCAGGCTGTTCGGCGCTACATTCACAAAGTGCACGTTATTGTCGAGATCCGGGAAAGGGCATGAGCCGCCGCTGCGGATAGTGTACCCATTGGCGTCTTTCCCGTTATCGGCGCACCAGGCGAAACTACCCTGAAAAACCGCCATTGTGAGTGCATTGATGTAGGCTAGTCCGCCACCCGCTAATCCAGGGGCGTCTGTGTACACGAGCGCGGCACGAATCGGCTGCGCCGGGTTTGCCACCGTGTAGGTAAAGTTTAGCTGCTGGCCGCTCGCGGTGAATCGTGTCCTTGGAGCGCTACCGTGGTCTTCGTCGTAGGCGCTCACTGGCGTCCCGTCGAAGATGCGCTGCATCCCAAGGCGGCCCCACCCGTAGATAAAGTTGGGAGGCCATCCCAGCGATTGCTGGTTCTGTTCGTCGAACCCGCCGTTCATGTCCTCGGCGCCGACCACCATCATCGCCTTGATCATCGCCGGAGACGGGTCCGTGACGCCGCCGCCGAGCTGCGATCGATAGTACTTTGAGAAAATTGCCGCCAGGCCCGACGCCAACGGCGTGGAATAGCTTGTGCCCGACCCGTAGCCGTAGTCGAGACTCGGTGGAGAGGTTATGGCGAGCCCTGCTGATGAATCAGAGCACAAACCTTTGTAGTTAGGGCTTGGACTTTGGGTCTGCAATGACGCGATCCGTGCCCCAGGCGCGACAAAGTCAGGCTTGCGCTGGCTCAGGTCGCGAGTCCCGCGGGGACTAAAGAATGCCACGTGATCGAGCGGCTTCGACGCATCGGAACACGCGCTCGCGTTGTCCCGCCGCTCGGTCGAGGCTCCTATGGACACGACGTTCTTCGCGTTCCCGGGAGCACTCACGCAGTTGTGGCAGAGATCAGTGCTTGAATCCGGCAAATTGCCGATTGCTGAGCTGATAAACATCGGTCGCAACCCTGTCCCAAACCCGTATGCGTCACGCACCAAGAAGTCGCACTTCATCGACAAAAGACTGTAGGTGGTATCAGCCGTGACATCGGTGTGAACATTCCAGGACTGGTTCTGGATTCGTGCGCCGCTGTTGTACGCGTCAGTGGTGATCGCCTGCAGAAACGACGGCGACGCGAGGTTTGAGTTCTCACTGTCGTCAAACGCCCGGCTGATGCGTAGCCGCACGGTGGGGGCAATCCCCATCCCATAAAAGAAGCTGCCATTGGGATCACCCGAATCCGTCAACCCAGTGCCTGCGTACCCAGCAATGATGCCCGCGACAAGCTCACCATGGCTGGGAAGCGAATCGGTCCTCGTCTCCTGACCGCTGAAATAGCCCTGCCAGCTGTTCACGCGGCTCACGAGATCCGGGTGCACAGGTTGACCCGCACCCCCGTCCAGCCCGGTGTCGATCACATTGACGATGTATCCGCTCAGGTCATAGATGCAGCCGCCGCACCGCGTCCCAAACCAGGTCAGGTACCCCTGTGGTCCGAGGGCCTGTGCGGCGTCATGGTTCCCCGCGACGATTTGGCATGCGCGCTCGTCGCTCAATCTGACCAGTCCTGCCGGCTCAATCCCCACGACGCGGGGATCGGCAGCCAGCGCTCGCAGTGTCTGGCTTGGTAGCACGACAGCTGCCGAGAGATACGGGCCCAGCTGCGAGTAGTCGACCGGCTCAAGCGACTGCGCCTTTAGCGTCGCGAGCAGCGCCTCCCACGATTGGCCCATGTCGATCAGGACGATCGCTCGAACCTCCGGTACTGCGCCGGCAGGGCGCAGCTCAGCCGTGAGTTTGTACGCTGGCTGAAATACGACGGCGTGCCGGGATCCGCGAACCTGCCCCAGTGCGGGCCGTCCGGGCACCGGCATGGCGACCAGATAGCTGTTCACCGGCAGTGCGTGGACAATTCGCGCTCCAGCGCCACGTAAGCTCGCGAGCCAATCGGGATGCGCCGGTCCCCGGAACTGCACCACGTACAGCCCAGTACCACTAGGGTAGTCCGAAATAACGAGCTCTGGAGGCAGCCCTGGCGGCAAATCCTCAGCGCCGGAGATCACGAGGTCACGCACGTGTATCTCATCGAATTCCGTCGCGACCCGGCCGCGCAGGGTGAGCAACGTCGCCCGTGCCGCAAAGGTGGCTGCGGCTGCGGCCGGAACCTCGGCGACAGCGAACGGGCCGTAGTCCATCAGGTTTTGCAGCCCAAGCGCCGTCACCGCGCTCGGTGCTAAGGGCGAAGTGCTACCGACAGCCTTCTGAATGTAGACCGGCACGCTCTGGGCATGGAGCCACCCAGCGCTGTACAGCAGAAGTCCCAGACACAGCGCGCGGCAGGAATGCCCTGTATGAATGATCACAATCAGCCTCCTCATGCATTCTCCGTTGTTACATACATTAGTCGCCACAGCGCGGCTGTGCGGGCTAGAACAATGGCGGTTGCCATCATTGTTCCGAGGCCGCTCTGAGTAGCTGTCGCTGGTGCCGGTGCCGCGGAAGAATCCCGGCGAGCGAGTAGACCAGCAGCGGTCGACTACCTTCCGTGACTCGTGCTCATTGCTAAGCCGCACGCGGCGTTGTTTATTGCCTGCCAGAGGAGGCCTCTGACAGGGTTATTGGCGGGTTCTTAGCCGGCTACGCGCGAGAGCCTAACCGCAGGTAGCGAGCCCGGCAACGCGCGCCGCAAACCGACGAGCAATCGGTTCAGCGGCCCTTGGTCAAAGGGCCGACCTAGCACCTCATGGGGTGGCGCCGGTGCTGATCCCGATGTCGCCGTCGTCGGCGACAGTGATTAAGTAGGCCCACATGATGCCCTCGCCGCCGGTCTGAGTAACGCGGACCTGCGCCTGCGTCGCGTTGCCGACGCCCAGTATCCCTAGCACATCCACTAGGTAAAGCGGCGCGCCCGGTGCCACGCTGAATGTGGAACGCCCAAGCGACTGACCATCCGCGGAGAACGCCTCGACCTGCAGTTGCAGCCCCGTCACGAGCCCCACGCGGAGACCCGACCCCGATCCGACCTCCGCGATGAGCACATTGCTATGCCCGCCGGCCGCTGTCCGCAAGGCTGAGGGAAAAACGAGCGGCGTCATCCCCAGAGAGGAGAGTGTGGACAACCGTATTCCGGGCAAATCGATGGACCGCGCAGGCGAGGACGGGTTTACGAGGCGCGCCCTCACGTTGGGTAGCACGCCATCCTCGCGGGTGTAAAAGAAGACTGCGCCGAAATCTCCGCGATACACCGCTTGGCTGCCCGCGGCGCTCCCGGTCCCTTGCGCCGGGAGGCGTAAGCCGATAGTTGGCGGGCATGGGCCGGCGCACACAAAGAACGGTGTGAAGCTCTGGGACCCGAATACCGTGGCCGCACGCGCTTCGACGTTGGCAATATCGAACTCGGTCGTCCAACCCGCGACCCCCCTTGTTGCAATAAATACGATCGCGTCCTGATGAAGACTCCCAATTGCGTTCGCCGAGAGCTCGGTGAAGAAGATATTCCCCGAGAGGTAGACGGCGATCCCTGTGGGTTGGCTCGCGGGCGTCGGCGCGACGTATTCCGTGAATCTGCCCGTCGCTGTCACGAACCCAATCTTGTTAGTAGCCTGTTCCGTAAACCAGAGGACTTCGGAAGAGAAGTCTGCCGCTACGTGGGTCGGCGTGCTCTGTGGAGAGGGTACTGGAAACTCCGTTATGACGCCCGGACTCACAAAACCGGTCGGACTCAGAAACCCGATCTTGTTCGCGGCGGACTCGGCAAACCACACTCTGCCTGTGGTGTCGGAGGATAAGTTCGTCAGACCGGCATTCGGCGTTGGGATCACTGTCTCGGTGATCGTGCCGCTGGATGCGGCAAGGTGTCCGATCTTATTTCCTTGAACCTCGGCGAACCAGATGCCGCCGAGAAAGTCGTCAGTTACTCCCATCGGGAGGCTTGCTGGCGTCGGAATGATCGTTTCGGTAAATCCTGCCGGCGTCAGATGACCGATCTTGTTGGCGGCGGACTCAGTGAACCAGATAGACCCAGTCGCGCCGGTGATCCCGACCGGCGCGCTGGCGGGCGTCGGAATCGTGTACTCGGTAATGACCCCAGCGCTGTTTATCATTGCGATCTTGCCCGCCGCAAACTCCGTAAACCAAATCGCACCGGTACCCCCAGAGGTGATCCCTAAAGGGCCGCTGTTCGGCGTGGGGACCACGTACTCAATGAGCTCCCGCGTCGGCGGGTAGTACCTTGCCACCTTGTTTGCGGCGAACTCCGTAAACCAGAGAGCGCTATCCCAACCGACCACGATCTCGGTCGGCTGGGCAGCCGGCGTGGGCAACCTCGTCTCCCCAAAAATTCCGGTGGCGCTCTGCCCGACAGCTGCGAGCGTCAGAAGAAACCCAACAACGGCGGCAATATTCACTCGCGATAGCATGTAGGCTCCTCTGCTTGAGTTGCTCACCAGATTGGTGCCCTTATCATTACCCGCGCGATCCGATCTTACGATTCTGTACACTCAGACTTATTGAACCA
>Ga0207684_10004109_pt1 | contig 13858 bp, 10 predicted proteins | sample KBSK5501metaG_FD_184342 | JGI IMG/M metagenome (GOLD analysis project Ga0207684, IMG submission 184342) | Corn, switchgrass and miscanthus rhizosphere microbial communities from Kellogg Biological Station, Michigan, USA - KBS K5-50-1 metaG... | ecosystem: Host-associated > Plants > Roots >...
CATCCGCCGCTTCATAACCGTGAGTGACTGACCGGCCGCTCGACGCCGCGCCGCTCTTGCTGCCCGCCGTCGCCTTCGCCGCGGGCATCGCCGGCGCGTCGTGGCTCGCGGTGCCCACGCCCTTCCTCATCGGCGCGGACGCGGCCTTCCTCCTCGCCGGGCTGCTCCTCGCAACGCGGCGGCCGGGTACGGCCTCGGCGCTCGTCCTGGCGGCCATGATCGGGCTCGGCGCGCTCCGCGCCGCTCCACCGGTCTTACCCGCCGACCACATCGCACGGCGGCCGCCAGACGCGCCCTTGGTCCTGGAGGCGCGGCTGGCCCAGGAGCCCGTGAAGTGGGCACCGGACCGCACGCGCCTCCTGCTCGACGCGGAGGCGGTGCACGCCGGACCCGAGCGCCTGCCCGCGGTGGGCCGCGTTCAGATCACGATCTACGGCCTGCTCGACACCCCGCTCGGGGAGGGCCAGCGCGTGCTTCTGGACGCCCGGCTGCATCGGCCGATCGGCTTCCGGAACCCGGGCGGCTTCGACTACCCCGCCCATCTCCGCCGCGAGGGGATCCTGCTCGTGGGCCACGCGCGCGCGGATCGGGTCAGCGCCCTGACGCCTGACGCGCCCCCCTGGCGGGTCGCGGTGAAACGGTGGGCGGTCGGCGTCATCACGGCGCGGCTCCCGGAGACCTCGGGCGCGCTGCTGGCCGGGCTCCTGCTGGGCGAGCGCTCCGCGCTGCCGCCCCAGAGCGACGAGGCGTTCCGGCGGGCCGGGGTCTATCACATCCTCGCGGTGTCGGGCTTCAACGTGGCACTGCTGGCGGGGGCGGTGTTCGGCGGCCTCGCGATGGGCGGCGTCCCGCGCCGCGGGGCCGCGGTGGTTGCCGCCGTCGTCCTCATCGGCTTCGCCCTCGTGGTGGGCGGTCAGCCCTCGGTCGTGCGGGCCACCGTGATGGGGCTGCTCCTGCTGGCCGCCCTCCTCCTCGACCGCGAATCGCAGCTTCTCAACGCACTGGCGCTCGCCGTCCTCGCCCTGCTGCTCTGGCGGCCCGGTGATCTGTGGGAGCCTGGTTTCCAGCTCTCCTTCGCGGCCACCGCCGGCATCGTCTACCTCGCGCCGCGGCTGGCCGCGGCGATGACCGAACGCGGCTGGCCGGTCTGGCTCGCCACCGCGGCGGCGGTCAGCCTGGGTGCGCAGGCGGCGGTCACCCCGCTCATGCTGGCGCACTTCAACCAGCTCTCCCTCATCGGCGTCGGCGCCAATTTGGCGGTGGTGCCGCTGGCCGGCGTCGCCACCACGCTGGGCATGCTGGCCCTGCTGGTCGAGCTCGTCACGGGCCCGCTCGCCGCGCTGCTGTTCCAGACGCTCTGGCTGATCCTGCTGATCCTGCGCGCGCTCGTCTGGATCGCGGCCGCGGTGCCCGGTGCCATGGTCCATCTGCCCGCCCCGGGCGCGCTGACCGTGATCGCGTGGTACGCCGCGCTCCTGCTCGCGCCCGCGGCGGCCGTCTCGCGGCGGAGCCGGGCCGGCGTCGGCGTCCTCCTCGTCACGGTGGCCGGCCTGTCCGTCTGGCCGTGGCTGCGGCCGACCGAGACGATGCTCCGCGTGACCTTCCTCGACGTGGGCCAGGGCGACGCGGCGCTGATCGAGCTGCCGGAGGGGCCGCGCCTGCTCGTCGACGGCGGCCCGGGCGGGGCGCGGCGCTTCGACGTGGGCGAGCGCGTCCTCGCGCCTTTCCTCTGGAACCGTCCGCTCGGCCATCTCGACGCAGTCGCGCTCTCGCACTGGGACGTCGATCACTCCGGCGGGCTGGCCGCGGTGCTCACGCGATTCAGCGTTGGCGAGTTCTGGGAGAGCGGGCGGCCGCCCCGCCCGGGCGCCGAGGAGACGGTGGCCGCGCTGGCGCGATCGAGAACTCCACGCCGCGTGCTGGGGGCCGGCCAGCGCCTCTGGCTCGGCCGCGCCCTGATCACGGTGCTCGGGCCCGCTCCCGGGCCGCCGCTCGCCGCCAACGATCAGTCACTCGTGCTGAGGCTCGACTGGCGCGCCCTCTCGCTCCTGCTGGTGGGGGATCTGGGCGCGCGCGGCGAGGCGCTCCTGCTTGAGCGCGGCGGCCCGCTGCGCGTGCGTGCGCTCAAGGTCGCCCACCACGGCAGCCGATTCTCGTCGGACGCGTCGTTCCTCCGGGCGGCGCGGCCGCAGCTGGCGGTGGTGTCGGTGGGCGCACGCAATCCGTTCCACCACCCGAGCCCGGAGGCGCTCGGCCGGCTCGAGGCCGCGGGGGCGCGCGTCTACCGCACGGACCGCGACGGCGCCGTCATCCTCGAGACCGACGGGCGGGTGCTCCGCGTGACCGCGTGGGCCCGCGGGGTCACCGACACCTTCCGGCTGGACGACCCCGAAGAGACCACGACCCCCGGGTGACCGGGGGCCGTGGTGGGACGCGCGGGCAGCGGGAGGGAGACTAGGTCTCGAAGCTGCGCTCGTAGTGCGCGCGCAGCCGCTCCAGCTCGTCGGGATCGAGACGCATGCCGAGGGAGAGCCCCATCTCTCCCAGGATGGTCTTGATCTCGTTCAGCGACTTCTTGCCGAAGTTCTTGGTCTTGAGCAGCTCCGATTCGGTCTTCTGCACGAGGTCGGCGATGGTACGGATATTGGCGGTCTTGAGGCAGTTGGAAGCCCGCACCGACAGCTCGAGCTCGTCCACGTTGCGGAAGAGGTGCTCGTTCACCTCGGTGCGCACGATCGGCTCCGCCCCCGGGTCGGCGCCTTCCGTCTCGATCGGCGCGGCCTGCGGGAAGTCGATCAGCAGGGCGAACTGGTCGTCGAGGATGCGCGAGGCGTCGGCCACCGCCGTCTCCGGCGTCACCGTCCCGTTCGTCCACACCTCCAGGATGAGCCGCTCGTGGGGGCCCGCGGTCTCGACCTGGAAGTTCACCCGCCTGACCGGCGAGAAGTCGGCGTCCATCAGCATGGCATTGATGGGCAGCGCCTCCGGCTCGCGCTTCTCGGCGGCCTGGTAGCCGCGGCCGCGCTCCACGCACACCTCCATCTCGAGGCTGCCGTCCTTGTCCAGCGTGGCCAGCGCCACGTCGGGGGTCAGGACCTCCAGGTCGGGATCGGGCTCGAAGTCCCGCGCGGTCACCGTCCGCACGCCCTGGGCCTTGAGGCGGAGCAGCTTCGGCCGGTTGACGTGCAGGGTGAACACGAGCTTGCGGAGATTGAGGATGATGTCGAGGGTGTCCTCCCGCACGCCGACCAGGTGCGAGAACTCGTGCAGCACGCCCTCGATCTTGACCCACGTGGGGGCGGCGCCGGTGATGGAGGACAAGAGCACCCGGCGGTAGGCGTTGCCCGCGGTCAGGGCGAAGCCCGGCTCGAAGGGCTCGATGGCGATCTTCCCGTAGCCGCGCTCACGGGCAAGCCACTCGTGACGGACTGGAAGCAGCAGCTCCTGCATTGGGTTTCCTCCTCGGAAAATCAGGGGCAGGTCGCCCCAGGGCGGTCATTATACCAGGGAACCCGCGGGCCGCCAGCCTTCCCCACCCCGCCGTTTGACTCATAATAGAAGCCCGGCCAGAATAAGGGGAAATCATGATGGAGCGGACCCGAGCGCTGAAGGCCTGGGGACGGCATCCCAGGCACCCCGGGCCCACCTGGCGGACGGCCCTGGGCCTCGTCGTGGTGGCGGGCGTGCTCTGCCTCCTCCTCGAAGGGTGGTGGATCCTCAGCGTGCCCGGGCCCCTCCGCGTCACGTCGCGGGTGGTCGAGGTGCCGGCCCACAAGGGCATCATCGAGGTGGCCGAGATCCTCGACGACGCGGGGGTGATCCGCAGCCGGGTGGGCTTCGTCCTGCTCACGCTGGCCCGGGGCAGCTTCCGCAGCCTCAAGGCGGGCGAGTACCAGATCCCGCAGGGCACGAACACGGTGAAGGTGCTCGAGCTGCTGGAGGGCGGCAAGGTGCTGCAGCACCTCGTGACCTTCCAGGAAGGCAGCACGCTCGGCGAGCTGGCGCGGCAGCTCGAGACCGAGCGGCTGACCCCGGCCGACGACATCCTGCGCGTGGCCAAGGACGCGGTCTTCCTCAAGACCCTCGACATCCAGGCCGACTCGGTCGAGGGCTACCTCTTCCCGGACACCTACCAGTTCGTCAAGGGCATGACCCCCGAGGAGATCCTGGCGCGGATGGTCGCGCGCATGCGCGAGAAGATCTCACCCGAGATCCTGGTCGAGGCGCGGGAGCGCGAGATGACCATCCACCAGCTGCTGACGCTGGCCTCCATCATCGAGAAGGAGGCGGTGGAGTCGACCGAGATGCCGCTCATCTCGGCGGTGTTCTGGAACCGGCTCAAGCGCGACATGCCGTTGCAGGCCGACCCGACCGTGCAGTACGCGGTGGGCAAGGATCGCAAGCGGCTCACCCGGGAGGACCTCCAGGTGGATTCGCCCTACAACACCTATCGGCGGCAGGGGCTGCCCCCCGGGCCCATCGCGAGCCCGGGACGCGCGGCCATCCAGGCCGCGGTGCGGCCCGCCAAGGTGGGCTACCTCTACTTCGTGGCGATGGACGACCGGCACCACCAGTTCTCGACCAATCTCGCGGATCACAACGCGGCGGTCGCCCGCTACCGCCTCGTTCGCGCGCGCTAGTTCCCGCCCACGTCTCACCTGTCCGCCGGCGGGTGGGCCGGCGGGGGTGCCCTCCGGGAGCACGCTGACCCGCAGAATACACGGCTCCCGGAGCGCACCCCCACCGGCCCCACCCGCCCTCGCGTCGCCGTCGCCGGAATCTGCAGCTCTTCCAGCAAAGTGGTGCGGTTGTCAGCATCCGGGGTGGGTGCTATAAACGAGCGGGTCATGGGTCCGGGAGACGAGTCCTCTGCGTTGACGATCGTGCGGCCGGCGGCGCCGCGGCGCGCGCACGACGAGCCGTTTCCCCCCGTCTACCAGGCGGTTCGGAGCGCCTGCGCGACGCTGCTGCGACGGCTCTTCAATCTGCGGGTGGAAGGCGTGGAGCGGCTGCCCGCCTCGGGCTCCTTCATCCTGGCCGCCAACCACCACAACTACCTGGATGGCGTGGTACTGGGCGTCGCGGTGCCGCGGCCGATCGCGTTCCTCGTCATGCCGCGCGTGTTCCGGGCCACGCCGCTGCATCCCCCCTTCCACCGGCGCATCGGCTCGATCCCGGTGAACCTCGAGCGGCCGGATCCCGGCGCCATCAAGCGCGTGCTGCGGGTGCTGGAGGCCGGCCGGGTAGTGGGGATCTTTCCCGAGGGTCCGTTCAGCCAGGAGGGCCGGCTCGTCCGCGGGCAGCCGGGCGCGGCGATGATCGCCCTGCGGGCCGGCGTTCCCATCGTGCCCGCGGCGATCGAAGGGACGTACGAGGCGCTGCGGGCGCGCCGCTTCTACGTGCCCCGCCGGCATCCTCTCTCGGTGCGCTTCGGTGAGCCGCTGCATTTCGGGCGGCCGGGCCACCGGCCGATCTCGCGCACGGAGCGCGAGGAGATCACCCGCCGCATCATGTCGGAGATCGCCGCGCTGCTCAGCCCGGCCTCCGAGCCCGCCGCGGCCGTCGGCCGCGCCGGTGCCTCGTGACCGCCGACACTCCCCCGGGCAAGGCCCGGTCCGGGCGCTTCTCCCAGGGGGCCAATCCCACCGCGGAGGCCTTCACCTCCTCGCTATCCTTCGACCGGCGGCTCTGGCCCCACGACCTGACCGGGAGCGAGGCCTGGGCGCGGGCCCTGGCGCGGGCCAAGCTGATCTCCGAGGTGGAGCTGGAGGGGCTGCTCGCGGGCCTCGAGGCGGTGCGGGCGGAGCTGGAGGGCGGCACCTTCCCGTTCCGGCGCGAGCTCGAGGACATCCACATGAACGTGGAGCGCCGGCTCATGGAGCTGGCGGGGCCGGTGGGCGGCAAGCTCCACACCGGGCGCTCGCGCAACGACCAGATCGCGCTGGATGAACGTCTCTATCTCCGAGAAGTCATCGACCACGTGGACGCGGGGCTCCGGGACGTGGAGCGGGCGCTGGTCGCGCAGGCCGAGAAGCATCGCGAGATTCCGATGCCCGGCTACACGCACCTGCAGCGTGCGCAGCCGGTGCTGCTGGCCCATCACCTGCTCGCCTACGTGTTCATGCTCGAGCGCGACCGCGAGCGCTTCCGCGATTGCCGCGGGCGGGTCAACGTGATGCCGCTCGGCGCCGCCGCCCTCGCCGGTACCGCCTTCGCCATCGACCGCGAGGCGCTGGCCCGCGACCTCGGCTTCAGCGCCCCCAGCTCCAACAGCATGGACGCGGTCGCCGACCGTGACTTCCTGGTCGAGTTCCTCTCCCACGCGGCGATCCTCGGCATGCACTGCTCGCGGCTGGCCGCCGATCTCACCCTGTGGGCGACCGCCGAGTTCGGCTTCGTGGAGTTCTCGGACGCCTTCGCCACCGGCTCGTCGATCATGCCGCAGAAGAAGAACCCGGACGTGGCCGAGCTGATCCGGGGCAAGACGGGACGCCTCTACGGCAACCTGACCGCCGCCCTGACCATCATGAAGGGGCTGCCGCTCAGCTACAACTCCGACATGCAGGAAGACAAGGAGCCCCTCTTCGACACGGTGGACACCCTGGAGGCGATCCTCCGCGTCCTGCCCCCCATGCTCGGCTCGCTGACCTTTCACGCGGAGCGCATGCGGGACGCGGCGGGGGCCAACTACTCCACCGCGACCGATCTCGCCGACTATCTCGTTCGCCAGGGCCTGCCCTTCCGCGAGGCGCACGAGGTGGTGGGGCGGGCGGTGCGACACGCCATCGCGCGGGGGCGCGAGCTGGCCGACCTGCCCCTCGACGAGCTGCGGCAGTTCTCTTCCTTGATCGGCCGCGACGTCTACTCGGCGCTCACCGTAGAGGCCTCCCTGCGCGCGCGCGCCACGCTGGGCGGGACCGCTCCCGACTCGGTCCGCCAGCAGCTCGCCCAGGTCAAGGCCCGACTCCGCGGCGGCGAGCCCGGAGCGTGAGGCCAACTGCGCGGGGTCTGCTGCTCCTGCTCCTGGCCCTGCCTCTCGGCCTGATAGCCCTGACCGCCTGCGGCAAGAAGGGGCCACCGGTGGCGCCCGAGCTCCGGGTTCCCGCGGGTGCCAGCGCTCTGCGCGGCGCGGTGGAGGAGAACTCCATCGTGGTGAGCTGGACCGCTCCCAGCACGCGCCTGGACGGGACGCGGCTGCGCGCGGTGGCGCTCTACAAGCTCTACCGGCGCGAGGAGGCCGATTCGGGGGCCTCGAGATCGGCCATGCTCTCGTCCGGCCGCATCGTGGGCTTCGACGAGATCGCGGTCATCCGTGCCGACGCGCCTGCCCCCGCGACCGTGCAGGGCAGCTCCGTCACGTGGGTGGACCGGCGCGCGCTCACGGTGGGCCGCCGCTATGTCTACGCGGTCACCGCCGAGGACAGCCTCGGGAGGACCGGTGGCCCCTCCGAGCGCCTGGTCATTCCCTTCCTGGCCGCCCCCAAGGCCCCCCGCGGACTCAGCGCAACGCCAGGTGACCGCCGCGCGAGCCTGTCGTGGCAGCCGCCCGCGGAGCTGGCGGATGGCTCGCCGGTGACCGGAGAGGTGCGCTACCTCGTGCTGCGCGGCAGCGGCGCGACCGGGCCGCTGGCCCCGATCACCCCGCAGCCGATCGCGGGCACGAGCTTCACCGACACCGGCATCGACAACGATACCGACTATCGCTACGCGGTGCGCGCGGTCCGGGTGGAGCCGGCGGTCACCGCCGCGGGCGAGACGTCGGCCGCGGTCACGGTGGCCGCCGCCAAGACCACGCCGCCGAGCCCGCCCACCGGGCTGGTGGCGGTGCCGTCGGCGGGCGCGGTGCGCCTGGCCTGGAACCCGAGCCCGGAACCGGACGTGGCCGCCTACGCCGTGTACCGGGCGGGCGAGAGCGGCGAGTTCATGCGGATCGCCACCACGTTGCCGGTCGGCCGGGTCTACACCGACCGCGACGTCACTCCGAGTACCACCTACCGGTACGCGGTGAGCGCGATCGACAATGCGCGCCGGCCCAACGAGAGCGCGCGCTCCGACGTGGTCTCGGTCCGGGTCCCCTAGCGGGCGATTCTAACCACCCGGTCGGAATCGTCACCAAGCGAAAGGCCGTCTTGACGAGCACCCACTGTTACCAACCGGAGATTGGGAACATGGTCCGACCAGCCAAAGCGAGCCCAAACCCACCTGAAAGCCGAACGGCTCACCGGAACTTCGGTTCGCGCTCATGACCTGAACCGGCGTTTTCGAGGCGATGCTACTTCGGATCTGTTAGACCTCCATGCGCTCGTGAGAACGCCTTCATGTCGATCACGCCAGAAAAGCCTTCAATGGACTGTCCGATGCGCGTTAGCTCTGTCTCTTGAAGGCGAAACGTTCGCCTACTGGACGTCTCAAGCACGCCACCCACTGCGTCCACATAGTACGTTTCGTCGGTCAGCACAACTTTCAATCGCACAGCAAGATCATTGAAGGAGGCGTTCGCCGGTCGTGTCTTGAGCATCCCGCGAAGCAACTTGGCGAATGGATGCGGACCCTTGTCGTCTGGGCCAACCAGGTTGATTTCGAAGGTGGCGACCTCCTCGATGTTCCTTACAGTCACAGGGATAAACGTTGTGACATCAAAAGGGGACAAAGTAGATCCTGCTGATTACGAGTGAGGTCGCAGCACCACCGGCCGTAACGGCAGACGCTGCGAGGATGGCCGCACAGATCACGGCAACCACACAAATCGCCCAACGCGCAACCCTTCGCATTCAGCGGCACCTGTTGCTGTGGTAACTCGTGCGCACAGCAAGGAAGATGCACGTCACCCGCAAGACGTAGGTGCGCTCGAACCTCGTTCGTCGGGGTGACGAATTCACCGGACGGCTCGCGTGGCCAACGGATGCAGCACGTCGATCGCCCAGCCCACGTCCAGCCGCTCCCCCAGCCACCCCGCGCACGCCGTCCGCGCATGCAGCCGCATCCCCTCCGCCTCGTGCCGCGCCCGCAGCGTCCCAACTGGGTCGGCGGGCACCGCCGCCGGAGGCGGCACCTCGGGCAACGGTCGACCGTCGGGCCGCCGGAACCGGAGCGCGCCGTCGGGCCATCGCTCGAGTTGGTAGCCCTCTTCATGGACCGCGCGGTGATGGCAGCGGCAGAGCATGACCAGGTTCGACAGTGTGGTCGGCCCGCCGGCCGCCCAGTGGCGCACGTGATGTCCCTGGCCGATTCGCACGCTGCACCCCGGAAAGCGGCAGCTCCGGTCCCGATGCTGCAGCGCCCGCCGCAGCGCCGGCGGGATCGTGCGCGTTCGGGCCCCGACCTCCACGAGCTGCCCGTCCAAATTGTGCCGCATCACTACCCGGCTCGCGTCGCACGCCAAGCGCCGGGACGTTTCCGAGGAAACGCGCGGCCCGTCCTCGAGCACGGACTGCCCCGGCTGATCCGGGTCCGCCAGCACCGCGGCGTCGACGTGGACCACCACCTGGTATCGCTCCCCTGGGCCGCCGGGATCCAGCTCGTGATGGAGCGCCGTCTCCGCGAGCAGGACCAGCGCGTCTGCTTGCTGCTGCGCTCGGGTCGGGACCTCCGCCGCGGGGTCGGATGCCGGCCGGGCCGGCCCTCGGTCGCGGGTCCGCTGGTACAGCGTCTCGCGGGCCGCGTCCAGCGCCCGTAGCAGGAGCGCCCCCTCCTCCGGTGCCAGGCGCGCGCGGAGGACCACCGTGCCGTCCTCGTCGTGATAGACGTGGAGCGCGCGATGCGCGTGCTGCCGCGCAGTCTCGCGGGTCTCGGCCTGCCGGTCCACGCGGCGCCAGCCCCGCACGATGCGCTCGATGTGGGCCGCCGTGCCGGCCCGCCCCACCGCGAGCAGACGGGCCTCGGTCTCCGGGGTGGCCACGCGGGTCAGCGCGCGGACCTTGGCGTAGGAGAGCTCCCCGCGCGCCAGGGCTGCGGCCAAGGCCGGCAGCGTGCCGAGCGCGCGCGCCACTCGGACCCGCTCCCGGGCGGCCCCCAGGTCCAGCCCCACGCGCCAGCTGAGCCAGGCGGCACACGAGCGGAACCCGCTGTTCCAGCCCCCACGGGCGTCGAATTGTCGGATGAGGTCGAGTAGGCGAGCGGTGGCCGCCTCCAGGTGGGCCGAGAGCTCGGCGATCTCGTCGCCCAAACGATCCAGCTCCGCAGCGGGCCAGCGCATCGGCATAGCGAGTCCCCCTTTCTGCTGGGGCGACTCTACACCCCGGTTTCGGCCGTGCCTGGAAGCGTCCGGGATGCGCGAGCGCGGGACGCGTCATGATTTTTCGTCCCCTGCGTCGCGACCGCGCACCACGAGCCGGATGCAACGCGCTCAACCCATATTCCCTCACCGGACCCGACCCGCGGCATGGCCGCCCGTAGAAGGCTGTCAAGCGGAAACCGCACGCGGCCTGCCACTTGTTCTCCGCGACACTGGCGGCTCGGCAGACGGTGCGCCTCGCTTGATGCCCGACAAGGCCGGCGAACAAGATCGGCCTTAACACAGGTCGAAACTTCCAGAAGTAGAAAGCTAGCTCCCGCTCCTTACTCGTAAGGTCGACTCCGGTGACCCCGGAACTGGAGGAGGCGGTTCGCCGGCCCCCGCCCAGGCCTCCCGCTACACCTCGTTCTGCCAGACCTGCTCGGGCGTCTGCCGGCGTCGCAGCAGGGTGAGGCCGCCGTCGGGCGCGAGCATGACTTCGGGGGCCTGCGGGTAGGAGTTGTAGTTGATGGTGGCCATCCCGGCGCAGTAGGCGCCCGCTCCTCCCACCACCACCAGGTCGCCGATCTGCGGACGCGGCACCCAGCGCGGCGCGAGCGCCTCGGGATCGCCGGGAGCCGGCGTGAGGATGTCGCCGGATTCGCAGCACGGCCCCACGAAGACGACCGCCGCCTGCGCGCGGCCCTCGGCCAGTACGTCGATCGGATGCTGGGCGCCATAGAGCGACGGTCGCGTGATCTCGGGCATGCCCGCGTCGAGCTTGGCGAAGAGATAGCCCTCCGCGCCGGTGTCCACCACGTCCACGCACGAGGCCACGATAGCTCCCGCGTTGGCCACCAGGAAGGTGCCGGGCTCGATCTCCAGATGCAGCGCCCGGCCGTCCCGGACCCGGAAGGCTTCGATCTCCTGGCACACGTGCGCCCCGACGTCCGCCAGGTCCACCGAGGGCTCCTCCGGCATCCGGCCTACCTTGAAACCGCCCCCCAGATTGACGACCGCGACGTCACGCAGTGGGGAGACCAGATCGAGGGTCATCCGCGCGCAGCGCTTCCAGACCTCGGGGTCGGTGCCGGAGCCCACGTGGGAGTGCAGCCGGCGAATGCGCAGGTCGTGGCGCTTGGCGATCACCGCCACCTCGCCCATCGCCTCGTGCCAGATGCCGAAGCTCGAGGCGGGTCCCCCGGTGTTGGTGCGCTTCGTGGAGCCGGTGCCGAGGCCGGGATTCACCCGCACGGAGACCTCACGCCCGGGCGCGATCCGCCCGAACTCCTCGAGCTGGTGCAGCGAGCAGGCGTTGAACAGCACCCCGCGGGCGATGTGCTCACGCAGCGAGGGCGAGGGCATCTGCGAGGTGAGCTGGATGCGCTCGGGGGCGAAGCCGGCCCGGAGCGCCCGCTCCACTTCGTGATCGCTGGAGGCGTCGACGTGCAGCCCCAGGTCGCGGAAGAGCGCGAGGATCCCGCGGCTCGGGTTGGCCTTCATCGCGTAGCGCAGGGTGAGCCCGAAGGGGGCGGGAAAAGCGAGCGCCTCCCGGGCCGCCGCCTCGAGCGCGGCGCGGTCGTAGACGTAGCACGGCGTGCCGAACCGGCGACGCACCTCCGCCGCAACCGCGGCGGTGATGCCGGCCCTCGATCCGGGTCTCTGAAGACTATCCACTCGCAGGAGTCTACCGCATCGCGGCAGGCGCTTGAAGTGCTTCCGCATGTGGTGTTAGAGTCAGAGAACTCCTCGTCCCACATCGTGGTGAGCAACGGAGGGCTTCAACCATGCGCCCGACATTCCAAGGCTCGATCGTCGCCCTCGTCACCCCGTTCCGCGCCGGCAAGGTGGATGAAGCCAAGCTTCGTGAGCTGGTCGAGTGGCACGTCGCCAGCGGCACGGACGGCATCGTGCCCTGCGGCACCACCGGCGAGTCGCCCACCCTCAGTCACGACGAGCACAAGCGCGTGGTGGAGATCGTGGTCGAGACCGCGCGCGGGCGCCTGGCCGTCATCGCGGGCAGCGGCTCCAACTCCACGTCGGAGGCCATCGACCTCACGCGCCACGCCCGGAAGGCGGGGGCCACCGGGGCTCTGGTGGTGAATCCCTACTACAACAAGCCCACCCAGGAGGGGCTCTACCGGCATTTCCGCGCGATCGCGGAGGCGGTGGACATCCCCATCGTCGTCTACAACATCGTGGGGCGCACCGCGGTCAACGTGGAGACGGACACCCTGGCCCGCCTCGCCCGCGACTGCTCCAACATCGTCGGTGTCAAGGAGGCCTCGGGCTCGCTCGATCAGATGACGCAGGTGATCCTGGCCTGCGGACCCGATTTCAGCGTCCTCTCCGGCGACGACAACATCACCCTGCCTCTCATGTCGGTGGGCGGGCGCGGGGTCATCTCGGTCATCGCCAACATCGTGCCCCGCGAGACCGCCGAGATGACCCACGCCGCGCTGGCGGGTGACTGGAAGCAGGCCCGCGAGCTCCACCTCAAGCTCTTCCCGCTGTCGCGGGCGATGTTCCTCGAGACCAATCCGATCCCGGTCAAGGAAGCGATGGCCATGCTGGGCCTCCTGGCGGAGCCGGAGTTCCGGCTACCCATGTGCCGTCTGGCCGAGGCGAACCGGCCGCGCCTCAAGGCGGTCCTCGCCTCCGTCGGCCTCCTCAAAGGCTGATCGTCAAGCTCCGATGGCGGATGTCGTCGTCGCCGGCGCGGCCGGCCGGATGGGAAGCCGTCTCGTCGCCCTGCTCCAGGACGAGAAGGAGCTGCGGCTGGTGGCCGCGCTCGAGGCGCCTGGACACGGAGCCCTCGGCCGCGACGCGGGCGAGTCGGCCGGAGTAGGCCGGCTCACGGTGCCGATCACGGCCGACGTGGAGGCCGTGCTCGGCAAGGACCGCATCCTCATCGAGTTCTCGGTTCCCGAGGCGAGTCTGGCCCACGCGCGCATCGTGGCCCGGCAGGGCGGCCGGGCCGTGATCGGGACCACCGGCTTCACCGCGGCCCAGCGCGAGGAGCTGAAGGAGATCGGCCGGAGCATACCCCTCCTGGTCTCGCCCAACATGAGCGTGGCGGTCAACGTGGCGTTCCGCATCCTCGCCGACATGGCCCGCATGCTCGGCGACGACTACGACGTCGAGATCGTGGAGACCCATCATCGCTTCAAGAAAGACGCCCCCAGCGGCACCGCGCTGGCCATGGCCGAAGTGGTGGCGAAGGCGCTCGGGCGTGACCTCACCCGGACCGCGGTCTACGACCGCCACGATCGGCTGGTCGAGCGGACGCGGAAGGAGATCGGCATCGCCGCCCTCCGCTCCGGGGACGTGGTGGGCGAGCACACCGTCTCCTTCGGCTCGCTCGGCGAGCGGCTCGAGCTGACCCACCGGGCGCACAGCCGGGACAACTTCGCGCGCGGCGCGCTGCGCGGCGCGCGCTTCATCGCAACCGCGACGCCCGGCCTCTACTCCATGCAGGACGTCCTCGGCCTGACGTGAAGCCCATCTCATGAAGATCGTCCGGTTCCGCGCCGTCGGCAAGACCCGCTATGGCGTGCTCGAGGGCATCCACATCGTGGAGTACGCGGGCACGCCCTACACCTCCTTCAAGAAGGCACGGAAGAAGTACCTGTTGAGCCAGGCGGT
>Ga0207684_10004110_pt1 | contig 13857 bp, 15 predicted proteins | sample KBSK5501metaG_FD_184342 | JGI IMG/M metagenome (GOLD analysis project Ga0207684, IMG submission 184342) | Corn, switchgrass and miscanthus rhizosphere microbial communities from Kellogg Biological Station, Michigan, USA - KBS K5-50-1 metaG... | ecosystem: Host-associated > Plants > Roots >...
GTTGTGGCCAGAGCGGCTCGCGCTTCCCTTGAGTTGGCGCCGGCCCCGCCTGGTGTTTGTCAACTCCATGAGCGACCTTTTCCACGAACAGATTCCCATTTCGTTCATTGAGCAGGTCTTCGCGACGATGACCGCTGCCAGTAGGCACCAGTTTCAGATATTGACCAAGCGCCCTGAGCGCCTCGCCTACCTTGCCCCGCGTCTCACGTGGTCTCCCAACATATGGATGGGAGTATCGATCGAGAACCGTCGCTTCGTTCATCGAGCGGATTTACTGCGCAGTGTTCCAGCTGCAGTTCGCTTCATCTCAGCTGAGCCCCTGCTGGGATTCCTAGAGGACCTGAAGCTCGATGGCATTGACTGGCTGATCGCGGGGGGCGAGTCAGGACCGCACCATCGGCCTGCGCGTGAGGAATGGATCGTAGATCTCCGGGATCGGTGTTTAAGCGCCGGAGTCGCCTTCTTTTTCAAGCAATGGGGCGGGATCCGCTCGAAGTCCGGCGGCCGACTCCTCGAGGGAAAAGAGTGGTCGCAGATGCCGACGCCAACGCATGACCGTCTGGCGGATCAGCTCGTCAGCGCCTAGCGCCTACTCGAGCAGCATGGTGGTCTGCGGATTCTCGCGCTCGTCGGCCCAGTCCATCACCTCGGATCCCTCGTCGAAATGACCGAAGCCTCCTTGCTCAGCTGCTCGGCAAATGGAGGCGAGTGCCGGCTTGTTGAACGTTCTAAGGTGCTCCTCATAAAGCTGACTGAGACTGGTCTCGCGTCCGCGGTAGACAGCCCAATACGTCTGGGCGGCGTGGGCGCGAGTGGGCTGGTCGAGCGCGCGCCCGGCGAACAGTCCTACGTTCCAGGACGTCTCGTAGGCCTCCTTGAACCTCCTCGCGCCGAGGTCGGCGTGGGTGAGGTGGATAAGAAAGCGGAACTGGCTGTTGCTGGCGCGGAGCGGATAGAAGTTGCGGAGCTTGAAACTGCTGAAGAGCTCGGCATACGCGCGGGCCAGACTTTCCAACTGCCGGTGGTAGGGCTGCCCGGGGACCAACGCCCTCTCCCATGTGGTGCGATCGCCATAAAGGGCGGTCAGCGTCGTCTGCCGGTCGGGGTCGTGCTGCTTCCAGTCGTACAGGTCCGGGACTTCATTCGCTGACTTGATCCTCCATATGCCGCCAAGATCCAGATTGATTATCACTTCGGGCCCATAAGCCAAATCGTTCAGCGGTCTCAAGGCGTCGAACGGGATCTCCTTCACCCCGTATGGATCGATGAACCACAGGCTCAGAGCACGCGCTTTGTCCGCCTCGGTCAGGATGGGGCGAACTTGGTTCGCGAAGTCGTCCTCGATGACGTCTACGTCGACTCGGTCGTCCGTGTGAGTTGTCCGGGTAAACGCGTCTACGCGGTTGCGCAGCCGCAGCACCCATCTCGGGTCGACGTCGATGGCGCGGACATGAACGTGCGCCCCGGGGTGTTGGCGCTGGACGGTACGCGCGACCTCACACGCAATCAGAGGCGTCCCGTAAACCCAGCCATCAGGATGTTTGTCGCTCGCATGTAGTCCGGCGCCGGCGTGGGTGTCCACGATGTACATGTCTCGGTTGCTGAAGGTCCGCCGGGAGGTGTTGGCAATGATCCCAGCCCAGGCGCCGAAGTAACGTCGAACAACCTCGAGCTTATGCTCGGTCTGCAGGTGTTCCTCGATTGTGCGCAGCTCATCGGGATGATGATGGGACTGTTTGCTGCCCTGATCGCTCAAGGGCTACCAGCCGCTTGCGCTGGCCACAGCAGCGTCGTCACGGGTGACGATGAATCCCTTTGCCTCGAAGGCTGCCACCAGTACTGGCGCCTGGTCTTCGGTAAATACCAGGGCGTCGCCGCTAAGTCTCGTGCGTTGGATCTCGCCGAATCGCGCGCGGATATCGTCAGGTACCCAGGCGAGCATTTCTTGCTTCGGCCAGGGCGGCCAATCGCCATCTCCTATCGCACCAATCTGACCTGAATCGAACGGATCCTCGGCGGCGGCTCCGTCCTCTCCAACGTATTCAGCGATGTATTGATGAGCCTCCGCAGAGCAGGCCGCCAGACTTTCGAGTAACTCACCCCAGGTCTTGGACTCGTGAAGCGCGAGGCGAACGGCGATAAGCTCGTCGGCTCGGGCCTGGGGGATGAAGACGAGTTCGCCGCCGAGTTCACCGTAGATAATCCTCCTACCTTGGGGTTGTAGTTTCGAATCCAGCACGGGAATAAGAGTATGTACAGGACCGTCAACTATCTCGCGTACCGGGTATCAGTCTCGACTTCCGCCGCCAATCAATGGGCACGCAAGGCTCGATCGCTCGCTGACGACGCGGCAAAACTTGACATTCGCGGGGGCCCAGACCACTACGACCTCCTCGTACCCGAACTCGAAGTCCAGACGTCACGGGCAGAGGCTGCGGCGGCTAGAGCCCGGGCAGCGCTTGACAGTTGCTGGGCTATGGCCCGGGTGGACGCTCGGGGCGGCACCGTCCGCGTGTCGGATGGCGCCAGTCTTTCCTGGGAGGAGAACGACGGTATGCGGGCTGCGGTCGGTAAGTGTTACGCCGAAGCCACCGCAGGGCGAGGTGAGGCGCACGTTGCCTTCGAGATAGTCAAGGCTTTGTACGCGCTTGTGCGGGACCTCGGCGTGACGAGGACAAAATCGAAGGGATCTCCGAGGCCGTTGTGATCAGGCTGCGAGCGACGTATCCATCGAGGTGAGGGAGGTGCGTTTGTTGCCGTTCATGAGCCATGCCTCTCGCCATACGACTCCGGGTGATAACCCAATCAGATCGGTCAGGTACCTGCACCATGGGCTCTTCAGAAAGTGCTCGGCTTCCTGGTTACGGCTTCGTACGGTGGATTTCATTGGAACGGGTTCATCGTGCCCGTAGGCGATGCCGAGGTAGTCGGACACCGCGAGACGCAAGATGGCGAGTACAAGATCGCGCGAACACTCGATCTGCCAATCCACTCCGCTTAGCAACCCCCTTCAACTGTTTCGGCCTGAGCTAGGGCGCGCCTGATTTTCCATGCAGTCTTTGGTCGCACGGCTTCGCCGCGCAGAGCCTGGATCAAAGTTGGTCGAGAGAGACCAGCGCGCCGGCCGAGCTCCGCCAGGCTCCAACCCCGGGCGGCGCAGGCCGAGATGAGGAGTGGCGCTTCGAGAGTCACGACCATGCCACCTGGACCAATCACGATCGACTCATTCGAGCCCGCGCTCCCTTCCTTGATTGGAGATGGGACGGTGCTTTGCTGCGTTGCGTCGGGTGTCATGGCTCTTCTGTCGAGCTGGGGCCGAGTGAAACAAAACCCAGCCGGCCTAGCGCGCGGATGAATGACTCATCTGTAGCGACGTTGATCGTCTGTGGGCCGTCACGATCGCTGATGTAGAGTTTCGCTCCATCGATTTGACCCATCAAGGCAATGTCATCTGCCAGCCGAAGGCGATTCACGAGCCGAGTTTCGACGTCACTGGTCTCGTAATCGGGATCGTCGAGAATCGCGGCTACGAGACCTCGAAAGCCATCAGCCTCGCACGCGCGTTGGAAAAGTCCTTCGCCCGTCGGCTGAAAGAGCATCCTGAGCGAAAGTTCTTGAAGATTCGACGGATTGATAAGCCGGTACATCACGCGGACCTTGCTGGCTGCCACGCCGAGCGCTCGTAGAGCCAGTAGAGCTTCAGCTTGTCCTTTGGACGGACGAACATTAGGTCGGCGAACCGTCGCAATAGGCCATCACCCCGCTCTGTGGCCGCTCCACTCGCATGGGTGCCTAGCCGCACGCGCTCCTGCGGGATCGCAGAGTCCGGCAGCGTCGACGCACGCTTGGTTACCCAGCATGCGAGCTTGATGTTGGCCTGAAGGCGCGCGGGATCGAGGCTCGAGTCGAAGTATCGGTACTCGATCGTGCGTCGGCTTTCGAGGAGGTTCCCGTAGTTGAGTCCGAAGCTGTGGCTTGATCCGACGCGCGTCGCAAGGTCACTCAAGCTCTGGGCTTGTTCGAATTGGCCTGAGCCCATAGGCCCGCACCAGCGGTAGCCGCTGCCTGCACCGCGGTGCCGCTTTCCGCCGCGGCCGGTGCCGGCGGCGAGGCGATACATGAGGTCCTCTGCCCAAGCACAGGCAGCCGCGACCTTGCGGAAGCGGTTGACGTCGTGATCCATGTTCGCGGAGTCGGCCCCGACGTGGACATGGCCGCCGGTCCGGGTACTGGTTCGCGCGCCGTTAGCACGCAGGATCGAGCAGACGCGTTCCAGCTGCTCCCAGGTCTCGGGCGTGTCGGTTAGTACCGGACTCACGATCTCGCCGTTCACGGTGCTGTCGTGCTCTAGCACCCATTTGCCGGGAACGCGGCGCTGTGAGTGGTATGGCTCCTGGTTGGGGGAAGCGGCCAGGCCGGCATCGTAGAGCGCTCGGGCCACAGCATTTGGATCAGCTCCGTCGAATTCGATCTCGATGCCGAACGTCTGGCTTGGGTCGCCGATCACGTTCTCCCTCTCGTACTCAGCAGCCGCCGCCGTGTGCGCAAGTCGCCGGAGCTGCTCGTGTAGCTCGTCGCTCGTGACCAGCGATCGCTCGCCTTCGGGCACGTCCTGGCCCTGGGTGCGGAGGAACTCGTCCCAAAGGAGCTGCGCCTCGCTAGCTTCGCGATCGACGCGTTCGCGCTCCTCGCGGCGGCGAACCACGGCGCGGGCGTAGAGGTCGGCCCACTCGGGGCTTTCGATCGCAGGGTCTTCGACCAGCTCGCGGACGAAGGCGTCCGGTGCAACCTCGAGCTCGTCGGCGATGGCCGATGCGCGCGCCGAGGCTGCCATTGCTTGGGCGTGAACCACTCCTGCCGATTCAAGGGCCGGCCCGAGCACGCTTGCCACTGCCGACGGTGCGCTTGCCGTCGCCATCGTGCGGCTGCCGCCCTTGCTCGGCATTTAGCTGGCACGGGCCAGCCGCCCGCGGAGAGTGTTCTGAATGTGGCCATAGAGACTCCTCAACGTTTCTTCCGACATCCCGGGCGCTGCGTTGGCCTCCAGGCAGTAGACACGTCCCGTGCGGGTGTCTTCGATCACGTCCACGCCCGCGTAGTCCAGCCCAACGCGCCGCGCTGCTTCGCGCGCTACGGCGACTACCCCACGTGGCATTAGTCGAGCACGCTCGAAGGTCCAGTCCGGCCGCAGGTTCTCGGGCGACGCATTTTCGGGCGGCACCTTCAAATATGCGGACACCACGCGGCCGGACAGGATCGATACCCGGTACTCACGGCGATCAGGGATGAACTCCTGAAACATGTCGTACTGGACACGCTGGCTCCAAGCAGCGTCGGACGCGATGACTGCCTTCCCGCTTCCGCGGGCGCCGTGTCGACGCTTCGCCACCACCCGTTCGGAGCCGAGCAGGGCGAGCTGATCGGGCCGGGCAACGGTGCGTGGGGCCAGGTCGCCAAGCCTTCGTATGGACTCCACCTGGTCGGACGAGATCCGCACTGCCTCTGGCCGGTTGATGACGACGAGGTCGGACGGCAGCGCCTCCGAGCCGCCCCAGTTGATGACCAAAGGCGCGATTTCGGCGTCGCGCGGGATTTCGGCGGACTCGTGAACCACATGCAGTTGCGCACCCTCTCCCGCGACGGCCTCGACGTTGCGCGCAAGGGCGTCCGAGGGGATCGACGCGGGCACAAGGACGTACACAGGTGCATCGCCCGGACCCGGCGCGAAGGCGGCGTCGGAAACTCGAACGCTCCCCGTCGGTTGAGAGGGTGCCGCGTCGGAGCCGGCGATTAGTCCGGGCGGGCGACGGTGCGCGAGCTCGAGAAGGCGATCGACGGCGGCGGTTCGCGAGGAAAGATCCAACTCGTAACCCGTGGCCAGTCCGGCTGCGTTTCGCTGTTCCTCGAATCGACGCAGTTCCTCGATTCTGTGGTCGAGGTCTTCGAGTGCGTTACGAATCGCGTCTTCATCCTCTGAAGCGCGTACCCGATCGAGCCGGCGCAAGCGCGACATAAGCCGGCGAAGGCGATATCCGTAGAGCTCATCGGACTCGTCGGGCGTCAGCTGCTCTTGGCGGGCCGCGAGCTCATTGAAGCGTTCGGTGTCGACCCCACGGTGCAGGGGACGGGCTAGCTCGGCCTCCGCCAATCCCGCGCTGGCCCATTCCTCGCGAGAACGAACCAGCGGCGGCCCGGACACCACCGGCATCGTCCGCGTGGAGTTGTGCGCGGTGCGGTCGCGTCCGCCCTTAGACGGCATGACCGATCTCCTGGGTCCGGAGGATCTCGGCGTACACGCGGTCGTTGTGAGAGCAATTGAGAAGGAAGCACTCGCGGGCAGATCTGGCGACCAGCTCCGGGGCCTGCCCGAGCACCCGTCGGCGCTGTGCGCAGGCGTAGGCCATCCCGTTGCAGACGACCAAGCGACGTCCGGGTGCTGCGCGGCGGAGCATGACCAAACGCTCTGGGGCGTGGACGCCGCCGAGGATGAAGGTGACCCCCGGTCGCACCGCTCGATGGAAGAGCGCGATGTCCTCCACGGTTTCGCGCAGAGCGCGGCGCTCGGCGTGGATCTTGCGTCCGCCGCAGAAGATCGACACCGCCCGCAGGTCCGGCTGGCCGTTGATCCACTCTGCCCATAGGCGGCCGTCAGGTTCGAAGAGGCTCCAGCCGACATCGGGGACGGCAGGCAGTCCAGCCTCCAGCAGCTCGTGGTAGAAGGCGAACGCACGGCGCTGCTGGACCAGCTGCTCGAATCTCGAGTGGTCGCGCCAGACCGAGAAGTTCGGAGTCAGGATGAGATCGAATCCAAGAGCCGGCAGTTCGCGGATGATCGTGCGCCGCGAGGACCAGAGGCCCTCCAAAACGCGGTCCTCGACGTACAGCTCCAGGGCGATTTTCGTGTTGGTCCCGAGCCGGTATGCGTCGCCGAGCGGAATGCGGTGTTTGGGCGTGATCTCCAGGCCGCCGGCGCCGAAGACGCGCCCTCCGTGCAGGGCCACCCACGGCACATCCACCGCGTCGGGATAGGCCTGGACCAGGACCGGAAGGTGATCAGGTAGGTTGGCCGGCTGGGGATGCCGAACCGGCCGACGCCAGGCCAGGTCCAGGCCGCCGAGGTGGTCGATGACTGCCTGACGCACGTCCATGCGTAGCAACGGGTCAGCGCAGTCGCCGCAGCGGCCACGGAGGCAGAAGTTCGGTGTGCGCCCGCAGCGGTTGGCGGCTGGGCAGCGATCGCACATCAAACCGCAGGACGTGCTCATGCCGCCGTCCCCTCGAAGGCGTCGAACTCGCTGCGAAGGTTGGCCAGGACTTCGCCAACAGCCGAGCGCTCGTCGTCGGTGACGATCGAGCGCAGGTTGCGAAGCGTGCGTGCCAGCTGGCGACAGAGGTCGGCCACGGCCGCCAGTCGGGCCTCGAAGGCGAACGGGTCGGCGACCTCGGGGACGCCCTTGGTCGAATCGCGGAGAAGACAGTCGACCGCGGCCCGTATCTGCTTATGCGTGAGTTCCGCCGCGTGCTGGACGAGAGCTGCTTGCTTATCCCGATCCGCCAGCCGGGCAATCTGGACCGCGTGCTCAGCGGGGAGCGAGCGCACCTGTTCCTGCAGGTCGGGATCGAGACGAAGGATGCCGAGCTTGGCCTTACGCTGCGACTCCGAGATGCCAAGCGCCTTCTCTGTCTCACACCAGGGCGAAAGCTGGCCGGCCGCGGGGCCCCGACTCAGTCTTTACGACGTGGACCTTGCGCCGAACGAGAAGGCGCTTCAACACATCAAGATGGGCACCAAACTCCTCGCGCCTGGTGAGCCGCCGTTCGTTGAGAGGTTGGAACGGAACCAGGGCATCGCGGAGCAGCCTCTCGGCGACCTGGATATCGCGGATGGTCTTGTCGAGCAGAAAACAGTGAGCCTCTTCCACCGCGTCGAGGTCCGCGCGCAGGCGGTTCTCCTCGTACTGCCTCTCAAGTCGTTCCAAGTAGCCGAGGTGGCGGTGGACGCGGACAAGAACCTGGTCCAGCCCAGCCTGGAGCGCCGCCCGCCAGCGCTGCTCTCCGCACACGATCTGGTAGCGCCCGTGGCGACCGGACACCGGCTCTACGTCGAGAACGGGCTCGTGCCGCCCGGCCTTCATCGAGGTGGCCAGTTTTGCTACCAGGTCGACCGAAACATTGACGCGCGGCTGAATCGGGCAGGGCTCGATCGCGTCGACGGCAACCATGACGACATTGCTGTCACCCATCGGCGATTGCCTTCCGGCGTAGGTAGTCACCAAACAGCGGGACAGTGAACGCCAACCGGCCGCGCTCGGGTTTATAGACGAGACCTTTGGCAACCAGGCGGGCAACCAGCCGGCTCGTCCCCGCGTGATTCGCATTCATTCGGTTGAGCACGGAGCGAATCGGCGACGACTCGCCGTCGGTCGCGATGGCGACCAGCAGGCGCCGCTCCCAGTTGGACGTACGCGCCAGCCGTGCGTCGAAGAAGGCGTGATCGAGGGCCTCGAGGATGGCCGGGCGCAGCGATCGGAAGTGCTCCTTGGTGATCGGTTCCGACACCGGGACCGAGTCCCAGAGCAGTGCGCCGAAGAATTGAATGTGAAATGGATAGCCCCGCGCGTCGCCGCGGACGGCTTCGATCAACTCAGGCTCGAAGTCACGGTGGCTCTCGGATAGTGGCCTTTCGAAGGCGTGCTGATCCTCCGGAGGCCGAAGGGCATCAAGGACCTCTGCCTGGAACATCCGCTCCGAGTAGCTCTTGGCGAGGGCCAGGTTGTCAGTCAGCGGAGGGAGGCCGCAGACGACAAGCATTATCGGAATCGGCTCGCGCTGAGCCCGAGCCACGGCGGCGAGTAAGGCACTCAGGGGGTACTGCCTCTGATTCGCTGAATCGCGGAGAAGGTGTGCCTCGTCGTAGCAGAGGATCACGCCCCGGCGTCCCGCTGATGTGGCGGTGCGGCAGGTGGCTTCGAGGGCCGAGAACAGCTGGTCAGACAGGACTGGGCGCTGGCGCAATGCAGTTGAAGGCGTCCGAACCATCACCGTGAGAGAAATGCCGGCCAGCGCAACGCTGATGCCTCCGAGCAAGTCGAGGGCGTTCGCTATAGCGGCCTTCGAATGTCTCGCTGCCGCGGCGCGCCGCGACACGCGATCCAGAGCGACGCGACAGTCATCGACGACGGCAAGGCCGAAGGCGGCCTCGTCCTGGAGGTCGGTGCCGAGCTCGCGCCTGACCACGACCCACTCCGACTCCTCCGCGAGGGCCGCGTATCGCTGAAGGAGGACGGTCTTGCCAACCCCCCTGAGCCCAACCACGCGGACGTTGCGCGGAAACTCGGGGAATCCGTTCAGGTAGCGTCCGAACCGATGGAGCTGGTACTGGCGGTCCGCCAGATACGGCGGCTCCAAACCCATTCCTGGGCGAAATGGGTTGCGTTCGAGTTCGGAGGCTTTTGACATAGATTGACCTAATTCGCGGTTCATGCCGCCATACCTCCGGGTCCGCTCGGTGGCAGAGCGCGAGGGTCTAGATTGGCGAGCCCTCCCTGCAGAACGACAAGCTGTGGGCGGCCGATGCTGCGGCGCGCGGGTCGGGGGTCAGACTTTGGCCCCCGCTTAATCAGCAGCTGGCGAAGGCGATCGATCATGCCCCGGCCCCTCCCCCTGGTCGGCGCTCCCACCAGTCCGGTTTGGCGATGCAGTCGGCGATCGGCCGGAGGCTGCGCGGTCGTGGCGGTAGGTCGAGGATCGAGATGCGATCGCCATCGCCTTCCGCCCGACGCCAGATCGCCCCGATGGATCCGTCGTCGGCGAGCAGCTCGGTGTGCGTTACCCAGAACGTGCACGTCGTCACGCCGCTGGGCAGAAGGTGATCGAACATGGAGCGGATTGATTCCTCGCGCGCGGGGCCCGGCGCGACGAACAGCACATGATTGAGATCGGCCGCTTCCTTGTCGGCGAAGTAGGAGAGGTAGCTACTCGCCTTCGCGGCCACGCGCGCCGGCGACTCGGTCCCGCGGTCCCACTCGAGAAAGAAGAGGATGTCGCCAGCCGTCGTCAGAAGGCGACCCCACCCGTCGGGCGCGATCTCAGTCCGATATCGGCGCCGGCAGTCTTCCTCGCCGACCCAGTGGTAGAGGCCGACCTCGCGAAGGGGAGAGCAGGCAGCGGCGAGGTCCACGAAGAACCCGTTGGCCTCCAGGTCGTGGACCATGTGGAAGCAGTGGTCCCGGGCGTGCCGGGCACGCTCGACGTGAGGCCGGGACGGCTGATCCAGGCAGGCGGCCAGGACGCCGGCCCCCCGCGGCGATACGGAGAACACTGACGGGAGTCGGTGCAGCGTGCAGATGTTGGATGCAGCCCAGCGGTGGATGAGGTGGTGCTCACGGAGCCACTGGGTCCGTGCCTGCGCGCGACGTTGGCTATCGAAGAAGAGCTGGTGCAGCTGGTCGACGTTCAGGTAGCGGTACTGACGCAGTGAAGCGAGGATCGCGGCATCCCGAGCGGTGAGCGTCGCCATCAGTTTGACGACGTCGGCGGGAGCAGGTAGCACGTCCGCTTCCGGATCTAGTCGTCGGAGGAGTCGCGGACGAGTCGATTGAGGGGACAGTCCTGACGCAGGTCGAACTTGGTTCTGAATTGCGAGGCCCGGCGCCATATGAAGCGCCGCACCTAACGCCGCACCTGGCGCCGTGCCTGACGCCGCCCGAGAGCGCGTCACAATGCCGCCTCCTCACTGCCGTCGTCGAATCCGAACCGGCCCAGCCGGGCCGCGATCTCGACTTCAACTACATCGCGCGGCCGCCCGTACCGCTCAAGGGCGGCAGCGACAAGCCCCGCCGAATGCTCCTCGCCCCGCGTCGATTGCGCCGGTCGCGTGCGGCCGGTGAACGGCGGCACCGTGTGTCCCGAAGAGAACATCCGGACCGCCACCTGGTACGGCTGGAGGCTGCGCAGGTGCCGCTCCTCGAGCCAGGGGTCGAATTCCCGGGCGAGGTAGCGGGCATCCTCCTGGCCGCATTGAAAGACGACGCGCGTACGGGCGTTGGAGGCCAGCGCCTCGCGTGTCGGGCCGGTCAGCTGGCCGAGATGTTGGTTCGCCAGCACCAGGCTGACGTGGTAGCCACGAGCCTCGACCAGGACCTCGTCGAGGCTCTGGGGGAGGTGCAGGTAGTTCTGGAACTCGTCGAGGTAGAGGTTGAAGTCGGGCCGCCAGGCCTCGGGCCGGCCCGCCCGCTCCATCGCCGCCTGCCAGAGGCGGGCGACCATGAACGAACCGACGAGGCGACTCGTCTCCTCGCCAAGCAGGCCTTTGGCCAGCGAGATGAGCAGGATCTTTTTGTTGTCGATCGCGTCGGCCAGGTCGACGGTCGACGCCGATTGGCCGAGTACGTTGCGGACGGTGCGCCGGAGCAAGAAGGACCGCAGCTTGTTCAGCAGCGGACCCACCAACTGCAGGCGCTGAGCCTCGGGCGTCGCCTGGTACTCCTTCCAGAACGGACCGAGGCCGACAGGATCGCGAAGGCCCTTCAGGAAGTGCTTGCGCGCCGCAGGCTTGAGGAGGAGCAGCGGGACCTCACACAGCGTTGTGCCCGGCGTCCGCAGCAAGGTGAGGATCGCGGCTCGGAGGATGTCGTCGGTGCGTGGCCCCCAGTAGCGCTCGTACGTCTTTTTGAAGATGGCCACGACCTGGTCGCAAACGAGGTCATGGAGGTCGGGGTCGTCGCATTCGAGGACGTTGATTCCGATTGGCCGGTCGCGTTGCGAAGGATCGACGAGGATGACGCGATCCCAGTTTGCATCGGGGATGCGCTCAAGGAGTGAGCGGACGAGGTCGCCCTTAGGGTCGATGACGCCGACGCCCCGGCCGGCGCGGATGTCGTCGAGCGCGAGGTTGAGTAGCAGCGTGCTCTTTCCCGAACCCGTTGGGCCCAGCACGTGGATGTGGTGCCGGCAGTTCTCCTGGGCGATGGAGATCGACTCGCCGCCGATATCGGCGACCGCGAGCACCTTGTCATTGCCGGCCAAACCGGGCACCGGCGCGAGCGCCAGCGGTGCCGTGGCTAGGTTGCCGCCACCGCACGGCAGGTGAAACACCTGGGCGAGCTCGTGTGCGACAAGGATCGAGGTGGCCTGAGCGGGCAACGAGCGCGCGGCGAGAGTCCGATCGAAGTGGCGGCCGAACCACACCCGGGCCGGCCGGAGTCCGTTCGCGCCGTCGAGGCTGCGGAAGCCTGAGGCAATCGCCTGCACCGAATGCTTGGCCTGGCCGCGAGTGGCGCTCCATGCCTTAATCCGGATCTCGGTCACGTAGCCGGGGCTTGCCGCCTTGTCGGCCGGCGGCATCGGCTCGAGGTGGCTACGCGGCTTGCGAATCGGATCGGGGACCGGCTCCGGCAGAATCGCCGAGCACAGGGCGCCGATTGGCCATGAGACGATGCGCATCAGCGCGCTGTTCGTCGTCGGCAAGCCGGCGAGCTGATCGAGGCGGACCAGGGCGCGCCGCTGCCAACCAACGTCGGGACTAAGCACAATCTGCACGACCGCACACCCGGCTGCGGCCATGGATGTCGTCACAGCGCCGAGCGCGCCGGCGTCGCCGGTGGCCAGCGGCCAGAGCGGATCACGCCACAGTTGCATCCGCGAACGGACTGCCGGCAGCCCGCTGGTGAACAAATCGTCGGCCGTCTCCTGGATCACGCCGCCATGGAGAACGGTTCGCAGCTGCGCCATCACGAGCGGTTCCAGCTCTTCGGCAAACCAGCAGCGCGGCGTGATCACGCCGCTGTCGGCGACTAGCTCGAACGCAATTGACGGCTGGCCGAACAGCCATCGCTTCCACCTGGAACGCGACATGCCGTACAGCCCTTGAAAGAGATGGGTCCACGCCCGAAGATCGAGCTGAGCGTTGTCCGGCGGCAGAATTTCGACTAGCCGCCCGTGAACGGGCCGACGGTGCAGATAGCTCACGCTGACCACGAGAGTGGTAGCAACGAAGCCGGTGAAAAGGAGCCCGCCAATCATTTATTGATCCCCCTGGAGTGGGATGAAGCCTTCGATGTACGGGTCGGGCCAACGAATGGATCGAGTGCTGACCTGGCCCCAGCCGATGACGTTCATCTCGCTCACCATGTAGGCGCCGGGGCCGACCGCGATCACCACGGCGACGTGGCCGTAAAGGTGGCTGTAACCGCCGACGCGCCCGTAGACGGCGATTGCGCCGACACTGGGTGTCGGTTGGGTGTGGAATCCCTGTGCAGAAGCGTTGGCGAGCCAGTCACCCGCGTTGCCATTCCAGGTGACATGGCGGTTGTACGCCGCCCACCAGGTGCACTGGCCATAAGGGAAGCGGTCGGGGAAGCCGCCTGCTGGCACCCATAGGAAGAGCCGGGTAGCCGGCGCGGGGTGGGGCGCGGAGGCGACAGTCGCCGCCGCGGTGCCCACCACCACCGGAAAGGTGACGAGGAGGATGAGCCCGGCAAACAGCATCTTCATGCGGCGACTCCTTTGCCCACGATCAGGCGGGCCTCCTCGTCGGTCGCGATCACCTGGAACGGGACTCGCTTGCCTCGCGCCACGAGCAGCCCCTCACCGCGCTGCGCGTTGAGAAGCCAGGACTGCTCGGCCGGCGTGAGACGGAACAGCTCGGCCAGGCGCGGCATCGCCTGCGGCGCCTGCTTCATCAGGATCTGGAGCGCGGAATTGGCGATCATCGGCTCGCCGTCCGGGCTCGCGAGCACGTCGCCCACGTCCTGCGTGATCAGGGTCAGTCCGGCGCGGCGCTTGCGCGAGGTCTTGACCAGCCGGAAGAGGAAGGCCGCGGTCTCGCGGTGGCGCATCAGCCACCAGGCCTCGTCG
>Ga0207684_10004111_pt1 | contig 13856 bp, 15 predicted proteins | sample KBSK5501metaG_FD_184342 | JGI IMG/M metagenome (GOLD analysis project Ga0207684, IMG submission 184342) | Corn, switchgrass and miscanthus rhizosphere microbial communities from Kellogg Biological Station, Michigan, USA - KBS K5-50-1 metaG... | ecosystem: Host-associated > Plants > Roots >...
TGGATAAATCGCGCAGCCATCCCCAAGCCTCCTTCAGTCCGTTTTTCGTCAGTAGACAGTCCGGATAGACCATCTGATCTTGGAGCGAGGCTCCATTCGAGTGCTCCTGCGGGCATCTTCACCCATCTCCTCACAACATGACCCTGGACTCACCTCTGGCTTCTATGTCTCTCAAGTGGAAACCATTGGCAAGGGACAAGAGAGCACCTCACGCGTCGTCCATCGCCGGGTGGTTCTGCTAGCTGCCATGGCGGGAGTCCGTTGCCGATAGCGTTGTGCCAGACGCTTGTCCCCTCGTTTTCGCGGCTGCAGGAGCGCTATCCGCAGCGAGGCATGAGGTCGGACAAAATGGTAGTACACGCGCCACCATTCCAGATGCGCCAGCAGGTGTGGAGTCTGCTGAGCTGTAGCCCAGGTGCGGCGTGCCAGAGCCGCTACTCCATGACGGACCGTCAGATTCACCCGTTCGATGAAAGCGGTATTGAGCCGTCCAGAGAAGCCTAAGTGCTGCAAGACAGCCTTGAGAGAGGCTTCTGTCCCCAGCCGCATCACGTGCGTGAACCGCACCAGCTTGCGCCGCCGGTAGCATTTTTTCACCTGGCCATAGATCAAGCCTGCCGCCACGTGCCACTGGCGCACGTTTCTGCCTCGGCGACCAACCTCGAGCCAGTCGCCAAATGGGCCGTGAGCGCATAGAAGTAGAGGTTGAGCCCGTCACTCGTGAAAAGTGGGAGACAGTCTGGGGCCAGGCTCCGTCGCAGGGAGTGGATGACCCTGTACGCAGCATTTTGAGTGCGGGGGCCTAGATGGAGTACCGGAAGAATCTTCGTCGTGGGGTCGATCGCCAGCCAGATCCAGAGCACCTGGGTTGAGCTGCGCAGCCGGGTGCGTATTTCATCCCACTGCAGGTGCGGAAGGTGCAGGTTGCGGAAGGAGCGTTCATGGAAGCGCTCAGCGTCCTTGCCTGCGCGCGTGAGCCACCTCGTGATGGTGACCTGACAATAGCCGAAGACGCGTTCGGCCGCAGAAGGGTCCAGTCCTTCGGCCAGCGCCGAGGGGACCAGAGCAACCTGATGGGAAGGGGTTTTCAGGCGATACAAGGGGGTGTCGCGTCGAGCACTGAACGTGGTGCTGCACGCCTGACACCGAAACGTCTGAATCCGTTCAGCCTGACCATGCTTGCCATCCCCGACGAGGGCGTGGAACTGAGCGTCGGAGTTTCCGAAGTACCGGCACTGCGGGTTGGGACAGGCGAAGCCTTCGGTGTTCATGCGCTTGGGTGCTCCTCTCCGGCTTTTCACCTCGCACCAGGGCTGCACCGGAGCAGTCGCTAGCCCTCCTGCCGACGAGGCTGGGGAGGCGAAACGACAGGAGGGGCAATCGTCTGGGCAGCGAGGCCGAAGGAGACGGTGCAATGGCGTACGTCTGCTGCCTGCTTGGGAGTGGGAAGGTCGCAGATGCTGCCAGCAAAGACGCCACAGCAGCACCAGGGAGAGGATGAGGAAGAGCAAAAGCAAGAACGAGTACACATGAAGGCCCATAAGAATCCTCACTACTTGAAATCGGTGGCAGAGATAGCTTCCGTATCATAAGGAGCGCCGTCATGGCCTGTCAAGCGAGGGGGAGAGAAGTCTGAATTATCCACTACCACGTGGGGCAGTACCAACTTTAGGTGCTCCTATAGGATATGGTGGAGAATTCGACCGGCCTCCTGTGAAGGTATTTCAGGCTGGATGTTTGCCAGGGGACAGTCCGGACAGGCCATCTCCCCCTGAGTGAGATCCCCTCTGACTGCTTCTGCTGGCACCATCGCTTCTCTCTCCATGACCTGATACAGTACCCCATCGAGCTTCGGTGGCTCTCAAGCGGAAATTGGCGACAAAGGGCAAGCGAGCACCTCGCGGGCCGTCCATCGCCGGTGGGTTCTGCCGGCTGCCATGGCTGGAGTGCGCTGGCGGTCTCGTTGCGCCAATAATTTGCCCCCTCGTTCTCGTGGCTGCGCGAGCCTCATCCGCAGCGATTGATGAGGACGCACAAAATGATAGTACGCGCGCCAACACTCCAGATGAGCAAGCAGGTGTGAGGACTGCTGCGCTGTCGCCCAGGTACGACGAGAGAGCGCAGCAATCCCATGACGGACGGTCAGATTCACCCGCTCGATAAAAGCAGTGTTCAGCCGCGCCTCCGAGACCCAACCTCTGTAAGGCGACGGTGAGAGCGTCCTCGGTTCCCAAACGCATCACGTGCGTCACTCGTACCAGCTTGCGCCGCCGGTAGCTTTTCTTCACCTGACCGTAGATCAGTCCTGCCTTCACCTGCCAGCGGCTCAAAGTCGGCCACTGGCCAAAGTGGGCGGTGAGGGCATAAAAGTAGAAATTGAGCCCATCATTGGTGAAGAGCGTAAGGCTGTCAGGAGCAAGGCTCTGTCGCAGCGAGTGGATGAGCCGATGGGCCATGGTTTGTGTTCGGGGGCCAAGCTCAAGCACGGGAAGGAGCTTCGTCAGGGGATCGATGGCCAGCCACAGCCAGGTAGTGATGGTCGCTTGTCGGTAGCCGAAGATCCGTTCAGCCGCGGAAGCATCCAGCCCCTCGGCCAGCGCAGCTAACACAACCGCGACTTGGTGGGAGGGAGTTTTCAGACGGTACAAAGGAGTATGGTAGCGAGCAGAGAAGGTGGTGTGGCAAGCCTGGCAGCGAAAGGTCTGGATGCGCTCGACATGGCCATGCTTGCCATCGCCAACGAGGGCGTGGACTTGGGCATCGGTGATCCCGAAGTACCGGCACTGCGGGTTGGGACAGGCGTAGCCTTCGGTGTCTATCCGTTTGGGTGCTCCCCGTCGGCTTTTGACCTCGCGCCAGGGTCGTACAGGTGCACGTGTAGGTCCTATACCAGACGAGTGGGCACAGCAGAATCGACAGGCGGGGCAGTCATCTGGGGTGCGTGGCTTCAGGAGACGTTGGGCTCTTGAGCCCCTAATAATCCCGCTGATGAAATCGACGGCGTGAAGCTTTCAATTGGCTTCACAAGTTAGCTAACAGGAAGCTGCGGACCTCGGTATTGAAGCGCTCTGCCGCCTCGACATTGCTCTGATGCCCGACTCCGTGCATGATCACCAGCCTGGAGGTAGGGATCCTGGCGTGGAGTTCCTCGGCCACACTCAGCGGGGAGCGCCGATCAGCATCGCCGTACAGCAGCAGTGCCGGCACATTGATGCGCGGAAGTACGTCGCGCAGATCCGCTTCGGCAAAGGCACGCGCCATCGCGCGGACCCCGGCCGGATGGAACTCGGACATGATCGCCACAACTTCGTCAATCAACTCCGCAGGCGCTGATCCCGTGAAGAGGCCCGGTATATGGCCAGGCACGACCTGGTCGGGCGGCAGATCGGCTTCCTGCAAGACTTGCTGCAAGCGTTGTTCGACCTCGCCTTCTGGTAGGGAGCCGGCCCATCCCGCGTAGGCTGAAGCCAGTACCAGCGTTCTCGGGACTGTGGGATGCCTGCGGTAGAGCTCCAGAGCGAGCCCTGCGCCAAACGACAGCCCGAGCACGTGCGATTGCCCCAAGCCGAGTGCGTCGACGAACGCGGCGAGGCAATCGGCGTACTCGGGCAAGCGGAACGTCTCGGGCGGGTCCGATGATTGGCCACAGCCCGGTGCGTCCCACGCCACCACGGTGAACTCGTCGGACAGCTCCTCGAGCTGCCGGCGCCACTCCCGGCTGTCGCTGAGACCTCCGTGCAAGAGCACGAGCGGTGGCCCTTCGCCCGCCCGCTGATAGGCGACGCGGAGCCCTTCGACCTCGAGCTGATCCATGCCGTCCTCCATTAGCGCCGGCATCCAACCGGGCCTCACACCAAGCGCAGAGTAGCCCCTGGAGCGGCCTTATTCTAGAGAGGCAGATGGAGTGAACCACTGTAGCTAACTCTAGAGGAGTTTCTACTACAAAAAGCTTCAGTCTCTGTGTTCCCGCCGTAAGGCTCCTTCTCTCAGTTTTTGTGTGCTTTAAGGAAGTGTTTGCCTAAGCCCTCTATTTTGACCCACTAATGACAAGTATACTCTGGATCTCTGAGTTGAACCCGTGAACATGCTGAGATGTAACTGTGAAGACAAGGGAGCAATTTGCTTGAGGGAATGACGATATCCCTCTCTCCTGGTCTCTAATCAACGACTGATCGCGCTCAGTTAATTCCTTGACATCACTCTCCTTGGCACTGCCCACGCATTCTGCAGGTTATCGAATCAAAGGAAAGGCTGGCAGCCTTTTTTGTGTTGATCGTCGAATAACTTCGCTCTTCCCTGCGATGTGAACGAGATTGCTTCTAAAGCTGCTTCGCGCTATGCAGCACGCCTGCTGTCAGCTCGTTGCGCATCTCGTGGGCCCTGACACAGCTTTGGTGATAAACTCATCTATAAAGACGTTGAACGCAGAAGTGAAAAGTCAGAAAGGCTCAGCGTTAAGGAGGGACCTGGTAGCCGTCAAGGAGATACGTGCGGCACCGCTTATGGGGAGGGTGAAGAAGTCCAGGCGATTTGGGTGAGCGAGACATGCATGGTCGTGAGCGATGGTCTCAATAACTGTTTGAGCCAGCGATCCAGGCTGGCTCTTGCGGAAAGAGGATCGCAAGCAAAGGAAGAAGGGGAGCAGGCAAATCTTGTCCTGGTTGGTCGACAGCCCACAGCAGAGGACGGTATCCAAAGAGCAGTTGGAGAAAAACATGAGAGGTCAGATGCACCGTGTCTACATTGGCGCAAGGCGACTCTCTCATCCGAAGAGTGCCTGAACGCACTTCCAGATAGCACGTTGCGTTGTCAACCTCCAGGGCAAGTATGCCGGACCAGGCAACAGTATGTCGCTGCAGGCGCTCCTGCCACAGAGGGATGAGCGCCTGCAAAAGCGTCGGCACGTGAGCAGGGCGCGCCATCCAACCCACATTTAACCTATGGTGCGTTTCGCTTCGTACCGCTACGTGGTCAGCCAGGAGGTAGAGCGTGGAAGAACTGGGCGGCAAAGGCCAGAGCACTTCTTTGGGTGGCTCTGGCCTTTGCCCTACCAGCTGAGCGTGGTACTGAAGCAGGGCCAGCGTGGCAGGCCAATCGTCGCTAGCTACTTCCAAAACGTGATAGCCTGGCGTACGTCCCTGGAACGGGAAAAGGTATCCACGAGGCTCATCATCTGGGGTGAGAACCATGACGGGCGGTTCTTCGGCGAACATGAAGCGATGGCGCAAAAGATGTTCTTGCCACTCATGCGTTCGATCAAAGGAGCCGGGATAGGACCCATAGTGCCGTCGGTGAAGTGTCAGAAGCGCGGAAGCATCAGCAAGCGTGGCAGGGCGCACTTGGTAGGGACTGGGAATTTGAGCATGGATCTCCTCAGAAGCAATCGCATGAGTCAAGTCATCCAGGACGGTGACATAGCCAAATTGGGCATAGAAGTTGGGAATGCCATCCAGAAGAAGCAGAGCAAGTTGACGCCGCGTAGCGTACGTGATCGCGTCACGCATGAGCGCACGAGCGATGCCTTGCTGTCGATACGCAGGGTGAGTCACAACGCCACCAATTCCAGCGATGCGCAAGCGGGCCGGCCCCATATGCAGAGTGAACTCAGGGATGCGATAGCCGACGAGATACGTAGTGCCCAGGAAAGCTCCACGTAACTGCTCGGGATGAAAATCTGGTGCCTGTGTGATAAACCTACGACGCCGTGTCGCAATCAAAACGGTGTCCTGATCGGGCCGAAAGACCTGGGCATTGAGCCAATAAAAAGCTTCAATCTCAGCAGCAGTGGTGAGTGAGCGAATAACAAAATCTGGCGACGAGGTGATCGTAGATCCCATGCATCTCTCTTTCCTGAAAGGCGAGGATATCTGCCCTATGCTGTTTTGCCGGACCTGTACCACTTACTCTACCACATCTGTATGTCCAGTACCTCACCTGGAAGTGTTCGTCATCTCGTTCCTTGCTCTTGCGTTTTCGTCGGTGCGTTTGGAAAAACACTGCTCTGCTGCGTCTATAGAAGTAGACGAGCTGCATCAATAAAAACAGAGCAATACTAACAAGAGCAGTTCGGAGAGCTTGTCATATCTCAAATAGAAGCAATTGTGGGTTGCGAAGCCGAAGCAGGCAGAGAAAGCTTTTTGACACATGAACAGTTCTGTAGCTAGACCACCCTGGTAGGGTCTCCTTATCTTTTCTAACAACCCGCTTTTAAGCCTCCAAAGTGTTTTCTTGGGAGGTCGCTTCCTCTTTGTTTCAGCGCTCAAACCCCTTCCCGATGACCTCGATGGTGCTTGATGCTGCCTGGCGTTTCGCCCATCCTTGCGTCCTTGCGCCCGTTCGCCCCCGTCTCCATACTTTTTGTTCGACTCGAAGTTGGCAGAAAAGCATGGAGCGGAATGCATGGAATCTCTACATGGCAAACAGACATACACCCTGGATGGAACTGACTTTGCGGCCCGTTTACACGGCTACCAGCAGATCGTGATAGATATCGGCACAGGTGATGGTCGCTACGTCGCGCATCTTGCCCGGTGCTCCCCTGAACGGTTGGTGATCGGCATCGATACCTGTCGCGAGAACCTCAACCAGGCCTCGCGCAAGTCATTGCCCAATGCCTTGTACTTGCTAGCGAACGCAGAAGCCCTGCCGGTGGACCTGTCCGGGCTGGCTTCCCATATCACGGTCAATTTCCCCTGGGGTAGTCTGCTTACAGGCCTGCTCGAGAGTGACTCCAAGGTCATTGGGAATCTGCGCATGCTTGCACAACCTGGGGCGACCCTTGCAACTGTGCGCAACAGCAGTGCGCTGCTGAAGGAGGGCCTGTCTTTAGAACAAGGGGGGGCGATGGTACGGCAAGCACTGCAGCTGAGCGGTTTCGAGGTGAAGCCGGAAGTTGCGCTTGATGCCGTGGCACTACGCCACTATCCGTCAACCTGGGCGAAGCGCCTGGGCTCTGGACGTGATCCGAAGGCGCTCTCCCTCAGCGCGATCTATCCAGGAAGCCAGGCGCACTTCTGGATGGCAAGCGTTTCGAGCGCGAGAGTGTAGATAACACCACCACAGTGGGAGAAGGACGAAGCCGTGTTGACCCATCATGAGCGAGATCTTTGAGGCTGATCATACTGCTCGTGCCTGTGATGAAGGTGTGCAAGGTGAGTCCATCCAGTGGGCCTGCCTCAACACGGTTGAGGTCAGGCTCGATCAAGTGCAGTTCACCTGAGTGGCAAGATTGCCTCTGCTGCTCAGGTGAACCATGCTATGGTCCACAGGGCAATTTAGCTAATGAGGAGATTAGCGACATCATCACGGTTCTTTGCAATCCGGCTTGCTGCGTAGAACAGAACCTCAGGAGGATACCTGAGGCTCTTTTTCGACCACCCTTGATAATCTAGCGCAAGTCTATCAGGATCAGAGGCGTAACACCTGGGATATGGCGACTGGGGGCACAGGGATTTTCTCATTAGCTGGGACTATATTGATCGGAACGGCAACACTGGGACAGAATCGGAAATCGTCACGTATAAGTACATATCTCTCTAAGCAGAACTCCTGCACCTCCCCGGTGTCCAACTGAAGGAAGAACTTACGAGTTTGTACAAGCTCTACCATTCCTTACCCGAGTAGTTACTCCGAAACCATAGTGATGGGCTATAATTTGACGTAGCAATACCCAGAGGAGGCGAAGAATGACACAAGCCGAATTTCCAGTTGAAGGTGTTGTGCTCACCCACTTGTTAGTGGTCAGCAATATGGAGCAATCGCGGCATTTCTCTCGAGATATACTGGGAGCAACAGTCTACCGCGAGTATGGTGGCACATCGAGCGTGCTGAATTTTGCGGGAAGCTGGTTACTGCTGGTCACTGGCGGCGGCCCCGCGAAGGGCAAGCCGACCGTGACCTTTGCACCACCAGGAGACCCCAACACGGTCACCCATGAACTGACGCTGCGCGTGCCAGACTGCCACGCCGCCTATGAAACCCTCAAAGCGCGCGGCGATGTCTTCCTGACTCCACCGGTCGATTGGGGCGGAGAGATGCGCTGCTTTTTCCGTGACCCTGATGGCCGTTTGTTGGAAATCAGCCAGGCAGCGTAAGGGGCCAGACCGCACCATCTCAGATGCGATCTCTTGCATGCGTCAATGGCGAGCGTGTCGGGAGTGTCCAGGCAGTCGAACTGCGCAACCTGGTGTGTGGTCCTCGAGAGTCATGAAAGTTCAGCAGAGGGAGAACAAGATCAGATGAGAATACGTGAAGCCGAACTCAGCGATGCGGCTGCCATGGCACGAGTCATGGTGGAGAGCTTTCGGAGTGCTCATCGCGATCATCTTCCAGAGGCGAGTTTGACAAATCTCAGTTACGAAGAGTCTGAACGGAACTGGGCAAGAGCGCTGCGGGAACTGAGCGAATCAGACGAGCGCACCGAGTACATCTATGTGGCCGAGAACGATGCTGGCGACCTCATCGGTCTCGCGATGGGAGGACCGGAGCGCTCAAGCCATCCTCTGTATCTGGGTGAAATCTACGTGCTCTATCTGCTTCCCACATATTATCGTCAGGGTATTGGACGCCAATTGACCGCCAGCGTGGTAGAGCGCTTGGTTGGACGGGGGATGGACTCGCTGCTCATCCGGGTCTTAAAAGCCAATACCCGCGCACGTCGTTTTTATGAAGCGCTTGGAGGGCAACTGGTGCTGGAAGAACAGATTGAGGATGAGGGGGCTGTGCTTGACCAGGTCGCCTATGGGTGGAGAGATGCCAGCGAATTGTTGCCTCCCCGTGTTTGAGCGCTGATCTGAAGCAGAAGAGAATGGGTTGGGAAAATTCATGAGGCGAGGGAACGCTGGTGTCGTCCGCTTGCTGGTCTTTTACGCGCACTCCCACATCCCAACGGGCGACGCAAGAGTCCCCTCCCATTATCCGCCCACCCCCGTCCTACGGAATTGCCCCTTACTCAATACAGAGAGAGACAAGCGTACCCCATGCCTGATACTCTTCTGAACAGTTACCCCGATTATTATCGCCGGGGCGATCCGTCTTTTCCCGCCTTCTTCCCAGGGTTGGCAGCCTACGGGAAGAGCATGGTTATCTCGATCACGACGGCCTTTCTATCTGTTCCCCAAGTGCCATCCGCCTTTTTCCAGGGCGACCCGTCTTCACCTGCTCTACTACTGGATGTGAGTGAGGCGATCCTCCGCCTCTGCTGGTTCCTCGACTTGCAACAACCGATTGAGAACCTCGAAGAAAACACGCTGCGCGTCCTTATGATGATCGAGAGGACAGTTGAGTATACCATGAGGCACATTTGCTTCCCGCCTGGCTCCCGTCCGTAATCCAGGTGCTTCCCGTGTGTGCTGCACCCTACTGTGGTACACTACAAGTGTGCCACTGGCACCAGGAACACGCGCCGGACTTGCTTCGTCCGTTGACTGCTTCTGCAGACACTGCGTGCTAAACTGGAGATTGGGGCTGATCTGTGCTGACACGTCCTACTTGGCGGCGACGCGCCGCCCGCAGCACCCTCCGGACCGCCTCATACGACACGCTGTAATCACGGGCGATGCGACGGAGCGGTTCCCCCTGCTCGACACGCTGGAGCACGGTACCCCATTCTGTAGGTGGGATCTTCCAACGAGGATCAGGTACAGCTTGATGGTGGCCAGGCAGAGATACGGGCAGCCGATGGACAGGGCAGAGGTGAAGCGATGAGCTCGGGGTGAGGAAGTGGCATCGACTTTTCCTGGAACAACCACGCTCTCTCACCTACTCGCAACTACCCCAGCTCTGTGCTCTGAGCAGGGCACATAGATATCCTAGACGATGGGAAACCACAGCACTTCTACCTGAATGGCAGGAGTAGAATCTATGCAAACGCAAAAATGGTCCTGCCTGCCGCCTTTGTCCGTCTTCCGCCCAGGTGTGACCCGTGTTCCTTCCTCCCTCCTCTGCTACACTGTTGCTGTGCCGGCGGCCTGGCATCGGTAGCATATCCCTGCTAGATAGTGTATGAGCAAGAGGCAAGGCTGGAACGGATGGACGTGGCTGAAGTACGTGTCGGGCTCTATGCAGATGCCATATGGACAGGTTGTGAACAGAGTTAGAGCATGAATGTCATATCTCACACAAGCGTCCTCAAAGATAGGCATGAGGGAATAAGAGCGGTTTATCCTGCTCTGTGGTGGCGAGAAGTACGAAGGATCCGTCTGATGGTTTCGTGGGACACGCCGTAAGCAGCGGCAACCTGGCGCAAGGATTCGTGGTGTTCAACGACACGGCGTACCACGTTGGGCCATTCTTCTAGTGGGATACCATAGTGAGGCTCACGTGGCCCAAAATACTGTTGTGAGGTGAGGAGAGGTGGAATACTGCCAAGCAGTTGTTCCAGGGCAAGCAGCCTTTGCAAGAGTTTACCGTGAGGGGCAACAAAATGAATTAACACTGGTGAGAGAGAATTCGAATCCCGTCGGTTCCGCTGAGATTATTTATGTAGATTTCTATAAATATTAGAACAATTGTTTTACTACCTCGATCGCTTCCTCTCAACCCATGCTCCTCAGTGATGCCTGACTGATTCTTCTTCTGTTTCCGTGTCTCTTCACTGGGCTATATCAGCCCGGCTGCTTATGAACAATTGATGGGTTAGCCCGAATGTTTCGAGTCTCCACAAAAAGCGGGTGAATCTCATTTTTGGGATACCCTATTTATAAGAATAGGAAACACAGTATAATAAGTTCATGAGTTACTTCCAATGTGATCTTCCAGAGCAATGGAGAAATAAAACTATTCCTGAGCAACAGTTCTCTTCCTTGTTGCTCAGGATAAAAAAGGGCAGAAAAGTGTGTTGAAAGGAGGTGAAGCAATGTTGTTTGCAGTGATTGGCAGCAGCGCAGGAAAGACTCGCGACGAGATTATGGCCATCTATCCACGCCACAAGGCATTCCTGGATCAGTTCCTTACCCGCGGCGAGGTGGTGGGAGTAGGTCCTTTCACCGATCCGGGAGGCGGAAATATGGCGCTCTTTCGCAACCGGGCCGCAGCTGAGGCCTTCGCCAAGTCGGATCCGTTCTTCTTGGAAGGCGCCGTGAGGGAGTATCAGATCAAGGATTGGGGCGATACCATGCTTTCCTAAGTTCCTTTTAGTTAAAAATGGAGTGTTATCAAGCAAAGCTACAACTATTGCGGGGATTTGCTAGTTTTTGAGAGGAGAAGTCTCTTGTCCTGTTTCTGTTGAAAGGCTTTGTCCCGGATTTTGTGTTCCTTCTTAAATATAGATGAGTAAGCTTGTTTACAGTTTCAACACTAGAGCCGCTTCCTATTGTCCAGCTATCCTGATCTGCAAGCCTAAGGGGAGGAATTGGGTAATCCAGGCGAAAGAAAGCTGTCGTACTGTCAGTTTCTCTCAATCGCAGAGAAGCATGACTAAACTTCAGCTCTGCTCATCTTCGATACCCCAGGCAGTCAGGCGCCAATCATCGTCGTTTTCCCCAAGAGCTTCCCGAATGATACGATGTGCCTCTCCACCAGCCACCTGTTCATGAAGCACTAACTCCACCGCCAGGGCATCGACAGCATCGATCGAACGAGCGAGGATGCTTCGGGCTTGCATCAGACAACCCTCCTGTACACGAGAGCACTGCTCGCTGTCAGTTAGTAACTCACGACACCACCGCTCAATCGCTTCTCTATCGGCCAGATCGCATTCCTGCCACATCCCATAGTCCCAGCCATGTCTCTCGCAGACCATTTCCGTTGCAACCTGACCGGCATAATAAATCGTGACGATGTCTGGATTCGCGCTGTCTTCCTGCCATTCCAGATGACCATTCGCCGATTCCATATAAGGTGAGAAGCGACAATATCCTCTATGTCCGTTTTCAGGGCTCAAGGCGATCGAAACACGCTCGATCAGCCGGCCGATCGCATGGCCAACAACCGCGTGTCCAGCCTCATGGTACGCGTAGGGAAGCACGTTTCTGATCTTGAATGGCTGTGCTTTCTTCCGGCTCACTCGCTTTTCCTTTCCGACTTGCCAGTATGATACCTGAATCGCTGGAACACTTCAATCACCTGCTCGACTTCATCCCAGCCCGAGCCGCCTGTATCATACACCGGACAGTCTCATAGGAGACTCCATCATCGCTTGCAACTTTTCTCAGCGGTTCGCCCTGATCAACGCGATGAAGAACGATTGGCCATTCAGAAGTGGGTATTTTCCCTTGGGGAACATCCAGTCCTGGCCGGCGTTGCGGAAGAGAAGATGGATCAGGCAGGTCAATGATCGGGTGTCTATAGACGAAGAGATCATTTCTACCTGGGAAAAGGTTCTCAAGGGGGGCGAAGGACAGGGGCGACCGGTGGTTCGAATCCAGTCGGTTCCGCTGAGATTATTGATGTATTTTTCTAGTATTAATAGAGCATATGTTCTATTACCTCGACCCTTTCCTCTCAACACATGCTCCTCATTGATACCTGACTGGTACGTCCTCAGTTCCCGTGTCCCTCTTCGCCGGGCTATCTCAACCTGGTTGCTTATGCACAATTGATGGGTTAGCCTGAATGTTTCGGGTCTCCACAAAAGCGGGTGAATCTCAGGGCAACCATCAGGTAGAAAGTGGCCAGGAATCCGTTTTGTGGGGTATGATTGAGTGAGAGGAAGAGACCTGCCAAAAAGCTTTTATAGGATAGTGACCTATTTCTGTCCTCTTCAGGCAAAGGATCGACAACAGGAGGTGCTCATTGACTACTTGGTTAGCGGACGTACAAGCTGTCCTCTCCACCACTCCAGAGCGTTGGCAGCGGCTGGTCAGCACGCTTCCGATTGATCTGCTGACTCGTCCACCAGCAGCAGGAGAGTGGTCAGCGCTCCATTGCTTACAGCATTTACTGGACGCTGAGCGCCTGGTTTTTCCTGTGCGCTTCCACGCTTTTTTGGCAGGACAGGAGTTCGTCGATTTCGATCCAAACGAAGCGCATACAGGCACTGAGTCACTGACACCTTCGCAGCTGGTGGCAGCGTTCGCACGCGCTCGAAAAGCGAGCCTTATCCTGTTCAAACAGGTGACGGATGAAGACCTGGGACGGACGAAACAGCATCCCACGCTGGGTACCGTCACTCTGGCAGAGATGTTGCACACCTGGGCAGCCCACGACTTGAACCACACCGTCCAAGCCGAACGAGCGCTCATGCAACCTTTCATGCTCGGCTGTGGTCCCTGGCGTACATTTTTTCGGGATCACGAGATTGGTGGTCAGAAGGAATAAAGCGCGTCTGCATAGGCTCAATGTCGAATGCCGCGACAAGTTGGGCCGCAAGTTCCTCCGCTGTGTTGGTGATGCTTTTCCCTGGGTTTTCTTTGATCTCGGTTGCACTAAAATCGCTCGCCGCAGCGGAGGCTGCTTGTGCGTGAAGGAGTTATCAGCATGCCTATCATCCGTGTGAATGGGGCGGCGCTCTATTGTGAGGAGCACGGCACAGGGCCTGAAACCATCGTCTTTGCGCATGGCTTGTTGTGGAGTTGTCGCATGTTCGATACCCAGGTCGCGCTGCTCAAGGACCGCTACCGCTGCGTGCCCTTCGACTTGCGCGGCCAGGGTCAGAGCGAGGTGACACGCGGCGGCTACGACATGGAGACCCTCTACGAGGATGCGGTAGCACTCATCGAACAACTCGGCTGCGCGCCCTGTCACTTTCTCGGCCTATCGATGGGAGGCTTTATTGGCTTGCGTCTCGCCGCCAGGCACCCCGAGCTGCTACGGTCGTTGATCCTGCTGGAGACTTCCGCCGATCCAGAGCCGAGCCAGCATGTTGCAAAGTACCGGCAACTCACGTTCGTTGCCCGTTGGTTTGGACTGGGTCTGGT
>Ga0207684_10004112_pt1 | contig 13855 bp, 13 predicted proteins | sample KBSK5501metaG_FD_184342 | JGI IMG/M metagenome (GOLD analysis project Ga0207684, IMG submission 184342) | Corn, switchgrass and miscanthus rhizosphere microbial communities from Kellogg Biological Station, Michigan, USA - KBS K5-50-1 metaG... | ecosystem: Host-associated > Plants > Roots >...
TGGGGATCGAGAAGGTGATCCCGTCGATGAGTGACCTCGTGGTGTTCCTGGCCATCCTGGCCCGGAGCGCGACCGGGCAGAAGCTCTCCTCCTACACCACGCTGGTAGGCGGGCCGAGGCGGGCGGGGGAGCTGGAGGGGCCGGAGGAGTTCCACCTGATCCTGCTCGACAACGGCCGGTCGCGGCAGATCGCGTCCACCCTGCGCGAGGCGCTCTACTGCCTCCGCTGCGGGGCCTGCCTCAACGTCTGCCCGGTCTACCGTCAGATCGGCGGGCACGCCTACGGCTACACGTATCCGGGCCCCATCGGCATCCTCCTGACCGCCATGCTCAAAGGCAACGAGTCCGTGCGGGAGCTCGCGCACGCCTCCTCCCTCTGCGGGGCCTGCAAGGACGTCTGCCCGGTGCGCATCGATATCCCGCGGATGCTGATCGAGCTGCGCGAGCACCTCGACCGCGAAAAGATCGCGCGGTGGAGCGAGCGCATGGTCTTCAAGGCGTTCCGGCGACTGCTGCTGTCCCCGGGCGCCTTCCGTCTCTCGGCCCGGGCGGGACGGTGGCTCCAGGTCCCGTTCGTCCGCGAGGGCCGCCTTCGCGGGCTGCCGCTCCTCTTCTCGAGCTGGACGCGTACCCGCGATCTGCCCCCGGTCGCGGCGCAGACGTTCCGCGAGCGATGGAAGGAGCTCCGGTAGGATGGCGACGCGCGCCGAGTTCCTGGAGCGGATCCGTCGCGAGGTGGCGAAGACGCCGGGCCTGTTCGGGGCCAGCCCGACGCCCCGGCCGGCCCAGCCGGGCGCCGCCGCCGAGACGATCCGACGGGAGCTGGCGGAGCGATGGCCCCAGGCGCTCGAGCGGTTCCGCGAGGAGTTCGAGCGCGTCGCGGGTGTCTTTCATCGCGCCCCGAGCCTCGATGCGGTGCCGTCCATCATCGCGGCGATCGCCCGCGAGCGCGGCGCGCGACGCGTCGTCAGCTGGGACCCGGCCGCCCTGGGCTTCGACCCCGCGCCGGCGCTCGCGCGCGACGGGCTCACGGTCGCGGTCGCCCGTTCAGGCCAGGAGGACGAGAAGAGCAGAGAGCGGCATCGGGAGGAGGCCGCCCAGGCGGAGCTGGGCGTCACCGGCGCGGACTTCGTGCTGGCCGAGACCGGGACCCTCATCCTGCTCTCGGGATCGGGCCGGCCGCGGTCGACCTCGCTGCTGCCGGACGTCCACGTGGCGGTGTTTGGCCGGGAGCGGCTCCTGGAGACTCTCGAGCAGGTGGGCGTGGCGCTGGAGGCGCTTCACGTCGACCCCGATCGCGCCATGTCGGGCGCGATGATCACCTTCATTACCGGGCCCTCGCGGACCGCGGATATCGAGCTCACCCTCACCCGCGGCGTGCACGGACCGAAGGAAGTCCACGCCGTCTTCGTGGAGGCCCCGTGAGCCAGCGGCTCTTCACCCCCGACGAGGTCAACCGCCTGATCCCGCGGCTCACCGAGCTGCTGGAGACCGCCATCGAGCGCCACCGCCAGGCCCTGGCCCTCCAGGAGCGGCTCCGCGAGGATCGCGCGCGGGTGGCCGCCTCCGGCGGCGAGCGGCTCGACGCCCGGGACTGGAAGGCGCGGGCCGAGCGCCTGGATGGCCTCGGCATCGAGGTGCGCCATATCCTGCAGGAGATCCAGGCCCTGGGCGGGGTGACCAAGGATCTCGAGATGGGCCTCGTGGACTTTCCCGGTCGCGGGCCGGCCGAGAGCGGTGACCGGATCGTGAACCTCTGCTGGAAGTACGGCGAGGACGCGGTCGAGTTCTGGCACGGAATGGACGAGGGCTACGGGCAACGGAAGCCGCTCTGATGACCTACCGCGCTGTCCTCTTCGACCTTTTCGACACGCTCGTGCTCTTCCACCGGGAGCGGCTGCCCGAGGTGCAGGTCAACGGCAAGGTGATCCGCAGCACCGCCGGCCACCTGCACGCCGCGTTCCGGCCCTTCGCGCCCGACGTGGAGCTCTCCGTGTTCGTGGAGGCGCTCTTCTGGAGCTGGCAGGAAGCCGAGCGTATCCGGGGCGAGGCGCATCGCGAGGTGAGCGCGCCCGAGCGGTTCGGGATGCTCTTCAGCCGCCTCGGGCTCGACGCATCCTTGGTGCCCGCCGAGGCCCGCGAGCTCTTGCTCGCCACCCACATGCGCGAGCTGTCCAGGGCCGTGGAGTGTCCGGGCCATCACGCCCCCTTGCTGGCGGACCTGAAGCAGCGCTACCGTCTCGCGGTGGTCTCGAACTTTGACTACGGGCCGACCTGCCGGGCGGTCCTCGAGCGCGAGGGCATCGCCCAGCTGTTCGACACCATCGTGATCTCGGACGAGGTCGGCTGGCGCAAGCCCAAGCCGGTCATTTTCGAGACCGCGCTACATCGCATGGACATCCGCCCGGCCGAGGCCCTGTTCGTGGGGGACCGGGCCGACATCGACGTGATCGGGGCCCGGGGGGTGGGCATGCCGACCGTGTGGATCAATCGGGAGGCCGCCGGGCTTCCCGACGGCATCGCGCCGCCCGACTTCGAGATCCGCGATCTGAAAGAGCTGCGGGCGATTCTCGGCATCTCATAGCTCGTTCCACGCATCAAAACGGACAGCGAGGAGGAAGACGTGGCCACCACACGCAAGGTCGTCATCATCGGATCGGGACCGGCCGGCTACACCGCGGCGATCTACGCGGCGCGCGCCAACCTGTCCCCGGTTATGTTCATCGGGATCCAGCCGGGCGGCCAGCTTATGCTGACCACCCTCGTCGAGAATTATCCCGGCTTCGTCGAGGGTATCGACGGGCCGCCCCTGATGGAGACCTTCCAGAAGCAGGCCGAGCGCTTCGGCACCGAGATGATCGCCGACGACGTGACCGCGGTGGACTTCCGCCGCCGGCCGTTCACGGTCACCGGCGGTGACGTCACCCTCGAGGCGCATACCGTGATCCTCGCCACCGGGGCCTCCGCCAAGCTCCTGGGCCTGCCCAACGAAGCCAAGCTCATGGGGCGCGGCGTCTCGACCTGCGCCACCTGCGACGGGTTCTTCTTCAAGGACCAGAACATCATGGTGGTCGGCGGCGGGGACTCGGCCCTCGAGGAAGCCCTCTATCTCTCGCGGCTCGGACGCAAGGTCGACGTGGTGCATCGTCGCGAGGCCCTGCGGGGGTCGAAGATCATGCAGGAGCGGGCCTTCAAGAACTCGAAGATCTCCTTCCTCTGGAACACGGTGGTGGAGGACGTGCTGGATCCGGCCGCAGGCAAGGTCACGACGGTGCGCCTCAAGAACCTCAAGACCGGCGCGACCTGGGAAGCGCAGGTGGACGGTCTGTTCGTGGCGATCGGGCACCAGCCGAACACGGCCCTGGTGAAGGGGCAGGTGGAGCTGCACCCGAACGAGTACATCAAGGTCACCCCGGGCACGACCCAGACCTCGGTGCCGGGCGTCTTCGCGGCCGGTGACGTCCAGGACTTCACCTACCGCCAGGCAGTCACCGCCGCGGGCACCGGCTGCATGGCCGCCCTGGAGGCTGAGAGGTACCTGGAGGCACAGGGCCTGGGGGACTAATCGCGGCGCCTCCGCGCTTGCAGCGGACGCGGTGCGATCCTGCCGAGAAATGGGACACTGCCCGCCGTGCTTCGTCACCGGTGGGCCCCGAGGACTACGTAACTAGTCGTCGAAATTAGCCTCTGACGCGGCACACCGGTTGCTGGGTATTCGTCGTGGATGCGGCCGGCGCCATACCCGATTCGACTCGAGCACAGCACGACCCGCGGGCGTGTGCGGATCGAAGGCGCGGCCCGCTGGCTGCCGTTTGCCGTCGCCGTGGCAGCCGTCCTGGCGGTCTACGCGCCGGTGCTTGCCGGCATGGCTGTCGAGTGGGTCAAGTTCCCGAGTCTCTCCCACGGCTTCGCGGTCCCGCTCATCTCGGCCTACCTGGTGTGGCGGCGGCGCGAGTTGATCGGCGTGGAGCCTCTCGGCAGTGCGAGCGTCGGACTGGCCGTCTTCATGGTCGCGCTCGGAATCTTCCAGGCCGGTTCCCTGAGCGGCGAGACGTTCTTCTCCAGACTGTCTTTCCCACTCGCTCTGCTGGGCATCGCGCTATTCCTGGCGGGACGCAGGGTGACCGGCCATCTATGGCCCGCCATCGCCTATCTGCTATTCATGATTCCCGTTCCGTACCTCCCCTTCAAGGCCGTCACGTATCAATGGCGCCTCTTCGAGGCCGGAGTGACCGCGAAGGCGCTCCGTTGGCTGGGAGTGCCGATACTCCAGCAGGGGGTCATGCTTCACCTCCCGAGGGTGACGCTCGAGATCGCCGACGAGTGTAGCGGTGTCCTGGCCGTCGCAGCCCTGGTGGCGCTCGGGACTGCGTATGCTCAGATTCAACCACGCGCGACCTGGATGCGAGTCACGCTGGCCCTCGCGGCGGCACCGCTGGGTCTGGTCTCAAACATCTTCCGCCTCGTCCTCACCGCGCTCGGCGTCCACTACCTCGGTCCGATCACCCTCACCAGCGTCTTCCATCGGTTCAATGGCACCGTTGTGTTTCTGACGACGGTCGTTCTGCTGGCCGGTCTGGACCGGATCCTGGTCCGTACGGCGCGGCCTGCGTCCCGGTGAGCAACCGCTGGCGCCTCGGCATTATTTTGGGGGTGCTTGCCGGCGCGGCCGGGGTGGTTTACGGGACGCCGCCGGTACCGGAGAGAGAAGGGCCGGGTGTGCTCGACAGACTGCCGACAACCCTGACTGGATGGACGGCGACAGACGGGGTCCCGGAGTCACTGCTTCCGCCAGACCCCCGTGAGAGGGCGGCGGTCCGTCGAACCTATCGGAGCGGGCAGCGAATAGCGTGGATCTCGCTCGCCCTGTTCACCCGTCAGGATGATCCGCTGAGGCGCGCCTCCGTCGATCGCATCTACTCGGAACACCAGGTGGCGCTGGTCGAGCCCGCCGACATCACGGTGGCGCTGGACGGCTCGTCACCGACCACACTGCATGCCCGGGTGATCCACCGAGGTAGCGAGCAGCATGCCATCGTGTACTGGCACCAGATTCAGCGCCGCACGTATGGAAGCGAGTACTCGTTCCGATTGGCACTGATGCGTCGCACCCTCGTTGCCCGGCGGGGTGACAGCATCCTGGTGCGCATCGCCGTCCCGGTCGATCAGCCGGACCTCTCGCGCTCCTTGGCGAGCGTCGCCGAGCTCGGACCACCCCTCCATGCTGCGCTCGCCGACATTCTCACTGAGTGAGTGGCGCCTCGTATCGGGAACTCGACGGACCTCGTCACCCGCGCGACACGAGCCAAAGCATCAGCGCGGACGCTCCGAACAAGAGAAGAGACGGTGGAATGGGAACAGGGATTGGGGTGGGTGACACATCGGAGCCGGCCGCCGGTCCGGCTGTGCCGCTGCCCCAGCGATCCGGATCGGCGGGCCCTGGGTTCGAACCGGATCCGAAAGACTCGGCGTGGATCACAGGTCCGATCGTCCCGCCAGGCGGTCCAGACTGGCCGCCATTGAGAGGGAGCTGATTTGCGGGTGCGGTCGAAGCCGCCGGGCCCGACTGGGGGGCAGTGCCATTCCGACCGGACGCAATGAGCGGAGGCCGAGTACCGACCGCAGGACCTGGGAGCGCATCACTCGAGGTGCTCACATCGGGGTTCGCGCCAGGGCCCGGCCCTTGCGTTGAGCTAGCTCCAGGTGCGTGCATTACCCCACCTGATCCAGGGCCAGATCCACCGGTCCCAGTGGTCCCAGTGGTCCCCCTCACCCCACCGCTGCCACTGGGCTCGGCGCTCGAGCGGCCCTTCCCGTCCTGCTCCGTGTGTGCATAGTCGGTTGCGCCCGAAGAATACGAGCTCTGGGCGTCCGAAGAAACACCTCCATGCCCGTCGCGGGCCAGAGTGTCCCCGCGTGCGGGCTCGGACACCACCTGGGCTAAGCCGGTCGAGCCAGCCGCGGCCAGGCGGCCATCAGCGGCTCCGGAATCGTGTCCGTCCTGCGCACTGATGGGTCGGGGGAAGTTTGTTGCTCGAGCCCTCAGAAGCGGCTGGTCGAAAGCAAGCCAGGAGGCCAGAAGGACGAGGGCTAGCGCCACCCCAATGGCCACACGCGTTCGCCGACGGTTAACCACCCTTGTCAACCTCCGCTGGATCGGACGTCGATCCACAACGCGTTCCTCTTCAAGAGTTGTGCCAGAGCGACAACAGCCTGGTTCTTCGGCAGATGATCCATATGGTGCCAGCGGCAGACAATCAGCTTCCACTTCTCTATGGAATCATTTACCCACAACAGGCACGGCCCTCACTCATGGTGCCCTGCACGTGTGCGCGTACAACCTGTACTGTGTGAGCCTTGCAGACGAGGTTTGCGATTTCTCTGCAACTTGCCCTTGAAAGTCGAGCCTCCGGGGGGTTGGAACGCCGTTTGCTTCGTTAGACCGTGGAGAGACTAGAGATGCGCACCTCAATCGCCTCGGCTCGCGGATGGGTCCTTTTTCTGACCCTGACCTTGGGGGGTTGCGCGCTGGCCAGCGCCACCGGCTACCAGCCCGCTGGATCCGACGGAGGCTACAGTGAGCTCCAACTGGCCCCCGACATGTACCGGATCGCCTTCCAGGGGAACACCTACACGAGTCAAGAGCGGGTCGCCGACATGGCGCTACTGCGTGCGGCTGAACTAGCCTTGGCCCAGGGCGCCCCGTACTTCGTGGTGTTAAACCAGTTGCGGGAGTCCCGGAGCTTCCCGAACGTGCCCTACGCGCCATTCCCGTACGCGTCGTATGGGTATGCCTACTCGGGCCCCGCAACTGGGCCGATCATCGTACGTGACCACCGCGCTGAGCTCGCGATCAAACTACTTCGAGGGGAACCAGGCCCGAGCGCCTCGGCCTACTCGGCCACTCTTCTGCGACAGGAGCTCCGGCACCGGTACGCTTTGGACCAGAAGTAACTGGGCGTCAGGCTCTAGTCTGTCCAGACTCGAAATGGTGTTGACACGTCCGTCTTCCCAGAGTGGGGCCGGACGTCACGAGGCCACGCCGCCCCAACAGGCCGGCAGGTGTCCGGCCGGGGAGCCCATAGCCTTGGTGCGGCCGCTCGTGGTTGTGGAAGTGCCTCCATGCTCCGCTGCAGCGCTCGGCGGCTGGTGAAGTAGCGCCGCCGGAAGGGTTCGGGAAGGCCGATACCGTGGTCGAGATGAGTCGGACGTGGCCCGGCCAGGACTCTCGTCTCGGTATGCGACGCCGGATCCTCCACGCTGTATCTCTCCGGCGCCCTTCTGGCATGTACATCGTCCCGAAGTGCTTGTCGAGGATAGACAGCTGCCCGCCGTAGTTCTTCCCGTCGGCGGCGGGTCGAGCCGCGTGGTGCTAGTGGTGGAACACCAGCGAGGCAATCAGCCAGCAACTGATTGAAGCTCATCCGGACTTGGCGTGGAGAAGTATCGAGAGCGTGCTGGATCCGGCCGCGGGCAAGGTCACGACGGTCCCGCTCCCGAACGTCAAGACCGGCGCGTTGTCGGACGTGCCGGTGGACGGCCTGTTCGTGGCGATCGGGCATCAGCCCAATACCGTCCTGTTCAAAGGGCAGCTCGAACTGTACCCGAACGAGTACATCAAGGTGAAGCCGGGCACGACGCGAACCTCGGTGCCGAGCGGGTTCGCGGCCCGCAACGTCTAGGACTTCACCTACCGACAGGCGGTCACCGCCGCCGTCACAGGGTGCATGGCCGCGCTGGAGACCGAGCGGTACCTGGAGGCGCAGGACCAGGGGGTCTAGGGCCCGCGCCCCGCCAGCCCCCATCCAATCTTCCCGCGCAGCTATCTATTGCTGGCGCATCCCCGGGGGAGCCTGCGATAATCTCGCCGCGGAACGAGCAGCGGGAGACCGGGGTTGGCTCCGCGCGCCGAAGGCGCTCCGGAGCCGGGGGAGGGCTGCGGTGCCATGGATTGAAAGACTCTGGCGTGATACTCGGCGCGTCAAGGCGACGCCTGGCCGGATCGCCGCGTCCCTCGCCGAGGGGGTAACCCGGAGCACCAACCTCCTCAGGATCCGGCTCCAGGAAGAGGTCTCCTCCCTTGCCGATCGCAAACGCTTCGAGAGCGAGGCCTGCATCCTCGAGTGCCTGCTGTTCGAGTGGTTCCTTCGCGACATCGTCGTAGCCGTCGAGTTCGGGCGGCACACTGGCACGATCCGGAAGGCGCTGGGCGGGCGACTTACGCGGGACCTGGACCGAAGCGGGCTCTCCCCGGCGGTCCTTCTGGATTTCGCGCGTCTTCATCGTGAGCGCTTCGCCGAGTATCGGGAGGCGCTCGGAGCGGGTATTTCGCTACAAGTCCTGGGGGAGCGCGCCTGGCTGCGGATCGCGGACACTGACGAGCCGAGCGACCGGATGACGATATTCCTGGCGATGCGCGCGACGGCGGAGCTGCAGGCCCTCCGAGGTCTGGGGAAGCGGTACACCGTGATCACCGCCCCGCGCCCGTTTTCTCCACTCCTCGGGGGAGGGTAGGACCGCCAGCACGGGGCGCAGCGAGCCGCGTAGAGGGTTCGGAGGCAACCGTGGCCTGGTCTGATCTCCTTTGGCGACGTCATTCTCGCGTCAAGACAACCGCGGTGGGTGTGGCCGCCTCTCTCGCGGAGGCGATCGTCGAGAGCACCAACGTGCTCCAGGCCCGTCTCGCTAACGAGGGCTTCGGATGGACGAATCCTGCCCGGGCCGACACCGACGAGTGTCTTCTCGAGTGCACGATCTTCGAGTGGTTCCTGCGGGACATCGCGATGTCGTACGGGTTCGGCAGCCAGACCGGGGCAATCCGGCAGGCGCTGGCCGGGCGGGTCTTGATCGACCTGCAGCGCAGCGGGGTGTCGACGGCGTGTCTGGAGGGCTTCGATAGGCGCTATCGCGAGCGGTTCGCGGAGTACACGGTCAGCCTGGGTATCAGCTCGTCGCTGCAGCCCCTGGGAGCGCTGGCCTGGCGGCGCATCTCGGGAAGCGACGAGCCGAGCGAGAGGATGACGATGCTGCTTGCGCTTCGGGCCTGCGTCGAGCTCGCGGGCCTCCGTGGTCTCGCGGAAAACTACCGCGTCGTCGAGCTTGCCCCGTCACCTTCGCCCCCGGCGGCTCAGCCGTAGAGGGTGAGCCGATCAGTACCCGCAAGGTTCACGGTACGCTCTGACACGGCCCAAGATCCTTGCCCCGTAACCCCCGCTCCCTCGTGCTCGTAGCCTTGGCCGCGTTCTTGCTGAAAACCGCCATTGCCCTCACGACCTACGGGTCCACGGACGTCCTCATCTTTGAAGCCGACGTGGCGAAGATGAGACGGGACGGCGCCCTGGCGCTGTACCGGGATGGTATATCGACCGAGTGGTGCGGCCAGACCGAACAGCGGGTTTGCCCTCCGTTCAACCACCCCCCCTTTATGATCCATGTGCTGGAAGGGTGGGCATTTCTGGCCCACATTTCTGGGCTGCCGCTTCGCTTCTGGCTCCGCTTCACCTGCGCGATAGCGGACCTTGGGAGCCTCGCGCTCCTCGCACGACTGCTGCGTGGGCGGCTGAGCGAGCCGCAGACACGTGTCGCGCTCCTCTGGTTCGCGGCTTCGCCAATCGCGATTCTCATTTCTGGCTTTCACGGCAACACCGACCCGATTCTCATCTTCTTCGTGCTCCTGGCAATCGACCTGATCGAGGGACAGCGGCCCGCCTGGCTCGCCGGTGTCGCGCTCGGAGCAGCGACGGACATCAAGGTCCTTCCTGTCCTGCTCGCCCCGGCTGCTGTGCTGTCTCTACCCGGAATACGGCGCAGGCTTGAATTCTGCGTAGGGGCAGGGGCCGCATTTCTGGTCGGCTCAGTGCCTTTTCTGCTCGCGGCACCGGAGTTGGTGGTCACGCGAGTCTTCGGCTACAGCAGCCAGTCCGGCTCCTGGGGGATCTCGCTGCTAGCTCTGATCCTTCGGCATAACGCCGGCCTGTCCTCGCTGGACGACTTGTATGGGCAGCACGGAAAGATCCTGAGCCTCTGCCTCGTGGTCGGCGCCTCTCTCTGGCCACGTCCTCTCTCCCGACGGAGCGCGCCGTTCATTCAGGCCGGATTTCTGATGTTCCTGTTCGTGTCCGTGATCCCGGGATTCGGGGTCCAGTATCTGGTTTGGCTGGTGCCGTGGGTGGTGGGTCTGGGGTTCGGGCCGACCGCCGCTTACCACATTGCAGGCACTGCCTTCCTGTTCGCTTACTACAGCACCGCGGCTGGCGAGTTTCCGTGGTATCTCGCGAATAGCCTGGCGCGCCCTGCGTGGAGTGGCACGGTACTCGGTCTCGGGTTGATCTGTTGGGTCGTGGTGTGTTCTATCGCGTTCATCTATGGCAGGCGTCTGGTGGCGCTGCGGGCCGCGCCTTCTGGAGACGGTGAGCCGCCCCGCGAGGGAGCTACCGCCACTTGATCGCCTCAAAGATGTTGGAGAAGTCGTCGGTCCACAGTGTCTTGTCTGGGCGCGCCGAGAGGGCATGCCACTGCCGATTATGTGGGAGAGCACGAAGGTCTTCCCAGCGCCGTGCCAGCACGACCCAGTGGGAGGGCGTCTTCCCGGCATGTGCCTCGTCTGGACTGACTCTCTCGTCGAACTGGGCGAGCGCGACAAGCTGGCCGTCGTGCGCCAGATTTGCCACGGTCGGCTCCAGGTCAAGGCGGTTGTTAGAGATGTGGAAGGCAAGGAGGCCGGACCCTTCAAGTTTTCGCAGGTAAAGGCGAAGTGCTTCCCGAGTGAGGAGGTGGCTCGGGATCGCGTCCGAGCTGAATGCGTCGAGAACGATCAGCCCGTAAGATGCGTCTGGCGCCGCAGTCAGTGAGAGCCGTGCGTCGCCGAGAACTACGCGAATGTCGGGTGGACATAGCTGGAGGAATGTGAAATAGCGTGGGTCACGGGCGATCCGCACAACGGTCGGATCGATCTCATAGAAGGAGAACTGTTGTCCGGGCGTGCCGTAACAGGCGAGCGAGCCAGCCCCCAGCCCGATGATGGCGACGCGCGGGGTGACTTGCGCTGGGATCGCGGCAAACACTTGGCCGATCGGCCCGGTACGATGGTAGTAGGAGAGTGGTTCCTGTCGCCGCGCGGGATCGAGGCTCTGCGCACCATGCTTGGTGGTGCCGCTGAGGAGCAGGGTTAATCGCTCTGTCGGATAGACGCGAACTTGTGAGACCCCAAAGAAGCTGCGTTCGCGGAATACGGTCTTGTCGCTCCCCGCTCGAACAAGCAGCACCGCCATCACCAGCGCCCCTATCCCGAGACCGAATGGGAGGGGCCGATTTCGAACCGCGAAGCACAGCAGGGCGGGAACCCCGACGGCCAGGACCGCCGGGAGGCTCCTCAGGAAAGGCAGCGTGTGGGCGAGCCAGAGAAGCCCGAAGATCGCGGCCACGACCACGACCGCCAGACGAACGTCCTGACGGGGGAAGGCCGCCGGGGTTCCGGTTCCGGAACTGTCCGGTCGACGCACGAGGCAAGCCATCATCAGCGCCAGCGGATACTCGACCACGCCATTGAAGATCGCCGGCGCGACCAGAGCGTTGAAGACCCCACCGAGAACCCCGCCAACGCCGAGCCATAGGTAGAACTCGGTGAGGCGGTCTGCCGTGGGTCGGCTGCTTGCTAGCTCTCCGTGACAGAGAAGTGACGCCACGAACAGGGTGAGCAGATGGAGCGGGACGAGCACCCACAACCCTCCCACTGAGGCCACCGCCATCGTCGCGGCCAGTGGAACGACAAGGATCGGCATCAGACGACTCACGAGGTAATACGAGACGCGGACCCTCCTTCCGAAGGTGAGTACGAAGCTGAAAAGATAAATGGCGAGGGGGACCACCCACAGGAGCGGCATCGGCGCCACGTCGATCGTGAGGTACGTCGTGAGTCCCAGCATCAGGCTCGAAGGAATGAATGCGAGGAGGATCCATCGCCCGCGCTTCCAGACAGAAATAGAGGTGGCGGGATCAACCATCGCTCGACCGCCTAACGCACCTCGCCTGTCAAGGGCCACCCGTGGACTGGCAGACGTGCGCGAGTGCCAGACGACGGCGGCGCAGCCGAGCACGAGTAGTAGCAAGACCAGATACCCGAGACTCCACAGGCGGCTCTGGGTGGCGAGGTGCAGATTGGGCTCGATGACCGTCGGATAGGCGAGCAGCGCCGCGAGGCTGCCCGTGTTCGATGCCGCATAGAGGAAGTATGGATCGTGGGCCACCGGATGGTTGCTGCGGGCGAACCAGGTCTGTACGAGCGGGCCCGTCGTCGAGACGACAAAGAATGGCAGACCCAGGGCGACGATCAAGAGCCCGAGGAGCCACATCGCGGGGTGGTCCTGGGATGGTGATCTCCATGCTGCTGGCACGGCAATTGGCAGAAGGAGGAGCGGCGTCACGAGGAGCACCAAATGGATTGTCGCCTGGTGGCGGACTCCGAACGCTCTGGCGGTCACGTGTGCATAGGCGTAGCCGGCGAGCAAGGTGGCCTGAAAGAAGACCATGCACGTGTTCCAGACAGCCGGTGTGCCGCCGAGCAGCGGCAGCACCATTTTGGCGAACATGGGCTGCACTGCAAAAAGCAGGACGGCGGAGACGAAGAGGGTGATCGTGAAGAGCGCGAGCACACAAGAGCCGAAACGGCTGTCACCGTCAGCTACCGGAACTTGACTCACAGTGGCCGTGCGCGCGTAGCCGCCATCGTCACCTGTGCCCCGGGTGGGCACCGAAGTAGTACAGCCACGCCCGCTCGAGAAGTTCTTTGGTCAGCGCGAACGAACGGTTCTCGTAGCGGCAGATGTCCCGGCAGCGGTCGACGAGATCGCGCGGCTGGCAGGATCTCATGTCGCGCTGCTCGTGCGAGTAGCGCGCCAGGAGGACGTCCAGGAGGCGGGGATCGTAGCGAAAGCGGCATGCCTCCACGTACTTCCTGAAGATGCGGCCATAAGTCTCGGGGCTTGGCGACTCGGCCGTGAGACGGTAGCCGAGCCTGCGGAGGAAGGCCTCCTCGGCGAGGTCGGCGGAGTCCAAGTTGCTGGCGAAGATCAGGAGCTGCTCGAACGGGACCTGGATCTTCTTGCCGGTGTGTAGCGTGAGATAGTCGACGCGATTTTCCAGGGGGATGATCCAACGGTTGAAGAGATCGCGAGGCTGCACCCGCTGGCGGCCGAAATCATCGATCAGGAGTGTGCCGCCATTGGACTTTAGCTGGAACGGAGCCTCGTAGAACTTGACGGTCTGGTCATAAGTCAGGTCCATGCTCTCGATGGTCAGCTCCCCCCCGACGGTCACGAGGGGTCGTCGGATCTTGATCCAGCGCTGGTCGTAGGGAGTGGCCGGCTGGGGATCCACCGGCACGTGATTATGCGAGTCGAACACGTTGATGATGTTGCCGTCCACCTCGATGGCCCTGGGGATCCAGATGTCGCCATCGAGCGCCGAGTGGAGGGCCCTGGCGATCGAGGTCTTGCCGTTCCCGGGCGCGCCGGTGATAAAGAGGCTGCGCCGGGAATTGGCCACGACGCCGAGTAACTGGAGGGCGGTGTCCGGCAAGACAAGGTTGGCAAGAGCGGCCCTGATCGCATCGTGATTCACCGGCGGTCGGAGCTTCTCTTGGCTATTGACCATAGCGGTGTAGGCCTTGAGGGCGACGGGCGCAGCGCCGATATAAGCGTTCAGGTCCAGCAGCCGCCGCACCCGCTCCCAACCGCGATCGAGCATTGCGTACCGGCGGTTCTGGAGAGTGACCGTTTCCCGGATCTCGATGAAGTGCTCGCGATAGAGGTGCTGGAGGAGGGTATCGACCACGCCGACCGGCAGGGCGAGCCTCTCA